>Ga0210399_10004613_pt1 | contig 10698 bp, 8 predicted proteins | sample IncBWC14MmetaG_FD_150865 | JGI IMG/M metagenome (GOLD analysis project Ga0210399, IMG submission 150865) | Forest soil microbial communities from Barre Woods Harvard Forest LTER site, Petersham, Massachusetts, United States - Inc-BW-C-14-M | ecosystem: Environmental > Terrestrial > Soil >...
TCAGCAATTCAGCGCAAACTTCTTTTGAGTTCGGCATGTCAATCGAAACTGTGCCGCCGCGCTTCTCCGGATCGCGGGGCGTATTCACTTTCCAGCCGCGTGCGTCAGCTAGTTCAATCAGCTTGGAAACTTGGCGTTTCGACTTTGCGCGAATGTTCTCGATTCCCGCCGAGCCGATGATCTTGAGGCCCGGCCGTGCTGCGTACAGTGCCGGAACATTTGGCGTGCCGTTCATGAACTTATATGGAGGCTCGGCGTAACGGATGGGACCGATCTCAAAGTGAAAAGGCTCTTCGTGGGCGATCCATCCGGTAAACCGCGGCTGCAGCTTCTTCCCGAGATCCGGCCGCACGTAAAGGTATGCAGTACCAGGCCCGCCACACAACCATTTGAGGACCCCGCCGCAAGCGAAATCCACGCTCAGTGCACGAACATCTACTGGCACCGTTCCGAGAGACTGGAAAGTATCGAGCACCACGTGTGCGCCGACGCGATGTGCGCGCTCGACGATGGCCTTCGCATCGTTGATGTAAGCGCTGCGAAAGATGACGTGCGAGACCGGCACCAGCAACGTATCTTCGTCGATTGCGGCCAGCAGACGCTTGGTTGGAACATGGACGCCGTCATCTGTGGGTACCATGTGCACGCGAGCGCCGAGTGCGCGTTGAGCTTCCCAGAAATACATCACTGAGGGGAAGTTCATGTCGGTGTAGACAACCTTGTTGCGCGTTCCGGAAAAGTCGAAGCAGGAGGCTACAACCGCCTGGCACTGCGTCACGTTCTGGTGAAGAGAGACTGTGTTGGACTCGGCATTCATCAGTCCTTCAATCAACCCACCAATCTCATGCCCGAGCATCCACCAGGTTTCTTCCCAAGCGCGCACTCCCCTCGTCGCCCAAACTTCGGCGTACTCGTTGAGAGCCTGCTGAGTCGCGCGCGGCATGGCGCCAAGGGAATTGCTGATCAAGTACCTGGTGTTCGCCAGGATCGGAAATTCCGGGCGGAATCGGAGAAGATCGTCGGGCATGAGAGCATTCTAGAGGAATCGGGTGATCGGTTGATCGGGTCATCGGGTGAAGTAAAACACAAGAGCTCGTAGTCACATTTAATCGGCCGACTTGGTTATGGCGAGCAAGGCTACAAGCCCCAACACCCCCGCAGGTTCTCACTTCACCCGATCACCGGATGACCCGATCACCCGATTCCCTTTCGCCCGATGGCCCATGACCTCCGTGTCTATCTGGGTCCACAAGCCTTTAAGGTCGCGGCGACTAACGCTTACAATCGAACTGGCGCTCATTTTCCTTCGCTGATTGCTGACCTCATGGCGGATATCTCCAAACGTCTGGATAAGGCTGAGAAGTACCTTCAGAAGGGCAAGGTGGACTCTGCTCTGGAGGAATACCTCTCCATTTTGGACGTCGATCCCGGCAACGATAAGGTGCGTCACACCGCCGCAGATCTCTTCCTGCAGACCAATCGCAACGCGGAAGCAGCGGCGCTTCTTAGCGAGCTGTTTGATCGGGAGCTTGCCCTCGGAGACAACACTCGGGCGGGCGTTACCTACAAGAAGCTGGCCCGCATAGCTCCTCCAAAGCTTGGGCAGACCCTGCGTTTTGCGCAGGCTGCGGAACGCAGCGGCTACCGGAAGGAGGCGATCGAAGCCTACACCGCGGTGGTCACTGGCTTTCTACAGGAAGGTCGGGAAAACGAGGCTCTCTCAGCCATGCGACGAATGGCGGCACTTGATCCCGATCCGCGCAACCTTAAACGGTTGGGCGATTTGGCCTCGAAGCTGAATGATCGCGAGACTGCGGCCGAGGTGATGCTCAAGCTCGGAGTCGCGGAAGAAGGCGAGGGCCGCTCGGCCTTCACACTATTCGAACGCGCCTATCAGCAAGATCCAGGAAATCCGAACACCGCGTTCCAGTTTGGGAAGGCACTCTTCGATAAAGGAGAGGTTGAACGGGCTCTTCAGGTGTTTGAAACTGCGGCCTCGGTGCAGAATAGCTTGCCGGAGCATCGCAAAGCCTATGCATTAGCTTTGCTCGCCGCTCACCGCCCCAAAGAAGCCGTGGCCATCCTGTGGCAACTCTATCTGAAAACTCCGGCGAGGCTGGATGAGATGGGTGTGCTGCTTGGGGAGCTGCTCAAGCAGCAGAACTACAAAGAAGCCCTGGAACTAGCGCGCAAGATCGATACTCAACAGCAGCGCCTGGGCACGCGAAAGGAGTTTGCTGCGTTTCTACGAGACATTACCGAGTCACATCCGCCAGACGCCGACTTTCTCGTTTATCTCAGTGAGCTCTTCAATGCTACGAATCGCGAGCACGACTATTGCGATGCGCTCATCCAGTTGTTTCAGCTTCGATACGCCGCTGGCGATTTCAACCGCGCGGCGGATGCGCTTGACCGCGCCACCGACGCCGACCCGTATCTGGAGGGCTCAGAGCGCCGATTAGAGTTGCTGCGCGGCAAGATCGACTCGAATCGTTATCGGAATATTGCGAGCCGTCTTCAAAAGGCCGGCGCAGAGCCGGCGATGGATGACCAGAAGGATGAGCCGCGAGAAGACCTAAAGGTCCTTGTTGAGACCGAAGGCGAGCCCACGCTGCTCGAGGACCTGATGCTCCAGGCGGAGATCTTCATGCAGTACTCCATGCGCGCAAAGGCCATGGAGCGGTTGGAGCGCATTCAGAAGCTATTCCCGCATGAGGAAAAGAAGTCGGAGAAGCTGCGCCAACTCTACGTGAGCGCCGGCATAGTTCCCCAATATGGGAAGGCCTCTTCAGAGTCCAAGGTAGCGTCCCCCGCACTGACTGTTGAATCGATCTCAGCGCCGGCTGGATCGGCTCCTGCTTTCGGTGGAGAGGGTGCCGTCGATAGCTTCGCGCGAATCACCGAGATCACGCGCAATATCTATCGCCAATCGAACGTAAAGGGCGTGCTGTTTGCAGCAGTCAACGACATTGGACGTCACTGGGGCGCCAGTCGATGCGTTGCTGGCTTGTGCAATCCCGGCAAGCCGCCCTCGGCAGCGTTGGAATATTGCGCGCCTGGCGTGAAGCAGTCGGACGTAATGGCCATTGTTCGTCTGATCGGCGTGCTGCAGGGACTCGCAGTGCAGCATGGATCAGTTGTGATTGAAGATGTGCCCAAGGCTCCTGAGCTTCAGCCTCTCGGCGAGCACCTGAAAGCACTGGATCTCAAATCGGTCCTCGCCTGTCCGCTGACCGACGGAGATCAGCAAGTTGGCGTTCTCATTTTGGAGCAGACGGATACGCGGAAATCCTGGCCTTCGGCCGACGTAGTGGTGCTAAAGACGATTGCCGATCAGATGGTGTTGGCGGTGAACAACGCCAAGCTACGAAATCTGATGAAAACGCTTGCCGTGACCGATGAACAATCGGGCCTGCTCAAGCGGTCGTCGTACATCGACGTGATGATGACTGAGGTTAAGCGGTCCTTGCAGCAGAACGTCCCGATGACGGTCATGCTGCTTAACTTCGGCAAGGTGAGCGTTCTTTCGCGAGAAGGCGGAGAAGGCGCGTTGGAAACTCTAATGCAGAACCTGGGGCAGAGCATTGTCGCCAACATCCGGCAGACAGATATCGCGATTCGCTACGATCGCACTACGATAGCGTTGATTCTCGGCGATACCAAGGATACGAACTCCTCGTTCGTGATCGATAAATTCCGAAAGGTAATTGCAGGAGTGAAGGTTCCCGGGACGGAAAATCAAATTTCCATGACCGTGGGAATTGCGGGGGCGGTAATTCAAAAGGAATACGATCCTGTGGACATAGTGACTGAGGTCATAAATCGCGCAGAGCAGGCCCTGGACGTTGCGCATTCGAAGGGTCCAAATTCCTCACACGCACTGGCGGCGATCTATGAGTCGGCTGCAATTGCTTGACTTAGATTCTGTCTATCGTCACAGCCTGATACACTCAAAGGTTTGCTCTTAGTCGACTGAAGTATCCCTTCTCGACAGGCATTCGGATTGGATTCCATGCTGCAACCTACAGATATTGCCATCGTGAATGGCGCTCGCACGCCGATGGGCCGCTATTGCGGCAAACTGCGCGACTTTACTGCCATGGAGCTAGCAGCGGTCGCCAGCAAGGAAGCCATTCGACGCTGCGGAGTTGAGCCCGGCGAAATCGACCACGCCGTATTTGGAAACGCGCAGCAGACGTCGGGGGATGCACTGTACGGCGCACGCCACGTTGCGCTTCGCGCCGGTCTGCCCATCGAAGTTCCAGCGTTGACTGTAAACCGGTTGTGCGGATCGGGTATGCAGTCGATTGTGACTGCAGCCCAGATGATCCAACTCGGCGAGTCGAAGATCGCACTGGCTGGCGGGATGGAATCGATGTCGCAGGCGCCGCATGTCATTCGCGGAGCCCGGTGGGGCCTCGGCCTGGGCGAAGGCAAGATGGAGGATTCGCTCATGGTCGCGCTGCTCGACACTTACTGCGGGCTCTACATGGCGCAAACAGCCGAAAAGTATGGTGGACAGCACGGCATCACGCGCGAGATGCAGGACGAATTTGCTCTGCGCTCACAACGGCGAGCCGCCGAAGCGCAGAAGTCTTGCCGGCTGGGTGAGGAGATCACGCCGGTAGCGATCAAAGATCGTCGCGGAAACCCCACGGGCGAGATGTTCGAGAAAGACGACCATCTGCGCTCCGACAGCACAATCGAGGGACTCGCCAAGCTGAAGCCTTCGTTCGGCAAGGAAGGTACTGTCACAGCGGGGAATGCGAGCGGCATTGTCGATGGTGGCGCAGCGGTGGTATTGATGCCTGTCGCAGAAGCTCAAAAGCGCGGGCTGAAGCCTCTGGGACGTTTGGTGAGCTGGGGCATTGCGGGCGTCGATCCCAGCATCATGGGCAGCGGACCGGTTCCAGCCACGCGCGCCGCACTCAAGAAAGCCGGCTTGACGTTGGACCAGATCGATCTCGTAGAAGTGAATGAAGCTTTCGCGGCTCAGTATCTTGCCGTTGAGAAAGAGCTTGGTCTCGATCGCGAGAAGACCAACGTAAATGGGGGTGCGATCGCATTGGGGCACCCACTGGGAGCTACCGGAACCCGGCTGGTCATCACGCTGTTGTATGAACTTCGCCGTCGAAAGAAGAAATACGGTCTGGCGACAGCATGCATTGGCGGCGGGCAGGGCATCGCGGTAGTTGTCGAATCGCTCGCAGCCTAAGAACACCGGGGTGAACACGAAGGACACGAAGGTCACAAAGGATTCGAAAGATGGAGCAAGGTGCTCGACGGGCTCTTTCTGCAGCCGATCTTAGCCACGAAATCATTAAGGCCGCGCTGAAGGTCCATTCGGTTTTGGGTCCTGGATTACTCGAGAGTGCCTACGAAGCGTGTCTGCTTTATGAACTGCAGCGAGCGGGATTCAGGGTTGCTTCGCAAGTCCCTCTTCCACTGATCTACGAATCCGTGAAGCTAGATCTTGGATACAGAATCGACCTTCTAGTTGAGGACACGGTACTCGTGGAGTTGAAGGCGATTGAGGAAATTGCGCCAGTTCACAAGGCACAACTTCTCTCCTATTTGCGCTTAAGTAAGAAGAGTCTGAGACTCCTCATCAATTTCAATGTGACTCACCTGAAGGATGGAATCCATCGCATTCTCAATGGGGATGACTGGAGAAAGCCTTCGTGACCTTCGTGTCCTTCGTGTTCACCCCCGGGTCTTTGTGCAATTGGAGTGAGAGGAAGAATGCAGATCAACAAAGTAGGCGTACTAGGCTGTGGCCTGATGGGCTCGGGGATTGCGCAGGTCGCGGCGCAGGCTGGCTACGACGTTACTGTGCTCGAGGCTGAGCAGAAGGCTCTCGACAAGGGCTTTGCCGGTATTGAGGCTTCGCTGGCAAAATTTGTCGAACGTGGTCCGGAGAAGGGCGGGATCACCGCACAGCAGAAAGACGAGATTCGCGCCAGACTAAAGGGTACTCAGAAGAAGGAAGACCTTGCGCAGTGCGACATTGTTATTGAAGCCATCATTGAAAACATCGATGAGAAGAAGAAGGTGTATGGCGTACTGGATGGAATCGTGAAACGCGATGCGATCTTCGCGACTAACACTTCTTCGATCTCAGTCACTGAGCTAATGACTGCCACCAAGCGCGTTGATCGCTTTATTGGCCTGCACTTTTTTAATCCAGTCCCTCTGATGAAGCTGGTCGAAGTTGTGCGCACGATTGCGACTTCAGATGAGGTCATGAACACCGCAGTCGAGTTCGGCAAGAAGTTAGGCAAGGTGCCTGTGCGCACGTCCGACAAAACCGGGTTCATCGTGAATCGTCTATTGGTGCCGTATCTGCTCGATGCCATTCGCGCGTATGAAGAAGGCGTAGGCTCAATTCCCGATATCGACAACGCCATGAAGCTGGGCTGCGGGTATCCTATGGGTCCGTTCACATTGCTCGACTTTGTTGGACTCGATACCACCTACTACATTACGCATGTGATGTACGACGAATTCAAAGAGCAGCGCTTCGCCTCGCCACCTCTGCTCAAGCGACTAGTACTGGCAGGCTGGTACGGAAAGAAAACCGGCAAAGGGTTTTACGACTGGACAGACGCGAAGAATCCGGTGCCCGTGAAGTTGTGACGCGCAGCCCGAGCAATAGGCAATAAGCGATAGGCAATAGGCTTGAACCTGTCGCGATCTCCAGAGGCCATTTCTTAAATTGACTGCCGAGAACCCCTGCAATGACGTTTGAAAATATTCTCTTTGAAAAACGAAATTCAATCGCTTACATCACCATCAACCGCCCCAAAGTCCTCAATGCTCTCAATATGGCGACGATGGGCGAACTGCGCAGAGTATTTACCGATCTGAAACAAGATCGCGAGGTTCGTGTCGTGATACTCACGGGCGCTGGCGAAAAATCGTTTGTTGCTGGGGCTGATATCGGCGAGCTGCAGAGAAACAACCCAGTCGAAGCCAAGGAGTACACGCATCGTGGCCAGGCGGTGGTCGATCTGGTCGAGAATCTCGGCAAGCCGGTGATTGCTTGCATCAACGGCTTCGCGCTTGGCGGTGGATGCGAGATCGCGATGGCCTGCACCATGCGTCTGGCGAGCGAAAATGCCAAACTCGGGCAGCCCGAAGTGAAACTCGGGATCATCCCTGGCTACGGTGGAACGCAGCGTTTGCCGCGGCTAGTCGGAAAAGGCATTGCTATGCAGCTCCTGCTTACCGGCGAGATGATTAGCGCGCAGGAAGCCCACCGCATCGGCCTCGTGAACGAGGTGGTTCCAGCTCAGGAGCTAATTGCGCGTGCCGAAGTAATTGCCCAGGCGATCATCAAGAATGCTCCGTTGGCGATTCAGTATTGCCTGGAAGCCGTGAATCACGGCATGGAGATGACTCAGCAGGAAGGTCTTTGTCTCGAAGCCACGTTGTTCGCCGTTTGTTGCGCGACCGAAGACAAGAAAGAAGGAACCTCGGCTTTCCTGGAGAAGCGGGCCGCGAATTTTTCAGGCAAGTGAATAACTTTAGATTTACTACTGCGCAATCTGAGTGCCTCATATACGTTGCAAGTCAGCCAATAAATAAAATCGTCACGCCAATAGCCGCCAGAGTGCAAAATTTGCAGAATCCCCTTCTATTGGCCTTGATCCCTGTCTGAAGAATCAGCTACTTACGCTTGGCACGTTGGCTGCAACCTTAGTGCAATGCCAGAACGGAGGTCATGCATGTTGCAGCAAAGCCATCTAGCAGTGGACATGATGCGCAGCGGACTCGATCGGCGCCGCTCTTCCACGCGCATTCTCATTGCGATTCCTGCAGAAGTGGTTTGCCCCGAGATAAGTCCCAGACATCATGCCGCGCTGGTGCGCGACATCAGCCTCGGCGGAGCGTTTCTATATTCCGGCTTCACACCTGCACTCAACGCGGAGATCACAGTGCACTTCGTCGTCCCGTTCGCTGGGAGGCGTGTACGAGTCACCTGTCATACCCAGGTTGTTCGGGTTGAAAAGTCTCCACAAGGCGGCGCGACCGGGTTTGCCGTGAAGTTCCGTAATCACGACGTCAGCGTCATACACTGAAGACGTCAGCGCCGGCTGTCCCCGCCACTGCAGCCGGAAGGTTTGAGCCGGGTCCGTTGTCCGTGTTACGATTCCGTTTCTTTTTCCAGGGCTTGAGCCCGTCTGCTGCGTCCCTCAGCAGCGTGTGATGTCCAATGGTTTTCCTCGCCACGACGCGAATGCTCGATTCCGCGCGAGCAGTGTGCGAGGCGCCCGATTTCCTGCAATCGAGGAGACGGCGCCCGGGCAGAGTAGCGTCGCGTCCGTCACTACGGACGCGAAGCTCCCGCTCAGATTCCTGCCAGCTTTTCTCGCGCCACCCTGCCTCAGCCGCACTTAAACATCGAATTCCAATCACAGTTCAGTTCCGCAGCGAAAGGAGTCCTTCGTGAAGACCTATGAAAGCGCGAACCTGCGCAATGTTGCCGTCGTCGGCCACTCCCATTGTGGGAAGACATCTCTAATCTCGGCGCTGCTGTATACCGCGGGCTCAACTCCGCGTCTCGGGCGCGTGGACGACGGATCGGCGACTACCTCCTGGGACGAGGAAGAGATCGCGCGGCAAATGTCGATTACGATCACGCCCGCGTACTGCGAGTGGGATAAGTGCAAGATCAACCTGCTCGATACGCCCGGCTTCAACATGTTTCTGCACGAGGCCAAGGCCGCGCTGGTTCCCGCCGAAGCGGCGCTCGTAGTAGTCGATGGCGTGAGTGGCGTCGAAGCCATGACAAGCCGTGTATGGGAGTACGCGGCCGAGATGGACATGCCGCGGATCATCGTGGTGAATCGCATGGATCGCGATCGTACCGACAAAGATCGTGTGCTTGAATCGCTGCGCAATGCTTTTGGACGACAGGTCGTGCCCGTGTTCCTGCCCATCGGGAGCGAACGCAATCTTACTGGCGTCGTAGATCTCGTTACGATGAAGTCTTACACATATTCCATGGGCGGCAATGGAAAAGGTAAAGAAGGGCCGATTCCGCCTGAACTCGCTGAGGAAGCAAAAGCAGCCCACGAGGCGTTAGTTGAACTAGTGGCCGAAGGCAAAGATGAGCTGATGGAGGAGTTCTTCGAGAAGGGAACGATTCCCGAAGACCATCTGATCGGGGCATTGCATGAGGCCATTCGTGAGGATCGAATATTCCCGGTTTTGTTTGCATCTGGGCTCGGCAACATTGGCACCGACCACATCCTGGATTTTCTGGTCACGTACGCCCCGACTGCGTCCGAAAGTGCGCCCATACGCCTGGCTCCCGCCAGTGCCGCAGGAAATGGAGCGAGCGCAAATGGTGCCGCCGCAAATGAAACGCTCAAGGTCAGTGATTCCGGGCCGCTGGCTCTGTATGTCTTCAAGACTATCTCCGATCCTTTCGCTGGACACATTTCCTTCTTCAAGGTTTTTTCCGGAGTCGTGAAGAACGACGCAACCGTGCACAACTTCACGCGCAATTTGGCGGAAAAGTTTTCTCATCTGTCGGTCATGCAGGGCAAGACGGCAGTCAATGTCAGCGAGTTGCACGCAGGCGATATCGGAGCCGTAGCCAAACTCAAAGGAACGCTAACCGGAGATAGTCTCGGAGACAAAGCTCGCCCGTTAAGCTTCCCGCAAGTCACCTCTGCCGAGCCTGCTATCACTTTCGCGATCGAGCCCAAGACGCGAGCCGACGAAGATAAGCTGGCGAATGGTTTGCACAAGCTAATGGAAGAGGACCAGATGGTGCGCTTCTTCCGCGACGCGCAAACCAAGGAATTTCTTATTGCCGGCACAGGCCAGCAGCATATCGAAGTGATTGTGTCCAAGCTGAAGAAGCGCTACCACACCGAAGTAGTGTTGAAAGCGCCGAAAGTTCCGTACCGGGAAACAATTCGCGGCAGAGCCGACGCGCACGGACGTCACAAGAAGCAAAGCGGCGGCCATGGACAGTTCGGCGATTGCAAAATCAAGATGGAACCGCTGCAACGTGGTAGTGGATTTGAGTTCGTCAACGACATCTTCGGCGGCGCCATCCCCAAGAACTTCATTCCCGCAGTGGAAAAGGGAATTGTGGAAGCTGCAGCGCGAGGGCATCTCGCTGGTTTCCCCGTTGTCGACTTCAGAGTGACGCTTTATGACGGCTCCTATCATGATGTTGATTCCAACGAACTCTCATTCAAGATGGCCGGACGCCTGGCCTTCCGACAGGGCATGGACCAGGCGAAAGCAACCCTCCTTGAGCCAATCATGCACGTCGAGATCTCTATTCCAGACGAGTTCGCCGGCAGCATCATGGGCGATTTGAATTCCCGCCGCGGTCGCATCCAGGGCATGGACAACAAGGGCGGAAACACAGTAGTCAAGGCCGAAGTTCCCATGGCCGAGATGCTCACGTACGGCGTCGATCTTACTTCGATGACACAGGGCCGTGGCAGCTTCTCGATGGAAATGGACCACTACGACATCGTTCCCGGAGCCCTGCAGGAGAAGATCATTTCCGCCGCGAAAGCAGAGCGCGGCGAGTTGGTCGAGGTAGAAGAGTAGACGACGGCTTCTGCTAGGCCTGGTGGGTGCCGAGGTTTCGCGGACCTATCTTTCCCGCTTTGGCGGCCTAGGCCGATCTGATTTTGGCGGCTTCGGCACAGTCAGTCGCGGCGGTTT
>Ga0210399_10004617_pt1 | contig 10696 bp, 9 predicted proteins | sample IncBWC14MmetaG_FD_150865 | JGI IMG/M metagenome (GOLD analysis project Ga0210399, IMG submission 150865) | Forest soil microbial communities from Barre Woods Harvard Forest LTER site, Petersham, Massachusetts, United States - Inc-BW-C-14-M | ecosystem: Environmental > Terrestrial > Soil >...
AGGAGTTTCCGGCGCGCTGGTTGGTAAGGTTATAGTCTCCTTTTCCTCGGGAAGTTGAGCCGATGAGATCAAGCCTCGTCTTCGAAGGAAGCTGTCGCGCTCGTCCCGGGACTCGATCTCTTCCGACACTTTGAGATAGAGATCTTCGATCGAGGTGCAGCGCGAGGCCGCCCGCTTCACCATAATGTCAGCAATCGGACCGATATGGAGCGCAAGCTCCCGGCTAACACGCTGCATAGCCACCGCATCGATTTGCGCCGAGCTTCCGTGCTCCAGCTTCGGTGTCTCTCTCACTCCCTCGGATGGAATGCTCCGCTGGGCTGAGCCAGTTGACTGGTTGGGCCTGGTTCCCGCCTCGTGTTGACTGGTATCAACTACCACGCGACGCAACGCCTCAACGAGGAGCTGGATGTCCGATTTCCACCGGGCATGGGTCAACTCGATACAGTTGCGATAAGCGAGATCTTTGATGCCCTCCGGCAGCTGTTCGGGGCGTGGCATCGAGGCGCCATGTACCAAGACCGGAATTACGGGGATATCGCGCCGCAATGCGGAGCCTGTCTCGATGCGAACGAAATCCGCGGGATCATCGAGGCGGCGTGCTCCGCTTTCATCTTTCGCGTTGAGCCATTCCGGGCCCATTACTACCAGTAGCGCGCCACATTGAGCGACGCTTTCTTCGATCGCCTTACGAAAGTCGCGCCCCGCTTCGATGCCGGCCACATCCATGAATACCATGCGTTCGCCGAAGTGCTTGACCAGGTCGTCAAACAAACGACCGGCTTCTCCCTGAGAGTCACTTCGTCGATAGCTGACAAAGATAGCGCCCAAACTACATTTCCTCGAAAAGCTGGAGACCTGTCGAACTGCTCGCACCAATATGACCATTGAGCAGCGATTGAACAGAGTGTACTCCCTAGGAGGGCGCGAGAGACATAACTTGTTAGCACCGTGCAATCTTCATTCGGTCCTAGGGCGGTCTCGTGGCCGCCTGCAGAGACCATCTTTCCTGGTGCGGCCCTTTGCATCTGTTCCGAGTCGACCGAAGTTGGCCTGTTGGGAAACCGTCTCCTCCTGCTCCAGACCACCTCCACATCGCGGACACCGGGAGGGCAGCGGTACTTCCGTACTTCCACTACTTCGTCGACTTGCTTCGGGGGCCGGCCGACCACAGCGTCGACCATACTTCTGGCTGCTTTTCCGCCCCGGTTTCTGGGGTGGGGCTTTGGGGTGGGGTCGCGAGAAAGGGAACTGCTTGTCGTGGACTGGCTTGCAGAGCTTCTTCCAAACATCGGTCGCAGCCGTTCACTCTCGGCTTTCAGATCTTGATTCTCACGCCTGAGCTGCTCCATCTGTTCGGCAATATTTTCCCCTGCCACACGCCAGATTCACCGGCATCGTCGCTCGGGAAAGCAAATTTCGTGCAGCCGGTATCAAGGCGCCAAACAATTACCACGAACGCAGGGGCAGCGACTCACGGAATCGACAACGACGGATCCGCCTGTCGCGACTCGTACCAGAGTGCGAGTTCGACGCGGTTATAAAGGCCGAGCTTATCGTAGATCACGCGCAGATAATTCTTGACAACGTGTTCTGTAGTGCCGATCTCTTTCGCGACGTCGCGATTCTTCAGGCCTTGTGCGACAAGATGGATGACTCGCTGTTCGCGCTCACTGGGGATGCGTGTTCCATAGAGGTCAGTTGCGGACATGTTTGTCTCCGGTATAACAGGGTCGCGAGCTTTACTCGCTTGATTCCGCTGGTAATTCCAAAACGGCGGAACAACCGGTTGAAATGCGCTTTCACGGTTCTACAAGCTATGTTGAGTTGTCGAGCGATTTCGGGGTTATCACAGCCTTGCAAGAGCAACTCGACAATTTGCGAGGCCGTACGCTGCGTGGGGTGTCGATGCTGGAGAGAGCGGCGGGGAGGAATCATCAGCGCCTCTGCTTGCACGATCACTGCCTGATAGTTGTACTCCCTTGCCAGCCGATAGAGTGTTGTTCTGCCAACGCACAACAGACGTGCTGCTAGTTGATAATTCCCCTTGCACCTGTCGAGGGCGTTAATAATTGCGAGACGCTTCACCTCGTCCAACGGAAGAATGGTGCCCAATGGCTGTTGAGGTATTTTACAAGGAAGACTCATGATGCCAGCGTCCTTTACGCTTGAGATGTCTGTTATGTCGCTTTGTCAATCTGTGGATCGCAGAGATGCTCCACAACTAAGAGTGCGGCGCGACAGCCCGGTGGCTGTGCCACTCAGAAGAAGAGGGACGATGTAAAGGGCAGCGTCAGGATTGACTTCCCACCCACCACGGTTCACATCATGCCCAATCTTCTATTGCCATTGAGTAGTATGTCTGTTCTCAATTGCTCAACTAGTAAATAAGACGTAGAGCGTCTCATCACAGTGACGACTATGTCGTCAGAAGAACTAGCATAGATGCTCCATAGGCCACGCAGTCGCCCATGAGTTACTGAACATCACCTTGCGGAGACGCCGACTGGTCCGAGCATAGGTCGGTGATCCTGTTCCGGGAGTCATGGAATCCCGACTGTGAAATGCGAGCTTACTACCCCTTAGGCCGATCACCAAGGTGGTTAGTCTGATCTACCGTACGGCGCGCTGCAGCCTGCGCGCAAGACGGCAAAGCGACTGACCCTTTCCCGTCACCGGCCGTTCGGCTTTCGCGACTGTATAACGCAAGACGCGGCAAGGGTAAAACTGCGCCGGTAAACTAAAGTCGTATGCGGCCCCTACTTTCTGTTACTCAAGAATGCGAGACAGTGAATTGATTCATTGCGGGCCGGAATGTTAGTGTCACGAACATGATGTCACAAGGAGTGTCGTGAGGCACTCGCAGCGCAAGCTCCCCCGCTCAGCATGGAATCATGCGGTCCGATCTCTGGAGGTACAGGGAAGTCATATTCCCCGTCCGCCTGTGACAGGAGCTCCTCCAGGGCGGGTTAAACGGTCCGCGCGGAACCGTGCTAACTCTTGAAATGGAGCGACCAGCCATGACGCCCGTGGCGGCCGGAAAACGCCGCAGATTCCATCTTCACACCTTCCTTTCGACTATTGACGATGGTCGAAAGATCGTGACCCTTCGCAAGAAACAACAGGTCTTTGCTCAGGGCGACTCGGCCGATGCTGTTTTCTATATACAGAAGGGAAAGGTAAGACTCGGCGTTCTGTCCAAGAGCGGGAAGGAGGCAACGATAGGAGTTCTGAGCGAGGGCGACTTCTTCGGAGAAGGTTGCCTCACAGGACAGCCCTTCCGGATGTGCTCGGCAACCGCGCTGACCGATTGCACGGTAATGCGCATCGATAAGAAATCCATGATGGAAGTGATCCACCGCGAACGAGCATTCTCAGACATGTTCGTGGCGTATTTGCTGACCCGGAACATCCGATATGAGGAAGATTTGGTTGACCAGCTTTTCAATTCCAGCGAAAAGCGGCTGGCTCGCGTTCTCCTCCTGCTTGCGCACTTCGGCAAAGACGGAAAGCCCGAAGTTGCGATTCCCAAAATCAGTCAAGAGACTCTGGCAGAGATGGTGGGAACGACCCGTGGAAGAGTCAATTTCTTCATGAACCGGTTCCGGAAGCTAGGCTTTGTTCGATATAACGGAGAGCTTGAAGTCCACAGTTCACTGCTCAATGTTGTGCTTCACGACTGAAAGCCCGCTCTGGGAGCTCAGTGTCGTCTCATGGAAAACGGCAGCAGCGCCTTCCGTAAAGCTGATCCCCGACTCGGAGGCAGGAGGGCTGTGCTCGGTTCGTTTCCGTTATGTCGCTGCCGAGTCTTGGCAAGCTTAGACGGGTAGCAAGGTCTTTTTGAAGCGATAGTTGCTTTCAAGCCACATGTGCAGTACCTGAAGGTGGTCTGGAGCAATGTGGACGAACTCGCAACCCGCCGCCCCGGACGGCCGGGTCCACACAACACGAGCCTGAATGTAGATTTCCCTTCCCAAACCTGGCAACGGCACCCGAAAGGCTAAGATGCTCCCAACCGCCAGCTTCTCCCGGTTCTGGAGGCCAACCCCGCCCTCTCCAATGTTGGTGACGGTCACGGGGAAAATCTTGCTGTCTTCGTCGGCGGCCAAGACAGCGGTCATGAGAGCAAACCTGGTGTGTTTCCGATAGTCCTGCAACATTCTGGAATAGGCCGCTTTCAGGGACCTCGCCCCGGACTCGGCCGTTACCGGCTTTCGAAGAATGACGTGGACACCGGGTATGGCGCAATCCATCGTTGAAACAGCAAGAATTGTCGGTTTCTGCCGCATACCAGATTCGCAGATCTGCTGTATCAGTTCCAAAGAATGCTTGCTCTCTAGATCAATCACCACGAGGTCCGTGCCTCCATCCGTCAATAAATTGGCAGCGATTGAAGCGTTCGGACACACGTTCGTACGGATGGAGAAGTCCTGCAGTGTTTGGTCCATGCTTCCGAATACCGTTGGATCATGCGAAACGAGCAAACATTCAAAAGCCATTTCTGGGTTCATACTCCGCCTTTTCGGGATGCTCTCACGACCTTCGCGACGCGCGAAGCATTGCGAGCGATATCGGGACCAATCCACTCAGACATTCTGCCTGGCACGCCGGAGGGATGCGAAACACTTCTTGAGGTCATTCTGAAATTGTGGTCAATGGTTTCTTTACTTGCATCTTGTTCATCAGCCAGTCATGCAAAATATTCACATCGACAGGAGGGATGCGGATAAACTCGCAACCGATTCTCCCGAACTTACGGGTCCACAAGACGCGGGCCTGGATGTTGATCTCTTTCTTCGCACCCGGGAGCAAAAGCCGAAACGATAGCGCAGATCCAGAAATGATCTCCTCTTCGCTGCGAAGCCCTACTCCGCCGTCGCCAATGTCCATGATGGTCACAGGTAATGTGTGGTTCCGCTCGTCCGTCGCTACGACTGAGACCGTCAGCGCATATCTTGCATGACGACGGTGGTCTTGTAACATTCGGGAATATGCGACTTGCAGAGATTCCCTGCCGGCTTCATGCGTAAGCGGTTTCCTAAGCACAATATGAGCACCCGGCACACTGCAGCCTTGAGGAGAAATCGCAACCACTGTCGGTTTCTGCCAATTGCCCGACTTCCAGATTTCATGCAGGAGCTCGGATGATGCTTCTTCCTCCCAGTCGATCACAACCAGATCGGTACCGCCTGTCGCCAACCGAGTAAGGGCCTTTGACGAACTTAGACAGACATCGGTACAAATCGACAGATCGCGCAGGATTCGACTTACGATGCCAAACACTCCCGGATCGTGAGTAACAAGCACGCACTCAAACGCCATATCTGGTGTCATACCCGCCCTTTTCCAAAACTGCCGTCGAGTGAAAAGTACCCACTCACAAAGGTCGATGACCCGATAAGCGAAGGAGTTGCACAGGCTCCGAATCTCTCTTCCGTTGCCGGCTGCCTTCCTCGGTTAAGCAGGCTGGCCCCCTTTTACGAGCTCCAGGGTTCTCTTTACGATGTGAAGGAGTGACTCCGCGTTTTGATCCAACTCCATTTTCGATTTTTCGAAGTAGGCGGTCGCGCCTTCCGTCAGGATTTTGGCTTCGTTCTTCTGAGGAAGACTGCTCAAGACAACGACGGGAATGGACGCGGTGAGAGGGCTTTTCCGCAGGGCCTGGAGGACTTCGACCCCTCCGAGCCGAGGGAGCAACATGTCCAACAAAATGAGGTCCGGAATTCTGGAGGTGGCGATCCGCAATGCTTCTTCCCCGTCGCTAGCGGTGACAACGCTGTATCCCGCTCTGGACAAAGCTTTTTCGGTTGCCATGCGCACGAATCTGCTGTCGTCCACCAATAGGATCAATTTCAAGCGAACTCCTTCTCCATTTGTTCGCACTCCAGCAGCCAAACCTTCGCCCATAATCGACTAATTTCAGGGTGTTTACGATTGCCCGGTAATTAGCTTCGTCCAGTATCTGGACACCTGCTCTCACGCAAGACAACGACGAGGAATGAGGTAGTAGCTCCCGAGAACGCCGCGTCAGAGGCTATTGGCAGGGGCAATCGGGCGCGACGGAAGGTTCTTGGTTCGGGTATTCCGAGCCCGTGTTGTTCTGTTGTTCGACATTGAATCTCATGCAGGCTATCGATCGATTAAGCAAATCGTTCGAGTGGAAAGAGAGTCGTAAGTGGTAGTTCAGTCCTTCGCCTCTTCGTCTGAGATTACTGGTAACCTTGGCGGCACTCCGAAAAGAGTGCATTATGAGTTAAGGGAAATCGGGATGTGCCAGGCGCCCACCAGCGTTTCCCTCGATCGGATTTCTTTTATGGCAAATACAAGCGTGCGTATCTGGGGATTTGCGGCTGACGGAAAGACCTTTACCCAGAACGCATCATTCCGAAGCCTCAGCCGAAAGGGGGCATGGATTGAAGGAGTCGCGCGGATGATTCAGCCGGGCGAAATTATCGGCTTGCAGTACGAGGCAAACAAGGCCCGTGTCCGCGTGAGTTATGTCGATAGTCGTCAGGAACACAATGTCGTTCTGGCTGTCGATCTTGTCGGTGGTCATCCTTGCCCATGGGAGCGTCTCGTCGATCTCAGTAGGGCGGATCTTGCCCCGGCAAACCGGCGCCAATATCCTCGACAAAAACTCGCACTGCCGGTGGAGCTGAGAAGCAGAGAAGGGGTCCCCGTCAGGGTCACTGCGACCGACGCCTGTGGGAACGGATGTTATCTGCAGACTATGGCGACCGTTTGTGTAGGGACACAGTTCGCGGCCAGCTTCAGCATTGGCGACAGGCGCATCGTTTGTGAATGCACGGTGCGAACTTGCGATCCCGGCCTAGGAATGGGGGTCGAGTTCACTGGGCTGGATTCCAATCCCAGGCGTGATCTACAGACCTGGCTGGAGGAGCATTTTTCCACCGCGCAGTCACCGGCGCACCATAACGATCCCGCCCTCGTATAAGACCGCTCGCACTGCGTATTTCAAGTCGTCAAAGACATTGAGGAAGAATGCCGGCAATCTTCAGGTTCGAGAGTCCGGTTCGAATTCCACACGGTTACGGCCCTTGAGCTTCGCCGCATACAGCGCGGTATCGGCGCAGGCCACGAGGGCATTCCAGTCCGAGTGGGTGGACGCTCGAAATCCTGCAACTCCGAAGCTGGCGGTCGCCGTAGTCGTGCTGTTCCTAAAAGTAAACGTTGTATTTTCAAAGTGCTTTCGTATCCGTTCGACCGCGGTCTCCGCACCTTCCTTATCGGAATGGGTCATCATGACGAGAAACTCCTCTCCTCCCAAACGGGCACAAAGGTCGGATTGTCGGGTATGTGCCCTGAGAATCTCCGCGAAGGTCTTAAGCACCGTGTCGCCGGAATCGTGCCCGTAGGTGTCGTTGATCCTCTTAAAAAAATCCAAGTCGGCCATCACTGCCCAAAAATGAAACCCATGTCTGGAGGCGGCACTGAGTTGGCGCGACGCCCAGACATCAACCGCACGACGGTTTGGCAGGCCTGTAAGAGCATCCGTCAATGCCATCGCCTCTAATAAATGGTTCTTTGTTTGGATTTCGCGGTGAAGATCAACGATTCTGCGGCCCACCTCGACCCGTGCCACAAGCTCACCGGAATGAAAGGGCTTCGTCAGGTAGTCATCGGCTCCGGCAGCAAGCCCCTCCACGACTTGCTCCTTATCGGTGTTGCTGGTCAGCAGGATGAGGTGAGAAGGGCATTGTTGGAAGTCCTGACGGATGCGTCTGCATAGTTCCAGACCTCCAATGTCCGGCATGCTCCAATCTGTAATCACGACAGCGGGACGGTGTTCTACAAACAGATCGAGGGCCTCGCGGCCGTCTTTCGCAAACAGAACCTCGTACCGCTCTCCCGAAAGGGAATGCTTGACTAGTCTGCGAGAGATCGCGGAATCGTCAACCACAAGAATCTTGAATGGTAGGGAAGAATGATTCATGCTCTCGATTGTTGCCGTTCGCTCACGCCCCGCTGTTTGCAGCCATCGCTTGCGCTACTGTGCCACGCAGCTTGCCGGCAACGGCGTCAACCGCCAAAGGCTTGCTGAAATAGTAGCCTTGAATTTCGTCACACTGATGTGACCGCAGAAACGACATTTGTGCTTCGTTTTCGACCCCTTCGGCAATCACCCTGAGCTTTAGGCCTTTGGCCATGCTGATGATTGCGGTTGCGATCGCAGCGTCATCAGGATTTACGGTGACATCGCGGATGAAAAGGCGGTCGATCTTGATCTTGCTGACCTGAAACTGCCTTAAGTAGCTGAAGCTCGAATAACCGGTTCCGAAGTCATCAATCGCCAGCGTCAGCCCCATTGACTTTAGTTCCTTGAGGACCGACAGCGTCACATCTGCATTCGCCAGAAGTAAGCTTTCCGTCAGCTCTAGTTCAAGATATTGCGGGGCTAGTCCTGTCTCTTGTAGCACTCTTCTGATGAGGGCGCAAAATCCTTGTTGGCGAAACTGAACCGCCGATACATTTACTGCCACTGAGACGGCGGGTAGGCCCTCGTCTTGCCACTTCCTGGCCTGTCGGCAGGCGGTCCGCAGCACCCATTCACCAATGGATACGATCAGTCCGCTGTTCTCGGCAATTCGTATGAACTTGTCGGGTGGCACAAGACCCAATTCCGGATGCTGCCAACGAAGCAGGGCCTCCAACCCGATGATTCTTCCGGTGGCCACGTCCATTTGTGGCTGATAAACCAAGAACATTTCTTCTCTTTCAAGTGCGAATCGCAAGCTCCTCTCCAAGCTCAATCGCTCCATCGCATGAACGTTCATATCCTCTTCGAAGAACCGGAAGTTGTTACGTCCACGGTCTTTGGCACCGTACATGGCAGCATCGGCATTCTTAATCAGCGTTTCGCAGTCGGTACCGTGTTCGGGGAAGATGCTGACACCAACGCTGCAACTAACATTGAGGGAGTGCCCTTGGACGACAAATGCAGTGGCCATCACATCCATGAGACGCTCGGCAGCAACCGCGACGTCGCTTAGATCCCTTACCTGAGTCAACGTGATCAGGAATTCGTCGCCCCCAAGACGGGCGACAGTGTCTTGTTCACGCCCCCATTTCCTAAGCCGGTCTGCAACTTCTTGCAGGAGGAGGTCGCCGACCGAGTGGCCCAGTGAGTCGTTGATGATTTTGAAGCCGTCGAGGTCGAGGAAAAGAAGCGCGAGTTTGCAGTTCTCCCGGCGAGCGCCAGCCAGTGCCGTGGCCAAGCGATCCCGAAAAAGGGTCCGATTGGGGAGTCCCGTCAAGATGTCGTAATAGGCTAGGAATTGGACCTGTTCTTCGGCACGTTTGCGGTCGGTAATGTCGCGAAAGTACCAGATTCGGCCACGATACTGGCTCTTTGAGTCGACCAGAGGCGCGGAGTAGCGGTCAAAAATCTTTCCATTCTTGAGTCTGAGTTCGTCTCTGCTCTTTTCATCCCGATGGCTGCTGAGATAGTTGATCCTCTGGACAAAGGCGTCCGGGTCTTCGACTCTGTCCGTCACCTGCTGACGTACGATCAGGTCGTCTCGTGTGCTCAGCACTTCATCCGGTATTGAGAAGTTGAGCCCAAACTGCTTGTTTGCCAGAACGATGTGATTGGACTCGTCCACGGCCAGAATGCCATCAATTGTCGTTTCCGATTGCGCCTCTAGCAGCGCAGTTTTGAACAACAGTGATTCCTCAGCCTGCTTGCGCTCGGTGATGTTGTCAAACGTAGCAACAAAACATTCTTTTCCTGCACCATAGGCTGAAATGGAGAACCACATTCCTAGCGCTTTGATTTCGATCTCGAATCTCTCCGGCATACCAGTCAGAGCCACCCGGCCGTATCTCTCAAATAATTCCGGCTGCGAATCTTGGGCCCCCGAGACGACTTCGGTGAATCTCTTGCCCACCACGTTTGCCAGGCCGGTCAGCTTTTCAAATGCCCCGTTGACATCGAGATAGACAAAATCGATCGGGCGGCCACGCCCGTCAAAGAGCATCTTGCAGTATGCGAACCCCTCCAACATGTTTTCGAAGAGCGAGCGGTACCGCCCTTCGCTTTCTGCCATCGCATCTTGCGATCCGTTTGGCACGCTGATCGGCTGCAATCGCAGATCGGTTTCAGAGAATTGCGGAGCCTGGTTTCTTTCGCGGGGCAATTCCGCAGAAGTTAGAAGGAACAGGATTGTGGCAAAAGCCAAGATCGCAGCAAGATGCCACTGCCAAGTGGAGAGACCGGCAAGGGCGATTTGTCTAAACCCCTCCGCCATTGCGATAAGGAAGATCGCAATGGCTGCGCAGCGAGATACCTGAAGAGAGCGAAGTTGCTTGGACATGATTCCGTCAAAGGGCGGGCCGGGCGAAGGTATCCGACTACGGCAGGAGTTGCATCTGGGCGACCAGTCTCAATTTGCGGCCAAGTTGTTGACCCGACTCGGGGAGCTGGAGCTGACACGAAGCCGAGAGGCATCTGATTGTCCTGGGCGTGGACAGGATTCCAAATTATGGCTAGTGGGGGCACAATGAGCCGGGACCACCTGACCGATGGCAGTCGGCGGTCACAGAGATCAATGGCCTCCCCACGGGGGGGGGCGCGATCGCTCGAGCATTCAACCCAGGCGTGGAAGAGTTCTCGGGCGCGGGCACTTGTGTTTGCTCCCCCCGGCAGCTCGCCGTTTCTTCAGGGTGTGATGGCAAT
>Ga0210399_10004618_pt1 | contig 10695 bp, 5 predicted proteins | sample IncBWC14MmetaG_FD_150865 | JGI IMG/M metagenome (GOLD analysis project Ga0210399, IMG submission 150865) | Forest soil microbial communities from Barre Woods Harvard Forest LTER site, Petersham, Massachusetts, United States - Inc-BW-C-14-M | ecosystem: Environmental > Terrestrial > Soil >...
ACCAAGGAGCTCGCGCGGCACTATGGCCCCGAAGACAACATCGGCATGACCGACCCAGGTAGGGGGGATTTTGGGAGGTCGAGGCCGTCCTGTCCGGCTTCCGCCCGCTTGACCCCATCGCGATGTGCGCCTTACGCTTCCGTCAAGGCCTAAGCCGGACGGGGCCGCGCCCGCCCAACCAGGCTTCCCTCATCGGGGAGAAGCGATGGCAATCGACTGGCGTGGGGGATCGCACGAGGAGTCGATCAACGACCTGATCGTCCGGAAGAAGTATGCGCGGGCCATCGAGCTGCTGAGGCTTCACCTCCAGAGGCGGGGGCGGAGCCCGGTGGTGAGGCTGCAGCTTGCCGACGCCTTGGTGATGGCGGGTAGAGGTGGGGAAGCGGTGCCGATCTTCCTCGGGCTCGCGGATGAGTTCGCCGCCGACGGCTTCATGGCGAAGGCCGTGGCGGCCCTCAAGCGAGTCGAGAAGATCGAGCCCGGTCGGCCCGATGTGGAGGCCCGATTGAAGGGTCTCACCCGTCGACCGACGGCCCCCACCGAGCGAACGAGTCCGGGCTCGCAGACCGTGACCACATCGCGGGATGCAGAGATTGGGATGGAGGAGGTGGGGTCCGCGACTTTGGCCCGGCTCCAGGCGAAAGGCCGGCCGGCCATCGAGAAGGTCCCCGACCCCCCTTCGGGAGTAGAAGCCGGTCCGAAAGCGGTTTCCGAGACCCCCGCCCCGAGGTCGACTCCCGAGGGCGAGGTCCCGGTCTTGGCTTTGGAGGCCCCCCGGGGGGGAACGGAGGACGCACCACCCTTGGGGCCGATCGGCGGGGGAGAAGGCGTTCCTGACCAAACGCCGCTCGTCCAGGCCAGCGGAGGCAAGGCTACGTCGGCGCTCACGACTCGCATTCGGGGCGCCTTCCGCCGCTTCCTTACCTTGCTTCCGGTTCCGGCCGGCGCTGCCACCGGGGTGGAGCCGGAGGCGCCGCCCCTTCCGGAGGGGGCGGCCCCGGTTCCAGACACCCGCACGATCCCGGCTCCGCAGGGGCCCTCCGAACCCCCCAAGATCGAGACGCGAACAGCCGCCGAGGCCTCCGGCGAGCCTGCCTCCGCGGAAGAGGCGAGCGGACCGGAGCCCGCTCCCGGAACGAACCTCGAGCCGCCGCAGGGAGTGACGCCGCTGGGAAAGAGGGAGGTGGAGGCGCCCGAGCTTTTCCTTGAGTTGCCGCCCGCGGAGGCGACCCCGGACGGCGCTTCCGCCGAAGAGGAGCTGCCGGCTCTCGAAATCGAGGTGCCGGAGCCGGAGAGCGGCCTCGTTGGCTTGCACGGCGATGCCGCGGACGAAGGCCTTCCCCCGTTGGAGATCGATGAGGACGTCGAGGAGGCCCCTCCCCTTCCTGCCCTGGCCGTCGTCGAGGATCCGCCCCCGCTCGCGCCCGTGGAAGCATCTCCAATAGTGGACGTCGTGGCCACCCCCTCCGGACTGAGCGTCGGGGAGAAGGTGGGCGGAACCGCTCAAGACGACTTCTTCACCATGCCGGAGGAGGTCTTCCAGGACCGGGTCACCGATCTGATAGGGGAGCTTCTCAATCCCGCGGAAGCGGGGACCCCGATGGGGGAGGGCGCGGACGAGAGTCGCCGCCCCGCCTCGCCTCTCTCGCTCCTGACCGGACCCTTCCTGGAGGACCTTACGGAAGAGGAGCGACTGTCTGTCCTCCAGGGGTTGAGTCTCCGCGGCGTCGAGGCGGGCGACATCCTCCTCACGGAGGGCGAGGCCGGCCAGAGCCTATTCCTGTTGACCACGGGCGAGGTCAAGGTCTTCGCAAGGGATCCTACCGGGCACAACGTCCGTATCGGCGCCCTCAAAGAGGGCGATGTCTTCGGGGAGATATCGGTGCTCCAAGGCCGTCCGCGCACGGCCACCATCACCGCCGCTGCGCGGGGGGAGCTCCTCGAGCTGGACCAAGAGTCCCTGGCGCGACTGACTCGGGATCATCCTCGGGTCATGGCGAAGATCGACGCCTTCTCGCGGGAGAGGAGTGATGACCGAGAAGCGGCCGCGGTCCGGGCGGGAGCGCGGCCCCTCGATCGCGCGCAGGCTCACCTGGGTCCCGATCTGGACGTCCATTTCGGGGGCAAACGACTCGAGCCACGCTTGCGGCTGCGGCTCGCGGACGCCTTCCTCAAGGGGGGGGAGGACCGGCAGGCGGTCCAGATCCTGATCGCCCTTGCCGATGACTTGGTGCAGAACGACTTCATCGAGAAAGCGGTGGCCCTTCTGAAGAAGGTGGAGGAGATCCAGCGCCGCCGAGCGGCGGCGCCCCCAGGGGAGGGGGCGCACCCCGCCCTCCCCTCCGGCCGCAGGCCGCCCGCCTCGCCTGAGCTCCCCCCCGGGGTTGGCGACTCCGCGGTCAGCGACCGCTTCCAGGATTGGCTGCTCGATCTCGTTCGGGCTACGGTCCAGCGCCGGCCGGGCGGGCCGGCGCCGCCGGTGGCGGCTCGGCTCCTGGACACGGCTGCTCTCCGAGCCTACGGCCGCGGCCTGCTGGCGAGTCGCCTGTTCAAGGGTCTTTCCGAGGAGGAGCTCCTCGCCGTCATCCAGGGCCTGCGGCTGCTCACCTTCGAGCCGGGGGACATTGTCCTTACCGAAGGCGAAGCGGGGGGGAGCGTCTACATCCTGGCTACGGGACAGGTGAAGGTCTTCGTCCGGAACCGCTCGGGACAGGACGTGGCCATAGACGAGCTCGGTGAGGGAGCGTTCTTCGGGGAAATGGCGGCCATCTCGAGCCGGTCACGGGCCGCCACCGTCACTGCCGCTTCCGCGTGCACCTTACTTGAGTTGGACGGGCCCGGCCTCCGCTCCATCCTCCAGTCATACCCGGCCGTGCGGGACGTTCTCGAGCGCGTCTTCATAGAGCGGGCGACCGACCCTCACGCCGCCTCCGTGCGAAGCCTGGAAGGGCGCTGAGCAGCCGGGAAAGCGATTCGCCCCCGGAACCTCCGCCGCGGAAACCGTAGGGGTGCGACCCGCGGACGGCTCAGTGATCCGTGACCCTCTGACCAGAGCCACCCAGGCTCCGGAGGCTCACCGACGCGCGCACGACTTCAACCCTCTGTCGCCAACCGTCTGGCTGTCAACGGAGAGCGCTCGCGCTTTGGAGGGCAGGAGGGTCGGGGCGACGACGACGCTGTCACCAGAAGAGAGGTGCGAGGCCAAGCGCGGCAAGGCCGAGCAGCAAGCCCAGACTCTGAATACCGGCCTGTCGGCTGGAGAAAGCGTAGGCGTAGACCCCCTTGACCACGTTGTTGCTGGCGGCCGCTATCAGGATTCCTGTTGACGCCAGCGGGAGGGGAGTGAGCGTGCCCGCGGCTTGGGTCAGGCCCATAATGAATGGGTCTACGTCCGTGACGCCCATGACGGCAGCCAGCGTGTAGACGCCCGTGCTTCCCAAGTACAAGACGGCCAAATGGGTACCGGCCAGCATAACCACGAAGAGCAGGGCAAAGAGAAGGGCGGTGCCCAGGGCCAAGGGGTTCTTGGGCTCGAACTCCCGCTTGGCGACCCCTGGATCCCCGCCACTTCGGGACCACAACCAGCCCCCGCAGATGGCCAGCGCGCTGAGGCTTAGGAAAGACGGTGCCAGCAAAAGCATCAGCGGTCGATTAAAGATGCCAATGAGCACGACTAGCCTCAAGTACATCATTCCCGAGGCGGTGAGTATCGCTCCCGGGACCAAGCGGCCATGGTCTTCGCGAGCCGCCCTCTTGGCCAGGACCACGGTCGTCACCGTGGAGGAATAGGCCCCTCCCAGTACCGCGGCGAAGAGCAGGCCGCCCCGCTCCTTGGTGAGCCGTTGAAGGACGTAGCTGCCATAGGAGACGGTGCTCACCGCTACGACGACCAGCCAGGTCTTCGAGGGATTGATCTGGAAAGGACCGATTTCGCGATTGGGCAGTACGGGGAGTGCGACCGCGGTCAGGAGTAGGAACTTAGTGAAGGTGAGGATCTCTTCCTGAGGGAGGCGGCGGGCAAGTCCCTCCAAAGCGACCTTCAGCTCCAGCAGCAGCGCGCTGGCCACGCTCAGCGTCGTCGCTATCCAGAAGTGTTCGTAGGACACGAGCGCCCCCACCAAATAAGTGGTAAGGGCCGACATTTCGGTGGTGATGCCGGCGAGCCCGGAACTGGCGAGTTTGTTCCGATAGGACAGGAGAAGAAACCCAGCCACCACGACCAGTCCTAGGGTGACGGGGAGTACCTGCGGGCCCGAGAGAAGAGCAACCGCGTAGCCCATGAGGCCAATGAGAGGAAACGTGCGGACGCCTCCGAACGCATAGTGCTCGAGCCCTACCTTGTGCTCCTCCCGCTCTAGCCCGATGAGGAAGGAGAGGAAGAGCACCACCACGATCTTGATTCCTTCCGGGGGTAGCCACTGACCGAGCGATTCCACCATGGGTTTCGGGCCTCGTTCCCCCGCGGGTGCCGATGGTCATCGGCCTTCGGGGGGCGGAATCTATTGACTAAGGGCTCCACACCATACCAGAAACGACAGCCGGGCAGACCGTCCGCCGATCGGAGAGCCCCGGCGCCAGGCCCAAGCCAAGGATGCGGGACGGTAGGGGGAGGCCCATCCACGCTCGGGTCGAGAGATGCCGCCGGCCGGCTCTAAGTCCGGCGAAGGGGCTGGACCGGGCTCGCGCGTGATTCCGGCGTCCTACGATTCGCGCCGCGGGCGAACTCTCCCGAGCCGCCCGCCGCGAATCTGGATCTTCCGAGCCTTGGGGGCCGTTCGATCAAAAGCAGGGGGGACGTCGGCGCCGGTGGCGGCTGGTTCAGAGCTTCAGCCAGCACCATTCCTTGGTGTAGGGGACGCGGCTCATTCGGTAGCCGGACTTCAGGCCGACCACGACGGTGTCGCTCCAGTTGAAGCCGCAACCGTGCTCCGTGTCATAGAGCCCGGGTTCCTCGGAGAAGCACATGCTTCGACGAAGCATGGTGTAGTCCCCGAGGGACAGATACGGGGGTTGGTGGCCCTCCACTCCTTCGCCGTGCCCGGGGCGGTGGTAGATGTACTTCTGGACTCCTTGCTCGAGCTGGAATCTCAGAATCTCGTGGGCCACGTGGGAGCAGGTGGAACCTTCCACGGACAGCTCGACCTGCATGTCGCAGCTTCGCTGGCTCACCTCCCACAGCTTGCGCATGTGGGCGTCGAATCCGCCCGCGGGGTCGGCCAGGATGAAGGCCCGGTAGTTCTCCCCCCCGTAGCCCCCGATGGCCGCACCCGCCGAGATCTGAAGGGCCATGTTGCGGCCGATCCGGTTGAAGTAGGGCTGGTTCGGGTGTGGGTAGGCGGTCACCGGCCCCACCCGCACCTCGATCCCGATGGTGGCTCCCACGCCATGGTGGGGTGTCCCCCCCGCCAGATCGAGGTCGGAGTAGAGCTGGTCGTTGATCCAGAGCTCCGTGGCCTTGGCCACCTCCCAATCCGTGACGTCCGTCCCATGGCTGAGGATGTAGTCGCGCGCAAAGCAGTGAGCCCGGTCGAAGTAGACGTAGGCCCGGCGCCAGAGGGCCAGTTCCTCCGCCGTCTTCACCTCGCGCATCTTCATAAGGATGTCTGAGATGTTGACGAAGTCGATGCCGCCCAGGACCTTCTTGGCCTTTTCGAGCTCCGAGGGGTAGAGTTCGCCATCGATTCCGATCTTGCTCCCCTGGATGCCGTGCTCCTTGATGCCCCGGAGCAGGAACTCGAAGAGGTCGACGGTATCTCCCTGGTCGATCGTCCCTTTGTAGGGGTACGCGCCTTCGGCGTGGAGGAAGTCGAAGTACGTCCACCCCCCCCCGAACCACCAGCCTGTGACGAGGTCCCGGTCCAGGCCCGGATAGAGATACCAGGGAGCGGCGTCGTCCTTATTCATGAAGGCCGCCTGGGGCCGCTCCGTCTCGATGTGCCAGTACCCGGTGAGGTAGATGATGTTCAGGTGGTCACGGATGAGGAAGGCCTGGATGTCCCGGTCGGCCAGCTTGGCCTTGAGGCGGGTGACGGTGGCTTTGTTCCAGTCCAGGCCTAGCCGGTCGGCTTTCGCGGGAGCAGGGGGGCCTTCTTCGCCGGGCGCCGGCTTCAGGAGGAGCGCTTCGCTCTTCCCGGCCTTAGCCCGATCCCCGAGCATCCGGGTAAGGGACGACGCCCCCCCCGTCTGCATCGCGGCCACGTGGTCCACGCGGGAGAGAAAGCCCGAGCCCAGGAGCGCCAGACCACCACCTTTGATCCAGCGACGCCGATCCCTATCCATATGACATCCTCCTGCCTTAGGAGCGGGTGAAGCGCGGCCCTCGGCTTCGGCTCTCGCCGCCGCCGGAGCGACGTAGGCGCAAGGATACAGCGAAGCGGGTTGGCCGAGGAACCGGCACCTCTGCCCCTGGCAAGGCCAGGCCGGAACACCCAGTTCGATCCTGGTTTTTCGAGAACGCGCAGCGCGCTCGAGGCCGAGGACCATATCCAACGGAGGTGGCGTGTGGCTCGCGGCACTTGCTCCGACCCTCCTCCGCGATACGAAATCTCGGATCGATTCAACGTGGTGGACTTTCTGGTGACGCAGTCTCTGGGAGCGTGTAGCTGTAACCAATTGAGGGCTTTAGACCTGCAGAGCTCACCTGAGGTCTTTGCTCCTTGGCTCGATCCTTGCTGATTGAAGGGTCAATCGCTGCTTCATGAAAGTTGAGACCGCACTCTCTGTACATAAGGAGGGTCGTAAATGAGAAAAGGCTTTGGCTGGTTCCTGGTTCTCGTCCTGGGCCTTGTGCCTGCAGTTTGGGCACAGACCACGGGTGGCAACGTCTACGGAACGGTCGTCGACCAGTCGGGTGCCGCGCTGCCCGGCTCCACGGTCACGATCGCGTCCCCCGAGCTCGGGGGTACCCGTTCCACGGTGACGGGGAGCTCGGGTGACTTTCGCTTCCTGAACCTGGATCACGGCTCCTACAAGCTGACCGTCGCGGTTCAGGGCTTTGCCACCGTGACCCGGGACGTCATCGTCAATACGGGGGTCAACGTCGAACTGAACTTCAACATGAAGGTCGCCGGGCTCCAGGAGACGGTGGCCGTGACGGCCGAGACCCCGGTGGTGGATTCCAAGAAGGTAGGAACCTCCACCACGCTCACCAAGGATGAGCTGTCCGAGGTTCCGCAAGGACGCGACCCCTGGGCCATCCTGAAGAACGTGCCCGGCGTGGTGGTAGATCGGGTGAGCATCGCCGGAAGCGAGGCCGGACAACAGTCCCTTTTCGTGGGCAAGGGCGCTTCGGGAAACGACACGATGTGGAACTTGGACGGCGTCGCGATCACCGACCCGACGTCGTTCGGGGCCAGCTCGGCCTACTTCGACTTCGATGCGTTCGACGAGATCAACGTCAGCACCGGCGGCGGCGATTTGAAGGTCCAGTCGGGAGGAATCGGGCTCAACTTCGTCACCAAGCGCGGGACCAACGCCTTCCACGGTAACGTGCACCTGTTCGGCACGAACCACAAGTTCGGCGAAGGCACCAACGTGCCGAGCAGCATTCCGAGCTCTAGCCTGCGAGACGGTCGGGCGGACCAGATCCGTCAGATCGGAGACTACGGCGGCGATCTGGGCGGCCCGATCATCAAGGACAAGCTTTGGTTCTGGGGATCCTACGGAAAGCAGGACATCCGCCTGTACCGCTTGCTGGGCAACACCGATGACAGAACCCTCATCAAGAGCATCAACGGCAAGCTCAACTGGCAGGCGGACTCGAACACCATGGTCTCCCTCTTCTATTTCAACGGCGGGGAGAAGAGCAAGTTCAACCGGGACCCCGGTCAGGCCGGCCACGAGGCGGCCTCCTTCCTCTGGAACCAGGGGACATTCTTCGCGACCCAGGACTGCGGGGTTCCCTGCGGCGTCCACGGGCTTTGGAAGGCGGAGGTCAACCACACCTTCGGCCCCAACCTCTTCATAAACGCCAAGTACGCCTTCTACAACTGGGGCTATGGCTTCGATCCCGTCGGTGGCACGGGTCAGGACGCCAGCGTGGACAAGGTCGCCGACACGGCCGCGGGCTCCTGGGTCAAGACGCGATTCTTGAAGCCCTGGCACACCGCGAACCTGGACGGAAGCTATTTCTTCAACGGCCTCAACGGACGGCACGAAATGAAGTTCGGCTTCGGCTTCAAACACTGGCCGAACTCCTCCTCCATCTCCTTCAGCGGGAACGGGATCGTGGCCTACCACAACAACGACGACCCCAATGATCCAACGTCCCGCGTGGCCTGGGTCACCCGCCCCTTCGTGGCCACGTTCAAGGGGGACAACCTGAGCGCGTACCTGGGAGACACCTATTCGAGTGGCCGACTCACGGTGAACGGCGGCGTGCGCTGGGACCTCCAGAAGGCTAGCAACGGACCGAGCGTGGCCCCCGGCAACCCGCTTTTCCCCGACCTCCTGCCGACCCTCACCTTCGACGGCAACGTCCCTGGGATTAAGTGGAATGACTTCTCGCCCCGGGTCGGGGTCACCCTAGCGCTCGACGACGCACGCAAGACGGTGGCCCGTGCCTCTTACGCCCACTACGCCGGCTCCCTGGCTTCGCCCGACGCCACCTTCAACAGCCCCATCCCCTACGGCTACACGTACCTGGCCTACAAGTGGGTGGATCGCAACGGGGACGGCTTTGCACAGAAGGACGAGATCCTCACCAACCAGGGAGTGCTCTACGCCGGCAACGTGAATCCGAACAACACCACGTCGCTCGTGGCTCTGAACAAGCTTGATCCCAACTACCACGCGAACCATGACGACGAGATTGTCGTTGGCCTCGAGCGCGAGGTGATCCCCAACTTCTCCGTGGGCGTCGCCTACACCTGGCGCAAGGGACAAGGCTATCCCGATTGGTTCCCGCGAGTCGATGCGAACGGAAACCTCCTCACCCCGGCCGACTACACCGTGAACGCGCCGGTATCGGCGAACGGCTACACCGTCCTCACCTACTCGCCGAATCCGGGCAGCATCGGCAACAACGCCCGCATGCTGACCAACCGAAACGACTTCAACCAGACCTACAACGGAATCGAGCTCACGGCCCTGAAGCGTCTTTCCAACAAGTGGATGCTCCGTGCCGCCGTCTCCTACAACGATTGGAAGGAGCACCTCACCGGGCCCGGGGCCTTCCAGAGCCCGACCCCCACCGACGTGGAGAACTTCGGGGGCACTCAGAACCTCATAGGGAACGGGGCTTTGATTGAAGGCGGCATCGTGGCGCCCAAGTCCTACGGGGCAAAGACCAACTCGTTCATCAACTCGACGTGGCAGGTTACTGCGAGCGGGCTCTACCAGCTCCCCGCGGGATTCGAGGTGGGAGCGTCTCTCTTGGGCCGGCAGGGGAACCCGAAGGTCCTAGAAATTCCCGCCAGTGCCGGTGCCGACGGCACGCCCCGAGTCCCGGTCGGCCCCTTGGATCTCCAGCGCTACGCCACCGTTTGGGACTTGGACTTGCGTGTGGCCAACAACATCAAATTGGGGGGAAGCGCCACGTTGGGCATCACCGTTGACCTGTTCAACGCCCTCAACACCGGCCCGATCCTCCAGGAGGTCCGCAACGTGGGATCCACGGCGTTCCAACAGCCGCTTGAGGTACTCAACCCCCGCGTCTTGCGTTTCGGCTTCCGTCTGGGCTTCTGAAAACCCGTCGTTCCTGAGCGGCCCCGGGGCTTCGGCCCCGGGGCCGTTTCATTGTGCGCCCAGCAGGGGCATCACCTTGGAGGTGCAAGTCCTCCCGTAAGCAAGCCATCGCAAACGAAGCGAACCGCAACTGCGGAAGGGTGACCGACCGTGGGGAGGAAGCGGGGAGCGAAGCCGCGGGCTGACGAACAGTAACCGGATACAAGGCGACGCCGGGCGGGGCAAGCGAGCAATGGATCGCGAAGCCTCGGTGGCTAAGGTCCAGGCGGCGTAGATCCGGCAGCCGTGCGGCGAAGGGTGACGTTCTTACCTGGGGAGATCTCACCTCATGCCTGAAAGGGCGACGCCAACGGAGCGGCGGAGTGAGAAGTCAGCAGAGGCCGTAGTAGCTGCCGGACTCGCGGGCAGCGAAGGGCCGAACGTGAAGGAGGGTGAGGCGCGCCCGAGCCTCGAAAGGTCCATGCCACAGATGTCCAGGCAGCTGGAGCTCCCGTTCATGGGCCGGGGTGGACCCGCTCGCCGGGTGGTGGGCAGGGGCGGCCGGGGGTAACCCGGCGCCCCTATGGCGATTGGCCCGCCTGGCCCGGGCAGCGCCCCCGGTGATCCCAAGCGCTGCCATAACTCCGAGAGCGGACCGCAACAAGGGAAAGGTCGTCGATCATCGGGAGACGGCGAGGTGAGAGGCCTCCCAACGAACCGCGGCTCGAGAGCCGCACCCACACCAGGGGGACCGGGGACAGCGGTTGACCGCCCGCCCCGGGTCCGCTTGAAGCGTGCCGTCGTCCGTCGCCCTTACAATGCCAATTGTGGGCAAGAGACAAGGGAATCGGCGGGAGCGGAACCCTCCTCCGACTCCAAAACCCAGGCGGGCGGTTCCGGCCCGCTCCCTCGGCCTGGTCGCGGCGGTCTTAGCGGCCGCCGCCGGGGCTTGGTTTCTGCGGCCGCTCCGGTCCCCCCACCCCAACCTCCTTCTGGTTACGATCGACACGCTCCGCGCCGATCACTTGGGAG
>Ga0210399_10004619_pt1 | contig 10694 bp, 14 predicted proteins | sample IncBWC14MmetaG_FD_150865 | JGI IMG/M metagenome (GOLD analysis project Ga0210399, IMG submission 150865) | Forest soil microbial communities from Barre Woods Harvard Forest LTER site, Petersham, Massachusetts, United States - Inc-BW-C-14-M | ecosystem: Environmental > Terrestrial > Soil >...
GCCTGGATGGCAGGCTGGAGCACCGGCCATCGGAAATGTCCGGCGGAGAGCAGCAGCGCGTGGCGATCGCTCGAGCGATCATCAACGAGCCGAAAATTTTGCTGGCCGACGAGCCCACCGGCAACCTAGACACCAAAAATTCCGAAATTGTGCTGGAAATGCTGCGCCGTTTAAATAAAGATCTGGGACAAACCATCGTCATGATCACGCACAACCCGGAAGCGACCACCTATTTCGACCGCGTGGTGCACATGCGCGATGGCGTGATCGTGGACGGAGTGCCTGCGGACTAAGCCATGTCGGGAATTGGCCAATTTTTTTACCGGACGTTCTTCTGGTCCTACGAGCGCGGCTCGTGGCAGTACGACATTGCGGTGATTCTAATTTTGTTTTTTGTTTTTTCGCCGAGGGGTTGGTTCCACGACCAGCCGCAAGTGGGTCTCCCCGTGAATTCGACGCAGGTGGAACTGCTTTCCCCGCCGGGTGAAACGGAAGTCTACAGGGTGGATTCCCGCGTGTTGGCTCCGCCAACGCGCACACCCGCACTTCAGAATGACCTTCACAACGTGCTGCAGAAAGCCGGCCAAGGGCTGCAAGATGGCCGCTTCGCGATTGGCAAGATTGAGCCCGTGCGCGACGCCGGCGGGAACGTGATTGCCTACCAAGTGGAAATCAAGCACTGATTCCGGGAGTCATTGACCGCGCCGTGATCAGAGTCGGCTGACCTCTGCTTGTGCTACGATTTGAAGGTTAGTTTGCATCTAAGGAAATAGAGGAATCCTTGAGACGAACCGCCCTTTTTTCGTTGATCGCGCTGTTCGGTTGGCTGGTGATTCCGGCCGCGGCGGGCAACGGACAGAATTCTGGGAAGCTGACGCTGGATTATGTAATGACCATGATGGACCGGTCGGCGGAAGACTTCCGCAGCCTGACGGCGGCGCTGGACCATGTGAAGTACACCGCGGTGGTGAAGGATACCTCGACGGAATCGGGTGAGATCTACGTGCGCAAGGATTCGAAACTGCGCATTGATTTTATCGCGCCGGACCCGCGCACGATCATCCGCAATGGCGACAATCTCTATATTTACACGCCGAAAATCAATCGGGTCGAGGAGTACAACATCGGCAAAAACCGCGCGTTGGCTGACCAATACCTGGCCCTTGGATTTGGCACGCGCGCCGAAAGCCTGAAGAAAAGCTACGACGTTAGCCTCTCGGGAGAGGAAGAGCTTGACGGGCACAAGATGGTGCTCGTGGAACTGGTGCCGCGCTCCGATGAAGTGCGCAAACAGATCACCAAGATTGTGATGTGGGTGGATGAAGCTTCCTGGATGCCAGTACAGCAGAAATTCCTGGAAGCGGGGTCGGGCGATTACTTTTTGTCGCGGTACAAGAACGTCATGAAGAATCTCAAAATCGGCGACGGAAAATTCAAAGCCGATTGGCCAAAAGGCACGAAGATCGAGAAACCCCGCGAATAGCGCACGGGCGAATTATGCCCGCGCTCCTTCCCTTTCCAGCAATTTCTGCTTACGTTGCAGACCCCAGCGATAGCCTGCGAGTTCCCCGTCGGTGCGAATCACGCGATGGCACGGCACAACGACAGAAGTGGGATTCGTGGCGCAGGCGCGTGCGACGGCGCGGACGGAATTTGGCTTGCCGAGTGCGTGCGCGACCTGCGCGTAAGTGCGCGTGGCGCCCAGCGGGATTTTCTGAAGCTCCTGCCAGACGCGGCGCTGGAACGCGGTTGCCTGCACGTCAAGCGGCAGATCCTTGCTGGGAGCGTGACCTTCCACGCGGCTGAGAATTTCCTTCAGCCAGGTTTCGTTGGAAGCGGCGCCGCGAGCGATTTCAGCGCGCGGGTATTCTTTCTCGAGCGCACTGACGAGAGACCTTTCGTCGTCACCGAGGTATACCGCCGAGATTCCGCGATCGGTCCCTGCCACCAACACCTTGCCCAATGAGCTTGTCGCGACTGTGTATCCGATATTCATGCCTGCTCCTCCCTTCCGGTAAGAGGCCGGAGTCATTCCCAATTGTGAATTTGTTTTTTCGTACACCCGGCTCGGCGAACCGTACCCGCAAGCGTAAAGCGCTTCGGAGATGTCCGCGCCCCGGCGCAGCATTTTCTTGAATTTTTCGAGGCGCGCGGCGTGGGCAAATTCGCGCGGCGAGAGGCCGGTTACGCGGTGAAAGACACGGCGCAGCTTCGCCGTTGACGCGTGCAATCGCGCAGCGATCGGCCCGAGGCGCATCGAGTCTTCCTCGCTGGCGTTGCCCAGGAGTTTCGCGGCCTGCTTCACAAGCGAAACTGCTTCGAGTTGCTCTTGGGGACGGCAGCGGCGGCACGGGCGGTAGCCATTCTTTTCCGCTTCCTGCGTGGTGCGAAAGAACACCGCGTTTTCGCGAAGTGGGCGCCGCGCGGGGCAGGTTGGGCGGCAGTAAATGTGCGTGGAGCGCACGGCGAGGAAGAATTTGCCGTCGGCGCGCGGGTCGCGGTGCAGCGTCGCTTCCCAGAATTGCGCCGCGGCCTGTCGGGAAATGCTGCTGGTTTCCGTGTTGCGAGACTGTTTGTTCATGGCGTTCATCATGCGCCGAGATTACAGAACTTCAGGATAGCAATCTATCCGGTTTCGGGCGTCAAAGTCGTCCTATGCTTCGCCGGGACAGGGCACGATTTTATCGGCCGCGGCGGGGGGCTTGCTCGGTGCCAGGATCACCAGAACTACAGCGGCCAGGATGGTGCCGCTGGCGACCAGGGTTCGCAACGTTAAAGGTTCGCCACCCAAAGAGAATCCCAGGAACAGGGCGACAACGGGATTGACGAAAGCGTAGGTGGCTACACGCGAGGCGGTGCTGTGCTTGAGGATATAGATGTAAGCTGAAAAACCGAGCGCGGAGCCAAAGGAAAATAGATACAGAACCGCGAGCCAGGAGCGCAGGGTGACTTGCGCGGGATGAAACTGGTGCAGCTCGCCGGTTGCCGCGGCGACGATCCACAAGCCAGCGCCGCCCGCCAGCGATTGCATTGCTACTCCGAGAAGCGGCGACTGGGGCACCGGGTGATGCCGCGAATAAATGGAGCCGGCCGCCCAGGCTAACGAACCGAGGATCAGCGTGACGGCGCCAACGGGATTCACCCGCTCGGAGTCGCCCAGGTGCGAAGGGCCAACGAGTAGAGCGATGCCCGCAAAACCGAGGACGAAACCGATAAGGACACGCGGACTGGGACGCACGCCACCCGGCCGCAGCCAATCGAGAATGACCATCCATAGCGAGACGGTGGCTACCAGGAGCGAAGCGATGCCCGAGGGAACGCGCGTCTCGGCCCAGGAAAGCGCGCCGTTGCCGCAGAGAAGCAAGAGCAGCCCGGTGATGATCGTCGTGCGCCACTGCGCCGGCGTAGGCTTTTCCTTGCTGAGATGACGGAACACCGGATAGAAAACCAGACCGATGGCGATATGCCGGATTCCGGCCATAACAAACGGAGGAATTGTTTCGATGCCAATGCGAATGAAAAAATAAGTGGAGCCCCAAAGAATATAAACCGCGGCGAAGGCCATCAAAACCGTGGTGCGGGGAGCAGCGGATGCGCGAGGGATCGCCGCGGAAACTTCGGATACCGATGGCGAGGAATGGGAGCTCATTCGTTGACCTGTTGGACGTAAACATAGCTTGAAAGTGACAGGAGGGCACGGACCATATTGGAACGAGACGCTGAAAGGGCGAAGAGGAAGCAAACGTTTTGGAACACTCTTGCAGGCGGTACTAGTTCTAAGTGTTTCGATTTAGGACACTTCGGGTGTTTTCCACAGGTTGACTCTTTTCCTCAGAGGTGGCATTTTGGCAGCCCAACTTCTTTCTGGGGTTCGTGTCGGGGTCGCTCAAGCAAGAGAACTAGGGCTGTCGGGTCCTCTGTAGATTCATCTCTCTGAGGGGTGAGATGAGCGCCGTCAATCACGCGTTAGCTTGGGAGAGCTTTCAACAACAACCAGACGTTAAACCACAGGCCGCCGTCGCGCCTGCGAGCCCGCTTCCAGAACCGCCGGCCGTTTCGCCGGTGCCTGCGTTGCGGGTGATGCCGCTGTTGCGCGGGCCGCGGCCGCGCCGCTTCGTGCGGGTGCCCACCCATGCGGTAGGAGTGCACCTGGAGCAGCGGGAGTGCCCACGGGCATCCCTGAGGCTGCCGCTCAAGCTCAGGAGCGTGAGCGGGGTGCTTGAGGATTACCCTGTGACCCTGGTGACCCGGGACATCAGCTCCTCGGGTGTATTCTTCCTCTGCCCGAAGTCCCTGGCGCCGGAAACGGAAATCGAGCTGGATATCGTATTGGTCAGCCGGCCGCTGGGCTATGGAAACGTGGTGGTCTCGTCCAAAGCGCATGTGAAGCGCGTGGAACCGGCGAACATGCCGGGTTGGTTCGGGATTGCCGTGAGTTTTGACGACTTTGCGTTTGACCGGGACGACAACATACCGGGGCGCTTCGCTCTTGTAGACTGACGATCACCTCAAAATTTGATTCCTTGCTCTGAAACATCCAGCTTGGGGTGTTTCTGCTACTCTGGGTGCAATGACTCCTCGGCCGGTTCTTCAGGGTGTGCTGTTTGATTGGGATGGCACGCTGCTCGATTCCTACCATGCAGATTCCCAGGCTTTTCTGGCAATGTTTCGCGCGATGGGTGTGAACTGGGGGCTGCAGGAACTGGAACAACACTATTCGCCGGACTGGTATGCGGTGTATCGGGCAGCGAAGATCCCCGAAGAACTCTGGGACGAGGCGGACCGGGTCTGGCGGACGTTTTACGCGAAGCATCCTTCGAAGCTGATGGCGGCGACGCGCAGAGTTCTGGCGCAGCTGTATAAGCGGCACAAGCTCGGGCTGGTGAGCAGCGGCGATCGCGATCGGGTTAGCCAGCAGCTGCGGCGGTTTCAGCTGACGCGTGTCTTTCGGACTCGCGTTTTAGGGGGAGACACGAAGGAGAAGAAGCCGCACCCGGCTCCCTTACTAAAAGCGCTTCGAGAAATGAAGGCTGAAGCGGGGCATTGCGTTTACGTCGGCGATACGCCGGAGGATGTGGAGATGGCGCGGGCGGCGGGTGTGCGGGCGATTGCAGTACTGGGGCCTTTTCCGACGGAGAAGAGGTTGCGTGCGGTGCGGCCGGAAATCCTGTTGGAGGGCTTGGAGGAGTTGCCACGGGCGTTACGGGAGTTGTACGGAGAGGTGCACGGATGAAGAGCGGCCACTCGCCGCGCGCCCGGAGGTCACCGGTGCGAGAGGAGATCAGGGTTTGGCGGCAGGCGCAGCGGTTGGCGGCGGTGTGGTCGTGGCGGGTGGCGGGACTTCGGCGGGCGGGAACGGCTTGAAGTCGCTCCACTTGATGGTTACGCGGACGGGCACTTCGCGGTCGTTTAGTTTGTACATGTCTTCGGAACGGGAATAGCTAGGGAACCAGTATTTGCCATCCACGTTTTCGCGGTAGGTTTCGAACATGCTGAAGGGAAGACCACCCGGGCGCATCGGACCGAGATCGGTCACCCACTTGCCGTAGGTCTTCACGACTTCGAGATATTGCTGATCCACCCACAGAATGCCGTCGAAGAGCGGGTGTTTGCGGTCCAGCGTTTTCGGATGGAGTTCAAAAATGTAGCAGTCGATCTCGTCGACTTTTTCGTTGCCCAGGAATTTCACGTTGTATTTCGCCAGCTGGTCGGTGGTCAACGGGAATGCCGGAACGCTGCCAAGATAGTGCGCGTCATCGGGTTCGAATTGCAGATACTGCAGCGATGATTGCGGCGCGGCAAGCGCTTTTTCGTAGAGCTGGCCACCGCTGGAGCGGACCGCCTGATAGGTGGCGTTGTACTCACCGGCAAGTTTTCCATCCGGGCCGAATTCCTGGATGCGCACTGTGCGGCGATAAGAGTAGAGCGGACGTTCCGCCTGATATAGGTCTTCTTTTTTTGTAAATGCGCTGATGATTTGGGCGGGCGGCAACGAAGGTGGAGCCATGGGCTGAGCGGTACCGACGATGCGTTCTACTTTGTGCTCGGGCGGAGGGGGTTGCGGGCCGGCGGGGCTTTCCTGCGCGCTGGCGCCAGGGGACATCCACAAAACTCCCGCCAGGACGGCAAGCAAGAAGCTCTTGAGTGTTTTCAAACTCGCGGAATTTGCGGGAATGCGGTGCATATTGGATTGGATGCACGGAGCAGAGGATTGCGCCGCCTGACGTCCGAAAACCAGTGTAACGCAATGGCGGCAATGCCGGGCGACGATTTCGAGTAACGGCTGGCGGCTCTGGTAAACTCAAAATATTGTGAACGAAGGGATTGTCGCGCGTCGCTATGTAGTCACGGGCAGAGTCCAGGGAGTGGGCTACCGGAATTTTGTGGAGCACACCGCGGGGAAAATTCGCGTGGACGGGTATGTGCGAAACCGGCGCGACGGCAGCGTGGAAGTTTTCGCGATGGGGCCGCCCGAGGAGTTGTTGAAGCTGCGCAAGGCGCTGGAGCGCGGGCCGATGATGGCGCAGGTGGGGCGCGTGAGCGAAGAACCCAGCGAGGTTGAGGCAAAGTACCTCGGAAATTTCACGGTTGAATTCACGGAATAACCAGGAGCCAGACGAATGGAAGATTTGAAGAAGTTGATCCGCGAAATTCCGGATTACCCGAAGCCGGAGATTCTCTTTTACGACATCACGACGCTGCTGAAGGATAAGAAGGGTTTTCACATGATGATCGACCGGCTGTGCGGGCATTACGAAGGCCATACCATTGATCTGGTGGCGGGAATCGAGGCGCGCGGCTTTATCTTTGCGCCGGCGCTGGCGTACCGGTTGAACGCGGGATTTGTGCCCGTGCGCAAACCGAACAAGCTGCCATCGAAGACGGCGAAGATTTCGTACGCGCTCGAGTATGGAACAGACTCGATGGAAATCCACGAGGATGCGGTGCAAAAAGGGCAGCGGGTGCTGTTGTGCGACGATTTGCTGGCGACCGGGGGAACGGCGGCAGCGGCGGTGCAACTGATCCGGTCGCTCGGCGGGATTGTGGAGGGTGCGGCATTTGCCGTGGAGCTGAATTTCTTGAACGGGCGGAATAAGTTGCCGGGGCTGGATGTCTTCTCGCTAATGCAGTACGACAAGTGAGACATGCAATCCGAGCCCAAAACTGGTGGCCGGCAGCCTATCCCGGAATAACAAAATTAGCGTACACTTACATTTGTTTACTACCTCTCAAAGTCTAGCCTGCTACAACGTTGTGGGGGCTCCTATGCCTTGGGTTTGGCGGAAAAATCGCTTGGCTTTCCGCATTTTTGTGCGCTTTGTTCCTATTCCCTCCCGTTTTTGCCCTGCCGGAACAGTACACCAATGCTGATCGCAAATTCGCTCAGGAAATGCTGAAGAAAGTGGCCGCAGATATCCCAAAATACTATTACGACAGTAAGCTGCATGGCGTCGATTGGGATGCGAAGGTTCGGGAAACTAAAAAGAATATCGATACTGCCGACTCGCTGAATGGCGCAGTGTCAGAGATCGCCGCGCTGCTGGATAGTTTGAACGACTCTCACACCGCTTTCTACCCTCCCCCTCGCACCACTACTCATGATTACGGATTCATTATGGAGATGATTGGCGACCACTGTTTCATCACTCGCGTTCTTTCCGGCAGCGATGCTGAGAGAAAAGGACTTGAGCCTGGAAATGAGATTCTTGCCATCAACGATCATCCAGTGTCACGGAAGACCATTTGGAGAATTCGATATATCTACGATGTATTGAGGCCACAGCCGGGGCTTCGACTGACTCTCGCGGACGCGGGCAGTCAGCCGCGGCAGTTGGAAGTGATGGCCACAATTCGCACATCCACAGTGATCAAGTACTTCCTGCACCAAGGCATTAATCAAATTGTTCGCGACTCGGACGACGCTCATCGCGACAGGCGAGCTCGTTATTTCGAGAAGGGAGATGATCTGTTAGTGGTCAGAATTCCTAAGTTTGCCTTCTCAGCGGATGAGGCGGACAACATCATTGGCAACATGCGGAAACAGAAGAGTGTGGTGTTGGACCTTCGCGGCAACCACGGTGGGTTCACGGACACGCTCGACCGTCTTTGGGCGGAATCTTTCAATATGATCGGAAAATCTATGACCACGTGGGGCGTGACTCCACCAAGCATGTCCTTGCAACCGGTCGTCACCACGATGCATTTACCGCCAGATTTGTAGTGCTGATCGATAGCGAGTCAGCATCGGCTTCTGAGGTGTTTGCTCGCGTAGTCCAATTGGAGGGGCGTGGATTTGTCGTGGGGGACCGCAGCGCTGAAATGTAATGGAGTCGAGGTTCTATCCCCATGAGGTTGCCTCGGATGCACGAGTCTTCTATGGAGCCTTCATCGCGGATGCGGACCTGATGATGGTCGACAGAAAATCGTTGGAGCACGTAGGTGTAGGGCCGGACATTGTGATTCTGCCAACCGCGCAGGATCTGGCGAACGACAGGGACCCAGTCTTGGCAAAAGCGGCTGGCCTGGTCGGCGTGAAGCTTAGCCCGGAAGAAGCTGCAACGGCTATCCCCTATGAAGATCCCAAGGGTGAATGAGATTCCGCCCACTATCCGATTGTAGATCACGGATTGTGCTTGCTGTGGCGCTGGCGGAGGGCTTCGAAGAGGACTACGCCGGTGGCTACGCTTACGTTGAGGGATTTTACGGGGCCGGTGGTGGGGAGCGAGACGAGGAAGTCGCAGCGCTTGCGGGTTAGTTCGTGGAGGCCGTTGCCTTCGCCGCCCATCACGATGCCGGTGGGTGTGGTGTAATCGATGTCGGTGTAGCTTTGTTCGGCGGTTTCATCCAGGCCTACGAGCCAGTAGCCTGCTTCCTTTAATTCTTCCATTGTGCGGACCAGATTCACGACCTTGGCTACGGGCAGGTGTGCGAGGGCGCCTGCTGAGGAGCGGGCGACCGTGTCGGTTAGGCCCGCGGCGCGGCGCTCGGGGATGACGATGCCGTGGGCGCCGGCGGCTAGCGCGGTGCGGATGATGGCACCGAGATTGTGGGGATCTTCGACGCCGTCGAGGATGACAATCAGGCCGATCTGGCCTTTGGATTTGTTGGCGTGGTCCAGGAGGCTTTCGAGTGTGGCGGGCGGCCGCGCGGCAGCGATGGCTACTACGCCTTGATGATCGCGGGAGTTGGCCAGGCGATCGAGCTGACCGCGATCTTCGAAGCGAACGGGGATGTTCTGCGCGCGGGCGAGTTGGACGATTTCTTCGACGCGGGAGTCCTGGCGGCCCTTGGCGATGAGGATGCGGTCGAAGGCGCTGCCGGCTTCGAGGGCTTCGCGGATGGCGTGAATGCCGGTGAGACGATCCATGGGAAGAGAGTTTACAGTTCAAAGTCGAAAGTTAAAAGTTTTCGGATAAGAGAGGAGAGGAGTTCACGCAGAGGGCACAGAGACAACGAGGCAAGACGCGGCGGGCTAGTCCAGGGCGGAGCAGAATTCGAGGATGCGGGTGCGGACGGATTTGACAGGGACGGCGAAGGGGAGAGTGGCGGCTTCGTCCACGAGAAGGATGGCGCGGTCTAGTTCGCCTTCGCCGACGCGGCCGGCGAGCGAGAGACGAATGGGATTGAAGAGATCGCGGCTGCGGACGCCACAAGTTTCCTTCAAGTATGTGGCGACTTCCTTGAAGCGCTCGGAGGTGAACGGAGCGGGTTCGAGGAGGAACAAGGCGAGATGACGTATGACGTCGCGGGCGGCATGACGAGATAGCGCGGCGTGAGAGTCGGGAGATCGCAGGATTTGGGAGGCGTCGTAATGGAAGACGGGACGCAGGAGATTGGCGAGGGCGGCGCGGTCTTCGGCGTAGTGGCCTAGGAGTTGGGCGGTGCGGTCGGCCCAGGCGAGATGCCCGGGAGTGGGAGTCGTGGCAAGCCAGTGGTTTTCGTGGAGAAGAGTGAGGATGTCGGTTGCGGAATAGGGATTTGGGTGCGGGGGATGTTCGGCGAGGTAGTCGTTGAGGGGCATGGGAAGAGTTTAGCGCAGGAGTAGGAGATGGCGTGCGTTGAGGACCACCTGGGAACGCCAATCTCCAGATTGGCATTGCCGGGTGGAGCGGCTCGTGGATTCGCCGGGGCACGATGTATCGTGCCCCTACAGGGACAATGTGGCTACTACGTGGGCGGCGATGGCTTCGCCTCGGCCTACTGCGTCTACGCCTTCGTTGGTTTTGGCTTTCAGGTGGATTTTTTCGGTCGGGACGCGCAGGGCTTTTGCCAGGGCTTCTCGCATCTTGGGGAAATGCGGGCCGAGCTTGGGACGCTCCAGGATCACTACGGCGTCGACGTGTTCGATGGCGAGATGTTTTTCGTCGAGGAGTTTGCGCGCGTACTCGAGAAATTGCAGGCTGTTGGCGCCCTTCCACTTCGGATCGGTGTCGGGAAAGTGCGTCCCGATATCGCCGAGACCCGCCGCGCCAAATAGCGCGTCGCATAACGCATGCGCAACTACATCGCCGTCGGAATGGCCTACCGGGCCTTTGTCGAACGGGACTTCGATGCCGCCGATGATCAGCTTGCGCCCTTCGGCGAGGCGATGCAAGTCGTAGCCGATGCCGCAGCGGACGCTCATGCTTTTTTCTGCTCGAGTTGCAAAATAAAGCGGGCGAGTTCCATGTCGGCGGGCTTGGTGATTTTGATGT
>Ga0210399_10004620_pt1 | contig 10694 bp, 13 predicted proteins | sample IncBWC14MmetaG_FD_150865 | JGI IMG/M metagenome (GOLD analysis project Ga0210399, IMG submission 150865) | Forest soil microbial communities from Barre Woods Harvard Forest LTER site, Petersham, Massachusetts, United States - Inc-BW-C-14-M | ecosystem: Environmental > Terrestrial > Soil >...
TTGATCCGTGAATCCAGCTTTTCGACATTGCTGGCGCAAAACGCTCGTGCGCTCATGCCGGCAACACAGGCGAAAACAAGCAGTTTCTTCATAGGATCCTCCTACTTTGAGATTCAGTTCCCAAGCTTGCAATCCCGCCGAACATCTTACTATTCGTTGCACTCTTGTGGATTTAGGCCGCTCGCCCGAAAAGATCTCCAGTCATCGCGCTTTCACCGCCTGTGCCGTTTCATCTTTGGGAAAGTGAAGAGCTCGACGAGCGCCCTCACGCGCTCTTTCTGACGGCTGCGCGGAAATCGCTTGGTTCTTATCAGCTCGGCGATACCATGGAGGCTCGCCCAAAACAGTTCCGATATAACCTCTGACTTCGAGCTCTGCCCCTGAAACAACTCCAGGAGTTGGGAAAACGCGAAACGCAGCTCCGGAGGAGTAGCCGCGTCATCGAATGGCACGCTTAGGCTGAGGGAAAACATCACCTCATAGAGTGCAGGCGAGGATATGGCGGGAAAATCGGGGACATCCATGATAAGTACAAGTCAAGGAGAGACGGAGGTCTCCCTGCACTTGGAGTAGTTGATTCCCGAAGCGGCGTAATTAACCGAAAACCGACGGCACCGACAGCCTGTTTTGGAAACGTAAGGAACACCCAGGAAGAATTATTGGACCCTAGTGGACCCGGATTTTCGACCATTATCGTCGGCAAAACTTCAATGATCACCTAGTGCCGCGCCAGGGACTCAAAAAGGATGAAGGTGGTTTTTCACCAGATGTTCAGTACCCAGATTATTTCCGGATAGCCGACAATCCGGGAGTTGACGCGTTAATCAACGCAAACGCTTTTGTGAGTACTAATCGGACCGACGAATCCATTACTCCGGATTGTGGCTCTTCAGCTGAATCCGAAGGGTGCGCCACCTAGTCAGTGAAAAGAACACCGAGAGTTACTAAAACCTTCGTAATGTCGCGGATCAGCATTTTCCGTGCTACAAGCCTCGATTACCCGGATATTGATCAGATCGAGGCTTGAATGAGAAAACCCCATTTATTAGCGGCGTGTGCAGCGCTCCTGCTAGCGGCGAGCGCGTTCGCCCAAAACAGTGGAGACCTGCGCGGCAGTGTCCACGATAAGGATGGAAAGCCGGTCGTCAGCGCCTTTGTTATTGCTCAAGACAGTCACAGCGCGGTGATCCGCGCGGCCAGTACGAACGAAGCCGGTGACTTTGAGATCGCCGCTCTGCCGGTCGGTGAGTATTCCCTCCAAGTTACGGCCGAAGGACACCCGAAGCTCGAACTTCATGACGTACACCTGGGCATAGGCCAAGCCGTGAATCTCAACTTGGTTCTCGGGCTCGGAAATCCAAGAGATCCAATTGACCATTCTGGGAAGACTGGTGCCAACATTGAATCTACGAATACTCAGTTGGGTGTGGTCATGGACGATACGGCCGTGTCAAAGTTGCCCTTGAAGGCGCGAGACACCTACGAGTTGTTGCAGCTTCAGCCCGGAGTACAGAGCACCGTAGGCGCCAACCTCTTTTATGGGAGTAACCAGCCGGGAGTGGTTTCGGTCAGTGGCGGCCGCGCACGTTCCAACGTTTATAACGTAAATGGCACTCACGGAGCCGAATTGTTCGTGAATGCGCCGGCGGTGCAACCGTCGCCCGACTCAATCCAAGAGTTCCGCGTTATATCCCACAACTACGACGCCGAATTGGGAAACAACTCTGGTTCAGTGTTGAATGTGGTCACGAAGTCAGGAACCAACAGCTTTCACGGAACAGCTTACGACTTTATTCGCAACGACTCGCTCAACGCCCGCGGCTACTTCGATCCACAAAAGAACGAGTTTCGACAAAATGAGTTCGGGAGCACCTTGGGCGGTCCGATCCGCAAGGACAAGACGTTCTTCTTTGCCTCGTATGAAGGGCGGCACGTAACCAAGGGCGTCACCTCGAATGTTGTTCCCGTACCCACGGCACAAGAGAGGATTGGCGATTTCTCCGCCGGAGCCGGGTTTGCCGGCACGCTGAGCGATGCCACCGTCGCTCAAGTGCTGAATGCGCGACCCGGCTGCGCAGCCGCGGTAGCCGCCGCTGGTGGAGCTCAGATCGCGGGGAACACACCATATGCGAGCATCTTCCCGAATAATACAATTCCAGCGCAGTGTTTTGATCCGACTGCGAACGATCTTCTTTCGTCGCTGATACCGCTGCCGAACCTGGGTACGAACAGTTACCGGACGACTGCGAATTCCAATCAGAGACAAGATCAGGGCACGTTGCGGTTTGATCACAACTTCAGCAGCCAGCAGAAGCTTGCTCTTTATTATTACGTCGCCGATGGCAACATTCTTAATCCATTTTCAACCTTCCAGGGAGATGGAGCGAGCATACCGGGCTTTGGAGACCAGACAGCCAGCCGTTTCCAGCAACTGAGTCTGTTCCACAGCTGGGCCGTGAATGCGAAGAGCACAAACGAGGCGCGACTCGCGTATTTCCGCCAGGGACAGGGCAAGTTCCAGTCGCCGCAAGCCACGCACCTCGTGCAGGACTCCTGCGTGAAGGTGCCCTCCACCTCGTGCTTCACCGCTCCTGGCAATCCCGAATTAGGAATTACTCCCGGCTATGGGGCAAATCGTGAAGGCACGCCATTCGTTAACATCGCAGGCGGCTTCACCATCGGTAATAACAAAAATGGAAGCTTCTCGCAGGGAGCAAACGTATACGAGGCTTCCGATGCATTCACGCGCGTGCTTGGCCAGCATACATTGAAAGTCGGCAGCGACTGGCGAAATGAACGAATGGCGCAGATCTTCGCCTACAACATCAACGGTGACATCGAATTCAGCGGCGGTGGCCCCAACGATGTTGGCTACGCCAATCTGTTTCCGAATTATCTGCTTGGACTTCCCGACACGTATGCTCAAGGCTCATCCAACGCGCAAGATGTGCGCACCGCTCAAGTAGCCTTCTTCGGACAAGACAACTGGCGAGTTCGACGGAATCTTTCCTTCAACTATGGACTGCGCTGGGAGTTGATGACGCCACAAGCCGATGCTGGAAAACGGATACAGGCTTTCCGTCCCGGACAAGCGAGCGCGATGTATCCATGCCAACTGGATGTGGGTAATCCTCTAGCAACCACGTTCGGCAGCAGCGACTGTTCTTCACAAGGACCGGCGAATGCAGTGTTCCCGTTTGGACTGGTATTTCCCGGAGACCCTGGCGTTCCCGCTGGACTGACAAACACGTACAAGAAATCTTTCGCTCCGCGCCTGGGCCTGGCATGGTCGCCGAATTGGAGCAGCGGGCCGCTGGCGAAATTAACCGGAGGTCCCGGACGATCGAGCGTTCGCGCTGGCTGGGGCATGTTCTACGACGGAGTGGAAGAGCTGGTTCAGGCCCAGTTCACGGCGCAGCCTCCGTTTGGTGGAAGTGCGTTTCTCTCCAATCCGTTCTTCAACACTCCATTCTTGGCGCAGGACGGAACGGCAAATCCGAATCCATTCCATGGCGTCTTGAATCCCGTTCCGGGAACTCCAGTTGATTTCTCTATGTTCCGGCCGATCGAACTATTCGGTAACTTTCCAAAGACTCTGCCGAGTCAATACGCGGAGCAATATCACCTGACGTTGCAGCGTGAGATCTCCCAGAACACGCTTCTGCAGCTGGGATATGTCGGCAGCCAGGGACACCGCCTGCTCGCCATCATGGATCAGAATCCTGGGAATGCGCAGACCTGTCTGGATCTGAACCTCATCCCCGGACAGTCGTGTGGTCCGTACGGCGCGGATAATTCCTACACGATTCCCGCGGGAGGGATTCCCGCAAGAGTGACTCTGCACTTGCCGTATGGATCTGTACCGAGTATCACCGGGCCCAATTCATCGGACATCACTCTGGTAGGACTCAGACCATACTCATCACCTCTCTGTGCTCCCACGACAGGCGCCGGATGTCCTCCCGACGGCATACCCGTTTTCACCAGCATCTTTTCCATGCAGCCGGTTGCAAAGTCGGCCTATAACTCGTTCCAGGCACTCGTTCGGCACAATTATTCTCACGGCCTTGAACTGCTGGCGTCGTACACGTGGAGTAAGTCTCTCGATACTGCGTCGAGCGTGGAAGAGATTGTGAATCCGTTGAACCCGGCAAGATCCAGATCACTGTCGCTGTTCGACGCTGAACGCCGCGCCGTAGTCAGCTATTACTGGATCCTGCCACAGTTCCATGGAAGTCTTTGGGCGCGCCGCATTCTGAACGGGTGGTCCACTTCAGGTATTGCGACGTTCCAGTCTGGATTCCCGATTCGATTCACAAGCACCAGTGATCGAGAGCTCATGGGTAGTATCGACTACTTGGCGCCCGGTGAACCCGACCAGATCGCTCCATTGCACATCTTAAGTCCACAACGGACAGGAGGCCTCTATTTCGATCCCGCCAGCTTCACGGATGCGCAGCTGGGTCAGATCGGTACTGCTCCCCGGACTATCTGCTGCGGGCCTGGAATTTTCAACTTTGATTTGGGCTTGCACCGTGCGTTTGCAATTCGTGAGTCATGGAAGCTGGAAGTTCGGGGTGAAGCATTCAATCTGTTTAACCATACGCAGTTCCTGAATCCTGACGGAAACATTACCAACACAAGTACCTTTGGGTACGTCGATCGCGTTCGCGATCCGCGTCTGCTGCAGGCAGTAGTGCGGTTTGTGTTCTGAGGTTATCAATGAGAAACATCGGATACATCATGTTACTTAGCCTCCTGCTGATTGGAAGTGTCGGAGCCCAGGATGGGAAAGAGCGAAAGCTCGTCTCCAGGCAGGACCCACAATATCCGCAAATCGCGAAGCAGATGAATCTGCATGGTATGGTCAAGATTAAGCTTTGGATCAGTCCGCAGGGCAGCGTGCGCCGTTCTGAATATATCGGCGGTCATCCCCTTCTGGCACAGGCTGCGATCGAGTCGCTGAAAGAGTGGAAGTATGAGCCCGTCCCGCGTGAGACCACCGCGGTAGTCGAGGTGCGGTTCTAAATTGAGCAGCCGGGGCAACGGTGCGACTACGACAGCGACGGTCAAGCCGAGTGCCGCGAATGGTACCAGTCTTTCTTCTTTTGCCGACAAGCAGCATCGGCGAGCTTTAAGACTTTTCGGGATCGAAGTTTCCGCCGATAAAATACAGAAGTTCGCCAGTTACTTCGAACAGCGCAATATCTCCGTCACGATCACATCGTCTGACAGTGAGCTCACACACAACGGGGAGTTCGTGAACGCGTGCGCCGTCGCCATCAACCAAAAGGCAATCGCCGCTCTAAAGGCTTTTCCCCAGTTTGTCGACGGTCGTGGTCTCATATTCGGTGTTGGATCCGAACAGCAAATACTAGGATTGCCCGATCTGCGCATCAATGTCCTGCTGGAGCAATGCGCCGACACGGAAATTCGCGCGGCTGTGGACAAGACCGCTCCGCTGATCTTCCGCCGCGTGACGCTACGCGACCGCATTCCGATCGTGACCAGAGTGACGCTCGATACCGGCACCATAGCTTTGAATGGTCTTACCGTAAATGTCGGATGCGGAGGAATGGCGGTGCGCCTGCGGCGGACGATCGAACTTCCTCAACGAATTCGCCTTACCTGGAGTTTGCACGACGCAGACCCGATATCGCTCGAAGCAGCCCCTCGCTGGCACTCCGGCCGAATGGTAGGCCTGCAATATGTCTCAACCCCGCCAAACATACTTAAGAAGTGGATTCGCACGTATTCCAATTGCCTGGGAGTTACTGCCGTAACCAGGCCCCGATAAGCTAGTCGGCACAGGATTTATGCGCTAATCCTAGAACTTCAGATCGACCTGCAAACTTCAGTGATCTTTCGGAGCTTCGGACGCCTCGTTACGATTGTCCCAAAGAATTGCTGTACTTCCGGAGCCACGCTGCATGCCTGTCGTAGAGGAACCCAAAATACAGTCCGCAGGCGCGAGCGTCAGTCTCCCGCAGACGAGGCTCTCCGTCTCATCTTCAACGCTGGATTCTTTTGAATTCTGGCCTGGCGCCAGAACGAAGGGCGACCGCAGGCAGAGCGGCGAGTCATTCCGGAAGTCGGCCTTGCCATTCGCAACACGCTTGCGCGCTAAGTGGTTCTGGTACTCATTGATGTCTCTCGTGTGCTGGACAGCATGGGCGATCACCGCAAAAGTAGGATCGTCGAAGCTTCCGCCATCAACGATGCAGTTCGTCGCTGCGCTCGGCTTCCTTTTCGTGAGCATCGGGATCGCAGGATTTGCAAAAGGGAGTGTGCAGTCCAGCCGCAAAGGAAAGCTCTATTCGGTGATCAGCGGCGTACTGCTGGCAGGCGGAGGACTCGCATCGTTCGCGGCCTACCGAACCGGCGACAACACAGCAGCTACAACCGGAATTACTTCGCTCTATCCGGCCATTACGGTCATATGCGCTCTCGTGTTCTTGAAGGAGCGCTTAACCAGGTCACAGATCGCTGGCCTCTGCTTCTCCGGCCTAGCAATTCTTCTATTTTCGCTCTGAGACTCTATGCAATTCTTCCTTTGGCTGGGGCTTTGTCTCATCGTAGTGATCGCCTGGGGTGTGCTCGGTCTGTTTGAGAAGCTTGCGACTGATCACCTGGCCCCGGCCGCGGCATTAGTGTGGGTAGCAATTGGCTTCATGCTGCTGCAGGCGGTTGCCTTTCCTCACGTTTTCTGGAGATATCCGACTTCAAGTTTGATTTGGGCGCTCGCGAATGGAGTTCTGTGTGCGTTTGGCTTCCTGGCTCTGTTGTTGGCACTGCGCCACGGCGGGAAAGTATCGATTGTAGAACCTTTGAGTGCACTCTATCCGGTACTCGTGGCCTTCCTGACACCCCATCTGTTTGGCGAACGCGCAAGCCTTCAGCACAGTCTCGGAATTGCCTGTGCCGTTGCGGCCATCGTGCTGTTGACCGCAGATACCAAAGAGATTCGAGAATCCGGCCGAACATAAGCAGCACTCTCGGGTCTTCAGACTCTGCCAAATCGAAGCGCTTCAGCAGCACGCCAGTGAGCTGCGCGAATACAGGGCTCATTCAAAATACTCTGAGGTCGAGCGTGTTGACGGTGTGCTTAACTTCCGAGTTGCCGACGACTCGGGAGTTACCGACCTACGCTCAAGGGATCAGAACGATGATAGACAGGCCCAAAATGGTCGCCTTTGCTGATTTCATGGTTCTTCCCTCCATTGCAGATTCGGGTCTAATTTCCAATTGGGTTCGTTCGAGCCGAGGGTCCTTGTGTCTTCTTCCCTTTTCAGAAGCTGCAGTGCCCGGGATCTGCAACATCAACGTGGACATTTGCTGCGGCCGGAATCAGTTGGACGGCGATGGTTTTTGCCACAGCGCCGGTTTCGTTCCGCAGGATGTGGATGTGGTCACCTCCGTGGATCGACGAAACCCATGCCTTGCTTGTACACGTACGGCTTGCAGTCAGGATCGTTGCCGTCGTAGTCCGTCACCGTACCTGCCGTAACGATGATCAGACTGTGTCCGGAATGGGTGTGCCAGCCGGTACTGCCTCCTGCCTGCCAGACAGTGCTTTGCACATACAAGTCTGACGATCCTCGCGTCTGCTGTCGTGAGATCCAGTGAATGCGGTTATCCTCTGCCGCCGTGAAGCTCGAGAGAGCAACATTGATCTCACTAAATCGACCGACTGCGAGCGTTGTTGAGCTGAATCTGGCATCCAGCGGGGTCGCCGAACTGCTCCCGGCGCGCTGAAATGTGAGGATGACCAGCGCTGCAGTCGTCAAGGCAGTCCACATCAACTTTCGTTGCATCTGTCGACCTCCTCCCCATTGAAGGTCCCTAGGCGCAGCGCGAGCGACATCCCCCAAGTGCCGCTCACGCGCGTCAACGATCTGCTAGGGGTATTTCGCGAAGAGTCACGGCCGAACGATGACTTCGCCCTTCATCCCGATTTCGTCGTGATAAGCGCAGATATAGGGATATGTTCCCGGAGTCGTAAACGTCACGCGGAACCGAGTGGCGCCCGGAGCGAGCTGTCCCAATCCGGTACGTTCCTGGGATTGCGGAGCAATCCTTCCGGAATAGAGGTTATCGCTCGTAGAGGTGAGAATCGCATGCACGGTGCCGTCAGCATCGCGAGATACAACCAAGCCAGGCGAGGCTTTCAGCGGATCGAGTGGACCAAACGCTCCTGGCCCAAACTGGACAGAGTGGCCGCTGACGTCCGAACTGGCCCACTCAACGGTCTGGCCTGCGTGGATGGCGATGCTCTCTCGGCCAAAGCGCATTCGTGAAACACTTTGCGCACCGCCCGGCGTTGGCGCATATTCTCCCGCACCCATGACTACGATCTTCATGCCCTGGTGAGCATGGGCATCGTCATCATCCAAACCTTTGGCGCCGTCCTCCCTCAGCTTGGCTGCAAGTCCTCCGTCTCTATCGAAGAGCAGATCGCGTTCTTCTGCCGCGGCTTGGCGATCATAGAACGCCTGATCGTGCGGAAGCGGCGCCGACTGGTCAAGAACATGGATCGTCCCGGATTGGTTTACGTGCAGCAGGCACACAATCACGAAATTTCCTATAGTGGGAAAGTTGACCGTATACGTCGTTCCGGGAGTTGCGATCAATCCGCTGTTTACGCAGTTCATGCCATCGAATGAGGACCCATCCGGTGTTGTGCCGCTTGGCGGTGCGCCGCCGGGGCAGCCGGCCGCAAATGTGGGACGTGTTTGGCCGACCTTCAGAAACGTTACCGAATGATTCTCGTTGGCAGAGAAAGTCCAGGTAATGCTGTCCCCGGCGTGTATCCACATTTCGTTTGGCAGGAACGCCAGCGCCTGCACTCCCTCATCGAAACTTTGGCCCCCGACCTTCGCGTGCCAGGATTCTGCATGCACAGCTTGAGCCAAGATCAGCGCGAAACCTATTGCCAGCCAAAACGTCGATGTTCGTCGCATTATCGATTTCCTCCCTATCGCTCGTGTCTTGATTGCTGCATTCCTATTGGTGGAAGTGCGGCCAACAATCGGATAGTTCGGCCTTGCGGTCAAACGGTAATGAGCGGAATTACAGGCACTTCGGTCGTTTGCCGTCGAATGCTGTACTTTGCTGTCGCAGATCAGGATCTGTGGCTCATAGACCTGGCAACTGGAGCCCAGCGACAGTTGACCAACTTCCCTCCAGATTTCGACATCCGCGACTTCGACATCTCTCCGGATGGCCGTGACCTAGTCGTCGAACGAGTGCAGGAGCGCTCAGACGTAGTGCTGATGGATCTGCCGCGACGTTAGCACCGATTACTACCTAAAGAACTCTGCCATCGCCGAAGCACTGGCGGCGTTGCCCAGATTTCAGTCGATGCCCATCTAGGTTGTGATCGCCCTCAGCAGGTCTCGTGCTACTCAGGAACATCATCAGCAAATCGCGCTAGCCAGATATTTGCTCGCGGTTTGGTCATCGACCCACTGTGGTCAGCAGTCGAGAAGTTGGCCGGTATAACGCGAGTCCAGGATTGCTCCCGGATGACGGGCTAATCGGAAGTAATCAAACTTCCGCTCAAAATGTTCCCTGTTCTTTTCAAATCCCTCCCTGATCCCTCCCTGTTCTCTCCCTGATCCTTCCCTGTTATTTTTTGTGGAATTGTCAAAAATTCGCAAAACACGGCGATTTTCGGCAATTCTTGCGCTTCGCTAACTTTTTCTCCCTGTTTTTCTCCCTGTTAATTACAGCCCGTAAATCAACTGTTCTCACCGTTCGAACGGTAGTGGCCAACTCCTCTTCGTATATACAACATATATACAACGGGATATACTATGTATCGTTAGGAGGAAGAGGTTTATGAAGGCGCAAATGGTGAAGTGGGGCAATAGTCTTGCCGTTCGCATTCCAAAAGCGGTGATTGAGAAGGCCAGGCTCAAGGAGGGTGATTCGCTAGAGGTCGAAGCCGCCGCTGAAGGCTTGGTCGAGTTACGCCGGCCAGCCAAGTTGCCTACCTTGGCACAGCTGGTATCCCAAATCACTCCCGAAAACCGATACGGCGAGATCTCGACTGGCGCTGAAGTTGGGAAGGAAGTTGTTGAATGGTAACTCGCTACGTCCCCGAGGTCGGGGACATCGTGATGATGGATTTCGATCCCCAGATCGGTCGCGAGCAAGCCAAACGACGACCTGCTCTAGTGCTTACCGATGAGCGATACAACCGGGCTAGCGGCCTGGCTATAGTTTGCCCTTTGACAAGCAAACGCAAGCCCTACCCGTTTGCTCTGCCCGTCAAGATTGACCAAGTCGAAGGTGCTGTGCTCGTCGATCAATTGAAGAGTTTGGATTGGGCCGCGCGTAATACCGAATTCCACTCCAGGGCTGATCCCGGCTTGGTCAGCAAAGTGCGGCAGTACGTCGCCGTTCTGCTCGCCGTCCGTTGAGAGAATCATCCCGTGAATCAAGCGCCTTGGGACATTGCTGTTGACCTAAGACCCTTGGAATTATGCGGACCTCAGGAGAGCTGCTCAGCCCAGAGTTGGAACACCGATTATGAGCAACTCAACCAGACGAACGCATCGCTCGAACTCGCCGCTTATGCGGTGTTTTCTGTTTGTGCGCTCCTGCGAGTTACTAACGTGCTACGGACCAAGATTTAACCTTGCGGCCCGATTCAACCCAACACAGACTGTAGCCATGCGCATTCTAGGAGT
>Ga0210399_10004621_pt1 | contig 10693 bp, 6 predicted proteins | sample IncBWC14MmetaG_FD_150865 | JGI IMG/M metagenome (GOLD analysis project Ga0210399, IMG submission 150865) | Forest soil microbial communities from Barre Woods Harvard Forest LTER site, Petersham, Massachusetts, United States - Inc-BW-C-14-M | ecosystem: Environmental > Terrestrial > Soil >...
TGTGCATGGCGACAACCGATTCAAAAACTTTCTTGTGACCGCGAAACACGCGCAGCGTCTGCTCTTCGTCTTCCCCCATCAACCGGCTGAACTCCGCCACATCCGCCGAAAGAATCGTCGACAGCTTCCGTTCCAAAAATTGCGCGCTGGGCGTATCGAATTTGTCGGGCATCTGGGCGCTCCCCGGTAAATTGGCGGCCATCATAACATCCGGCCACGCTCCCGGAAACGCCCGGATTTTCCTCTCCGCCCAGCGAAAATGCAGGCGCTGGCTGGCGCCTGTGCCGACCCGTTCGGAGAGCCGGCCATACTGTTTCCGTCGAGCCCGCCTTCCGGCCACCCCCAAGCGCGGGTGGCGCGACTCCAGCTAACTCGCCCGTAGGCGCTCCGGGATCTAGCCCAACAAATTCTGCACAAACAACAAAATTCGCGCGGCCGGGAAAATCTTGCTAACACCCAGCCACGCGAATCTCCAGCTATTGCAAGCCTCTTAGTTGTTGAATCGAACCTGCTCACCAAACTGCATCAGCAAGTTTCGTGAGCAATTCAGCGGTTTTCGGCCGCAGCCCCCTGACACGCCAAGGCACACCGAGCGCAGTCGCCCAGCGGTTTTATGCTAATTGTCAAAACTGATAGTACCGCAGATTCCTCGCCGCCACGCACCGCGAGAGAACAAAATGCTCCAACACGTAGGCGCCTGGCTTCAGCCATACCAGCCAACACCTAGCGTTCCTTCTCCAATAATTACTCCTTCAAGCAACCATTTTCCTCCGCAAGAAATCTCTGTGAGTACGTTCTCCTTCTAAGTGAGGTACAACCTATGACTCTTCCCGCGTACCACCGTCTCGTTGTGTCTTCCGGCACGATTCGCAAGGCAACTCTATTCATCGCAACACTCAACATGCTCGCTCTTTGTCCCGCCGGGCCGCTGCTCGCGCAAGACGCAAGCCATTCCCCCGGCTGGGTCGTTATCTCTGTCCCCGAATACCGCGCCCTCCGAGTGAAAGCCTATCCCACCGAGCGCGAACCCGAACCCCCGCCCGTCGACGCCACACTCACTCGCGTCGACTACGATCTGCGCGTGGACACCGACCTCGCTTCCGGCGGCGCCACCCTTACTGTGGACGTCCTCAAAAACGGCTGGGTCCGCGTCCCCATTCCCGCCGGCCTATTCGTCCGCGAAGCAAAGCTCGACGGCAAATCTCTCTCGCTCGCTCCGCCCACCACCGGAAAAGACGCCACTCAGCTCTCCGCACTTCTCTCTCATCCCGGCCGCTCCGTAATCACTCTCGAAATCGCGCTGCCCATTTCTTCCTCAGCCGGTGAAGAGCGCCTCTCTATTCCCTCCACCTTTTCCGGGGTAACCAAAGTCGCGCTGGAAATCCCCCGCGCCGGCGTCGACCTCTCTCTCTTCGGTGGCCTCTTCTCCGACACCGCCGATCTCCCCAATGGCGGCAACAAGTGGACCGCCTACGGCAAAGGCGGCGAGCCCATCACCTTCGCCTGGCGCCGCAAGACGGAAGACCACCACTCCACGCTTCCCCTTCGCATGCGCGGCACGCTCACCCAATTCGTCGGCCTCGGCGAAGACTCCACGTCCCTCACCGCCAACGTAAATCTGGAAATCACGCAAGGCGCCGCGAAGGAAGCTCGCATCCAGCTTCCCGAAAAAGTCACCATCAACCAGGTGCAAGGCGCACTCGTCGCCGACTGGGAAATGAAACCCGGCGAACTCCTCATCACCTTTCTCGAACCCGTCGAACAATCCGCCAGCTTCGTCATCACCGGCGAAGCCGCACTTCCGCGCGACGGCCAGATGGATATTCCTCTTCTCCGCCTCACCGGCACCGAACGCGATACCGGCGGCATCGCCGTCGACGTCCTCGGCGCCGGCGAAATCAAGGAAGACTCCGTGAATACGCAGGGCCTCGAGCGCGCCGATGCCAGCGACCTCGGCGAACCCGTCACCAATCGTCAGTCTCCCGCGCTCATCGCTTTTCGCAAGCGGCCTGGCGACGCCAAATTCCAACGCTCGCTCCATATCACCGTCGCGCGTTACGCGCAACAAGCCGTGCTCATGGCCAACGTCGAAGAGGCCCGTTACCGTGTCTTGCTCACCAAAGACGGAAAATCCCTCGTCGAATCCCGCTACGCCGTTCGCAACAATCAGCGCAACTTCGTCAAGGTCACTCTGCCGCAGGGCGCAACACTTTGGAGCGCTTCTCTCTCCGGCAAACCCGTTCGCCCCGGCTCCGCTCCCGACGGCAGCCTTCTTCTTCCGCTGGCAAAATCCCGCGCCGGCCAGGACGCCTCCGAATTCGCTCTCGAAATCGTTTATCTCCTTCCCGGCGCTTCCTGGACCGACAAGGGCCACCTGAAACTTTCTCTCCCCGCGCTGGACCTGCCCGTCTCGCGCACCGGCCTCCAGGTTTACTTTCCGCCGCTCTTCCGGCTCGCTTCCGAACCCGGCTCGTTTCACGCCGAGTCCTACGTCAATCCAGTTTCGCCCGTCCTGGTCGCGTCCGTCGCCGAACCGCCCGTGGACACGCCTCTCGCACCTCCGAACGCCTCGGTCGCTATGAATGAAAAGTTCGCAAATTCAATGGCGGATATGGACACGGCAAAGAGCGAGTACCGAAAGGACGACAAGCAGATCTCTGCTCAATCGCAAACTCTCGTCGATAAATTCCACGCCAACGAACGCGGCGCGCGCGCCACCGGCATTCTTCCCGTCCGCGTCGATTTCCCCGCGTACGGCCCCTCTCTCTTTCTAGTCTCCGAACTCACCAGTGAAAATCACTCTCCGTCCGCTGAATTCAACTATCAGCAAGACAAAAAGGCAGGTGGCAAGTGAAACTCCGTCAACTCTTCGTCGCTCTGGCTCTCGCTTTTTCCTTCGCGATTCCCGCGTTTCCTCAAAGAAGCCTCGAATCGCCGCTGCCCCCAACCGGCAACGTCACACTCTCTCTCGACGAGTACAACCGCCTCCTGGCTCTCGCCAATCGTCCCGGCAAAAAATCCGATCTTCCCCCGCTTCCCTACATCCTCAAACGCGCCGATCTGAAATTCCGCGTCTCCAACGACGACGTTCTCGGCTCCCTCCAGCTCGAAGGCGAAACCCTCGGCGCCAACTCCGTGAAAGTTCCGCTCACCACCGGCATGACCATTCTCGACGCCCGCCACGGTTCGCGTCCCCTTCCGCTGCTCCTCGACAACGGCACCCACGTCACCGTCCTTCCCGGTGAATCCGAATTCTCCGTCAACCTCGACGCCGGCATTCCCCTCGCGATCGAAACCGGCCGCGCCTCGTTCCTGCTTCCCGTTCCCTCCGCCGGCAGCGTCCGGCTCTTCCTCACTGTTCCCGGTGATCGCGCCAACGTCCAGCTCAACCATGGCATCATCACCCACCGCGCTTCCGTCAAAGGCAACACGGAAATCGAAGCCACGCTCGTCCCCGGCCAGGTCGCGAATATCTGGTGGGCCACCCGCGAAGTCGTCGCTCCCGTAACGCCGCGCGAAGTCCGTTTCCTCTCCGACGTGAAATCTCTTGTCTCGGTCAGCGAATCCGACCTGCAAATCGCCGCGCTGGCTAACATCAACGTCGTTCAGGGCGACGCCGATCATTTCTCGGTCGCCATTCCCGACGGCTTTGAAGTCACTTCCGTCAACGGCGCCTCGCTCGAGTCCAGCGAAATCCTGAACGGCGTCCTTCTCCTCCACGTCGCCGGCCGCGGCCATTCCACACACGAATTCCTCATCTCGATGGAGCGCCCGCTCTCCGACGCCAAAGCCACCGCTCCGCTCCTCGCCTTCAAAGACGCCCAGCGCGAAACGGGCGAAGTTCTCGTCGAAGGCCAGGGCACCATCGAACTCGCCGCCCACGAATCCGGCGGCCTCAAGCGCCTCGACATCAAGGAAATCAATCCTTATCTCCGCGCGCTTTCCCGCTATTCGCTCGAAGCCGCGTTTCGTTATCATCGCCAGCCCGACGAATCGCCAACTCTCGCCCTTGACTGGACCCGCTTCCCCGATGCCAGCGTGCTCGCCGCCGTCGCCGAACGCGCCGTCGTCACCACGCTCGTTACCTCCGAAGGCAAATCCCTCACCGAAATTAAGCTCACAGTGAAGAATCAGGCCCAGCCATTTTTGAAAGTGGATCTTCCCGCGGGCGTAAATATCCTCACTGCCGAAGTCGCCGGCGAAAAAGTGAAACCTGTGCAGGGCGCCGACGGCAGCCGCGTCCCGCTTCTCCGCACCGGCTTCCGTCCCGCCGGCGCCTACACCGTCTCCTTCGTCTTTCTCCACGCCGGCTCGCCCTTCGCCAAAAAAGGCGACGCCGGTCTCTCACTCCCCAAAATGGATATCCCGATCAGCATCCTCGAGTGGGAAGTCTTCCTCCCCGAACAGTACAAGGTGAAAGAGTTCGGCGGCGATGCACTCTCCGCTTCGTACTGGCCATCGTCTCTGGAGCTTTACGCCAAACTCGGGAGAGTTGCTCCGGGGGAAGGCGTCGGCTACGGCAGTGGCGCGGGTGCGGTAGGTGGAAGCTTCCAAGCCGGTCTAGGTCTCCCCACGAACGGCCGCACTTTCTCCAACGCGCCTTCGCTCTCCCCCGGTTTCGATCTGGCTCCCAACCAACTCGGTGGCGTGGTGATCGATCCCAACGGCGGCTTCATCTCCGGCGCAATCGTCGAACTCAAAAACCTTTCCACCAACGCAACGTGGAGCGCCTCGACCAGCTCCGACGGCCGCTGGCTCCTCCCAAACGTCCCCTCCGGCACCTATCAACTCAGCAGCCACTCCCCGGGCTTCCAGGCCATGCTCTCCACAATTTCCTACGACGCCTCCAATCCCCACGCCTATCAAATCGGCCTAAACGCTGCCTCCACCACCCAAACAATTGAAGTGACCGCGGAAAGCCCATCCATCGACACCTCAATGGCGCAACTTGGCAGCCGCAAGAAACCCAAAAACGTTCCTGCGCCCGCCCCGCCACCCGCGTCCGCCAACGTCTACAACCTACAACAGCGCGTCGCAGGCGTCCTCCCAGTAGCCGTCGACATCCCTCGAGCCGGCACCTCCTACCGTTTCCTGCGACCCCTAGTCCTGAACGAAGAAACCAAACTCTCTTTCACCTACAAATCCAAATAACCAGACCCGGGAACGCCATTCTCCCGAATGGCGTTCCTCCTCTTTGTTAAACTGTGGTGTGCTATTCATAACCTCACTCCAAGAACGGGTACCCTAGCTTCCGCCTCCGTCCCGAATCCCCAGCCGTCGGCCCCCATTCATCCGCTCAAAAACCAGTAAAAAGTGTGTGTAAAGTCTTCATACCACTGACTTTCTACCGGAAATGGTTTCCCTCCCCTTCCGAACATCTTCCCACGATTGCTGTAGAGTGTTTTTTGGTACTAGTCCCTAAATACTGAGCGTACAGTGTCCTCCGGTACTATGGTGCTCTCTTCCACAATTTTTCATACTGCAACCCACAGTAAGTCAGGAGACTTAGTTCCTGTATGTGTACAAAATACCTATCCTCGGCTAAACGCTCCAAGCAGGCGGGCTTCTCTCTGCTCGAAATTACGATTGTCGCAACCATCGTCTTGGCGGCTACCGCGGCGGCCTTCGTGAACATTATGCCTTCGATAAGGACCTCCAGATCCAATGCGGGCATGGAATTGGTCCTCGGTGAAATGCGCCGAGCCCATGAACGAGCCGTGGATGAACGCCGCATTTATCGTGTGACCTTCACGCCTCCGAATACGATTCAAGTCGATGTCGGCACGGTCGCCGTAGTCGGCACAACCATTACCGACAGCGCCCCGGTTTTCGTCCCCGCACAGGAGCCCCTGCCCCTTCCCGGCGCTGTGCAGTTCACCGTCGTTCCGGGTATCCCGACCAACGCCCTCAACACACCGGATGGCTTCGGAGTAGGCAACAACGCCATCGATTTTGATCAAGGCAACGGCGGCGCCGGCACACAAGTTTACTTTGAGCCTGATGGCAGGGCTCTCGACGCGGGGAACCGGCTGAACAGCGGCGTCGTCTACATGGCCGAGCCAGCCAATCTCTTTTCCAGCAGAGCGGTATCGCTGTACGGCTCCACGGGCCGCACCAAGGGTTGGACACTGACAAAACTCGCCGGCGGAGCCACGGGATGGACCCAGTGAAATCGTCTTTCAAGCCAGCCAATTCGCGGATCACTTCGCGCCAGTCCGGCTTCGGATTGATCGAGGCGATGATCTCCGCGGTCATCCTCATTGTCGGCCTGGCCGCGCTCGCGGGGCTTTTCGCTCAGTCGCTCACCTTTCTTCAATACACGCGCGAAGACCTCATCGCGAAACAGAAAGCCCGCGAAGCTCTGGAGGCGGTCTACACCGCTCGCAACGACGGAACCATCGGTTGGGCAGGTATCCAGAACACCAACAGGAACGGCATATTCCTCGGCGGTTTTCAGCCGCTTTTTCTCGCCGGCCCGAATGGCATCGTCGGAACCGCCGGGCAAACCGCTATTCTCGACCGTCAGATCCTTCCGGGACCTGATGGCATTCTGGGGACAGCGGACGACGTGATCATTCCCCTGAACAATCTCCAGCGCCAGATTCTGATCGAACCCTTGATCGATGCCACCGGCAACCCCAGTCCTGACATCCGGAAAATTACCGTGACCGTGCAGGTGAACTCTCTGCAACGAGGCACCCGCAATTACACCGTCATCGGTTACATCTCGCGGTTTCAGTAAGAGGATCACTATGCGCCGCTCTCCAAATCGCTCCCACACTGGCTTCACGATGATTGAGCTTCTGATCGCCCTCGCGGTCACCGTCGTGATTGTCGCTGCGGCCGTTTTGATGTTCACCAGCTCCGTGCAATCGTCCTCGCGCTCCCTGAAGTATTCGGAAATCCAAACCGAAGCTCGCGCCGCACTCAGCCAGATCACTCGAGACCTTTCGCAAGCCGGCACGAGCGTTCCACTGAACGGAATTCCCATCCCTTCCCTCGGTGCCGGCGGGCTCGATCCAAATTTTGCCTGTGATTCCAACCAGTGCTATACCGTTCAAGACGCCCCTTTTACCCAAGGCTTGCTCTATAAAGTAACTCCCGGTAATGCCATTGGGCCCACCGTTTCCGAGCCGACTGACGCGATCAAGGTAGTTTATGTGGACCCCACCTTAAATTGGGCGGTGTTTCAGGCCGCAGCGATTAATCCGAACGGTGGCAGCGTCACCATGCCTCCCGCAACGCTTCCGGCGCCCACGGATCCCGCCGTCGGCATCACCCCCGGCGATGTGATGTTGCTGCAGAATGCCAATGGTTCCGCCATTGGCGTGGTCACCTCGGTAGCGGGCTCCGTCATCACTTTCGGCTCCGATCCTCTGAATATCAATCAACTCGCGGCTCCCTCCGGGAACATCAAGGCCCTGGCAACTCCCGGCACCAACCCCGCCACTTATCCCCCCACGCAGGTTTCTCGCCTCGTCATGGTTACTTATTTTATCCAACCCTTCGTTGGCCCCAGCGGCCCCGATGCGCGGATCATGCGCCAGGTCGGCGCTCATCCCCCCGTCCCGATCGCCGAACACATTGAAGACCTGAAATTTACTTACGATATCGTGGATCCAGTCACGGGCAACCTGACCGCCAATTCCCTGAATGCGGTGACCGGTGTACCCCCGGTTTCCCAACCCAACCAGATTCGCAAGGTCAATATTAACGTGACAGCCCGTGCTGTCCGCCCGGAACCGTCCGGTGACTTTCTTCGAATCAATCTGACGACTTCGATCGGTCCTAGAAATCTCAGTTTCCGCGACAGATACAACTAGCAATCTCGAACGGAATAGGGGCCTTGTTATGAAAACTATGGTTCTCGCAAAAATCGCGACCAAGTCGCAAAAGGGCGTCGCCCTGGTGGCAGTCCTGTTGATGCTTGCCTTGATGTCCGCCATGGCCGTTGCACTCGTCTACAAGGTCAACCACGAGCAGCACCTGCAGGCCGCCGATTCGGGTAATACCGCGGCTTACTACGGCGCGGAAGCCGGAATGGAAAAGATGATGGCCGATCTTTCCCTTCTCTACACTCAAGTCGCCGCCCCAACCGCTTGCGATATCGCCAACCTCCAGAATAATCCGCCGCCGCAAGCCGCTGTTGGCAGCACCTATCCCGAGTACGCCATCGCTATACCGGGTGCCGGGGGAGGCTGCCCCGCACCGCCCAGCACCGTTCAGACCATTAGTAGCGGTCCAAATGCCGGATTGGAGGCGGGAATTGTCCGCCTCGGTTTGCAGGTCACCGCGGACAGTCAGGCAGGGGATGAAGCGCGTTTGATCCGCAGCGTCGAAGTCGCGCAAATCCCCGTCTTCCAGTTCGGCGTTTTCTCCGATAGCGATCTGAGTTATTTCCCGGGTCCCAATTTCGATTTTGCCGGCCGCGTGCAGACTAACGGCAATCTTTTCCTCGCGGAAGGCGGGGGCTCCACGCTCACCTTCCACAGCCCGATCCGCGCCGCCGGAGACGTTGTGCGCGACCGATTGGCAAACGGCGCCAGTACCACCGCCCAAGGCCGCACCGGAAACATCCTGGTCCCAACCGCTCCGGGTGGTTGCGACGGCGCACAGCCGGCTTGCCGGAATCTCACAGTTAATCCGAATGACGGCAGCTCAATAGGCGGCCCCACGCCCACCTATTCCCCCATTGGAACAGGTGCCGTAAATCCTATTTGGAATTCCCTTTCCACTTCCACTTACGCCGGCATGATACTCAGCGGGACCACCGGAGCTAAGCAGCTCACTTTGTCCTTCGTCCAACCCGGCGTCGGTCCGATTGAAATTGTTCGGCGCCCTCTGCCGGGCGAAGTTTCCACCTCCCTCGTCGGCGAGTCTCGCCTTTACAATCAGGCTCAGATCCGTGTTCTGCTCACCGACGATCCGGCCGAATTACCCGGCGGCGCCGGCGACTCTCAGAATATCCGCCTGGCAAATCTGCAGACCAACGGCGCGGCGCCCGATTACACCAACGGCGTACCCGTGGTAGGGGTAGCGGGCAATACATTTTTTGCCGAGGCCGTAAAAACGACTGACACCAAAGGCGGTGCCACCACCACCCGTGTGGGTCCCGGCGGCGAAAACAATTGGAACACCGTTCCCACCACTCCTCCCGCTGGCCAGACCACTCTGGTTCCCGCCACCGCCCCGCTCTTGGCCTCGACGACCACCAAAGTCGCCGGCACGACCACCGTCGTGCAACCCTGGAATCTGCTCGACGGTTATCTCCGCGTCGAAATTCACCAGGCCGACGGCACTTTCCTACCTGTTACCCAGGAATGGCTGCAGTTGGGTTTCGCACGCGGCGTCAATCCCCCCAGCGCCGGCGTGCCCAATACCGTTCACCCCAACGCCATCCTGTTGCTCCAAATGCAGGCAGACCGCAACGCCGATGGCGTTGCCTCACCCGCGGAGCTCCTGATAGACCCCGGCACAAACAGCGTCGTCACCGGCGCGCTCAGCCGCAACAATTGGTACCCCATCAATATGTACGAATCCCGCGAGGGTGAATTCCGTGAAAATCAGCGGGTCACCGCAAACTGCAGCGTCGGCGGAGTTCTAAATCTCGTTGAAATTGACGTCAACAATTTGAGCCGCTGGCTCTCCGGTGCTATCGGCGCTACCGGCGCGGCCACCGAATTTACCTCCCAAAACGGTTATATCCTTTACTTCTCGGATCGCCGCGGCATGATTGCAAGTCCCACCGCAGGGACCAAGAACGGCGAGTATGGTTATGAGGATGTCATCAATCCAGCCAGCGCCGCCGGTCTCCCCGACCAAACTCTGAATATCGGTGAAGACGTGAATGGGAACGGCATCCTGGACACCTATTCCGCCAATTACATGGGCCTGGGATTTGGCGCGCCCCAGCCCGGCAGCCTTCCCAACACGCCTGTCAGCTGCTTGGCCGTTGCCCGGCCGAACTGGGTCTCCGGTCCGCGCCACGCTGTGCGTCTCGTCGACGGCAGCCTCGGCAGTCTGCCGGTTCGGCCAGACAACGGTCTGGGCGGCTTTACCCTGGCAGCGGAAGAACCGGCTTATATCTTGGGGAACTACAACGCGAGCGCCGCAGGTTTTGGCGATCCCCACGCCGAATCCGCCGTCATGGGCGATACCGTCACCTTGCTCTCCAACAACTGGAACGACCTGAACAGCTTCACGAGCCCGGCCACCGTTGCTGGCCGCGTCGCCGCCACCACTTACTACCGCGTCGCCATCGCCACAGGCAAGAACATCAATTTCCCTCAGCCTGGCTTCGCCGGCGTCCCTCAGGACTTCGGCACCGACGGCGGGGTCCACAACTTCCTCCGCTACCTTGAGAATTGGGGCGGCGCCACGCTCAACTATCGCGGCTCGATGGTGAGCCTCTTTTATTCACAATATGCCACCGGCGTTTTCAAATGCTGCGGCACGGTCTACTCTCCCCCAACGCGTAACTACGCCTTTGACACGGACTTCCTGGATCTTTCCAAGCTGCCTCCGGGCACGCCCAAGTTCCGCGACGTCGTCAACGTCGGTTTCCAGCAAGTCTTCTAGCACTGCGACCGCTTGTGGCACAGCCATTCCTGACTGTGCGCTTGTTTCTCTGCAGTGTCATCCCGAGCGGAGCGGCCAGACTTTTCTTACGCACTGCAGTTTGGCCTGCCCTGAG
>Ga0210399_10004622_pt1 | contig 10692 bp, 7 predicted proteins | sample IncBWC14MmetaG_FD_150865 | JGI IMG/M metagenome (GOLD analysis project Ga0210399, IMG submission 150865) | Forest soil microbial communities from Barre Woods Harvard Forest LTER site, Petersham, Massachusetts, United States - Inc-BW-C-14-M | ecosystem: Environmental > Terrestrial > Soil >...
GCGGTCTCATCCGCCAGCTCTCGGTCGATGGCTCGCGCGCCTGGTTCGATTCGAACGTCGACCCGCACTATCACTTTCACGATCTCGCCAGCGGTGCGCTGATCGACGTGCCCGTGCCGGAGGTCGAATTCAGCCGCCTGCCCCCGCCACCCCCCGGTACCGAGGTCGCGGGCATCGATCTGGTGATCCGCCTGCGGAAAAAGCAGTAGGCCGGGCGGTTTTTTGTAGAATTGCCGCTCTCCCGGGCCGGGATAGCTCAGCTGGTAGAGCAGCGCATTCGTAATGCGCGGGTCGGAGGTTCGAGTCCTCTTCCCGGCACCATCCTATCCGGGGCGTCTTCGCCCGCGAGAGCGCTGACGAGCTCGGCAAGGAACTTCTCCGCGCTGCCCGACGCGCCCCGAAACGAGAATCCATAGGAATGCAGCATCTCGTGCTCGATGTCGGCCAGCTGCTGGCACTCGTCCTCGCCTGCCGTGGCCCAGATTGCCGCGTACCTGTCCCACAGCTCGTTGCCGGGGGACAGCTCATTGAGTGCGGCGTACAGCCGCCGCAGTGACTTCGCGCTCTCGACGTTCCTCGCGTCCCAGGGGAACTCGCGCGCCTTGCGGTATCTCCATCCGGCAGAGGTATCTGTGTTGCCGATCAGGCTGGCTCGGAACCGGCTGATCTCAGTGCCTTCACTCATATGTCCTCCTGGCTGACATAGCGGAGCGCTTCCATGCCGGCGCTCGAACCTAAGCTACTCGCGCGCCCGACCCGCGCGCCACCTGTCTCCGGTTAGCTACGAGGCGGGTGTCCTGTTATCCTGCCGGCCCCCAGCTCAGGGCCCCCGGCCACCCGCCCCTCGGCCCGTCGCCGGGCCGCGTCCCCCTGGCGCGTTACGCAGCGGAAATACTCTTCGTTGCGATTAAACTCCGCGCAACACGCTGGTTCTAAAGTGTATCGGCGCGGTCTCAGGCGGGCGTATGGGACGGCTTAATTTAAAAGGAATCTCCGTGGGCACTAACCCGGAACATTTCAGCGGTCACCCCGACGGTGAGCAGGTGACCTGGATCGGCCGCGATCGCGGGGCCTTCGAGCGGGTGACCGGCCCGGAAGGCACGGCCGTGCACGAGGCTCCGGTGAGCGGACCCGAGGGGCCGAGCCTCTGGCGCAAGTGGCTGCTGCCGGCCTCGGTAGTCCTCATCGCGCTCCTCATCGCCTCGGCGTCATTCATGCTCCTCGGCCGCAAGCCCCACGTGACGCCCCTCATGCATCAGGAAGAGCTCCCCCTGGTGACGGTCATGACGGCACCGGTTCAAGAAGTGACCGCCAGCGTGAGCTTTACCGGGGCAATTGCCGCACGCTACGACATGCCGATCGCCAATGAGGGTGACACGGCGCGCGTCGTGGCGGTCTACGTCGAGGCGGGCGACCACGTGCAGAAGGGGCAACTCCTCGCCAGGCTCGACGAGTCCGTCATGGTCCCCCAGGTCAACCGGCTCGCCGCGGCGCTCGAACAGGCGCGCGCCCAGGCGGAGCTATCCGCCGCCGAATACAGGCGCGCCCTCGGAGTCCAGGCCGCCGGAGCGCTCTCGGCCGAGGATATCGAGAAGCGGCGCGCGACCTCCGTGACCGATGCCGCCAGCGTGAAAGTGGCGGCCGCACAGCTCGCCGAGTCCAAGGCGCGGCTCGCCCGTACGCGGATCGTCGCGCCCTTCGCCGGCACGGTGCTGACGCGCCGCGCCGAGGTCGGGCAGATCGCGAATCCGGGCGGCGATGCCTTGTTTCGCGTAGCGAGCGGCGGCGAGGTTGAGATGCGCGGCCAAATCGCGGAACAGGACCTCGCGCAGGTGAAGGTCGGTCAGGCAGCCACCGTTTACCTCACCGGGCTGACGCGTCCGTTCGAGGGCAAGGTGCGCCTCCTCGGTGCGATCATCGATCCGCAGACCCGCCTCGGTGACATCCGCATTGCGCTTACGCCCGATCCCGCGCTGCGGCCCGGCGCCTTCGCCCGCGCCGAGGTGACCATCGCCAAGGCGCAGCGGCCCGTGCTGCCGAAGACCGCCGTGTTCTCCGACGGCGAGGGCAGCTATGTGTTCGTCGTCGATGCGCAGGGACACGCGACGCGCCGTCCGGTGCGCCTCGCCGAGACCTCAGAGGCCGGCGTCGCCATCGCCTCCGGCATCACGCCGGGTGACCGCGTGGTCAAGACCGCGGGCGGATTCCTGCGCGAAGGCGAGGCCGTAAAGGCCACCACCGACGACTCCGCAACGCCGCCATGAAAAACATATCTGCCTGGGCCATCCGGCACCCGCTGCCGCCGGTGATGCTGTTCGTCGTGCTCTTCTTCATGGGCGTGGCGGCCTTCTCGCGCCTGCCCGTTACGCTGAATCCCGATATCTCCTTCCCGGTGGTGATGGTCAACATCTCGCAGCCCGGAGCCTCGCCCCAGGACATCGAGACGCAGGTGCTGCAGAAGGTCGAGGGCGCCGTCGCCGGCATCGGCAACATCGACAACATCACCTCGTGGGCCCCCGAGGGCGAGGCCAACATCTCGATCCAGTTCAACATCGGTACGCCGATCGACCGCGCGGTCGCCGACGTGCGCGACGCGGTCTCCAAGGTCCGTTCGCAGCTGCCGCCGAGCATCATGGAGCCGCAGGTACGGCGTATCGACACCGATGGCCCGCCGATCGTCTACTACGGCGTCAGCTCGAGCGCGCTCACCGACGAGGAGATGTCCTGGTTCGTCGATAACACCCTCACCAAGCGGCTGCTCGGAGTGCCGGGTGTGGCGCAGGTATGGCGCGGCGGTGGCGTGAACCGCGAAATCCGCATCGAGCTCGATCCGGCGCGCATGCAGGCGCTCGGCATCACGGCGGTCCAGGTCAACGACCAGCTGCGCGGCCTCAACCTCGACTCGCCCGGCGGCCGCGCCGAGCTCGGCGGCGGCGAGCAGGCGATCCGGGTGCTGGGCGGAGCACGCACCGCGGCCGCCCTCGGCAACACTCAGATCGTGCTGCCGGGAGGGCGCTTCGCGCGCCTCTCGGACCTGGCCGACGTACGCGACAGTGTCGGGGAGATCCGCACCATCGCGCGTCTCAACGGACGCCCGGCGACCACCTTCGCCGTGAACAAGACCAAAGGCTCCTCCGACGTCGCCGTCTATGACGGCGTCCAGGCGGAGCTCGCCAAGATCCGCAAGGAGAACCCCGAGGTGAAGATGACGCAGATCTTCACCACCGTGGACTACACCAAGGAAACCTACCACTCGGCGCTCAGTGCCTTCATCGAAGGCTCGCTCCTCGCGGTGCTGGTCGTGTGGCTGTTCCTGCGCGACATGCGCGCGACCCTGATCTCGGCGCTCGCCATCCCGCTGTCGGCGATCCCGACCTTCGCTTTCATGCAGTGGGCGGGCTTCACCCTGAACAACGTGAGCCTGCTGGCGCTGTCACTGGTCGCAGGCGTGCTGGTGGACGATGCGATCGTCGAGATCGAGAACATCGTGCGCCACATGCGCATGGGCAAGAGCGGATTCCAGGCGGCGCTCGATGCGGCCGACCAGATCGGACTCGCGGTGGTAGCAACCTCCTCGACCATCATCGCGGTGTTCCTGCCGGTCAGCTTCATGGGCGGCATCACCGGCCAGTACTTCATCCAGTTCGGCCTGACCGTGGCGGTGGCGGTATTTTTCTCGCTGCTCGTGGCGCGGCTCATCACGCCGGTGGTCGCCGCCTACACGCTCAACTCGGACGGCCTGCCCCACCACACCGACGGCCCGATCATGCTCTGGTACCTGCGCACGCTCAGCTGGTGCGCGCGCCACCGCTGGAAAACGATACTTGCAGGTACGGCGTTCTTCGCCCTGTCGATCGTCGGACTGGCCATGATCCCGAAGTCCTTCGTCCCGGAGGACGATATCGGCTCCTCGGCGCTGCAGATCGAGCTGCCGCCGGGGGTACAGCTCGAGGACACTTCGGCCGCCTCCGCCGCGGCTTACCGCATCATCGCGCGCCAGCCCGAGGTCGCCGACGTGGTCGAGCTGGTCGGCAACAGCGACCAGGGCGTACGCACCTCGGAGCTCGACGTGGCGCTCGTGCCTCCCAAGCAGCGTCACGTGACGCAGCGCGAGTTCGAGGACCGGGTGCTGAAGCTGCTGCGCGCGATCCCCGACGTGCAGGTGCACTTCTTCCGCGGCAACGGCGGCAGCGACATAGTCTTCTACATTACCGGCGATGATCCGGCGCTCACCTATGCCACCGCGCGCAAGGTGGTCGACGAGATGCGCACGCTGTCGGTGGTGCGCAACGCGCGCATCGACAACGACCTGCCGCGGCCGGAGATCGAGGTGCGCCCGCACCTCGATCTGGCATCGCAGCTCGGCGTCACGGTGGAGAGCATCAGCGATACGATCCGCATCGCGACCATCGGCGATCTCGACCAGAACAGCGCCAAATTCTCCCTGTCCGATCGCCAGGTGCCGATTCGCGTCAGCCTGACCGAGGAGAGCCGCAAGAACCTGTCGACGCTCGAGAACCTGCCGGTGCCGACCGCGAGCGGCAGCACCGTGCCGCTCAAGGCAGTCGCCGACATCAGCTTTGGCCAGGGGCCGACGCGCGTGCGGCGCTATAACCAGAGCCGCCGGCTCATGATCGAAGCCGACCTCACCGACGGAGTCACGACCGGCACGGCCCAGACCAAGATCGGCGCGCTGCCCACCCTGGCACACCTGCCGCGCGGCGTGCACCGGGTCGACCAGGGCGATGCCAAGTACATGAACGAGCTGTTCGCCAACTTCGTGCTGGCCATGATCACCGGCGTGCTGATGGTGTTCGCGGTGCTGGTGCTGCTGTTCGCGCGCGTGCTGCAGCCGATCACGATCCTCTCGGCGCTGCCGCTGTCGATCGGGGGCGCGGTCGCAGCGCTTGCCCTCACCGGCAACTCGCTGTCGCTCGCCGTCATGATCGGCTTCCTGATGCTGATGGGCATCGTCGCCAAGAACTCGATCCTGCTGGTCGACTTCGCCATCGAGGAGATGCGCGCCGGCAAGGACCGCCTCACGGCCATCGTCGAAGCCGGCCACAAGCGCGCCCGGCCCATCGTGATGACAACCGTCGCCATGGTGGCCGGCATGCTGCCGGTGGCCCTCGGCCTCGGCGGCGACAAGGCGTTTCGCGCCCCGATGGCCGTGGCGGTCATCGGCGGCCTCATCACTTCCACCGCGCTGACGCTGGTGATCGTTCCGGCAGCGTTCACGCTCATCGACGACGTCGAGCGCTGGCTCGCGCCCCGGGTCGGGCGCGTGCTGGTGCCGCAGCCGCCACCGGATTCCGCACCGGAGTCGCGGCCGCGCCCGGCGGCCTGAGGGCGCATGCCCGCCGAGGTCGGCGCCGCACGACCGGCCTGGTGGGTGCGGGCGCTGTCGCGCCTGCCGCTCGCTGCGCTCTACGGCGTCACCGGCTTCCTCGGCTGGCTCGCCTATCGCGTCGTGCCCTACCGCGCGGCGATGATCCACGCGAGTCTCGCCAGGGCCTTTCCCGAGCTCTCCGAGGATGCGCTGCGCGCGGTGCGCCGCCGGTACTGCCTCGGCTTCGCGCAGATGCTGGCGGAGCTCGTCAAGGGAGCCGCGCTCTCGCCCGCCGACATCCGCCGCCGGGTGCGCATCGTGAATCTCGAGGAGCCGCGCTCGCTCCTCGCGCAGGGCCAATCGGTGCTGCTGGTGGCGGCGCACCAGTGCAACTGGGAATGGATGCTGCTCGCGCTGTCGCTCGAGCTCGGCTACCCGCTCGATGCAGCGTATAAGCCGCTCGTGAACCGATGGGCGGAGCGCGAGATGGGCAAGCTCCGCAGCCGCTTCGGCAGCCGCCTGGTGCCAGCGCAGGACCTGTTACCCGACATCCTGCAGCGCCGCGGCCAGGTGCGCGCCGTCGCGATGGTCGCCGACCAGGAGCCGACCCGGTCCGAGCGCAAGTACTGGACGCGGTTCCTGAACCGCGACACGGCCTTCTACATGGGCCCCGAGGAGATCGCGCGCGTCACGCGCTTTCCCGTGTTCTTCATCGCCATGCGGCGGCGGGCGCGCGGTTACTACGAGATGGAGTTCCTGCCGCTCGCGCCCGCCGGAGGCGCGCTCGCGCCCGGCGCGCTCACCGAGCGCTACGCGCGCCTGGTCGAGGAGCAGATCCGCGCGGCGCCTCCCGACTGGCCCTGGTCGCACAAGCGCTGGCGGCTGAAGAAGTCGGTCTATCAGGACCGCGTGGCCTGAAAAAAAGCAGCCGGCCCACACCTCACGTGCGAGCCGGCCAGAGGGGAGCCTTCGATCAATTGGCCCCGGTCGCAGCGTCCGGGCCGATCGGTCCACCGATCGCCCCCGCGGGCGTCGCCGCGGCCGCGACGGACACCGACAGTCTCCCAGCCTCGAAGCTCTCGACCTCGGCCGCGCTGATGCGCGCGAGCTCCGTCGAGAAGTGGCCCATCTCGACCGGGCTGCGGGCGAGGTCAGCGAGCGGCCTGCCGGCAGCTGCGCCGAGCACCCGTGCGTTGGTCGCATCCTCCACACCCGCCGAATTGACGTGCACGGTCAGAGTACCGGCGCGTGTATCGACGGTCGCCGCCGCAACCCCCGAGGCGCGCATGCCGAGAGCGGCAGCCTCGCGCGAGGCAGTGAGCTCCGAGAAGGTCACGCGCACGTTGTCGGGCGCGAGCTGCCCGCGAATCTCGCCGTTCGGATTGGCGGTCGAGGTCGCGATGACATAGAGCCTGCCCTGCGAGAACGCCGTCACCTGCTCGGCGCTCAAGGTGACGTTCGCCGGTACCGCAAACTCACCGGCGCTGCCGGCTCGCGGCGCGAGCGTGACCACGGCCTCACCGGTCGAGCCTGCAAAGCCCTGGTTGACGGTCACCGTCCGCGCGGTCATGCCACTGAGGCTCACCGTGCCGCTGACGGCACCGGTGTCCGGGGCGACGCTGATCCGCGCCACACCAACGGCCTTGGAGCTCGGGGTGGGGAAGACCTGCGCCGAGGACATCGCCGCCGCCGCCGCCATTCCCGTCGTGGTGACCATAACCGCCGTCGAGGTCGCGGTGCCACCATGGCTGTCGGTCGCGGTGGCGGTGAGCGAGTGGTTGCCGGCGGTGACCTTGGTGCTGTCCCAGTTGACCGTGTAGGGGGACGTCGTCACCGTCATGAGCGACGTCCCGTCCACGAAGAACTGGACGCTCACGATAGTGAGGCTGTAGGTGGTAGAGGCCATCGCGGTCGCGGTGATCGCCACCGTGCCGCTCACCGTTCCGGCCATCGGCGCGGTGAGGGAAACCGTCGGCGGCGGGCACATGGGCTGGTAGGCACCACCGCACATGCCTCCGCCCCCACCGCCACCGCCACTGCTGCCGTAGCCGCCGCCGCAGGCCGCAAGGGTCGTCGCCAGCAGGGCGCCGGCTAGAACCATGAAGAACCGGGTCAGAATTGCATTACGCGCGTGCATAGGGTTGTCCCGCTGAATAGCTTGTTTGCCCGACCGTGAGTGGCTCGGCGAGGCGCGCCGGTTCCGGCGGCCGCAGGAGCGGGAACGCGCCGCGTCCGTCGCGGCGCGGCAACAGCCGCACGGGATGACGGACTCAGCGTCGGGCGGGGTCGGTCGGTTCGGGCGTTTCCGCGCGCCGCAGCTCGCGCGGCAACGCAAAGTACACCCGCTCCTCGCGCCCGATGACCTCGCGGGGCAGCTGCGCGCCCCACTCCGCGAGGCGCGTGAGAACCTGCTGCACCAGCAGCTCCGGAGCCGAGGCGCCGGCCGTCACGCCCACGGCACGCCTGCCCGTAAACCACTCGGCCCGCAGGTCGTCGGGGCCGTCCACCAGATAGCCGGGGACGCCGGCGCGATCGGCGAGCTCACGCAGGCGGTTGGAGTTCGAGCTGGTGCGCGAGCCCACCACCAGCAGCACGTCGCATTGCTCCAGCAGCTTCTTGACGGCGTCCTGGCGGTTCTGCGTGGCGTAGCAGATGTCCTCGTGGCGCGGCGTCGCCAGCCCCGGGAATCGCGCCTGGAGCGCCGCGACGATTTCCGCGGTGTCGTCGACCGAGAGCGTCGTCTGGGTGACGAGCGCGAGCTCGCGCCCGCCGCGCCCGGCGAGCGCTGCGACATCCTCCAGATTCTGAACGAGGTGAATGCGCCCGCCGAAGGACTCATCGAACCGGCCCATGGTGCCCTCCACCTCCGGGTGCCCGGCGTGGCCGATGAGGATCACATCGCGCCCCTCACGCGCGTAGCGCTGCACCTCCATGTGCACCTTGGTGACCAGCGGGCAGGTGGCGTTGAAGACCGTGAGGCGGCGGGCGTGCGCCTGCTGCTCGACCGCACTCGAAACGCCGTGCGCCGAGAAGATCACCGTGCAGCCGGACGGTACTTCGGCCAGCTCATCGACGAACACCGCCCCGAGAGCGCGCAGCCGCTCGACCACGTGGGTGTTGTGGACCACCTCGTGCCGCACGTAGATCGGCGCACCGAAGAGCTCGAGCGCCCGCTCGACGATGTCGATCGCGCGGTCGACGCCGGCGCAGAAGCCGCGCGGGTTGGCGAGCAGCACCTGCATCAGCCGCTCCCGCGCGGGCCGCGGCGCGCCTCGCGCCAGGCATCGAGCAGCAGCAGGCCCGCGCCGATCGTGATGGCGGAGTCGGCGAGGTTGAAGGCCGGGAAGTAATGCGGCCCCCAGTGGGCATGGATGAAGTCGATCACGTGTCCGAGCCGCAGCCGGTCGAGCATGTTACCGAGCGCTCCGCCGACGATCAGCGCGAGTCCGCAGGCAATCGGCGCATGGGTCGCGGCCGCAAGGCGCCGCAGCCACAGGACCAGTGTCACGCTCACCCCGAGCGCCAGGCACACGAACACCCAGCGCTGCCAGCCGGCGGCATCGGCAAGCATGCTGAAGGCCGCGCCGGTATTGTAAGTCAGGATCAAGTCGAGTACCGGCAGCAGGTGCACGCGCTCGAACAGGAAGAAGTGGTGCAGGATCCAGGCCTTGGACGCCTGGTCGGCAGCGATCACGATGAGCGATAGCGGCAGCCAGCGCCAGCCGCTCGCGGCGGCGGGGAGCGAGGTGGTGCTCATACGAAGCGCCGCTCCTCGCCCGGCATCCCGAGGTTTACGATGCAGCGCCCGCAGAGCTCCGGATGGTGCGCGTGTGTCCCGACATCGGGGCGCCGGTTCCAGCAGCGCACGCACTTCGGATCCTCGTTCGCGACCGCGGCGAGCCACACACCCGGAAGATTCGCCGCCGGTACCGCACCGGCCGGTGCGGCCGCCACCTGGTGCACGCGCGCCTCGGACGTGATGAGCAGGAAGCGCAGCTCGGAGCCGAGCGCCGCGAAGCGCCGGTGCTGCTCCGGCAGACAGTACACGTCGATGCGCGCATCGAGGGGCGCGCCGATGGCACCCGTGTCGCGCAGCTTCTCGAGCTCGCGCGTCACGTCCGTGCGCAGCTCGATGAGGGCGTCCCAGTCGATGGCACCCGAGGGCACCTCGGGCGGCACGTGCCAGGTGACGTGGAACACCGAGGCGGCGCGCTCGTTCGGCAGGTAGCGCCAGACCTCCTCCGCGGTGAACGACAGGATCGGTGCCAGCCAGCGCACCATGCACTCGGCGATGTGGATCATCGCCGTCTGCGCCGAGCGGCGCGCGCGACCGTGGGTGGGCGTGGTGTACAGGCGGTCTTTCAGCACGTCGAGATAGAAGCCGCCGAGATCCACGCTGCAGAAGTTGTGGACCTTCTGATAGATGAGATGGAAGGCGTAGCGGCGGTAGGCATCGAGGACCTCCGCCTGCAGCGCGCGCGTGCGCGCGAGCGCCCAGGCGTCGAGCGCCACCAGCTGATCCGGGCCCAGTGCATCGCGCACCGGATCGAAGTCGTGGAGATTCCCGAGGAGGAACCGCAGCGTGTTGCGCATGCGGCGATAGGAGTCCGCCATGCGCTTCAGGATCTCGTCCGAGACGCTCATCTCGTTGGCGTAATCGGTCGCCGAGACCCACAGGCGCAGCACGTCGGCGCCGAGGCTGTTCATGACGCGCTGCGGGGCGATCACATTGCCGAGCGACTTCGACTGCTTGCGCCCCTTCTCGTCCACCGTAAAGCCGTGCGTCAGGACGCCGCGGTACGGGGCACGCGCGTACAGCGCCTCCGACATCAGCAGCGAGCTGTGGAACCAGCCGCGGTGCTGATCCGAGCCCTCGAGATACAGGTCGACGGGAGCTGCGATCTCGGGGCGCTCCGCGGCGACACACTCGAACGAGAGGCCCGAGTCCGCCCAGACGTCCATGACGTCCGTGACCTTGTCGTAGTGCTCGGCCTCGGCCCCGAGGAGCTCGCTCGGTGCGAGCGCGAACCAGGCATCAATCCCGCCGCGCTCGACGCGCGCGGCGGCGGCCTCGATGAGCTCCTGGGTACGCGGATGCAGCTCACCCGATTCCCGGTGGACGAACAGTGGAATCGGGACGCCCCAGGTGCGCTGGCGCGAGATGCACCAGTCCGGGCGGCTCTCGATCATGCCGGTGATGCGCGGCTCGCCCCACGCCGGCGTCCACTGGACGCCGGGGATGTCGCGCAGCGTGTGCTCGCGCAGCTGCGCCTTTTCCATGCTGATGAACCACTGCGGCGTCGCGCGGAAGATCACCGGCGTCTTGTGGCGCCAGCAAACGGGATAGCTGTGCAGGACCTTCT
>Ga0210399_10004623_pt1 | contig 10691 bp, 24 predicted proteins | sample IncBWC14MmetaG_FD_150865 | JGI IMG/M metagenome (GOLD analysis project Ga0210399, IMG submission 150865) | Forest soil microbial communities from Barre Woods Harvard Forest LTER site, Petersham, Massachusetts, United States - Inc-BW-C-14-M | ecosystem: Environmental > Terrestrial > Soil >...
TTCCTTTCGGATTGAAAAGACGCACTCTTTTCTCCCACTCACTGACTGTCATTCCCAGGAAGTGTTCAAAGGCTGTCATGTGTCTTTAGACCTACATTTTGAATTTACATTATTGGTTGATTTATAGATATGAATTGAAAATAACTTCCGATAACGTACATTATATTTCATATTTTTCAGAGATGATCTTTAGTGGGGATGACTGATCCAACACGAATGATTTTCTAGTCCAAGTATCGCAACCATACCGGCGACAGCGTAAAATGACATGAAACTTTCCGTTCTCCGTCCAGCGTTTCTGCGTCGAGTAAAAATGTTTGCAGAATCGTTTATCGACGGGCCGCTGCTCTGCTAACGTTAAGAAACGCATGGTCTCCCCAAAGCCCTGTTAGCTTAACCTTTGTCTTTGGTTTTGTCAAGTCCCGCGCTCGGTCAGGCCCGAGAGTTTCTGCATCTTGGCATAGCAGAACAGCAACTCTTCGATCCCAGCTTGCTTACCAAGCCACCATAGCCGCTCCAACACATGAACTGTCAAATCTGCATCATTCATCTTCACACCCCCGCTTTCTGGGTTAGACACCCGAATAAATGAATAGATATAGATTTTAGTGGTCTATAGCGCATACGCATATACACATATATATATATATTTATTTATTAATCTATTATAAGACATAAGACGGTAAAAGACGGCTTGAATAGGTTTAGATGGCATACATTACCTTATTACAACCAACCCCTTAACAGCATCAACAAAGGATAAACCTAACTGGTCGATTGACCATTGGATTGCATCTATCGTGACCCCACAACCGAAGCAATACCCGCGCTCATAGACATGGAAACTTGGAGTCTTTTCGCGGTGGTAAGGGCAACGAATTTTACGGCTTCTGGGTAGAGGCTTGATGAGCTTGTCCAAAGGCACAGTCCTGGCGGCTTCAATTTCTGCATCCGTGACTTGCACCATGCGATCCGGCATCTCTTCAGCCATGACGATGTTCCGCAACTTGTACCGTAACGAGCAAAGCCGATCCCGATCCGACAGCCCCAAAAAGAGAAAGCGGTTCTCTCCTACCCACTCGTCGCCTTCTTTCTCAATGGCATCAATCCGCGCATTGACGACGGATAACTTCTCCCGCGCCGTTTCCAAGCCGTCAAGTTCTCGATCAAACGAATCCTCCCACTCCCGCAATTTCTCTTTTACCACGGCATCGTTTTCATCGCGCCAAATCAAATAAGAAGCGTCGTCGTCCGAGACATTCATATTGGTTTGGAGTTTCGATAGCCACCCAGGTTTTTCCGAAGCGATCTCATACAACGAATCCAGTTGTGAATCCGTCCAGTTTCTCATGATTGTCCTCCCACCCATTCGAGCATCGTCACAGCTTTTGTCTTGCCCTTTTCCTTTGTGATTTTAATGAGCCCGTCTGCTTCTAACCCTACCAAATAACGAGTCAAGGATTCGCCATGAATATGGATTTCATCTGCGAGGGTTTCACGGCGGCAAAGCGTCTTAGAACGAATAAACTCCCTGATCTTATTGCGGTCGCGGTCGATCTTATCCGAGGTCAAATCTTGGATGAGTGTGGGGAGCATGGTTTCGACGTAGCGAAGGCAAGCGACGGCTTCTTCAAAAGCGGCCAAAGTAATCTCTTTTTCGCCCCGATCAATGGCTAATATTATGGCGAGCTTGTGGATCGCCTCATTCTTAAAATGCTCGAAAAATCCACCTAAAACAGGTAACGCTTTGTTTTCACGCTCGGTGATTTGAGTGAACCATTCATCAAAGGCTGTGTCCGCGCCTTTGGTATAGGAAAACGTCTGCTCAATACGCTGAAACCCACGAAGCATATCCTTCAAGGCTCCGAACTTCATCAGGTCATGCGGTGGTGGTTTCGGCATGACGTGATCGCCGTTGGAAGCATAGGGGATCATCAGAAACCGCGAGAGAAAGCCAGACATGGCTGACTCTTCTGCGTTTTGCAAGGATGAGCGCAACCACTCCGGCGTGGTCGCCATCCCCATCGCCAAGTAAGCATCGGTGATATTGACGGTTCCGTGTTTCATGGTTGTGCGGGAATAATTCGGCTTGCGGTAGAGCGTGGTCAAGAGAGCGTTTAAGCCCTCATTATACTTCTTCGACATAGAGTCAAAGAATGATTTCGCTTCGTCAAATATGAATAATCGTGTTGAATTTTGTGATAACGCATGAATAATAGCCTCTGACGAGAACTCAGACGGAGCCAATCGGTCGACATCAATGGACTCAATCAAATCTTCCACCCTTGAAATGGCTGTAGACTTGTGAGACGATGATTTCCCGATCAAGACAATCCATAAGTTTGGCGATTGGTTCCAGGCCCCAATTTCGACATACACTTTCCGCGACAAGCTGGCCGAGATTGCCAGGAGTGCGCCCCACATCAGAAACACATCGGGGCAATCCGTAAATTCCTTGGCGTACTCCAGATACTTCTCGGTGAAGCGTTCGGCCATAGACTCCTAAAAATAAGGCACAGGGACGCAGTGCGCCTGGGTTTAGAAGGTGAGAACTACGCCCTGTGCGAAAGTGGAATTGATGATTCAAACCCAAGCGACATAAAACTATCAAACTACTTTAGTGCCCCCGCGTCAAGGGCTAGAGCGGCAACTTCAACTGCGCCCGTTCCCTGGCGATGCGCTCCTCGGCGATCTTCACGTAATCGGGGTTGATCTCGACGCCAGTGAAGCTCATCCCTAAACGATAAGCCGCTACCCATGTCGGCCCTGTCCCACAGAAGGGATCAAGAACCGTATCTCCCAAAGTGGAATCTAACAAACGATCTAAAATAGCAATAGGTTTTTCGGTAGGATGTTCTAAAGCTGTCGGTGGAACGCGACGAAAATCATAAACATCAGAGGGTCTTCCATGCCGCCAAGAATGGCGATCCATAGCATAGAAAGCCACTCCCTCCCAAGACCGTCCAAATTCATGCTCTAGATCGCCAGCCGTCCAGTTATTCTTAGCCCAAACAATGAAGCTCTTAGGGATAGGAAGTTCTTTTAAGTTATTCCATCTACAAAATGTAAAGACGGCATTTCTAGCCAATCTGAACGCTTGCTGTAGGGCTTCGAGCGGGTAGTGGCCATCTCCTTCAATAGGCTTGAAGGGATTGCCGTCTTTATAACGATTGGATTGATAGCTCATCCCGTAAGGAGGGTCCATTAAGACGATATCAAAACATTCATCAGGCCACTGGCGCATGATTTCCAGGCAATCGCCCGTGTAGATTTTGTTTAGTTCGGGTTTCATTTATTTCCCCGCGCGGGGAATGTTATTTGAAAATCCAAGTGCCCAGACAAGCCAACAAAAAGAAAATCCAAACACCCCAACCTTGAACTTCTGCGGCTTGGCAGTAAATAGCCCAAGCGATCCAAATTCCCGCGATAGCGATACCGTTTCCTGTGGTCATTTCATCTCGCGCGGCGCAGATAGTCCGGAGGGACGGAGTCGAACCGCCATCTGTGTCTTGCCCGGCATTACCCTAGGGACACCGCATAGTCTCGCTATGCTACCTCCGGTCAAATCTTTCATCTCGGGGTGGGAGAGGGTCATTTATCTACTATCCAGCCGCATAGAAACAGTAGAGGTAAGGTAATAAATAGAGTCCACCATTCAGGGTGAGACAAAGTAGTGCCTCTAAATACTCCGACTCCATAAGCTATCAAGACTGCAACTATATTTTTATATCTCACTTCACTCTCCTCTTCGCCGTTAGGCCCGTTCCTTAACGTCTCCGCACCAATCCTTCTCATAGGTTTCATCCTTCCCGCCGAAGGGTCAGGCTATATTTACTCAACGTAATCGTCATATATTTTTATGTGTCCTGTCTTTCCGTCGCCAAGAAAATAAGATTCACTGAGGATTAAGTCCCCTTCTCGTCTAAGTAGTTGCAACAATTCCTCAAAGGAGTTGATGTCAATAAACCATCCCGTCTCTTGAAAGTCTCTTTTGATATGCCCTTTTTCGACGCGGTGATTTGTTCCTTCGTCATACCAAACCTTCCCGATGAAGTTATTTTTCATTGGATCGTTGACGGTGCGCTCGTCTACTCTTACATATTTATCTTTGTAGGCTTTCTCACAAGGAGAAGTTTCATCGTCAAAACAACTTACTCTCGAAATGTGGAATTTCATGGTTTCATCTCCCGCGATCCTGGGGGGTCATGGTTTTAAAGCATTAAAAATAGCTGCCGAATTAACGCCCATCTTTTTGGGTTCATAGCCATGATCTGCATAACAAACAAAACCATTTTTGCACATTAAACAATGCCCACGACAAGTACACGTTAAAATATCGTGGTATTGAGGTTCCATGGTGCATAAATGGCAAGTGCAAGGAATTCGTTTCGTCTTCATCTCTCTTTTCTCGCAATCACAATCATCTAGACATAGGGTGTGTCGTTCGCAATGGTTATCATGGATCATAATTTCTCCTTTTTCATTTTCTCCCCTTCCCCGTCCTCGGGTGGTCAGAATCCTGCTTTGCCGAGGAGATCATGGAACGCCTCGAAATTCGGGTTATCGTCCAGAAACTTCAAGGCTTTCGTGACATCGGCCAAATGTTCCGTGGCGGCTTTATGCCGTTCTTCCAGGCGTTGGCGTAGAGTTTGTCGCGTCAGCACACAAAGCTGTCCAGGTTCTGCGAACGTCTTGTCTAATCCCATCATTTTAGTTCTCCTTTAGTTTTATTCCCCGTCCTCGGCGGGCGGCGGGTTTCTTTCAAGATCACTTCTAGTCTTACTGCTTTGGGTAGTCGCCAATTATGCGGAGGTCGGCGTAAATCTTCTCGCGTTTTGATGTAGCCATACTTAGATTCGATATAAAAACGTGCCTCGTTGCGAGTCTTAAACAGAAGTGGAAGGCAGTTCTTCCACATAATTCCGACGTGCCATTTTACTCCCCATCGAGTCGTCACGACGGCTTGGCCTGGGCGAGCTTCGCCAGAGTTTGTTGGGCGATCTTCCAACACTCTCGATATTCTTGCCCGTAACATTGGCCGTGTTCCCTAGCAATCTTCTCCAGCCCTTCCCGCACCAAGGCGAGTTGGTGTTCAAGCCGGTGAATTTCATCGACAAGCTGAGTTGTCGCTTCCATTCGCAGTCCTGAAACTGACCAACGAATACAATCTTGTAGAAATCGTTTATCTAGGCTCATTTGCCTGCCGCCTTGCGCCAAGCTTCTAATGCTTCACAAGTCCAACAATCCGCACTCAAACACTCATGGAGCCGCCCAATTCCGACAACATTCTCCGCTGCTTCCAGACGGGCGAGGAGGGCATCACAGTGCGCTAGATGTCCATACTTATGTTTAAACCAGACCAAATCGTCGTCAGTAAAGGTCATTTCCCTTCCTCCGATCCCGAGGCAAGGGCGCGATGAACATCATCAATGTGGTCTTCTCGCATCTCATGATCCTTAGCGATAAGTTGAAAATATTTAACACTCATTGCCATTCTAAATTCTTCCAGGGCTTCCTCTCGGGTTTGACGTAGAGCCGTGAGAATATCGGAAGTTACGCGCTCATGTATCTTTTCTCTTGGCGTATCGATTTCACACCACTTTTGGTAGATTTCTTCCGCTCTCTGCTCTAGGGTAGGGCTCACTGCGGCAAAACCTTGGGGGGTAGAAGGGCCTGTACATGCATTTGAGCGCGTCTTTCCTTGCGTAGCTTGTTCCAATAGGTATTTCGGCAATCCGGCGAGCAAAATCCCTGCCAAGGCCTAATTTGGTCAAATAAGCGGTTGCATTGCTTGCATTTGGACATACCTTATGATAACATGCATTTACCACTATGTCAAGCCCTAGATATATGCATTTCAAAATAACCCTTGACATGCATTTCAACTTGTGTTAGACTCTGGGCATGGAAAGAATCTACGGATGGGAGATTGGCCCCTGGATGATCGCCGCAGAGAAGCGGGAGCTGGCCTTGCAGATCCAAGCCCTGTTACTTATGGCGCGGATCAAGATCATGGCAGAGGAAATCTTTCCGGCCCACATCACACTTGCGGAGGTCATATGAACCATTATGGGTTAGATGAATGTCCAGAGTTTCACAAATCGATTAAATGGTGTTGGTCAGATCATTCTAAACCAGGAGTCTACAACTCTTGCGAATGGTGTAACCCATCAGGTCATACTTCTCCCGGTGCGCTATTGAAAGACTTAGAACAGAAACGAAAACGCTCCAAGGTGGTTGGCCGATGAACCGCCCCATTTGCCGCGAACCGGACTGCGGCGTCCAAGTCGCGCCGCATCAGAAGTATTGCCAAGCCCACGAATGGCGCGTCTGGAAGTGGCTAGTGCAGTCGCGGGTGCTTTTGGGTCGACTTCTGACAGCGAGAACCCAATGATGTACCTTGCTTCATCGCTCGGCGTGAGTATCTTGTTTCGCGAAGATCAGAATATCCAATGGTTTATCGACATGGCTTTTGAGAAGGGCGCGAGCATTTCCATTGAGCGGGTGCCGGAGGAAGACTCGTGACACATTATCACATTTGCGTGGACGGCAAACCTGCTCATGCGATACTGCCAAAAGTGAACATGGATAATCCCCCAATATTTCCAGGGTATGTCGGCGTATGTGAGTGTGGAAAGCCTGTTTTCTTTTTTCATGACAAAAGTTTGCGTCCAGTCGAAGTCGAAGAAAAACCAATCGCATGAAAGGACGGGTCAACTATCATGCCAAACAAACGAGGATTTACCTTGATTGAATTAATGCTGGTGATTGCGATCATTACCATTCTCGCTTTGATCGCGTTGCCGCAACTCGGTAATGCCATCGCTCACGCCAAATGGTGCAAGATGTATTCCGATATGGATAGAATTCGGTTGGCAGGGATGCAGTACAACGCCGATCAAGGCAACTGGGCCACGCAGACCAACGACGGAGTTTTGCCCACAGGGTTTTCCTCTTACCTGGCAGAATGGCCTAGCCCACCGTGCAAGGGCTATACCTATCAATGGCAGAACTGGACATTATGGGACGGAAGCGTTATGATTGGAGTTTCCCTTTGCAACCCCACGGCAGGATCAAATCCGTTTAATCTCTACATTCAAGGCGGCACCGGCTCAGGTGCAGGGCCTGATATTGTGACAGCTCCGCATTTGCTGAGATGCACAGAATGAATCTCTTCCGCGAGCGCATGGCTCAGCACATGGACTTAGACCGACGTGTGCGAAAGGTGCGGCGCATCATCTGGAACTGGACGGATGCTGTTGGGGAAATTGTTGTGGTTCTGATGGGTTTGCTGATTTGCATTTGTGTTGCCGCTTTGTTCTGGGCCGCGTTTGCGGCTATCGAAAGCTGGCTGCGATGAACGAACTGTCTTGGGAATTATTTTGGTACTACCAATGGATGAAAGCACAAGAGAACTTACGAACTTGTCAGGTCAAAGAAAAAGACATTTACAGCCGTGACTTGGCGAAAGCTCATGGACAATTTCAAATGGCGGCGGCGCAGTACTGGGCCACTAAAGGAGTGAAACGATGAACGGAATCCTTATTGACTTCGGCCCCAAACCGATCAAAATCTGTGACTGGTGTGGGCATCCGTTTAATGCAACTAATCCTCGACATATCAAATCCATTGATTGCCCTTTGCACGAACCAGCTCATTGGAAATATTATCGGAGACAAGAACAACTCGAAATCGACAAGGCGATTGAAGCCGATGCTTTTCCGAATAAATAACCGATTTCTAATCAAGTCCAATGGACTCTAAACAGGAGCGAAAACAATGGCCCTCAAAGGAATCAAGCCGGAAGTTGTCAAAGCCCGCAAGCCTCATATCATGCTATCAGGAGAACCTGGGACTGGGAAAACATATTTCAGTCTCAACTGGCCGGCGCCGTATTTCATTGACACCGAATCGGGTGCCACAAGGGAGCAATATGTCAAAAAACTTAACGAAGCCAGAGGAGTGTATTTCGGCCCTGAGCAGGGATCTCAAGACTTTCAGGAAGTTTTGGGACAAATTCGCGAACTCGCAACCACGAAGCATCCCTATCGGACAGTTATCATTGACAGTTTTTCTAAGCTATATAACCTCGAAGCGGCGTCGGCGGAAGATCGCATTGGTAGTGATTTCGGAAAAGACAAAAGAGAGGCCGACAAGCCGACGCGCAAGCTCCTGACATGGTTGGAACGCTTGCCGATGAACGTGATTCTGATCTGCCACCAAAAAGACAAATGGGAACGGCGGGAAAGGGAGTTGATTTATGCGGGAAGCACATATGACGGCTATAAAAAGCTTCATTACGAATTGGACTTGTGGTTGCAAACAAAAATGGTTGGTACGAAACGATTCGCAACGATTGCGAAAAGTCGGATTGATGCTTTCCCAGCCTTTACAGACATCAACCTTGACTTTACTACCTTCCAAAAACTGTACGGAGCATCTGTCATTGACGAAGAAGTCGCGCCGATCACCCTCGCCACTACCGAACAACTTTCCGAAATTAAGCGAATCGTTGAGCTTCTCAAAATATCGGAAGAAGATCTTGACAAATGGCTCGCCAAGGCCCAGGCCGTAGAGCTGGATGACTTATCCAAAGAGAACGCGACGAAGTTTTTGGAATTTTTAACAAAACGATTAAAGGGAGATAAGTAAATGAGCCAAGAAATCGTTGACACATCTTCAAATTATCCTGACAAAGAAATAGCCGATGGGACTTACAAATTCACGGTACATATAGTCTCAAAGAAAGACATTAAAGGAAAGTCGGGATATGAATGGGGCCTTGAGTATGACGGGAAAACCGCTCAAATCCTGATGTGGCCGAATCAGATGGGACCACTTCTGCGGGTGCTCGGCGTGACAGAAAGTACGCCCAATAAGTTCATGCTCGATACAATGCTCCTGGAGGGCAAGGAGTTTAAAGCGACGGCCTACAAAGACAAGAAGGGCTATCAGCACTTGAAGGAATTCGCCGCCGTAGAAGTCGACGTACCGTTTTAAATGTCGCAGACGTTTAGCTTACAGAAGTCAAAAAAACTCCTAGAGGAAAATGGCTATGACTGCTGGATCGTCGAGAAACCTTTTAACCCTTACACGAAGAAACGAGAGGACTTATTCGGCTGTATTGACCTTGTCGGAATTCGCGAAGATATGCCAGGTGTTGTCGGCATACAAGCCTGTGGGGAGGACTGTTCAGACCATATTCGCAAAATTCTGGAAGGTCACGTTGATGTGCAAAAGGGGAAAGTCTACGGCCCAAATCCGCATCTTCCTCGTTGGCTCAAGGCCGGAAATCGGTTCTTCATCTGGGCATGGCGATTGCGCGGAGCCAAAGGCAAACGGAAACTCTACGAAATGAGAGAGATTGAATTCCTGATTGAGAATGGCCTTGTCGTCCATCGTGAAATAAATCATGAAACCCAAGCCTGACTACCAAAAGCTTTACGAGACTGAAAAAAGAGAGCATGACGTTACTTTGCGGACAGTAGATAAGCTTCGCATCGAACGCGACGCCGCCGAGAAACGGTATCAGGAGATGGTAGTGAAAGCAAGTTTCGCAGAACAAGCACATATTAATATAAAGCATGGATATGATACTCGCATACCCAAAGAAATTACTGTCGAGAAGGAAGTGTTGCCGTTAAGTGCAGTTATTATGTTCTTTGTCATGGCTTTGATGATGGTAAGTGAGGACACGATGGTTATCCATACACTGAAGAAACTTGAAACCCCCATCCTTGAGCCGTATCCTGTCTATACAACATTACACACGGTTTATCCTGCTTCACTTGAAGCATTAGACACTTGCCATGATGCCTGGCGAGCCGACGAACGAACGATTAGGAAGTTACGAAAGGGGTCGCCATGAAAACCATCGGATACCTATTGGCAGGATTTTATGTTGTACTTGGGATTTGGAGTATTATGCGTAAGCATTATGAATGGGCAATCTTTGATGCGTTGGTGCTTATTCTCATCTTGAGTCTTAATGTATTTTCGTGTCCAGCTGGCACCATTCAAGGCCCTGGGTATTGCGCCGCAGAGCCTTCTCCAACTCAAGAAACCCACGCCGAATTATCCCCTTACATTGTAAGTGACGAAAAGCCGAGTCGCCATCCTGAACCGGCGTATCAGCGTGGAGAAGTAAATGCCGTCACACCTCCTAGTCTAGCGGCCCAGGATGCCAAAGAAGACCAGGAAAGAGCGGAAGCGGAAGCCCAAGGCAAGAAAACCGCAGGCATAAAATAAAAAGGAGACTCTATGAAATCGAAGTTACTTGAAAAGTTGCTAGAAAAAGCTCTTGATTCTGACGAGCCTATTGAAACATCCGAAGGACCTTTTGAAATTGGAAAAGCTTATCTGATTCGGACGGTCACTATGCATCAGATTGGGATTCTAAAAGACATTCAAGGAGACTTTTTAATCTTTAAAGACGCATCTTGGGTAGCTGATTCAGGACGATTCAGTGAATGTATTTCTAAAGGGACTTTTAATGAAGTGGAGTACGTTGGAAATATGGGCATCAACAAAACGGCCATTGTAGATTTCTTTCCTTGGGAAAATAAGGTCCCGAAGGAAACCAAATGACAACGGTTGTACTCGGAAACATTAACACTTGGTGGAATAGTCCGTCGGGGTCGAGGTCGGGGTCGGGGTCGGGGTCGAGGTCGTGGTCGGGGTCGAGGTCGAGG
>Ga0210399_10004625_pt1 | contig 10690 bp, 7 predicted proteins | sample IncBWC14MmetaG_FD_150865 | JGI IMG/M metagenome (GOLD analysis project Ga0210399, IMG submission 150865) | Forest soil microbial communities from Barre Woods Harvard Forest LTER site, Petersham, Massachusetts, United States - Inc-BW-C-14-M | ecosystem: Environmental > Terrestrial > Soil >...
AATTCGCTGATTCACTCCAAAGTGCTGCACCGGTCCCTACTAAAAACTCCGTTCGCATTGAGATCGTTGTAATTATGGGGGTCGCGACCGTTAATCTTTCCAGAACATGTTCACGTTAGTTTTCCCTCTGCGAGATTGCTTCCGATCCCGTGCCGTTCTGCAAGCAGAAACTCTTGCCCTCCGCCGTCAGCTATTCATCTTCGAGCGTTCCAGCCGCGGTCATAGCGATCGAACTCGACTTCGTGGACTCCTGCAAATACAACATCGCGGCCTATCGGCTCGCCGTCAACGGTTATACTCTTTGCCGTGAGCGCGTCGATTCATCTTGGCACGTCCTCCTTCACGGCCACGGGTTGGAGCGGATCGTTCTATCCCTCGGGAATGCAATCGAGGGACTACCTGAGTTTCTACGCCGAACATTTCGATTCGGTTGAAGTGGATTCGACGTTCTATGCTTGCCCTTCCGTCAATACTGTCAGCGGATGGTTTGCGAAAACACCAGACAACTTTATTTTCTCGGTCAAGGTCCCTCAGACGATCACGCATGACAAGGTCCTCGTTGACTGTCAGCCTGAATTGAAGCAATTCCTGGACACGATGGGCATTCTGGGGACAAAGCTCGGTCCAATCGTCTTTCAGTTCCCTTTCTTCAGTCGCGGTATTTTCAAAGACCGTCGTGAATTTATGGATCGTCTCGTACCTTTCCTGTCGAAGCTGCCAGCGGACCACAAATTCGCGCTAGAAGTGCGCAACAAGAACTGGCTCGACGCCGACCTTGCAAACCTCCTGCGAGCTCACAAAATCGCTCTGGTGCTTCAAGACCGCTCTTTGATGCCAGGTCCCGCGGAATTGAAATTCGACCCGATTACCGCCGACTGGACATATATTCGGTGGCTCGGTAATCGCAAAGGGATCGAAGCGATCACGCAAACTTGGGACAAGGTCGTTATAGATCGCACGGAGGAGCTCAGCAGCTGGGTCGATTTCTGCTACCAGGTCAGAAACCGAGGCGTAATCGTTTACGCTTACGCCAACAACCACTATCAAGGCCACGGTCCTGCGACCATCGCGAGCTTCGTGAAGCTTTGGAATGGCAAGGGCCTGCCAGAAATTGAGAAACGCCCTGGCGTCCTCAAGCAGCCGAGACTTTTCGAGTGACGTCCCCATGCCAACGACTAAGTTCTCTACCGAAGAAAGCTGCCGCGTTTGTTGAACCGATGGAGTGCGAGCCAGTTTCAAATCTCCGAGACGGACCAGGGTGGGTGTACGAGGTGTTATGTGGCGGGCCACATAAGATTCTGTGGCGATGAACGTTATGTGGCGCTGACTTTGATAGGCGATCTAGCCAAGCGAAATTTTGCAGAAAAGCACCACATAATCTGAACCGTGGCCTGCAGTCTGATCCTTTCCTGTTTTTGCTCGTGGCCGGTGCGGGGTATCTCACGGAACATTCACTTGACACCTATAAGAGCGGTTAGTAGTGTCGCCCAACGTTTTTCCAGCGTGCGTTTCGGCCCCGGTCAATCCTTCGGAGGAAATTTGTGACACAATTTATCGCATGGCACGGAAGAGACGCAATAGACCACCTCAATCTGCGCAATCAGTGGTACGCGCAGGGATACCGTTTTATCTCGCTGAGCATTTATGGCGCGGTGACCGCTCCGGTGTACGCGGCGGTGATGGTGAAGACCGCGAATCCCGTTGCGCAAAACGATTTTGCCGACATGACGGCGGCGGTATGGCAGCAGACTTTTAACAGCCAGGTCAGCCAAGGTTACGGCCCGATCATTCTTTGCGCCACTGGCACGGGCGACGATCCGCGTTTTGCGGCGGTGTTCGAGGCGCAAAATCCCATACCGCTTACAAAGCACGGCATGACGCTCAACGATTTTCAGAATGCGAACACGCAGGCGAAGGTCAACGGACAGATTCTTCGCTGGGCAGCTTCTTACGGGACCGGGAGCGACTCGCGATTTGCGGGTATATGGGTGACCAATATCGGCAACACGCTCTGGAACAGCGATGGCATTCAAGACAGCGCCAGCGACTTTCAGGCGCGCTTCGATGCGGAAACCGCGGCGTGGGTGCGGCCCTCGTTTGTCACTTTGAACGGCGCCAATCAGTATCTCTCGTTGTTCGTGGCCAATGAAGTTGGCGCGTACTGGGCGCGGCACAACATGGCGCCCGACCAGTATCAAATCTTTTTCGATATGTATACGACGCAGGGTTTCTTTCCGGTGTGCGTGCAGGCGGCGGGCGCGGACGCGGTTTCGGCGCGATTTTCGGGGCTTTTCCATCAGAGCACCGCTATCGTGCCGAAGCAGTTCACGGCCACGGGGCCGGTGGCGAATGCATCCATCGATTCCGCAGTCCAGCAGGTCCTGCAAGCCTACCCAGTGGCGCGGCACGCCGCGTTGGCCATCGTGCATGGCAAGCAACTGGTGTATGCCCGCGGCTACACCATGGCGGAGCCGGATTGGCCCGTCGTGCAACCCACGACCTGCTTTCGCCTCGCCAGCGTATCGAAGACGGTGGTCGCTCTGGCCATCTTCCAACTGATTGACAGCGCGAAGCTGAAGCTCACCGACACCATGCAGGGAATCCTGAATCTTAAGACCCCCAGCGGCGGATCACCGGTGGACCCGAACTTCGCCAAAATTACCATTCGACACCTGCTGGAGCACACCAGCGGCGTCGACGCCGGCGCGGAAGGCGGGGGCATGCCGGTCATCAATGCCTATAGCGCGGCGGGCATTGCGAAAAGTTTGCCGGTCACGCAGGACATGGTGGACTCCTACATCGCGAGTTTGAATTTGGTTAGTGTTCCCGGGGCGACGCAGGTGTACAACAACACCGGCTATTACTTGCTGGGGCGCGTGGCGGCCAAATTGCTCGGAGGCTCATCGGCAGCGGACGCCTGCGGGAAAAAACTATTCCCGGCGCTGAACATCACGCGGATTCGCAGCGCGGTGGACCTTCTTTCCGCGCAGCCTGCGGATGAAGCGCGCTACCAGGCAACGGACCTGCAGGTCGCGCCGAGCCAGCAAACTCCCCAGCAGCCCCTGGTCGCGTCCGGATACGGCGATTACGACTTGGCTGTCGCGCAAGGTGGTGGCGGGCTGTCCGCGGCAGCCACGGACTTGGCGCGTCTGGTGGCCATCTTTATCGATCAGAAGGATAACCCGGCGATGTCCCGTGCGACGATTACAACGATGCTAAACAACGCCGTGGCTTTAAACAAAAACAACCCTCGGGCCGGGTACGGCTTGGATGGCGCGAGGCAGAACAGCAACGGCAGTCTCTACGGGCAGAAAGGCGGGCTGATCGCAAATGCTGCCAGCGTGTTTCAATTTAACGATCAGTGGGGATTTGTAATGCTGTTCGGCAGCCCTGCTCAGCTGGATTCGCAGCCGCCCTATCCGAGTTGGTATCCGGATTTTTCCGCGGTTATGAATATTGCCACCGGCGTCGGCTGGACACAGGATCTCTTCCCCACCTACGGAATGCCCGCACTGTGACGGAAGGACGGGAGGGACACTGTCCCACGGTTTCACAGTACCGCCTTGTCCGATTTCCGGGTAACCGGAATGCGAGGCTCGTTGACGTTCGCTTCCGTGGTGGCACGTCGGAAACGCTGGTGTTGCCTCGCCTCCTAAAGGTCATTGCCATTGTTACGCTGATTCAAGATTCAGCAACCCTGGGTCTCCGGGTTGGCTGCCTATGCCATGGAGAGGTGCAGTATGAAGCGTAAGTCAACCGGCTACGTCATTCGAAGTTCGTCGGGCTGCGCGAGGACAAAAACGCTCGAAGAGTGGTCAAGGAGCGCTCAGGCAATTAAAGTGGGCGCACGGCTTAAAGCCTAATTGCTGTCATCGTGGTATACCGAGGATGGATCTTAGGGACAGCTAGACAGAAAGCAGCAACGTACGCCCGATCACGCCGCTGAGCTTGTCTTGAGCCTCCAGGGCCACGTCGCGGCTCGCGCCTTCAAGATTCCGGAGGTGACCGGCGAAGTCCCAAGCCAGATCACGCGCAGCGCGGACGTTCCAAATCGCCAGCAGGCGCCCCACCTTTCCCGTATCCTGGGCCAGTTCACCCACTATCCCGGCGGCCAGCAGGTTCAACGCCGAAGGGAGCACCTGCTCCAGCAAACCGTTCACCTGCTCATAATCATCGTGCTCGGGGCTCTCGAGCGGTGGCGTCATATGCAACTCATCATTGGTCTGGAGGAGGGCCAACGCCAGATCGTGATTTATATGAGCATTCATCCCCGTCAGAGCAAACTGTATTCGATCGATACCGGTTTTGTTCCTCGCCTCAAACAAAGCCCGCCACGAGCTCGCGACATCCGGATTCTGCTCCAGCGCATTTGCAATCGCCGCAAAATAGAAGTTTGCGAATACTACGGCGAGGCGCGTCAGCCATGTGGCGTCTTCCCAGCCGTTTGGCGGAGGCTTGAGGTCGATCTGCTGCGTTACCATCGAATAAAGCTTGTTGAACCATTTCAGACCGTCGCTACTCGGCAATAATCCATCGATACTCTGCATTACGACAAGAACATCGGCGATCGCCGCCGGGGCGGCGGCATTCACGATTTGAAGAAGTTGCGCATCGGTTGGATTGAGGTTCACCATTCTGCAGTTCTCAAGGAGGAGCTCCTTACCTTAACGCGGCGCCCAACGACACTTTTGGCAACACCAAATCGATAGTAATCCAAGAACCGCGACTTCTCGCACGCCTGTATTGATCACCGCATTCTCCACCGTTAGTTACTCGATCCTCGTTGAACGAGGTAAGCCGCGAGACGACAAAATGAACAATCCCTTTGGGTGCTTCGCGTTCGACGTCCAACAATCCGGATCAGTGGTTGCCAGACTGAGTCGGAATACTCTTCGTTTGTAACTCGATGGCGCCAATCTCCATCTTGGCGTCGGGCCTGAATGCTTTAGCGGCCGCGGCTTGCATGGATATCGCTTGGTCTGGATTTGTTGGAACTCTGCCTCCCGTGGCCTCCACGGTCACCGTGAGAGGGGTGCCGGCGATTTCTCCCAGTTCACGCAACTGGTCTGAAACAGAAAACTCAAACGTTCTCTTCTCGGGACCCTTGCTGCCGTGATGACGAAACGCCCCGAACCACGAAATAGTACCGACGAACTTTCGTGTTTGAGGCTGACTCTTCTTAGCGATGTACACATCAAAGAGCACCCCCGGGTGGCTCTCGGCAGTGACGTCTCGCAATACCAGCTCCGTAGCAACCGTGCCCTCTGGAGGGGCCACTAAAAGTTTCGCATTGGGCTCAGAAACGACGATGTCCACGGCCGTTTGTGGGTGATCGATCGCAATACGGTTGCTAGTGGCAAGCGTAGTTTTCTGCAATTGTTTGCCTTCTGTTATTGCCTGTTCGAGCGCTGCGTTAGCCGAAATGCGCGGACCACCGGATCGAGTGCAGTTGTCGACATTGTCGTAGACATATCCCAGCGTCGTGGAATCCAAGAAATTCTTGACGGGTTGCGTCTTCAAAGCTCCCGTGTCATCGACAAAGCTGAAGGGCTGAGTCTGCCAACTCCCGGCCGGCAGTGAATGTGCATTTTGCCAACAGGCCCAGAGGCGATCGATATTCGCGTGGTGCGAATAAAAGATAGGATCGTTGGCCGCAACCGGCACATCACCCATATGAGCCACGGGACAACTTGGTCCGACGGTACAGTGAACATATCCGTGTAAGAGTTTCTCAATATCAGATTCAAAGGAAAAATAATCCGCCTTGCGTAAGAACGAATCTGCATTTGTGGAGTTCGAGTTCAGCTGTGAAGCGCCCGTATTTACTCCTGGATCGCGGCCCGAATCGTAAAGAGCCGACGTTTTACTTTGGAACTCAGCCGGCAGCGACTCGTGGCCCGGGTCGGTATAATCCCAATATGGTAATCGCAGCGTGTTGTCGCCAGCTGCCCATCGCAAGACCTGCTCGAAGTAGTAGAGATACATACGATGCCAGCCAAAGAAATTCTGCGCCTGGGTATCACCGGAGTGTTCACAAGTTGCCCAGATCTTCTCGGCAATTGCGTCCGGAGCTAACTGATCGATAATTCCGTTGTAATAAGAAAGAGAACCCGCCATCCCATGATCGGTAAGATACTGTTTCTGGTCGGCGATCGTTCCATCCGGGCTTTTGCTCCCATAATAGCCGTGGATGTTTGCCCAATATTCCCAACTGCGGCGGTAGTCTGCTGAGTTGTGCGGCCTCTTGTCGAGAGACCTCATTTTCGTTATCGCCGTCTGGAGGCTCGCGAGGCGCTTTGCGCCATCGGCTCCGCCGATGAAGTCTTGCCACCGCATTCGGATTTGCGGAGCCGAATTCACATCTGGTTTTGACGACGGCTCTTGACCGCTAGCGAGCGAAGCTTGCAAAGAAAGTGCGGCGGCCGTCGCAACCAGTATCGCCAATATTGTTTGAACTCGTTTGCGGCTCATGGAAGTCCTCGTGCGCAACAACCGAATCAATAAGACCGACCGCAACCGCGGGACCCGCGATTGAAATCACCAAAGTTGAAGCCGTTTTTGACGAATGCTCTAATGCAACAGAATCTGCCGCAGAGACTAACGCGCAGTCTAATTTGAGTCAAGTACGCCTTTGTTACCCACGCGTTCGATGACGACTCCGATGTCCTTAGTTACGTCGAATAGAACTCAAATCATCACGAAAACCAACCACGCACGCTAGTACCAGCGGGTTCCCTGTACGAAACTGGTCCCGGAGCCGTTCGCGAAGCCTTGAGGCGGTTTGTAGTCTGCAGGAGTTTCGGAACTCCAAATCGCCGAGGTGACAACTCCCGGAGCACCGCGAGCAGAACGACCGTATGACCAGGGAAAATCAGTGAGATGTCCAGTTTGCTTCTGAATTAGCCACTAGGTTCATGGTTGCAGGAAGCAGTTGACATTTGTGTGATTCGGGCATATATGTCGATTTTCTAGGTATCACCATGAATGAAAGCAAACAAGAACTCCTCCGTGGCACTCTCGATATGTTGATCCTCAAGGTTGTCGCCCTGGGCCCCAGCCACGGTTACGCCATCGCGCAACGACTTCAGCAAATATCGAAAGAATTCTTCCAGGTCCATCAAGGCTCTCTCTATCCTGCGCTCCATCGGGTGGAAGACAAAGGCTGGTTGCAAGCTGAATGGAAAGAATCCGAAACCGGCCGGCAAGCTAAGTTCTACTCTCTGACCAAAAAGGGCCGTAGGCACATGAACGCTGAGGTCATCAATTGGCAGCGCCTGTGCGATGCCGTCGGCCTTATCTTGCGCGCAGAGGAAGAGTCCTAACGATGCGCCGGATTCGCCGCCTCTTTCATACATCTCGCACAGAGAAGGAACTCGATCAAGAGCTCCGATTCCATCTCGATCGCCAAATTGCCGACTATGTAGCCGCAGGGTTCAGCCCAGACGAAGCGCGCCGCCGCGCGAACCTCGAATTCGGCGGCGTTGAACGTGTCAAAGAAGAAGTCCGCGATATACGCTGGGAGACGCACCTTGACAACCTGTTCCGCGATTTTCGTTACGCGATTCGCAATTTGCGCCAGGACTGGCGGTTGGCCTCCGTAGCCATTTTTACGCTGGCGCTGGGGATTGGGGCCGCGACCGTGGCGTTCAGCGCTTTCTACAACTTGCTGTTTAATGCGTTTGCGGCGAGGGACGCGGGGCGGCTGGTGATTTTGTCGGGGCAAAGCGCCGAAGCGGGCGGACATCCGGAGATGGATTTGTGGCCTCTGGCGGGATCGCTATCGGACTTCGATGCGATACGCGAGCAGAATCAGACATTCGAGGAAATCATTGGATACCACCGCGGGATCGCATTGCTAAACGATGGAAAGGACAATCATCAAGTCTACGTCGCAAAGGTGACGGGAAACGCGTTTGATTTTTATGGAGTGCCACCGCTGCTGGGGCGAGGAATTGTCGCGGAAGATGCGAAGCCCGGGGCACTGCCGGTTTTTGTGATGAGTTACCGGGCGTGGCTGGGAGAATTCGGCGCGGATCCGAATCTGATCGGGAAGAGTTTTCTGTTGAATGGCGAGCAGTGCACGCTCGTGGGCATCATGCCGCGGCGATTCCAGGCATTTGGTGCTCTGCAGCAAGTGTGGATGCCGATTGCGGATACACGCCGTGCGGGCGGAACGAAGAGCGAGCCTTCAGTTGACACGATGATGGCGCGACTGAAACCGGGCGTGAAGATAGATGCGGCTTCCGCGGAACTGGACGTGATCGTCAAGCGGCTGGCGAAGAGCAAGCCCGAGGAATTTCCAAAACATTTCACGGCGCGAGTGCAGTCAGCGACGGATTTTCTGATGGGACCGTGGGGAATCGGAACCGCGGGAGGGCCGGAGGCGGAGCATTTCGATGTCAAGCACATGCTGTATGACTTGCTGGCCGGAGTGATGATGCTGCTTTTGATCGCATGCAGCGGAGTGGCGAATTTGCTTTTGGCGCGAGGCGCGTCGAGAGAAAAAGAAATTGCGGTGCGGACGGCGCTGGGCGCATCGCGGGCGCGCCTGGTGCGGCAACTGCTTGTGGAGAGCGCGGTGCTCGCGACAGTGGCGTGCGCGGTGGGCTGCGTGTTCGCGTATTTCGGGATGAAGGTTGTGGCCACGGCTGTTCCGCACAAAGGTCAGAGCGTGGGAGGGGAGACGGTCATCGGGCTGGACTCTATGGTTTTATTTTTCACGTTGGGGGTGACGGCGTTGACGACGCTGCTTTTCGGCTTGGCGCCTGCGCTGCACGCGGTGAGGCGCGATGTCCAGCCGATGTTGACGGGAAGTGGGAAAGGGACGAGCGGGGATTTCCGGCGTGGGAGGTTGCGCGCGGGCCTGGTCGTCGTAGAAGTAGCGCTAGCGATCGTACTGCTGACGGGCGCGGGACTCATGATTCGAAGCTTTTACGAGCTGACGCACATCGATTTAGGATTCAATGCGAAAAACCTTTTCTTCGCCCCAGTGGGGCTGCCGTTCGGAAGCAAAGAGGCGACGGAGCAACAGCAAGACAAAGCTAGGAGAATCGAGGAGCGATTAAAAGCCCTGCCTGACGTGGCAGAGCTTGCCGTGAACAATTCTCTGCCGGGCTATAACCCGGGAGGGCGATTTGAAGCGACTGTGCCAGGCTCGGCGCATTCCGAGAAGGTTGGGTTTGATGGGTGCAGCGAAAACCTGCTGCGAATGCTCGAGATGCGGATGTCCCTCGGGAGATGGCTGTCCGCAAGCGAAGTGGATGCGGCGCAGCCGGTGGCAGTCATTAATCAGACGATGGCGGCACGTTTTTATGGCGGGGAGAATCCGCTGGGGCGCCAGATTGAAGCGAAAGAATTTAATGAAAAGGTGCAACCGGCGCACGATGTGTATTTTCAAGTGATCGGTGTGGTGCGCGACATAAAGGATTATGGACCGCAAGTGCCGGTGCTTCCGATGGCGTTCGTTCCGTACACGATCCGCGGAGGAGGAATCCTTTTCCTGAAGACCAAGGGCGATCCGGCGCTGCTGATGAATGCCGTGAAGCGGGAGATGTGGGCGGTAGACCCCGATATGGTTTTTTCGCCGCAGATGGGGCCGTACATTGATGTGTTTTACGGACTGACGTACTCGACGCATGAGTTGGGGTTGACGACGTTCACGGGAGTGGCGGGGATTGCGCTGGTGCTGGTGGTGATTGGGGTGTTCAGCGTGATGGCGTACACGGTATCGCTGCAGACGCAGGAAATTGGAATTCGTATGGCTCTCGGGGCGCAGCAAAGCCGCATTTTGCAGATGATTCTCGCGAAGGGCGCGCGCTTGCTTGCGGCAGGAATTGTCCTCGGTCTCTTCGCAAGCTACGGCCTCACGCGTTTCCTAGCGAGCCAGATTTGGGGTGTTTCTGCAACGGATCCATGGACGTTCGCCGCGGTGGCCGCCCTGGTCGTCGCAGTGGGATTAGGAGCCTGCTTCCTGCCCGCGCGGCGCGCCACCTGCGTCGATCCTATGGTCGCACTGCGCTACGAATAGGGGCACAGAATGACCTGGCTTCGTCGTTTGTTCCATAAGGGGCGCGCCGAAAGCGAGCTCGACAAGGAGCTCCAATTCCACCTCGACGGTCAAATCGCCAGCTACGTAGCCGGAGGCCTCAGTCCAGACAAGGCCAGCCGTCGTGCGAGGCTTGGGTTTGGCGGTATCGAACGCGTCAAAGAAGAAGTCCGCGACACGCGCTGGGAAACTCACCTGGAAATCCTCTTCCGCGATTTCCGTTACGCCCTCCGCAATCTGCGGACAAATCGTGCGCAGTCGCGACGACGTGATTTGCATCGGGCCGGCTGAGCGGCCTATCCCAGCAGAAGCTCACGTGGTTCCGAGGAACGGTCCTCGATCCAGCGTTCCGGTAACATGACTCCACGTCTACTTTACGGGATGACTATCTACGATCCTTCCCGGCTCTTCCTTCCTTTTTCGTGAGATGCCAAGCGTCACACCATGAGCATAGATAGGCACGAAGTTCCTTTGGCGCATTGGCGGTTGCCATCTGGTGAGAGGCTGTGGCCAGAGCTTCACCTTCGCTTGCGTACTTCCGCTTGCCGCTGACCGGACATTGTGATTCGCTGTCGACCACGAACCCTTCCAGTGAGTCTTCTTTGCTGTGATCTAGTCATTCGTCTTTACGACTATTTCATTCAG
>Ga0210399_10004626_pt1 | contig 10690 bp, 10 predicted proteins | sample IncBWC14MmetaG_FD_150865 | JGI IMG/M metagenome (GOLD analysis project Ga0210399, IMG submission 150865) | Forest soil microbial communities from Barre Woods Harvard Forest LTER site, Petersham, Massachusetts, United States - Inc-BW-C-14-M | ecosystem: Environmental > Terrestrial > Soil >...
GGACTGATCCTCTCGGCTTTTGGCGCAGCGGGGGGACTGCTTATTGCGTACTGGTGCCGTCACGCTCTCGTGCTGCTGATGCCTGCGCGGGGAGGCGTCGCTATGTATCTCCCGGGCGAAATCGATTGGCGCGTGCTGGTGCTGAGCGCAGGGGTTTGCCTCATCGCGACGCTTCTGCTCGGCCTGGTGCCCGCAATGCAAACCCGCGATCTCGATCTTGCCGGCGCCTTGAAAACTGAGTCAGGAGGCGTCGTTGGTGGTAGTGGGAGAGCGTGGCTCCGTTCGGCCCTGGTAGTGATGCAGGTGTCGCTGAGTTTCGTATTGCTGGTCGGGGCCGGGTTGTTGCTGCAGAGCCTGCAGAGAATAAGAACTACCAGCCCGGGTTTTTCGACGCGCGAAGTGTTGCACAGTGCGGTTAACCTGGTGTCGGCGGGATACGATGCGCTGCGGGCTCGGAGCTTCCAGGACGCACTGCTCGAACGCGTGAAGGCGCTACCCGGCGTCGAATCGGCAGCGTTTGCTCGAATGACACCGCTCAGCTATGGAAGCTTTTCATCGACGCCGATTGCGGTCGATGGCTATCAACCCCCGCCTGAGGAGCAGCCCATTGTGGAGTACAACGAAGTGGGCCCGGATTATTTCGGGACCATCGGCATTCCTTTGCTGTCCGGACGCGAATTCAGCCGCGCGGACGACGAGAAGTCTGCTCTGGTAGCGATCGTGAATGAAACCATGGCCGCGAAATATTGGCCAGGCAGGAGTCCGGTCGGCCAGCGCGTTCAGGTTAAGGGACGCTGGATGCAAGTGGTGGGTGTCGCCAAAAATTCAAAGTACCGGAGTGTGCGGGAGACGCCGACACCTTTTTTCTACGTGCCTTTGAGCCAGAATTTCGCAATAGAACCCGGCTTGAACATCCGGACGCGGATGAACCCGGAGGCAATGGCGGCGGCGCTGACCCGCGAGGTGCATGCGCTGGACAGAAATCTAGCATTATTCGAGATGATCACGCTGCAAGAACAGGTGGATCGCTCAACCTCGCCGCAACTAGTGGCTGTCACTTTAGTGGGTGTGCTAGGCGGATTGGCGCTGCTCCTCGCTGCCATCGGAATGTATGGCGTGATGGCGTATGCCGTGTCGCAGAGCACGCGCGAGTTAGGGTTGCGTATGGCTTTGGGCGCGACGCCATCACACCTGCTGCGGCTGGTGATGTCGCGTGGCCTGACGTTGACGGCAGCCGGAATTGTCGGAGGCACAGCGGTGGCGCTGGCGTCGACACGGCTGCTTGGGTACCTGCTCTACAACGTCACCCCGCGCGACCCGTTATCGTTCGGGTCGGCCTTCCTCATTATTACAATCGCATCGCTGGCAGCATGTTTCCTGCCAGCATGGCGGGCGACAAGGACAGACCCATTGCGGGCTTTACGAGATTAGCCCATCGGGGGCGGCTATATGGATGTGCCACGACCATTCCCAGCGAAGGCTCGCAGGCGGCGCCAGATTATTTATGCCGCGACGGGAGTGGCACTTCTCGCTGGGATCACGATGGGAGTCTCAAAGCTCAAGCCAGCAGCCCCGGCCGTAGACCGTTCAGGTCTCTGGATCGACACAGTCAAGCGCGGCCCTATGGTTAGACAGGTTCATGGCCTCGGTACCCTCACTCCGGAAGAGATCCGTTGGATCCCGACCATCACAGACGGGCGTGTGGAGAAGATTTTGGTGCGTCCTGGCACGGCCGTTAAGGCGGAAACCGTTGTCGTCATTCTAACCAACCCCATGGTGGAGCAACAGGCCTTTGATGCCCAGTGGAAACTACGGGCCGAAGAAGCGCAGTACCACAATCTGGAAGTCACGCTCGAAAGCCAGGTGCTGGACCAGAAGGCGAATACCTCAAATGCGGAACAGGATGCCGACGATGCACGGATGAAAGCGGAGACCGACCAGGAGCTAGAAAAGGCGGGAGTGGTCTCGGACCAGGCACGAAAAATCTCTACCGGGAGATCGCGGCAGCTTTCAATTCGCGCCGACATCGAGCAGCAACGCTTCCGGAATGCGCAGAAGCAAATGGAAGCGCAACTTGCCGCCGAAAAAGCAAAAGTCGAGGAGGCACGCACGATCTACGATCTGCAGCTGAAGCAGAAGAACATGCTCAAGGTGCGGGCTGGTATGAACGGCATCCTGCAGGAGCTAACTCTCAACGGCGGAACGCTGCAGGAGGGACAACAGGTACCGGCGGGAACGACAATCGCCAAAGTCGCAAACCCCAATCGGCTTAAGGCTGAGCTCAAAATTCCCGAGACCCAAACTAAAGATGTGCTACTCGGCCAGCCGGCGCTGGTGGATACCCATAACGGTTTCATCGAAGGCAACGTCATAAGAATCGATCCCTCAGTGCAGAACGGCACGCGCACGGTGGACGTGGCCCTGAACGGCGACCTCCCCCCGGGTGCGGTGCCGGACCTGAGTGTCGACGGCACTATTGATCTGGAGCGAATAGCGAGTGTGCTCTTCACCGGACGCCCTACTTTTGGCCAGGAAAAGAGCAAGATTGCAATATTTAAGCTGGAAAGCGACGGCACGACGGCATCGCGAGTCCAGGTAATCCTGGGCCGCAGCTCCGTGAACACCGTCGAGATCCTCGGCGGCCTGAAGGACGGCGATCAGGTGATCCTGTCCGACATGTCGCGTTGGGACCAGTATGACCGGATTCGGTTGGACTGATTCACCCCAACGATAAGGACTCGCAAGTCAGGTGCGTTTTTAGTCTGTACAGAGCAGATGAGGAGAGGCTTAATGAGCACAGCAGGTGACGTCCTGATTTCGATGAATAAGATCGAGAAAGTCTTTTATACCGACGAAGTAGAAACTCACGCCCTGTCAGGAGTTGACCTTGAGATCCGTAAAGGCGAGTACGTCTCCATCGAGGGTCCTTCGGGTTCAGGTAAGTCGACGCTCTTGGCCATCATCGGGCTGCTCGATTCGCCCAGCGATGGACGATATTTATTCAAACGCGAGGCGGTCGAGAATTTGGATGTTGCACAGCGCGCCGCCGTCCGTAATCGTGAGATTGGGTTCATCTTTCAGAGCTTTAACCTGATCGGCGATCTGACAGTGTTCGAAAACGTGGAGTTACCGTTGACCTATCGTACGATGACCGGCTCGGAAAGTAAGCAGCGTGTGCAACGGGCCTTGGAACGAGTTGGGATGAGCAACCGGTCCAGACATTATCCGTCGCAGCTTTCAGGCGGCCAGCAGCAACGCGTTGCGGTGGCACGGGCTCTGGCGGGAAGCCCCTCGATCTTGTTGGCTGACGAGCCGACGGGCAACCTCGATTCACACAACGCCAATGCCGTTATGGAATTGTTGCGCGAATTACACACTGAGGGTGCGACCATCTGCATGGTCACCCATGATCCGCGCTTCGCACGGCATGCCGAGCGAGGTATTCACCTGTTTGACGGACGGCTAGCCGATCAAAGCGGAGCTGCCACCCCGATAGCCGATTGAGCTGCGCACCGGAGCCCACAGGATTTCCGGCTGCGGTTTCCCTCCGAGAAAAAACTTCAGAACTTGCTCCTGATCCAGGAACGCGATCGCACAGTCAGTTTCCCCGACGCAACTTGTCGTTCGTAATCCTTTCGATATACGCTTTTCGTACGCGTGTTCGATTGGATCGACCGTTGTCCCACCAGTGCCGATGAGAAAAATGGCTGTTAACGCCGATCGCGAGCGCTTCCAAAACGATGCGGATAAGTATGCCGCCTACCTCGAGACTGCTGAAGGACGACTGCGTCTCGACTTGTCCTTCGCTAACCTGCAGGAATCTCTACCCCACAAGCAGGCCAAACGGTCTCTACGCGCTTTGGACCTTGGGTGCGGCACAGGAGCGAACGGGCTGCGCCTCGCACGAGCTGGCTTTCAAGTCACTCTGCTGGATTCTTCTTCGGCCATGTTGGATATTGCGAAACGCGCCGCAGAGGAAGCAGGAGTTGCGGAGAGGGTTGCACTGAAAGAGGGCGACGTCGATCAAGTAGCGAACTTTTTCGATGCCGGATCGTTCGACGTAATTCTTTGCCACAACATCCTTGAATTTGTCGACGACCCGGGCGCTGTGTTGCGCGGTGCAGCACACTCTTTGCGAAATTCATCGGCGATCCTCTCTGTCCTTGTGCGCAATCAGGCCGGCGAGGTGTTGAAGGCCGCCATGCTGGCTGGCGATTTGACGGAGGCGGAACATAACCTTGGCGCTCAGTGGGGCAATGAAGCTCTGTATGGCGGTAGGGTTAAGTTATTTACGCCACACACGACACGAGCCATGCTGAAGGCGGCGTCGCTCGCGGTGATTGCGGAGCGGGGTGTGCGAGTCATTTCTGATTACTTATCCCCGCGCATTTCGCTGAGCGCCGAGTACAAACGGATTTTTGAACTGGAGCGCAAACTGGGAAGCCGGCCGGATTTTGCCGCAGTCGCCCGCTATACCCAATGGCTTGCGCGTCGGGCAGGTCCATGACGGAGGGCGATGCATGAACAACGTCACTGACCAGTCGTCATCGGCCACATCTCGCGTCTTGGTGCCTGATGCCGGTATTTCCATCGGCCTTGGGCTTACCAACGAGTGCAATCTCGCCTGCGCCTTCTGCTACCGTGATCCGACTCGCGCGGACCGTCTCTCCCTAGATCAAGTGAAGGCTGTCATGGAACGTCTGCCCGTCCGATCGGTGAATCTCGGCACCGGCGAGAATGGTATGCATCCGGACTTCAAGGCAATCCTCGCGTACCTGCGTGCGCAGCCCGTGAAACTCACCATCACTTCGAATGGGCACAGCGTTGCCGTTCTGGAAGACAAGGAATTGCGTGCGTTCCACGATATCGAGTTCTCTCTCGATTACCCGACGCAAACGGAACAGGACGCACAGCGCGGGCCGGGCAATTGGGAACTCATCCACCAGCAGGCAGAACGCTGTCTGCGGTTGGGCATCCCTATCACCATCATTGCGGTGATGATGAAGTCGAACTACTTGCGCCTGGCGGATGTGGCACGAGTGGCCAAACGGTTTGACGCTCCCCTGCGTGTGAACGTGTACCAGGCTGTCCGATCAGACATATATGCATTGACGTACGAGGAGTACTGGGAAGGGTTCCGGCGCCTCTTTGACGAGACCGACGTTATCGCTATTGGCGAACCGCTTGTTCGCGCGATGGCGGGACTTCCACCGCTCCGAGCAGGTTGCGGCGTTAGTACAGTGCGAGTTACGCCACGAGCAACGACACAACCCTGCGTTTATTGGCCAGGATTGGGTGAGCCGCTTTCGGATTTGATCTCTGCAGGGCCCGACATTCTGAACTCAACACCCTTCGAACAGGCACGGACCTTTCCACACGCGTGCGAGCCCTGCGAATTCCGCGATTCATGCCACGGCGGATGTGCTGGACGGCGCCGCTTGCAAGGCGCACTACAACAGCCTGATTTTTATTGTCCGATTATTCGCGGGCAACGCCCCACGCTGGAGGTTCGCATGGCTGCTAACCGTGATCTCCCCAAAGTACGCAGCTCGTGCACCACTGTCGTGATCGCCAGGTAGTAGTTGACCGTGACGAACGACATTCGCCGGTCGAAGAAGCCCGCCTGATCGTTTATTGCGCTTCCATCCATTTATCCGAGCCCGTCAGCTTCACCGCCACGTCAGAAATGAAAATGTGCAGAGGCTTCCCGTCGGCCGTTCCGCGATGCTCGGTTGAAAACAGAATTGGACCTGCCTTTTTGTAACCGGCCCATGTCGCAAAGACGCGGCTCGGCGGCTTGGCCCCGCCGCGGTGGTAGACAAAATAAACCACGCGATCGCCATTACCGACGTAGAGATCCCATGTGTCCCCGGGAGTGTAGCCGCTATCGGCGGGATACTTCACCGGGACCAGTTCGGCCATGCCGGGGCCCAGCGGCAGGTTGAACTTGCCCTGATCGATCACGCTTGCGCTCTTGTCCCAGTAGGCATGGAGAGGGAACAGAACCCAATAATTATCGTTGATGAAACTCGGGTCAACCTGACTCTTCACGGCGTCGGATTGGCTGCTGAGGTCGGTGCGTACATAGGAGACTTTGACCGGCTTGCCGTCCTTGTCCATCCCCTCGTAGGACACCTTGTTGGTCTTGGGTTCCCACTCCCACTTGTGAGCGGCTTTGAAGAGTCCGGTAATCTCACCGTTCCAGGTGTAGCGGATAGCCTCAACTTGATCCCACGAGTCGATACCGTAGGTTTTGGCGATTTGATCGAGAATTGGCGCGCGCTGCTGCGCCCAGGAGTTTGGAGCAGAGATCAGCATTCCGCAAAGCAGAACACCGATCGTCATTACACGAAGGCGGGCATTTCTCATAGAGTTCACTCCTAGGTAAGTTGAACGAATGTTCTCTTGGATGACCCCCCGCGGCTTCCGGATACAGAAGTCGCGTCTCTGATGATTAAACTAGTCCGCTCGGGTATCGAGGTAGTTCCGGGCGCGTGAGCCGGCGCAAGGCAATCATGGCCCCAGCTCCCGCCACGCATCCGTATTCCAGCAGCATTACCCAACCAGGAAGCGAACCCCACGGGCGCTCAAGTGTACGGAAGTACCACATGACGTAAGTGGGGATAATGCTCACCGTCCAGAGAATGATCAGCAGCGTCGAGGCCGAGGTCAGAAATGGCAGCAGTCCGAGAAGATACCATGGGAATACGACGGGTGCGCACAAAAGAGAGGCTGCCATGGGCCATGCAAATTGGGCCGGCGACCAATCAGGCTCCGCCCTTCGTAGCCAGGTTGCAGTCACGAGTCCGACGAGCACTGCCAGTCCAGCCAGCAACTGCGGAGGCGCCACCCGATCGAGTGCTGCAAACACGGGACCATTAAAGCGGAAACTCTGCACATATGTGCCAAGCGAGCCGATCGGAATGCGCCCGTGATTCAGAAATGGCAGATACAGGAGTCCGACCACGGCCACGGCCAGTGCCGCATCGCGGACACGAACGCGCTTCCAGTAGAGGGGCAAGAGTACGATCGGCAGCAATTTCACGGCTACAGCGAGCCCAAGTCCGACGGCCGCAGTGGCCCGCCATCGTCGCACCAGCGCGGCGGCGGACACCAGCAACAATAGCCCGCCAACAATGTCGATGTGACCGCTGCCCGCCACCTCAATAGCCAACAATGGGTTCCAGGCGAACACCAGAACCAGGTGCGCTCCCTGCCGGTTCGAACGCAACACATCGAGCAACACCAACACAATCAGCAAATTGCAAAGGACAAATGCTACTTTCATTGCAAATGTAGATTCGTGAATGGCGGTCACGGCGCGAAAGAATAGCTGCGCTCCTGGTGGATACGGGCTCGGTAGATCCGGGTTGTTCAAGTTGCGGGTTTCCGGGGTGTGCAACCCATTAACGGCAGGATCGCTGGGAACGACAAGATAGGGGTTGTAGCCGAGCCTCTGCAGGCGACCATCCCAAACATATCGATGAATATCATCATCCGCTCCCGAGGGCACACGAAGAAATTCGGCGTGCCATGCAGCAGCCAGGACGAGCCCAATGACGATAAGGCGTCGTTCAAGGCGTCGTTCAAATTTGGGCGTTGCGAAGAACTCACGGATCGCGAAGAGATACACGATGCCCGCAACCGTCAAAGAGGCCATGAAGTACGGCCCCCCTCGATCACCGAAGTTGCGTGAGCAGATCGTGAGCGCCACGCACAAAATGGCGCCGAGCAGGTACACTCTCCATTCCGGGCTGATCTGCGCGGGAACGACCTTCACAATTCCCCCGTGCCCGTCCGTAAGCGTGCCGCAGCAAGCTCCCATTCCTTAAGCCATTCCGCCGTGCGTGGCGCTCTTGCTGGAGCCAGCCGCAACTCCTCTGCTAACCGAGTCAGGTCGTCCACTACATCGATATCGTAAAAAGAAGCTGCGAACCCAATGGAAAGCTCAAGAGCTCGTGCGCGCGAAAGAAGTCTCTCGAGCGCGCTGCGGGTTCCCATTCCGTCGCTCGCGAAAAGCGTGGGATGAGAAGTCTTTGCCCCGACGAGATAGTAGCCTCCGTCGTGTGTGGGTCCAACGACTACGTCATGTGAGGCGAGTGTTTCGAACGCGTCCTCGAGAACAGAGCGCGGCAGGTGGGGGCTATCGCTATTGAAGGCAATTATGCGTCGTGGATGACCTTCAGCGAAATGCGCAAACACCGATGTAAGGCCCGCCGCAAGACCTTCACCTTTCTGCGCAACTACGCTCGCTTGATCTCCAGCCAACTGCGCCAACTCGTTCACGTCCGACTCGGGGCACATGATGGCAACTTCCACATCGCCCAATGATCGCGCCAGCCCCAGCGTGTCTCTCAGAAGACAGCAATAGAAAGCGGTGACGGCCGCAGGAGAAAGACTGGAAGCCAGCCGCGTTTTGACCTCGCCTGGTCTCGGTGCTTTCGCCATGATGACCACCACCCGGTCGCTACCTGGCGAACGCGCCACGGTGTCGCTTGAAGATTTCATAAAGACTATGACGCAGACCTACGCTGCCCCTGTTGTCGTGGCTCTTCGGTGCAGAAAATAATAGCGCACGATCAAGCTGAGAATGAACCAACCGGCGCCGAGCGTACCCTTCAGCGTACCGCTGATCTTCGATTTTCCGATACGCGGATAATAGCTGACCGGTACCTCGACAATCCGGAACCCTTGTAGGGCGCCCTTTAGGATCATCTCCACCGCCCAGCCATAAGTGGTCTCTTCGAGTGCGAGTGCGCGCAGTACCTCCACGCGGCCAGCGCGGAATGGGCCGAGGTCACTGATTCTCAGTCCGTATAGAAGTCTGATCAGGCTGGCAGCGAGGCGATTCCCAAACGCCTGATGCCAGGGCAACGCCCCAACAGAACGCGGTTGCTGCAGGCGGGAACCGAGCGTAATGTCCGCGCGCCCCTCAGTGATTGGCGCTAAGAGGGTCGGTAGTTCAGAGGGCCGGTCGCTGTAGTCGCCATCGAGGAAGACAACCACGTCGGGGGAATTTGCGGCGGCCAGCCCCGTAAGGCACGCTCGACCATATCCGCGGCGCGGTTCCTGGATGACGCGCGCTCCCATTCTTGCGGCGATCTCGGCCGTCCCGTCATTCGAGTTGCTGTCGACAACGATGACCTCCGTTGTCAAATCGGGCGGCAGGTCAGCTAACACATGCGCAATCGCCTGCGCTTCATTATGAGTGGGGATGATTAGGGACACTCGCACGTGAATGTGGCCCGATCACCACCACGGGGAGGACGGCCGCCGCTGCGCTAGCCACGCGTCGACGCCCCACGCTCTGCCCGCGCGCCCCACGGAGAGCGCGAGCGACGCCATCACGGGAACCAGTAATTCCCAGATCCATGAGGTGCCCCACTCCGAAACCCAAAGGCTGCCAAGGTATAAGAACGCCACGAAAGCGGCTGGGCGTGTAAGCAGGCCGATGACCAGGAGAACGCCGAGAGAGATTTCGGTCAGCGCTTGCAGGGGAGCCGCCATCGCGGCGTGATTTGCCGCCAACCCCATCACTGACTTCCACACTGCCGGCGAGTGACTGTTCTTGATGTAGTAGTTGATGAGGCCAGCGTAGCCGGCGGGCGTGTAGAGGCCTTTCCCCAAATTCTCGAAGAAGACCCATACGAGCATTGCGCCGATCGTCACCCGCACGATTGCCAGACCGCTGGCTGCTTGCGGTTGGTGCGCAACTCCGATTTCTTCATTTGGCATTGGGGTCGTGTTCATCGTCATCGTGAACCTCGTAACCCAATGGATGCTACACCAGATTACAACCGTTCGACAGGCATCAAGTTTTCTTCAATGAGACTATGAATACTTCCTATCGCTAGAGTGCTTGTCTCTTGCGGTCTGACGGCCAAGGTCGGCTGCTGGTAAAATCTCGACCCATGTCCGCGTTGCAGCACCCATCCACTCCGCCTCATCGGTTTCACACCCACCGTCTCGGTCTATCCGCGCGCCGGTTCCCACACATCCCAAAATCGCCCATACAATTACAAAGGAGTGTCTCCATGAGGCTGCGAGTGCTTTCGTCGTTGCTGCTACTCTCTTTCCCGGCGTGCTTGCTGGCCGCCGAAGCCCCTTCCAATGCCCAGAAGTTCAGCGCGCCAACTCGCACCTTTCGCTTCACGTACAACTTCACCATCACGGATATTCCCACAGGTGCGAGACGAGTGCGCGTGTGGGTTCCGGTGCCGCAGACGGACCAGCATCAGACGGTGCGCGTTGTGGCCGTCAAGGCTCCTGCCAAAACGCAGATGACGCATGAGTCCGAGTACCGCAATCGAATGATGTACGCCGAGTTACAGAATCCGGCTCCCGGCAAAGCAGAGTTCGCTCTCGAGTACGAGGTCACCCGTCGCGAATACTCGCGCGGCGATTACGCGCAACTGCCTCGCACAGACCAGAAGCCTACCCTAGTGTCTGCGTCGATGAACCGCTTAGTCGCACCGACAGTCTGATTCCTACCGATGGCAAGATCAAGGCGCTGGCGGTCGACGTAACCGGATCGCAGACCGGTACGATCGCGAAAGCCAAGGCTGCCTATGACTACTTCTTCACGAATATGCGGTACGACAAGACGGGCTCGGGCTGGGGACGCGGTGATGCCGTGTGGGCCTGCGATGCGAAGCACGGCAACTGCACGGACTTCCATTCTCCGTTCATC
>Ga0210399_10004627_pt1 | contig 10690 bp, 11 predicted proteins | sample IncBWC14MmetaG_FD_150865 | JGI IMG/M metagenome (GOLD analysis project Ga0210399, IMG submission 150865) | Forest soil microbial communities from Barre Woods Harvard Forest LTER site, Petersham, Massachusetts, United States - Inc-BW-C-14-M | ecosystem: Environmental > Terrestrial > Soil >...
CACGCTCCTGACCGTTTGCAGCCTCCCCCAGCGTGCGAGCAGGCGCTCTGCTTCGGCTGACCGTCGATCTAGTGCTGGGCTGAGCAACCGCTTGTTGGTGGGCAGGATCACTATCAGGGTAAACGGGATCACACTGCCCAGCAGGACTCCAGCAACCAGCCACCAGAGTGTCGCCCCGGCGAGCCACGCTGCGATGGAGGACAGGAAACCGAAGGCTGCGCAGGTCGCCTGCATGACCGTGGCTCGACGATAGCTGGGCGCAAACTCGGTAGCAGCGATTTCCACTCCGCACTGCATCCTCGCCGGATGTTCGATAAACGTGATGTAGACGGCGGCTCCGGTGAACAGGGCACACGATAGGACTGCGATGAACTCTGCAAATTGCCGCATTGTTCCCCCAGATAGCGATCTACGCTGCCTCCGCGCCCACGCTGCAATGTGCGCCCTCAGAATCGACAAACTGCGCCAGCACCCCGCCGAAATCCTGCTTCGTGGGCGGGATGCTGAACAGAACTCCTTTGGCGCCCATGTCTCGGTAAAAAGCCTCGACATCGGCGACTGTGAAGCCCAGTTCGACTTTTCCTGCCGGGTTCTTATCGGAAGCGGGGTGCAGCGCGAGGGTGGTATCGCCTGTTACGAACTCGCTCCAGCCCGGCGATTCGAACTTCACCTTTAGACCTAGCGCATCACGATAGAACTTCACGGCTTTGTCCATATCGGCGACAAACTTGATCGCGTATCTAAACTGTGTTCCTTCCATTTGACCCTCCACTGAACCGCTGAGTGCCAATTATCCCAACAGAATGCTGGAGGCAGCAAATCGTCTCAACGACGGTTTCATTGACTTTGCTTGTGTCGTCCCCTTACTGTTTCCCGTGTCTTTTTGTCGAGCAACGCCTTATGAGACAGACACTAATTACCGCCGCATGTTTAATGCTCGCAAGCTCTTCGGAACAGGAGCGGAAGCAGACGGCACCTATGATGGCGTCTGCCGAGCATACGCCTGCGGCCGCCACTGCGACGCTCGCCTCCGTTACAACTCCTCTCAAGGATTCGGCGACAGAACCTGGAAGACACTGTCGCGTTGAACAGGATTCTAGACGACCGCTTCCTCTACGTGGGTTCGAGCGGAAAAGTGTCCAGCAAGAGTGCCTTTGTGGATGAGATAGGAAGCATGAAGATTCTTTTCCTACTCGATCACAGGCGAGATCGCGCGGAGCTACGGGCAAACGGGAGTTGTCACCGGAGAGTGGAACGGTCGATGGTCTGCCGATGGGAAAGAAGGCGAGGATCGGCTGCGTTTTACGGCGATATACACGAAGCGAGATGGCAAATGGTATGCCGTAGCGGAGCAGATGACCAGCCTTCCAGCAAAATGAACGCCGCTCGAAAAGAGTGGTTAAAAGGCATACGTTTCCAATTCCGTCATCTAGCAGGAGGACACTATGCGTCGAGAACGTGCGCTGAAGGTTGTGTTGGTCGTGGTGGGCTTGATCTTTTGCGCCTTGGTTTATCCCTTGACGGTGTTTGGGCGGCAAGAGCCTGCGTTGGCGATGATGTTTAGCCTCTATGTCACACTTGGCATCTTCCTGCTGCTGGCAGCCCGAAACCCATCGGCGAATCGCAGCCTCATCGCCTTCACCGCGTGGTCGAGCTTTGCCCACGCCGCGCTTATGGCGGTGCAGGCATTCCGCAATCTGATCGCACGCGGAGAACTGTGGGGCGTGGCTGCGCTCGTCATCATCGGCGTATCCCTGATCGTGCTGGCTCCGGCGAAGTCGGTGGAGCGGGCATCGGCAGCGGTTGGGTAAGCTCGCCTCAGCGTGCATGGATCAGCGTTCAGGGGACGGCGAACTCACAGAACAGACTGGAACCGTCTACCTGTAAGAGGCTGGTCGATGGTTCTGGTGACCTGGCGCGCTGACGATATTCATCGACTCCTTTGGCTGTCTTGAACAGGCGGTTCCTTATGATGGCGATCGTTTATCACCACTACGGTTCCCCCGACGTTCTTAAATGTGAAGAGATTGAGAAGCCGACCGCTCGAGATAATGAAGTTTTGATAAGAGTTCGCGCGTCCTCCGTCAATCCACTTGACTGCGGCGTACCGACAGGCGGTGCTCGCATAGTGACTGGGCTTCGCAAGCCAAAGGTCACACGACTCGGCGTTGACGTGGCCGGCCAGGTTGAAGCGGTTGGCTGGAGTGTAACCCAGTTCAAACCCGGTGACGAGGTGTTCGGTGTGTGTATCCGTGATCCGCAAGCTTCGAGTGTGGGAGTCTGGGTCTGCCAGGGAGCCTTTGCCGAGTATGCGTGTGCTCCCGAGTCAACGTTGGCCTTAAAGCCGCCTAACGTGACTTTTGAGCAAGCGGCCTCTGCCCCCGTGGCCGCATTCACCGCGTTGCAGGGGCTTCGCGACAAGGGGCACATACAGTCGGGACAGAAGGTCTTGATCAACGGTGCCGCGGGAGGCGTGGGTACTTTCGCTGTGCAGATTGCCAAGTCATTCGGCGCAGAGGTTACCGGCGTATGCAGTTCGAGGAATGTGGAAATGGTCCGATCTATAGGGGCAGATGACGTGATTGATTACACGCGGGACGACTTCACCAAACGTGGGCGGCATTATGACCTGATTTTCGACTGCATTTCGAACTATCCGTTGTCAGCATGCAAGCGCATCTTAACTCCGAAAGGGATATTGATCATGGTCGGAGACCAAAGTGGTCGAGGGATGACCAGTATTTTGGCCCGTTTGATCACAGCGGTTATTTCGTCATGGTTCGTGAGTCAGAACCTGATAACGTTTTTGGCGAGACCGAATAGCGAGGACCTCGCCGTCATACGCGATCTCATGCAGGCAGGAAAGGTGAAACCGGTCATTGACAGACGCTACACCTTGAGCGAGGTGCCTGAAGCAATTCGATATGTAGGGAAAAAACACGCACGAGGCAAAGTAATAATCACCTTGGATTGAACAAGAAAACCGCGCACCGCCTGCACGGGCGTGCAAGATGGTCCCCACTTGAGCGCAAGGCGGACTTGCCGCGGACGCCCTTCAACTTCGACAGGTCGTCCTCTCGACGAACTTCGTCAGTTTCCGTCTCCCAGTTCTCTTCTTCATAATGTTTTCGCTCGCGCAGCGTCGTCTTGCGGGGGCTTGCTCGATGGACAAGGCACGATTCCAGACGAACCACTTGCAGCCCGCATATTGACGCATCAGGTTTTCCTGAGCACCTGTCGACTGAAGCCAGTTGTCCGTGAATCCCTTCTCTATCTGCATCGAGATTGCGGCAGGCCTCTTCTGAGGACACTTTTCCAGTGCACCGTCGCCATCGATGTTCATTTGGCGGATTGTTAGGCTCAAATCGCGTGGAATTATGAGTTGTGGTCAACAGATATGACTATAGTCTAATGAAGAGACCTGAGGGGAGCATACGATGGGCAACATTGCGATCTCGGAATTCAAAGCAAAGTGCCTGGCTGTGATCGACGAGGTAAATAAGACCAAAAAGTCAGTGATCATTACGCGGCGGGGTGAGCCAATCGCAGAGCTGATCCCGGCTGCCGCCAAGGTGAAGCGCAAGGAATGGTTGGGCTCAATGAAAGATACGTTTGAAATTGTGGGTGACATCATGGAACCTGTGATTGACCTAAACGAGTTTGAGGCCTACCGCCCTTGAAACTCCTCCTGGATACACATATTTGGCTTTGGAGTAGAAGCGATCCCAAGCTGATAGGCAAACGTGTGTGGGCAGAATTGGAAAATGACGCCAATGAACTTTGGCTGTCACCTATCAGCACTTGGGAAGCTCTGACACTTCATCGCAAGGGGAAGATTGTGCTACACGCAGACCCGATTCATTGGGTGCAGCAGATGGTGCTTGGGTTTCGTGAAGCTCCTTTGACGCATGAGGTTCTTGTGACTGCGGAAGGGCTGCAGTTAAGCCACGCCGACCCGGCAGATCGGTTCTTGGCTGCAACTGCTAAAGTATTAGCACTTACCTTGGTTACGGCAGACCGCAAACTACTCGGCTTAGGTGACATTGCCACTTTGGCAAATCGCTGATTGACTTGGGCTGTTCCATGCAATCAGCCAGCATGGGCCGGGTTTGCTGAGACCCACCGAATGTTGGAAGCCCTTCTGGAACGTAGGATCTCTCTGCTCGTCACGTAACCGAATCGAACGGAAAATCTTCTAGGGGTTTGCACCCATGGTCACTTCCTTCCTTCTTTTCAACTCATCCATGTCTTTAAATATAAGTTTGGCCTTGTCGGAATCCAGAAACCCGATGTCCCAACCTACGCATCCTCGAAACCCCGTGATCCATTCCTTTCGATCCTTATACTCAATCTCAATCTCGTTGCAGCCGATCGCAGCCGCCTTCTCAAGGAATTCCATCAGCATTCCATTGCTCCCATAAGTAGGTGCGGTAACGACTCAGTCTCTCCCACCGTTGCCATCTCCATCAAGCCCGCAACTCATGCACCATGTGATTTTCCTCGCTCGGCGGAAATCACGGGTCGAGATCAGGAGTTCTGAAGGTGCAAGCCGACATCCTCCACATTCCCCGAAGTGTGCTGAAGTGATCGAGGTGCGTGCCGACGCGATCTGCAAACTCTGCAAAAAGCGGTCGAATGGAAAATCTTCGGGGGGTTTGCTGAATGGCTGGACACACCAAATCGAGGTCCCCGTAAGCTAAACAAAAGAATGGCTCCTCAGGTAGGACTCGAACCTACAACCCTCCGGTTAACAGCCGGATGCTCTGCCATTGAGCTACTGAGGAGTGTTGTTCGTCGCGCGGGAGCGCGACGTAAACGCCGTCAAGATTCATCATAGCATCCCGCGCCGACTCTGAAAACAGCGGCCCGGACCGCTGCGCTGGCTCTGAAAACACGGGCCGGACTCTCCGCGTTAAGCCTCTAAGGGCCCAGGAAATGGCTCTGGGATTCGAGTTTTGGGGATGGAATGGTGTCGGAACTGGGAGCAGGTGCTATTTCTGTTACGCTAACCCGTTGTGCGGGCGGCTCTACCCGCCACCAGCCATGTTCCAATCGCCAGGTTTTAATTAGCATGTGCTAATCAGCATGCGTTAATCAGCATGTTCTAATCAGTGAGGTGGATATGTCGGGAGGGTTGCGTTTGTTCTGGATGGTTGCATCTTTATTATTGCCGGCGTTATTGCTGGCGGCGGCGGTTTATGCGGCCGACGGCTCCTCGTCCTCGTCCCCGGCTGCGGCCGTCTCCTCGCAAGGACCTCCTTTGGCCGAGCCGAAGCCGTTGGCCGAAACTTTGCATGGCACCAGAATCGTCGACAATTACCGCTGGTTGGAAGACGGCAAGAATCCCGAGACGCAAAAATGGGTGGAAGCGGAGATGTCTTACACCCACGCCGTGCTCGATCCTTTGCCGGGACGAGAACAGATCCACAAACGTCTGACCGAGCTCCTGACCATCGGCAACATCAATGTGCCGCAGATCGGCGGCAAATATTATTTCTACACTCGCCGCGACGGCATGCAGAACCAGCCGGTACTGTATGTGCGCGAAGGCCTCAGCGGACAGGACCGCGTTGTGGTCGACGCCAATCAGCTTGCTGCCGACGGCACTGTCGCGCTTGACTGGTTCGAACCTTCGGAGCACGGCAAGTACGTCGCCTATGGAACTTCGCCCAGCGGCTCGGAGATGAGCACGCTGCACATCATCGAGACCAAGACCGGCAAGCTGCTGCCGGACACAATTGAGCGTACGCGCGCTGCGAGCATCGCGTGGAAGCTCGACAACTCCGGGTTCTACTACACGCGCTATCCCAAGAAGGGCGACGTAGCCGAGGGCCAGGAGATGTACAACCGTCACATTTTCTATCACGAACTGGGCAACGATCCCGCCGACGATCCTCTCATCTTCGGCGAAGGACGCGACGCCGAAGACTGGCCCAACGTGACCCTTTCCAACGACGGCCGCTGGCTTCTGATTCAAGTTGAGCAGGGGTGGACCAAGACAGAACTTTTTCTCGTCGACATGAAATCTGACAAACCGGCCTCGCGCGTGACCACGGGCAAGAATTTTCTTTACGGCGGCCAAGTGTTTGACGGAAAACTGTTCATCACGACCAACGAAGACGCGCCGCGCTATCGCGTTTTCGTCACCGACGCAACCAACTTTGACCGCGAAAATTGGAAAGAAATCATTCCGCAGACCGACGCCGTTCTGCAAGGCACGGGCGTCTTCGGAGGAAAACTCTTCGCCCAGTACGAGCAGAATGCCAGCTCGCAAATCAAGCTCTTCGATCTCGAAGGTAAAAAGATCAGCGACCTCGCACTGCCCACCATCGGCACCGTATTCGGCTCCGGGGGCAAGTGGGACAGAGACGAACTCTTCTACGGCTTCCAGTCCTTCACCGTCGCGCCTTCGATCTACCACTACGACTTAAAGGACGGCTCAACTTCGCTCTGGACCAAAGTTGACGCGCCTTCCATCGATCCTGCTGCCTACCAAGTCCAGCAGGAGTGGTATCACTCGAAAGACGGCACGCGCGTGCCCATGTTCGTAGTCCACAAAAAAGGATTGAAGAAAGACGGCCGTAATCCCACGCTGGTTACCGCCTACGGAGGCTTCAACGTCAGCCTCACGCCCACCTTCAGCCGCACTGCCTATCTATGGATGGAGCACGGCGGCGTCTACGCCGTCGCCAACCTGCGGGGGGGTGCCGAGTTCGGCGAAGACTGGCACCGCGCCGGCATGCTCGACAAAAAACAAAACGTCTTCGACGACATGATCGCCGCCGCCGAGCACCTCATCGCCGAAAAATATACTGACAAGAATCATCTCGCCGTGCAGGGCGGCTCCAACGGAGGCCTGCTCATGGGCGCCCTGATCACGCAACGTCCCGACCTGTTCCGCGCCGTGGTCTGCCAGGTGCCACTGCTCGACATGCTGCACTATCAGGATTTCCAGATCGCCAAGCTCTGGATCCCCGAGTACGGCAGCGCCGAAAATCCCGAACAGTTCAAGTGGCTCTACGCCTACTCGCCCTATCACCACGTGAAGCCGGGCGCAGAATATCCCGCCATCTTATTCATGACCGCCGACACCGACACCCGCGTCGATCCCATGCACGCCAAAAAGATGGCCGCTCTGATGCAGGCCGAAGCCAAGAATGGCACCAGCCGCGACCGTCCAATCTTATTAAGGATAGAAACCAAGGCCGGCCACGGCGCAGGCAAGCCAGTAACCAAGCAGATCGAGGAGTTCACGGATATGTATTCGTTCTTGTTTTGGCAGTTGGGAGTGAAACCGTGACGTGGGTCCTCGGTGCTTATCCCTCCGCAGGTACGACTGTTGGTCTGAGATCAACTTCGCAGCCGAGTTTGCGCAACGTTCGGAGCAGTCTCGGAGTGCCCCGCCTCTTGGCGTGGGAGAGTAGAACGTGCGGCAATAGACATCACGCACTGTCACGCGCTCGCTACTACCCTCCCCGCCGGAGCGAGATTGGGTAGCGCACACTCATTGGGCTCAAAAACGCGCATTCCAGGTCAGACTCAGGGACGGCTTCAACTGATCCAGAGCGCGAGGTGGGCCTTTACCTTGCCGCGCCGGCGACATCGTAACAGTCCGCCCCTATTTTTCATGCTCTTGGTGGGCCGCCAGGCCCATAAGCACTCAGGGCTGCCTCTTCGCAAGGAACAGTGCCAAACGCTGCCACAACACGGAATGGCAGCATTACTAAAGTCCAATTAGCCTCTTGCTTTCAGTTACTTGCCAGCTTTTCCCCAGATAGGCGACCATCTCTAATCAACACGCGCCACGATCCGGACTTTCGGGATGCGTTCAGGACTCTAGCTGAACGGACACCGGCTGACGACACCGGCTGACGACACACCGCTACAGGGCGGAATTGGCGCGATTCCACACAAAAAGGGGAAACTTGATGCGAAATCTTATCGGCGTTGCCGTTTTGGTTTGCATGATTTCGACTTTGGGACTGGCTCAGGAACCGCCAAAGCCGGAAGTTTACGGAGGCTACCAGTTCACCAGCACCGACGGCGGATGGCATGCCAGCGGCTGGAACACTGCCGCGAACATGTACATTACTCGCTGGCTGGGCGCAACCGCGGATTTCAGCGGCGTATATCACTCTGGCTCGAATCTCTACACTTACACTGTTGGGCCGGTGGTCTCGACCCACAAGAGCAGCTTCTCGCCTTATGCGCATGCTTTGTTTGGCGGCGCCCATACGGCAAGTGGTGGCCTCAGCGACAGCGGCGTGGCGATGCTGTTCGGTGGCGGTGTGGACTTCGGAAAGCGCAAGCTGGTTTTCCGCGCGGTCCAGTTCGACTGGATGGTGCTCCGTTTTTCGGGCATTACCGACAAGAACAATATGCGCGTGAATACTGGAATTCTGTACCGGTTCTAGCTTGCCGGTACCGGCTTTTTAGTTCGCGCGAAAGCGCAAAAAACGGGCGGCCTAGGGCCGCCTTTTCCTTTGGCTCTGGGGACGGAGACTCGAAGCCGAATGCCTTGCGGCGGCAAATGGCAATCAGCTGAATTGCTCATTGCAGCAGCGGCAAGCCAGAATACTCTCCGAACGAAGGGTGTGTGAGCCTCGTCTGTCGTCTCGGACTTTGGCTCTCCACTCAACAGCGAAAATTCCATTCTGAAACACCGATTTCGGCGGCTTGAAAAGGTGGTCAGCAAAAATATTTTAGGCAGAAATCAACAAACTTCGGGATGTCGACAGGATTGTTCGCTCTACATTGCTTGTTCACGACGCAACGATGAAACCCGGTATCGCGCCTTGGTAGTTTGCGCCGGAGTTATTTTCCCTGGTATGCCTGCTGCAACCCTTTGATGTCAATTTTGTCCATTTGCAACATTGCCTCTATAACCCTTTTTGATTTCTCGGGATCTTTGTCCCCTAACATTTTGCCCAGAGCAGAAGGAATGATTTGCCACGACAGACCATACTTATCTTTGAGCCAGCCGCATCTGTCTTTTTTACCGCCCTCGATAAGCTTCTCCCACAGCTCATCCACTTCTTGCTGCGTCTCGCAATTCACGAAGAACGATATAGCTGGCGTGAACGTGAATTGCGGACCGCCGTTGAGAGCCATGAATTCTTGTCCCTCGAGCTGGAACATCGCCGACATTACCGTCCCCTTTGGTCCTGGTCCTGCCTCGCCATATCGAGTAACTCTCCCAACTTTTGAATTCTTGAAAATTGAAATATAGAAATTCATGGCCTCTTCGGCCTTGCCGTCGAACCACAAGAACGGAGTAATTTTTTGCATCTCGTTTCTCCTCTTTGCATTCTAGTTTTTCAACGCTAATATCTCCGCAACTTCTGTAGCTCCGGCTGGCGCGGTGCTCCACGCGGGATATGAAGAATTGCCTGCGTTGAGACTGAGATGTTCGCCCGGTTACAAATCTCGCGGCCCGCTGTCCAATTCGGTTCCAAGCGGGGCCTCCCTCAACAATTCGTGCAGGTCGAGCGGACGGGTGAACATGGCCAGTTGGCCTTGGGGCGTGCGCGGCCACATTTCTCGAGGCTTGTCACAATACAACTCGACTCCGTTGTCATCGGGATCGCTCAGGTAGACGGATTCGCTGACACCGTGGTCAGCCGCGCCTTGCAGCGGAATTTCCGCAGCCAAAACTCTGCGTAGAGCAGCAGCCAATGCCGCGCGAGTTGGGTACACGATCGCGGTGTGATACAGGCCTGTTGCTCCCGGAGCCGGCGGCGACCCGCCGAGACTTTCCCACGTGTTCAACGCGATGTGATGGTGATATCCACCCGCAGACAAGAAAACCGCGCCATCACCATATCGCTGCGTCACCTCAAGCCCAAGCACGCCAGAGTAAAAGCGGAGTGCGCGTTGCAGGTCGGCAACTTTCAAGTGTACGTGTCCGATGCGCACATTGTGGTCAACGGTATAGGGAGTGGTTGTTGCCGGGTTATTCTGGGACGAAGCCATCAGTGAGACTCTTGCCGCAATTTCAGGAGTGGACCAATCGCGTCCAGATTATGGTTCCCTCTGCGACGAAACCAATGGTCATCGCTGATTTGCCCGAAGGGTTTGACCTCAAAAATCCGCGGGTTGTTCAGCGGTGCTGCCTGTGACCAGTGCCTGCTTTCCTTCCAACCTGAGGTCCATGAAAGTTCGATGCTGCAGTTGTTCCCGATGATTCAACACAACCGGACTAACCGTGGGAACCGCGACTCTCAGGACTTTTCCCACTAAAAGCTCATATACTTCTGAGAAGTTTTTTCCTTCTAGCGATTTTTTCGTGTAGCCTGTTTCTCCTAAAAAGAATCGATGTGCATTTTTTGATCGAAGGACATTCCGAATGCGACTACGCCAGGCAGGCATCAGCGCGATAGAGATTTTGCTTTTTGCCGCCGTCTGTGTTTTTTATTCCTTACCTGTGCGAGCCGCGGAGCCCTCCTCGCGCGATTTGCATTCAGGTTGGCGGTTCCGGATGACCGGCGGAACAGACCTGGCGGCTCACGCTGATCTGCAAGGGTGGCATCCAGCGCAGGTGCCAGGTGTGGTGCAGACCGATCTTTTGCAGAACCATTTGATTGAGGATCCCTTCTATCGCGACAACGAATCGCGCCTGCAATGGATTGGCGCGTCGGACTGGGAATATCAGACTACATTTCAGATCGAAGCCGGGGAGTTGGAGCGTGAG
>Ga0210399_10004628_pt1 | contig 10689 bp, 7 predicted proteins | sample IncBWC14MmetaG_FD_150865 | JGI IMG/M metagenome (GOLD analysis project Ga0210399, IMG submission 150865) | Forest soil microbial communities from Barre Woods Harvard Forest LTER site, Petersham, Massachusetts, United States - Inc-BW-C-14-M | ecosystem: Environmental > Terrestrial > Soil >...
GCGGAACACATCAATCACCTCCAGCCGAGTTGCTCCGGGAGTGTACTGGATACCCATCCCGATGGCTAAACCGCCAGCGTCCAGCTCGGCGCGCAGCTGCTCCCGCATGACATCGATTTGTTCGGGCGTGGCGGGTTGGTCGGTAGCTGGTCCGCTCTTGGGCAGGATCTCAGGAATGCCGGGATGGGTTTTGGTGGGTGGTCCTCCAGACAGCGGCGTGCCGAACACCAGAGCCCGCGCCGCCACATGGCTGGCCGACGTGCCATAGTGGATCAGCGAGTGGCCTTCCTTGTCTTTCAAGAACCGGGCGACATCGGGGACACCGATTTCCATTTCCAACGCCGTGGTTACACCGTCCATCGCCTTGACGCGCTGGCTTTCCATGTCCTGGCTGTGCTGGTGCAGATCAATGAAACCGGGAGTGACCACAAGTCCGCTGGCATGAAGGACGCGCCGTCCGCTGAGTGCTTCGGACGAAACGCGGACAATCTTTCCGTCGCGGATGCCGACATTGCGTATGGCATCGAGGCCGGTTTCGGGATCCATCACGCGCCCGCCTTCGAGCACGAGATCGTACTGCTGCGCGATGGGCTGTTGCGCGGGCACGCTGGCGGTGGAGAATGCCAGAAGAAGTAGAGAGAGAATCGGCTTGCGCATGGTTGCTCCGTCGAGACTGGCGATGATATCAGGATTAGGAGCGAGGGAAGAGCGGGACTGCCGCGGCAATTGCTATAATCGTTATCTGCGGCACCTGCGGTGGGAGTAGCTCAATCGGTAGAGCATCGGACTGTGGCTCCGACGGTTGCGGGTTCAATTCCCGTCTCCCACCCCAATTTCTAAAGGACTTAGCTCACCGCCGCAAGCTAACGGATCACCAACGGATCACACGATTGCCTAACTGATTGAAAAACTGGGGTGGGAGACGGGATTGAACCTTTCTTCCCCTGTCGGCCCGGTGACCCGATCCCGAAAAATCGGACGTCTTGGACGAAGAAGAGCTTAAGCAGATTCGTCACAACCTCGCGCACTTGAGCCCTGGCGGCGTACGGGAATTCTACGAACGCGCCTTCGAGGATTGCCGACTCGTTTACAACCGACTTCCCAGCCCTCGGAAAATGCAGACACTCGTCCAGGTGTGGAAGTAGTTGTGGAAGTGGCGATAGTTCAGTTCATCACGAGAAGAGCCGTGGGGGGCAAGTCTTGCTCCGCCAACCCCGGCATGCTTTGGCTGGGCTTTTTTGCGAATCAGGCTGCGGTCGCTATCGCAAACGCCCGGGCATTCGAAGAGGTGGATAGGCTTCGGTGTCAACTCGAAGTTGAAAAAGACTACCTCCAGGAACAAGTCGCAGAGCGGAAGCAGGCGGAGGAGGCGCTGCGGCAGGCGCAGGCGGATCTCGCCCACGCCAACCGGGTGAGCAGCATGGGAGAGCTGACTGCCTCGCTAGCGCACGAAGTTAACCAACCAATTGCGGCAGCCATCGCCGACGCCAATGCGTGCTTGCGCTGGCTATCCCGCGATCAACCCGATTTGGAGGAGGCGCGCGCGGCTGCGTCAAGAATCGTACAAGACGGAAGGCGTGCGGTTGAGATCGTCAACCGAGTCCGCCTCCTCTTCCAAAAGGGTACTCTGCAACGGGAGTTGGTCGATCTAAACGAGGCTATTCGAGAGATGATGCTTCTCCTGCTCAGCCAGGCAACTCAATTCACCATATTAGTTCGGACGGAACTCGCTGCAGACCTCCCTCAGGTCATGGGAGATCGCGTGCAACTGCAACAGGTGCTGATGAACCTCATGATGAACAGCATCGACGCGATGAAGGATGTGGAAGGGACGCGCGAGCTCACCATGCAGTCGCAGCGCGGTGAGAATGGTCAGGTGCTGATCTCGGTCAGCGATACGGGCGTGGGGGTTCCACCGCAGCAGGCAGACCAAATCTTCAATCCGTTCTTTACCACCAAGACTCACGGCACGGGCATGGGACTGCGGATCAGCCGCTCCATTGTTGAATCGCACGGGGGCCGCTTGTGGGCTGCCGACAACTCTCCGCGCGGCGCAACTTTTCAGTTCACCTTGCCCGCCACGGTCGTGGCCCATACATAACCTCCCCATTTAGGGCGGACTGAACCCGATCCGAGAACTCTCGATTTTTCTTGATTAGCATCCTGTACCGAATTATTTTCCGTGGGTCGTCTGCTCGCAGCATGGTCCCGTCGGAGTGGGTTTTTGTTTATTCAATCAATGGCGATGGAACCGCGGCCTACTACGCCATCCATGCTGCTGATCTTCACAGGCGCAACGGTGCTGGCTTACGCCTGATAACGCCTCTACTCCCCCCGTTCCTCCACTGTGGGAGCCGGCGGGGTGGAACCGGCTACTTGAACAGGATCTTGGCCATCATGCCCTTGTCCTCATGATTCAGCAGATGACAATGGAATACTGACATGCCTTTGATGACGGGGTCAGTGAAGTCGAGGATGACATCAACGGAGCCGCGATAGGGAACATTAACGGTATCCAGCCACGCGGGATGCGAGATTGGGACACCATTTTCTGCGTAGGCCAGGAAGTGGACCTGGTGTATGTGGAAAGGATGGAGTTCGGCACTCGCGTTGAAAATACGCCAATGCTGATAAGTACCGACGCGAACGCTCGTCATGGGACTCGCATCCGGCGCAAACTTGCGGCCATTGATGTAGAAGCCATTTTTGTCTTCTGTGAAGGTGACAGTGAAGTCTGGTGCGGTCTTTTTCAATGGCTCAACGTCGAGCGTCTTGTAGAGGGGCGGGCGGGCATCGATAGCGTGCATTTGCTTAGGCTTTGCATTTGCGCCGGACCAATCCGAAATGGGCTGCACCAGATCTGCCAGCACCATCCCCGGATTGGGATCTCCGTCCGGACCGGTATCCACGCAAAGCGTGCGCAGAGCGTGATGTGATCCAGGCGGTGGACCGGTGACAATAGCTTCGAGCCGTCCGGCAGGTGCCAGCAGTAGGTGATCGGTGGTGCGCGCCGGACCTTTGGGTTCGTGGTACGCGAGTGGCATCCCGTCGAGCGCGACGATTTCGAAAGTCTGTCCATCAAGCTGCAGGTCCAAATAGCGGTCAGGAGAGGCGTTCACGATTCGCCAGAACTGCTGCTCTTTCGGCGCGATCTCGATTCGTGGGCGAATGATCCCATTCACAGTAAAGATTTCTTCGACTGCCTCCGCTTCCCCGCCACATCCCTTGGATGGGATTTCAACCTCTTGCCTCAACCCGGCCGCATGCGGATCCTTCTCAATGGAACGGCCGCGCACAACAAGCACACGCTCACGGAGTCGTCTCACTTGGGGGGCATAACGTTCCATTCCTTCGATGACGAGGGCTCCCGACATTCCATCCAACACCTGCCGATGACTCTCGCCGTGCGGATGAGTGTGGTACCAAAACAACCCCGGGGGATGATGGCGCGGAATCTCCACTGAGTAGTGCAAGGTCTGGCCAGGTATGGCCAGCATTCCGAGCACGTCATCCTGCGGGGTGTCCGGCGAAACGGTGAGTCCGTGATAGTGCAAATTCGTCATGTTCATGCACGGATTCACCGCACAAGTCTCGCTGGACCTGAGAGGAAGATCGTTGACGTAGGTGATTCTGAGAACGTCGCCAGGGGAAGCCCGGATCACGGGGGCGACAGTCGCACCGTCGAAAGCGAAGGCGTCCCGGCCATTTTCGTTCACTGCATGCAGTGTGAGCGATACAGCATGATTCTTCGCGCGCACCTGCGGTGGATCACGTAACAGAACCGTCTGCGTGCGGCCCAGAGCTGGGAGAAACATCTGCGCACTCATGAGGAGTAGGATGTGCGCACGCTTCACTGCACTCGTTCCCGCCAATTCCATGGTTGCACCCCACCCGTTGTTTGCTCCAAAGTCGTTCAGTGTTAGCCAAGCCACTACGGGTTGGCGACGGTGCCGTCAAAGTGGTGACTAGTCTTGTAGAGTTCGAACTCGCCCGCTTCCGCTGCCTTAGCCGTCTTTGCGAAAAGAGCTGTAACCTGGGAAGAGCCCATCGACCGATAAAGCTTAATGAGCCGTTCCGTTACGGGCAGGTCGCTGGATTCGGAAAAGCGCCTGTGGGTCGCGTGAGGAGACCCGTCCGGCCGCAATCCAGGCATACCGGCTGATCAACGCACCGATGAGAAAACAAAGTGCGGCTAGGTATCGAGCCACGGAGCTATGTCCCCAGACAATTCTGAGCAACAACGACGTGGGCCCGGCCAACAAGGCGCCAGCACGAGTCAGCCAACCAACAGCTCCCTCACGCAGTGGACGATCAACGTGTCGCCCGCGAAGTTCAATAATGATCGCAACTAACGTCTCGATTGCACTGGCGACAATTCCGATGAACTGAGTTACTGGAACGAGGAATCCCAGAAGCTCCAGCACGGCCGCCGCCGAACCCAAACCTCCAGCAAGAAAAACGACCGGCACGAGCTTCCGATTTTCAGACCAAACCGGGATCGCGGTCACGCCTAAGAGGACTGATGTGTAACTGGCCAGTATCAGTCCACTCAAGGCCGCTGAGAGTTCAGCTATCCACTCGAGCACAAGCAAGAAGTCGTTTCCGTAGCCTGCGAGGACCAGTTCGTGGCACACGACTGCCAGGCCCACTGCGGCTGAAAATCCCGATAACGTCCACGCACCTACCGACATTGCTGAACGCAGCTTGAAGACTCGCAACATGTTTAAGAACCTGGCGGGACGGCCCAAATCGGCGATGAGTAGAGGTGCCGAGATCAGCGCGCCCGCGAATCCTATCCACAACCCAGCGCGTATAAGGCCAGCATTGCCGAAGACATGGGCCACCAGAGCAATTACCGCGGAAATACCCGCGACCCCACCCACAAAAAAGTACAGGGGAACTTGCCACGTCCAGGTTGGCGGCTTGAGCACGGGATTTCCGTGATAACTGACCGCGGAAGCCGGTTTTGGAAAAGGGCTGCCCACGGGGACGATGCCATGATCCTGCACTTTCCCAGTTCGCGCAGCTTCCTCCCTTAACGCATCCAGACGCTCTTCCTTGAATTGAGGATCTGTAGCCATACTCAACAACCTCGTTTGAGACTACGCGAAAAAATTTCTCATCCTGCTACAGCACGAAAGCCAGGAACACCACCAGCACGACCACCAGCGCCGAAACCAGCGCTGCGCCCCAGGCTGATTTCAAGTGAATCGTGGGTACTTCGGGTGCAGGAGGGAAATTGTAGGCCTCCGGCTGGCCTAGAATCACAAAGATCGCGTGAGTGCCGCCTACACTGGTTCCTGTTGGATCGTAGATTTGCGCATCGTTGTATCCGCGATCTTGTAAATCTTTGACACGCACCTGGGCTTCCTGCCGCAGCTCTTCCAGTTCGCCAAATCGAATTGATTGCGTCGGGCACGCCTTCGCACAGGCGGGCATTAACCCGTCCCGCTGCCGATCGTAACAAAACGTGCACTTGAAAGCGGTTCCGACCTCGTGACTTTTGTCGACCACTCCGAAGGGACACGAAACCACGCAATAGCCGCAGCCATTGCAGACATCGGGCTGCACGTATACCGATTCAAATTCCGTTCGAATGATTGCGCCCGTGGGACACGCTTCCAGGCATCCGGCGTTCTCGCAGTGCTTGCAGACATCGGAGAGGAACTGCCAACGAAACGGCTCTTCTATCCCGGCGAGTTGCGAGCCCATGGGCTGTTTCTCTTCCAAAAAGAGCACGTGCCGCCACGTCGATGCTCCTAACGCCTGCGTGTTGTCGTACGACTGACCAGACCACGCGAACCCATCATCGGGAATGTGGTTCCACTCCTTGCAGGCCACTTCACACGCCTTGCAACCTATACATACTGAAGCATCCGTTAGAAAGGCACTGATCGGCATCACTTCCTCCCCAAATGGGCGTTCCATTGCTCAAGAGCGGCCTTTCCCCGAGCCCGACGTCCTGGAGAAACGTCACAGAGAATTCCTTTAGCCTCCATGATTCGGACGTTCGGTTCCTCCGAGATGGCCACTAGGTCATTGGCCGAGTCGCCTTTGACCAGGCCGCGATAGCCCCAGTGATACGGCACGCCTACCTGATGCACCATCTTTCCGTTGATAAGCAGCGGTCGCATGCGCCGAGTCACCAGCGCTCGAGCCTCAACGATTCCGCGCGCAGTCATCAGGGTCACCCAGCCTCCGTTTTCGATTCCGCGTTCTGACGCCAGCTCGGGTGATATTTCACAGAAGAATTCGGGCTGAAGCTCGGCCAGGTGCGGAAGCATGCGCGACATTGCGCCGGAGGTGTGGTGCTCCGTCAACCGATACGTGCTCATGACATAGGGGAAGCGGTCATCGGGAGAACTGGCGTAACGGTTTTCAGGACGCTCGTCTCGCATTGCTGCCGGATTGCTTTGCTGGTCTGGATAAAGTGGATTGCTGACGGGAGCTTCCAAGCCTTCGTAGTGGGTTGGCAAGGGGCCGTCCACTAATCCCTTTGGGGCGAAGATCCAGCCAGTCCCATCGGGGTGCAGGATGAAAGGTTTATCCCCGGCGAGAGCCTCATCACCTTGCGCGTGTTTAGGCGGCTGGTAATTCGGCGCTTTCGTTCTTGTGAAGTCCGGGACGTCAAGCCCCGTCCACTCTTTATTCTGCTCATCCCACCAAACGAGTTTCTTACGCTCGCTCCATGGTCGCCCATCAGGACGGGCCGAAGCGCGGTTATAGAGGATGCGGCGGTCCGCAGGCCAGGCAAAGCCCCAGCCGTGTCCCCAGAGGTCCTGCGAATTCCGCTGGTTGGCGCGGTTCTCACCCGGTCGCGGGAAGACGCCGGAGTAGATCCAGCAACCGCAAGCAGTGGACCCGTCAGCTTTCAAATCGTTGAATCCACTTACTAGATTGTGGTCGGCTACTGCATAGCCGTTGATCTCTTGCAGGACTTCTTCCACCTTGGGCTCTTGCATCGTTCCTTCCAGGGAATAGTCCCAGGTCAAGGCGCTCAACCCTGCATTGCGCGGCCGCGGATCTTGCTTCGCCTTCTCCTTAAGGCGGCGGCCCAGGTGGTACATGAACCAGGTCTCGTTGCGGGCGTCCCCTGGAGGATCGACGGCTTTCTGGTGCCACTGCAGCAGACGCTGCGTGTTGGTGAAGCAGCCGTCTTTTTCGGCATGCCCGGCGGCGGGCAGAAGAAAGACTTCCGTTGCGATCTCCTCTGGTCGAAGCTCGCCGCGCTCCACCTCGGGCGAGTCGTACCAGAAAGAGGCGGTCTCCAGCTCTACCATGTCGCGCACCACGAGCCACTTCAGCTTGGAGAGCGCCTTGCGCTCCAGTCGCGAGTTGGGGCCTGCCACCGCCGGGTTTTGTCCCATTACAAACAGACCCTCAACCTTGCCGTCCATCATTTCCAAAAAATAGCCCTGGTGCGAGTGGTCACCGGTCACACGCGGGAGCCAATTGAAGCCCCAATCGTTTTCTTTTTTCGCCCCCTCGCCGTAATAGGCCTTGAGCAGACTGACGATGTACTTATCGAAGTTCCACCACCAGCCCGTCGGATCGCGATGTGTCGCAACGTAATCCGCAAGATTGTGTGAGTCCAGCCCTAGATTCGGCATCGGCAAGTAGCCGGGCAGAATGTCGTAAAGAGTCGGGATATCGGTTGAACCTTGAATCGAGGCATGCCCGCGCAGAGCGAGAATGCCTCCTCCAGGCCGTCCGATGTTGCCGAGAAGTAATTGAAGGATCGAAGCCGCGCGAATGATCTGCGGACCTTTCGACTGCTGCGTCCAACCCAGCGCATAGCAAATTGCTCCCGTCCTTTCTGGCCCTGATGCCGAGCAAAACGTCTCCGCAATTTTCAGAAACCGCTCGCGGGAAACCCCGCAAAACCGTTCAACCAACTCAGGTGTGTATCGCGCATAATGCCTTTTCACAACTTGGTATACACACCGTGGATGGCTGAGCGTCGGATCGCACTCGCACTCTCTGAGGTCGGCGGCGGCTCCAGCGCCAGTGCCATCCTTGTGGTGACCGGAATGAGGTCCGGCGCTCCCGGGCGCCGCTTGGCCACCCTGGACGCAAGCCCCGTAAAGCCAGGAGCTTCCGTCGTAGCGCCTGTCCTTTCCGTCCCAACCAGAGAAGACGCCTCCCAAATCCTCCGTATCCTTGAACTCCTCAGGAAGAATGATCGAAGCGTTGGTGTAGTGGATCACGTATTCGCGAAAATCTTTTTCGTTTTCGAGAATGTAATGAATGAGGCCCCCGAGAAACAGGATGTCCGATCCGGCGCGCACGGGAGCCCAGATGTCTGCCATAGCGGAGGTTCGGCTGAAGCGCGGATCGACGTGAATGACCTTCGTACCGCGCTCTCGCGCTTCGATCACCCACTGGAAACCGACAGGGTGATTCTCCGCCATGTTCGAGCCCATAATCAGAATGGCATCAGAATTTACGAGATCGCTCGGCCCAAGTGTCGCTCCGCCTCGACCGAAGGAGGTGCCCAGACCGGGCACCGTTGAGCTGTGTCATATACGGGCCTGGTTGCTGATGCAGACCATGCCCAGGCCGGCTGCAAAGAGCTTTTTGATCAGGTAGTTTTCTTCGTTGTCGAGAGTAGCGCCACCAAGGTGGGCCATGGCAGTCGTATGCATTACGACCTCTCCGCCCCGCTCCTCCACGAACGTGCGCTCCCGCGTGTCCCAGACGCGATCGGCGATCATGTCCATCGCCGTCTCCAGTTCCAGCTCTTCCCACCGGGTGGAGTGCGGCTTGCGATACTTTATGCGTGTCTCTCGGTTCGCGTGCGTCAGCAGTTCGAAGCTGTCGGAACCTTTTGGGCAGAGACGACCGCGGGAAATAAACGAATCTGGATCGCCTTCAATTGAGACAAGCTTTCCCTCCTTGTGATACACAAGCTGGCCGCACCCTACGGCACAGTAGGGACACACCGAGCGCGCAACCTGAGCATCGCGATGCTTGGGAGCAAGATTGCGAGTCCGATCGCTCATCGCTTCCACACCGGTACCATCGCTGTGGGTCAAAAGCTGTCGAACCACCGGCCAGCGCATCAGTATTTCTTTAACCATATTGATTCTCCCGGACCTCTGAAACTATGCTTGGGCTTGGACTTTCGCTACTCGTTGAAGATGCGATGTGCGCTGATGAGGGAGGTCGACCCTCACTCATGCTTGCATGCATATCGTTATTGCACTTTGCACGCCACTCTTGCAGCACTAAGAAATCCTAGATCTGCTGGTCCTAAGCACAAAATGTGCCCGGCTGAGTGAATGCCCTAGCCCAAGACTGCTTCGACGTGGCCCAGGTTCGACAGGTCCTGTCAACATGCGGACACAAACGCCGTTACTGTGAGTCAAAAGCTATCGAACCACCGGCGAGCGCGTCAGTATTTGCTTACCATAAGTGATTTCTCTCCTGGGCTCTCGAACTATTGTTGCGGTTCTCTTCTCCACCTGGAACTCAATCTTTCAGTGATTTGGAAAAAACAGGTGGTCGAGCCCAATGGTAGAAGGGGCGCACATTCAAACTGCCACCCGGCCAATACAGTGAGGAGATGCCACTGACTTAACTGATCCAGTGTGCACCACAGAGAAACTTTACGAAGCTGAATCCGGAGACTTCGCGTTTGCAATACTAGGCTTACCGTATAACTCATAAGGTAATACCATTCCAGTACAAACCATCCAGCCACCCGTCGATTATCAAGAGCAGTTCCACAGCGACTTGGGATATACGGGCCAGGCCGCGGAGCCATTTACCCACTGCCGCCGCAGATCCTACGGCTGCAACGGTAAAAGGAAGCACGACAAGCAGAGGAAACCAGTGACCCAGGTGGAAGAAGGATCGGAAATCGATGCCAGGGCGACTGCCGGAGCCGCTATACCTTGTACGAATCGGCAACGACCGCGGTTGATTTCATTCGCCCATTGCTTCCATGCTGTATCTGTTTGGCGATGTCGTGAGCGACCTGTCGTCACTTCGTTGCTGCTGCGGCTGATTCCGGATTGACCTCATAGGCGTCCATCACGCGCGCGGAGTACACCAACGCAGCGCCCGCGTTGACGGAGACCGCCACGCCAAGTGCTTCAGCGATCTCTTCTCTGGACGCGGCGTGTTTTATTGCCGCCTCGGTGTGAACCGTGATGCAACCGTCACATCGCAAAGTCACGGCAACGGCTAGAGCTATCAGCTCTCGGGTCTTCGCGTCGAGATGGTTCGTCTTGGTTCGTGCGGCGCTCAGAGTGTTGTAGCCCTTCACGGTCTCCGGACTGAGCCGTGCAATCTTTCCAATCGTCTCCACCAGTTGTTGACGATAGCCATTCCAATCCATCATCATCTTGATCGTCTCCTTTGCGAAATGTAGTGATCAGAGCTCCGAGAGCGACTTCCTCAAATCTCTTGAGTCAGTTGCGAAATCATTTCAGCCGCCCGATCGCTGTCACGGATTGCGCCACAACCAGGTCCTGGCCGAGTCGCCGAGAGTGACGACCGCAGCACCCAACATGATGGCGTCCTTGACGATCAGGCGGCCCGCTCCCGAGAGATACGGGAATCCGTGTGTGGAAGCTCCCAGTGCAGGAACCCATGCCTCAGGAGTGGTCACTAGGAACGAGAGCGTTGTCAATGACATCAGGATAAGAAGGAAGCTACCCACTGCGGAAACTTGCGGCAGGATGG
>Ga0210399_10004629_pt1 | contig 10689 bp, 20 predicted proteins | sample IncBWC14MmetaG_FD_150865 | JGI IMG/M metagenome (GOLD analysis project Ga0210399, IMG submission 150865) | Forest soil microbial communities from Barre Woods Harvard Forest LTER site, Petersham, Massachusetts, United States - Inc-BW-C-14-M | ecosystem: Environmental > Terrestrial > Soil >...
GTAAAGGCTACGCAAACAACACAGCTATTGTTAGGCACTCTGGCTACCGGATATGATACTGTAATAATGATCGGCACTTCAGATGTTGGATTTTGCTATACTATAAATAATTAATGATATGAGCGAAAGTAGAGCGCAGTTGCAGAATGGAATTACAAACCTTATACTAAATGGTAATAATGCTACTACCGCTACTAATCTACGTGCTATACTCAATAGAATTGTAGTTGCCGAATTGAATTTAAATGATGATACTGCATTATTGGGTAGCTCTAGATTCACTGAATGGATTAATACTACTACATATAAACCTGGCGATACTGTTCTTTTTGGATATAATTTATGGATTTCATTATCTACAAATACAAATATTACACCTTCTCCAAGTTCTGATTGGAGTTTGCAAATAATTAATACCACTGCTTACTCCGGCTCTGGTTCATGGTCCGGTGAATTAAATGCACCTACATTAAATTCTGTTGGTGTTCAATTTGACAATATATATACATTAATATCGACGTTGAATACTTCATGTTTAAAATTAACTGGCGGTACAATGTCAGGTGGTATTAATATGAATGATAATGATATTTCAGGAATCAGAAGATTATATATTGGAACATACGGCACTGTATCGGAAACCATGGGCGGCCTTGCTTATATTACCGGCAATTCAATTACGGCTGATCCAAGCGTTAATAATCAGGTTATAAAATCAAGTAACGATTATGGGCACTTCATACGTATGCGATATGATTTAGGTATAAGTTTTCATACAGAATTAGCTGGTAGCATAGGAACAGCTTTTGCCGACAATGCTAACGAACGTTTTAGAATTGATAAGAATGCTAATATTGGTATAAATGGATTTGATTTCCAATCCGGTGTTGGTGTTTCTTATTTTAATGATGCGAGTACACAGCCGGGCGGTAATTCATCTACTGGATCATTGTGGTGGTCCTACAATCAAATTATGAAAACAAATTCAGATATAGCTGTTGATAATAGCGCAAAGGGATATATTTTAAAAGATACCACCAATGGCCACTACTATAGATTAACAATAACGAATGGCGTTTTAAATTTACCTGTCGATTTAGGAACAAGTATATAAATATGGAAGAGATAACAATAACAATAACAAAAAAAGAAATGGATTTAATTACGCAATCACTCTGCAACCTTCCATTTGGACAAGTAGTTAATTTGATGAATAAAATAGCATCACAGGTAATAGAGCAACAAAATAAAGAAAAAGATAATGGCAAATGAAATTTTATTAGTAATTTAACCTAATATTTACAAGATATGGCATCAACTACAAAATATAGCTTTGCCGTTATTACAGGAACAGGAAACTCTAGTATAACGTCCAGTGATTCTAGTTATCATAAAAATGTACCGGGGAATTCCGTTAATATATCTGTTGACTATACTGCATCACAGGTTATTATTGAATTTTTAAATAAACCTACTAAGTCGCTTAGTTTAAGTGTTTCGCAAGTTTTAAATATAAATGGAACTCCATTTTCCGGAACGCTCGATCAGTTAGCAGATGCATTATCGACAACGGTTTTTATTAAGGCTGCTTCCGGCGGGAGTGTAAGTCCTGGTGCATGGTATCTAAGAGGCGATGCTGTTACGGCAAATAGCGTAAGAATTATTATATCGGGAACAAATGTGAATTTACAAAATACTACTGACGGCGTTACATGGAATGATGTAGTTACTATCGGAGGGCCAGTTTAAAAAAAAATATGAGTATGAAAAAAATATTATTACTACTTCTTTATTTTATAAGCATTAATGCTTATTCGCAATGTGCTGGAGTTACTGGTAGTGGCACCTCTACATCAAATGTACATATAACATGTACGGATTCTGTAAAAACATTAAGTGTCTTAAATGCTGTGAAGGCTGTAAACTTAACAGTTACAAATACCATTATAGGTAGTGTTTCGGGAAACGCAGCTACTGCCAACGCATTATTTACGGGAAGAACAATAAACGGAGTAACATTTGACGGTACTACTAATATTACAGTACCACCTGCTGGTACAGCAAGTGGTAATCTATCCGGCACTTATCCAAATCCATCCGTTACCTGGACAAGCGGAAAACCGACCTATGATACTACTTACGGCAAATCATTAAAGGCAACTTCGGCGCCCATTACTTCTAATTACAATGCCAATGCTGGTGACTTTATACCATGTGACAATACGGGCGGCAGTTTTACTATCACTCTTCCTTCAGCGCCAGCAGATCGAACATTGATAAGCGTAAAATTAATAGCACAGGTTTTTACTAATACCATTACTATTGCCGCTTCCGGATCGGATGTTTTTAATAAAATTGGAGGTGGAACTACCTTAACTATTTCACTTTTAAATCAAGGCTTCAATTTACGCTACCAGTCAAGTTCAGGGATTTGGTACGTATCGGCCTGTGATTTTGCATTGGGAACTTTACCACATCCAACACAGCAGAAGAATACACTTGTAATGCTGGGCGATAGTTATACAGCCTTTCACTTGGGCGGTACGGCACCCGGAGTAACCACTCCGACAACTGGGTATTTCAATTGGGCGAATATGAAAATGAAACGTAAGTTTCAAATAATTAATTATGCCGGTGTAGCGGGTCAGACCACCACACAGATTTTAGCCCGGTTCGCAGCCAACGTAACTGCATTAAGCCCTGGTTGGGTAGCTATACAAGGCGGTGTAAATGATGTGAACGCCTCTGTTTCGGCATCTACTATTTACTCGAATTTAACCACTATGTACAATGCAGCGATAGCGGCAAATATTCGAGTCATTGCCTTTACAATTCCTAACTGTATCGTTTTTTCAACACAAGCTAAATTAAACATAGCCAATGATGTAAATACGCAGCTAAAACAATATGCGCGAACACAGAATAACTTTATTCTGATTGATTGGAATATCATCGTCGCGGACCCAGAGACAGGTATTATGCAAGCGCAATATACATTTGATAACACTCACTTCTCTCTATTAGGTGACGCGGTTGTAGGCGATTATATCGCTCAGAAATTAGATGTTTTGGTCCCTGATGTAGATATGCTGCCAACTTCGGCCAACGATATTTACGCAAATAATACAAGTTCGTCCTATACCAATCTATGCCCTAATGGTATGATGACCGGTAACAGTTCAGGACTAGCCACTTCCTGGAATCCGAATGTTACACTTTCTACTAGTGGATCAGGTGTTTTAAATACCGATTATACACAGAGTAAGGTAGCTAATTTTAATATTTCAACCGGAAGTTTACGCTCATTTGATTGGCAACAACTACAGGCGTTAACTGCTTCGGGAGCCGTAAAACAATTCGCTTTTAGACCTTCAACTTCTGCAATGGCTGGTACCTGGAATACCGGAGATTATTTATATGTAGAATGCGAATTTGAAGCGGACAACGATTGGTCAGGAGTAACTAAAATGCACCTTGCTCTAAATACATTAGTTAGCTCAGGAAGTGTAATCAACAGCATTGATATGTTTACGAACGGCACAGCGAACGGCACTTATCCGGGCAGTACAACCCCGCAATATATTCCCTCTAATGGAGTGTTAAGGACTTACCCTGTTCAAATGACTTCATTAGTAACAAGTGTATATCCTGAATTTGATTTCTATGCCGTAACAGGCACGGTAAGAGTGGGGAGGTTTGCCATTCGCAAAGCCACGCCTGTTGTAGTAGGTGGAGTGACAACATTTTTATATTAATACTAAAAAATTAAGAACATGAAAAAATATTTATTAGTTATTTTACTTGCGATCGCTCAATTTTCAAATGCGCAGTCGGTTTATTTTAGTAAGGATATTATTACCTCTGGAAATAAAGCAACGGTAATAGGGGTTAACGGAACGCTTCTTTCAGGACTAGGAAACGGGCTTGCCAAATTAACGGCAGGCGTCCCAAGCATCGCAATTAACTCAGACTTGCCAGTAATGACAGCTACAGTAGGAGGGGCAGTACCAACACCTCCGAACGATGCAACTAAATATTTAAATGGACAAGGTGCGTTTGTAAATGCTTTGATTCCTTCCACTGTTGTAGCATCCTCTACGATGCAATCTACGGGGCTAGGAATAGGTATATCACCATCAGCATTACTACATATTTCAAAAACTGTTAATCAATCCGCCTGGACAATTAACGGTGCTGGGTTAAGAATAGATACTGCTACTTACACAGACAATAGTAGTTCTGGTACGGTTGCCGCTGTTTATAACCATTATATTGGTTCTATAAAAAATGCAGCTTCTTCTTCAACTACTTATACTATACCTTATAATGTATTTATTAAGGCTCCCACACAAGGTACTAATGTGGCTTTTACTAATACCGCTGCTGCTTTAGGATTAGGAGGCAATTTATATTTTGCTATTGGTGCAACAGCTACTATTGGTGTAGTGGATGCCAACTCGCTTGTTATAAAAACAAACCTATCTACCCGTACTACCTGGACTAGTGCAGGGTTACAAACGCATACACATACGGCTGCATCTAGTGGTACAACTCCTTTTATGACATTTACTCAAGCCGTAAATACAGGTGGTTCGGCAGGTGGTTTGTTATGGACAGCGGGAGCGCATACCGGACAAACTTCTGGCACAGAAATAAATGATTGGAATATAAATTTAAATAGAACTATTACCTGGTTAACTACCGTTCCAACTACTCAGAGATTTATTACCATAGGTCAACCTACAATAAGTTGTGCGAGTTCTTCAACTACTACAACAGCTTCTATTTTATCTTTTGATGGACCTCCATTAGCATCTGGTTCAGCAGCCATTACAAACCCTTATGTACTAAATATAAAATCAGGTAATAGTTATCATGATGGGAAATTTGTGCAAGGCCAAACGATTATTACGCCAGGGACAACCGGAAACCAGACAATTAATAAACCCACTGGAATAGTAAATATTGCGGCTGCTGGCACTTCGATTACGGTAACCAATAATCTTGTCACTACATCGAGTATTATAATTCCTGTCATAATGAGCAATGACGCAACCGCATTGATTAAAAATGTTGTAGTATCTTCTGGGTCATTTGTAATCACATTGAACGCAGCAGCAACAGCAGAAACGAAAGTAGCATTTCAAGTATTAGACTAAAAAATTATGGAAAACGAAACTTCAGATTCAAAAAAAAAATTAAGCGTTGCAAATTTTGACCCAACCAAAAACCCAATTACAACGGGTATGGGGTTAATAACCTTTGTTTTAGCTCTAGCTATGGGAGCCTATATGTTCTTTAACCCAAAACCAGAGGTGATAAAATTATGGTATATACCAACCATTGTTGGCAGTATTGGAATTTTATTAGTACTTTCACCTGACACGTTAGTGTATGGAGCAAAAAAAGGGATAGATAAAGTTACGGAAGGAAAAGACAAACCAACAACATGATAGATACAAGTCACAGTCACGGAGATAATAATACATTGTTAATAATTACTTTAATTTCTGCGGTATTTGGAAATGCAATTACAGATATTGATTTAATTTTATCAATAATAACAAAAGTAATTTCAGTAATTTCTTTTGGTGTTTTTATAATTGTTAATCATCAGGTAATTATTGCAAAAACAAAAATTATTTGGAATGCCATCAAACACAAAAAATGAAAACATTAACCACCGATCAAAAAAAACAAATTGCCGCTTTCTTTGGGCTGGAATATAAAACCGTTTCGGCAGTCATGACCGTAGAGTCATCTGGCCATGGATTTGATCCGGTAACAGGATTAATTTTAATTCAATTCGAACCTTATATTTTTCATAAACAGCTTTTAGCGGCAAAAATAGATCATAAATTTGAAGTTATTTACAAAGTTGTCAATGGTATTAAAAAAATTGACAAATATAAAATTACCACAGGTGAACATATTATTATAAATGGCATAGAAGGACAAACAAGCGAATGGATTGCTTATAATATTGCTTTGCAAATAAACGCCAATTGTGCCATGCTTTCCACCTCTTTCGGGCTAGGTCAGATAATGGGATTTAATTTCAACGCAGCGGGTTTTCTTTCAGTTGAAAAAATGATTGAAAAATTCAATGAATCTGAAGCTGAGCAGTTAATGGGAATGTTGAAATTTATCACCGCTAATAAATTAATGTTTGCTTTCCTGAAATGTAAAACATGGGATAAATTCGCAGCTCTTTATAATGGGCCTGCGTATAAAGAAAATAATTACGATATTAGATTACAAACAGCGTATGATCGAGCGTGATATAATAACAATACTATGCTTGACTACAATTGCTGGCGCACTTATAATTTCAAGACTATTAAAATGAAAAACTTTATTGTACCGGGCATATTACTGATTTTATTATTAGGATCTTTATTCTGGCTTAAAAATGAAATTAACACATTAAACGAGCTAAGAATTAAAGATAAGCTTGATATTATAGAACGTCAGGACTCGTTGCATACGGCAATTCAAAAAAACATTATTGATGTATCGCAAAAACAAGCGATAATTTACAATCAAAAAGATTCTATTATAAATATTCAAACAAAGCCATTAAATGAAAAACTGGATCGTTATCATATTTCTACTGACTCATTGCCTGATTTCTCAGGGGCAAATAATCCTGGACACTAAAACAAATCGTGTCAGCGAGCCGGTAGGTACTTATCAAAAATGGCGGGATGATATGCTTACCTGTGACTCTTTGAGAAAAAAACAATACAATGACCTATCAATAAAAGATAGTGTTTCAAAACAGCTTAAAATACAAATTGCAGCCTATTCGGCGATTGTTGCAATAAAAGATTCAACCAATAAATCCTTGAAATCAATGGTTGAAAAAGAAAGTAAAAAAGATAAGTCTTTTAGTTCACCGATCACGTGGATAATTGCAGTGGCTACTTTGTTTCTGGGTATTTCTATTGGAAAATAATAAACTAAAAAAATAAATATATGCAAACACCAACAATCGGAAGAATTGTAATATTTTTCCCAAATAAAAACGAAAATGGATTAAAGTTACCCAATGGCATGGAAAGTGCGCCGGCCATGTTAGTGCAAATTTTTGACAAATATTCAAATCTAAATGTTTTTACAGCAGAAACAAAACCTGAACTTTCGCCAGTAAAAACAGCGTGGAGTATTTGCCACAAAGATGACATTAAAAAAGATGAAAACGGAGAACTTTTACCTGGTGTATCTTATTGGGATTGGCCAAATATTGTAAAGTAATAAATAAGTGGTTTATATTTTTGTTTAGTCCCCTTTCACGTGATGATTGGGGACTTTTTTGTATAGTTTTCCACATAAAATAATCTTTTTGTAAAATATATTTGTCATTTTGATTATTTATACTTAAGATTGCAAAGTAATAATTACAGATATGATAAAAAGTACAATAGGAGCTAATAGTATAGCTACCATGCAGGGGTTAGGTAAACTAATAAGAAAGCAAAGACGTGCACAGGAAATTTCAGAACAGGAATTAGCCGACAATGTTGGCGTAAGTCGCGCTACCATTCAAAGGGTAGAAGCTGGTGAATATACAACCAGTTTTAAAATGATTATTGAAATTTGTCTAATTTTGGATATCAAGCAAATTAAAATTGAAGGATAATAACTAAAACAAAAAACAATTATGAGCACTCAGGAAAAAATCAAGGAAATTAAGCTTAATGATGACACATATATTTTAAAGTCGTCTATTGTAGATTACAAAATTGCAGAAGAAAATAATTTGCCATTTGTAATTATTCGCACCTATGCAGCCGGGGTACACATGGGGTATTTAAAAAACAAAACATATACACCCGCTGGAACTATTGTGGAACTTGTGAAGACTCGTAGAATATGGTATTGGTCAGGAGCAATGAGTATTTCACAGCTTGCATTAGAAGGCACTCAAAAGCCAAACGATTGTAAATTTTCTGTCGAAATTTCTTCTATTGAATTAAACGCAATCGAAATAGTACCAGTAACAGAAAAGGCATTTACAAACTTAACGAGCGTAAAAATATGGAAGCAATAGAAATGAAAGGCGCTGGCTATGGCTATGGCTCTGGCTATGGCTCTGGCTCTGGCGCTGGCTATGGCTATGGCGATGGCGATGGCGCTGGCGATGGCTATGGCGCTGGCTATGGCTATGGCTCTGGCGCTGGCTCTGGCTCTGGCGCTGGCGCTGGCTATGGCTCTGGCGATGGCTCTGGCGATGGCGATGGCTCTGGCTCTGGCTATGGCTATGGCGCTGGCTCTGGCTATGGCGCTGGCGATGGCTCTGGCGATGGCGATGGCTCTGGCTCTGGCGCTGGCTATGGCTATGGCTCTGGCTCTGGCGCTGGCTATGGCTCTGGCTCTGGCTCATAAATTTGTAAATTTTATATAACTAAAGCCGCCCGCAACGGTTAATTTGCGACTTAAAACAAGATGGATAATAACTTAAATAATGATGATGTAACCGCAGAGGTTGGTGGTAATTATGTACTGTGTCCTACAGGCAATCACGTTGCCACATGCTTTGCAATGGTGGTGATTGGAACTGTAATGGAATCGTTTCAAGGTAAACCAGCTGAACCAGCAAAAAAAGTAATTTTTGGTTTTGAAATTACTGGAAAGAAACACATTTTCAAAGAGGAACGTGGACCAGAGCCACATATTCTTTGGATTGAACATTTACTGAGCCTTAACACAAAAGCGAATTTGCGAAAAATGATTCAGTCATGGGCTGGCGAACAGTTCACAGACGAAGATATGAAAACGTTTAAAATAAACGATCTAGTTGGTAATTCATGCTTGGCAAATGTTGTGGCCTTTAAAACTTCCAAAGGTGAAGATCGTGTAAAAATTTACAGCATTTCTTCCGTACCTGAAGGTACGCCAGTATTGCCTTTGGTAAATAAATCGCTAATCTTTACTTACCGCAATCCATTCAATACAGAAGCATTTGATCGAATTCCTGAATGGATTCAGAAGAAAATGAAAACATCACAGGAATATCAACAGGCGTTAGGCGCCGGAATTGTGCCGACGCAAACTACGCAAACACCTGGGCCAGTGGCAACTGAACAGCCTAAAGGCGGTTTCCCATTTCCAAAAAAACCAATGTAATTTTACAGCCCCAGGATATATTAATATGCTGGGGCTGATTTATGGTTTATGTAATAAGTAATCAATGTTGTGCGCACAATATTGACGAATAAAAAAGGATATTGAAAACTTAAAACAAGAATTTAAAAATTTGTAACATCATGGAATCAATCTTAGAACAAATTCGCAAAGAGCGAATAAAACAAAATGAAAAATGGGGTGAACGCAGACCTGAACTGATTCAACTAGCGGCTGTTATTGTGCAATGGATTGAATGCCTAGACCGCAATAACCGACAATTACCAAAATTCACAGATAACACTCCTATGCCATTCGGCAAATACAAAGACAAAGCACTGGCAAATGTTCCCGCAGAATATTTATTATGGCTTCTTTCAGATAATTACATTTCAGATGGCCTTTTAAAAGATTATATTGTGGAAAATAAGGAACAATTGACAAAGGAGGTCATACGATAATGAATGGCGACGTATTTGTTTTATGGTATTTTAGGATATTATTTGTAATATTAATTTTATTATTTTCACTTTCATGAAAGAACTCGAAATATTAAAATCCAATCGATTTGTTTTATACGTGGCGCTGTTTACGGTGTTATTTCTGGCGCCAAATACTTATTATGTATATTATAGTTTATCGGTATTTTCGCCTGTTTACAGGGAGATTGCCAGCGCTGGAAGTGCGTTAATACTAGCCTCAGCCATTATGTTATTTACCGTGCGTAAAAATATGCAAGTGGCGCTTTATCTGGCGTTGTTTGAGGTAATGATCGCCAGTTATTATTACATTTCAACGATTGGCCTTAATTGGGCTTTAATACCGGGAATCGGATTTGCGTGCATACTTCCTTATACTTTGTCAAAATATGCCAAAGAAATAGATATAGATGTAAATTCACGGGCTTTAATTGAGTTCATGGATAAGCATCCGGAAAAGAAACCAGAGGATTTTTTTAAAGGGAAAAAGTAATTAAACAAATAAATATATGAGTGCATTCAAATTAGAATTAGGCCAGGAAGGTAAAGACAAAATTACCGGCTTCAAAGGAATATTAACATCTAGAGTAGAATATCTTACAGGATGCAATCAATATGGAATTACACCATCAATAGGTACTGACGGCAAGTTAGGCGAAATACATTATTTTGATGAAGGTCGTATTGAAATTATTGTACCAGGAATTAATGCCGCAAAAGTAAAATCAAAAAAAATGGGGGTCCAAATAGAGATGCCCCAAAAATCTAATTATAATTTATCAATATGATTGGTAACCACTTAAACATTTAAGTGGTTTTTTTATAATCTTTTTGTAAAATATATTTGTCATTTTGATTATTTATACTACCTTTGAGATATGAAAATATCCAAAAAACAAATCGGGTTCTCAATGATTGTATTTATGCTTGTTCAGATGCCAATGTTTATTGGCATATTCATTGAAAATAAATTAATTAATTCACTTGGGAGACTTAGTATGCAAATTAACGCCGGCATTTTTTTTATAGTTATTTTGGTAGGAATGTTTCACATATATCAAACATTAGAAAATAAATAATAATA
>Ga0210399_10004630_pt1 | contig 10686 bp, 8 predicted proteins | sample IncBWC14MmetaG_FD_150865 | JGI IMG/M metagenome (GOLD analysis project Ga0210399, IMG submission 150865) | Forest soil microbial communities from Barre Woods Harvard Forest LTER site, Petersham, Massachusetts, United States - Inc-BW-C-14-M | ecosystem: Environmental > Terrestrial > Soil >...
AAAAGTGTTCGCGCTGCGATTTCGTCATGAAAAACAATGATATCCAGGTAGGTGATGGAAGCCAGATGCACGAAGTCAGGAAAGCTGCCTCCGCTCAGGGCAACAGCCTCGGAATAGAACGGCGGCGGCGGGATGCGCGCGCCCTTCAGTACCACGACGCGCACGCGTTCGAGCAAACTCTTTGAAAAGAACGGCTGGACCGCCATTCTCCACTCCGCCGGCAGCGGCTCGCTCGCCCGGAAATAAACTTCTCTCTCCTGGCGAAAATAAGCCGCGACTCCAGTAACCATCTCGGCGATGCGTGCTTCCGAGACCTCAGGGCGATCCATTCCCGTTCGACTTTCTTCCCCGGTACATCCAAACTTTAATATCCGGTGTTCCCACGGTCAATAAAATATCGGCAGCCCCCTTAGGGAATCAATATGTTGCAAGCGCAAAAAACGCGAGACCCGGATCGCTTCAGCCGACCCATACTTCGGCTCCGCGAACTCAAATGGAATCCGCCAGCGCTACTTTTCCTTAAGCTTCAGCTTCCCGCTCGTCTTGTTTTCTTCCAGAAATTCCTTCAGTTGCGGCACAGCCTCCAGCAATCGGATCCACTGTTCGTAATACAGCGTCACCGGAAATCGCCCCAGCCCATAAACGCTGACTCCGCCTTTTTCGCCCACCCGGAATTCCAGCGCTCCCGTCCGGCGTGTGCCTCCCTGCTTTTCCATTTCCGCTAATTTTGCTTTCAGTTCTTCGTAAGTTGGCTCGGCCATATCGTCTCCTCCGTGCACTGGGATCGGCCAGAATTATACAATGCGTTTCGATTTCGCGGCATGCACGCTATACTCTGCCGCAATCTCGTCTACATAGGTGACACATGGCCGAACAGCAACCTCCTCTCGTCGATTGGATGAACCTGCCCGCTGGCGCCGAGGAAACGTCTCTCTGGGCCGGCCTTCATGATGCACAAATCGTCTCCATACGATCCAATCTGCTCGAGCGCACCATCACTCTTCATCTGGAAAGCGATCACCTTCTCGAATTCCACAATCTCCCACTCGACATGCAGTTCCTCTTGCGCCTCGACGGCGTGCAATCCGCTCGCGTTGTCCAACACGCCGGGTGGCCGGGGGAATTCTCCGTCTCCGCCGGCGTCTCCCCCGAAGAGCAATCTCGCTTGATTGCCGACTACCAATCCAAATGCCGTGAAGAATCCGTGAGCTGGGGCGATTTGGAGGGCGCGCTGACCACCGAATGCAAACAAGTTCTCGATATCGCCGATGCCAGCCTTGCAACTTCCTCAAACAATTCCGTCGCCCTGCGCATTAATGGACTCCTGAACTACACCGAATACCGCGAGCTCTTTCTGCGCGCCGAACGCCTCACCCTCGTTCGCGGCGATGGCCAGGACTTGGGCATCGCCGGCCTCCTTAAAATGGGTGAAGTCTACTGGGACGCCTTCGCTAAGCGCAAGAATGGCGATCCCAGCGGGAGCCCTCCCGCAACTTAGTTGCCGCCGCAGTGTTACTACTTTGGGTACCGCTTGGAGGCATTGGGCATCTTTAAAACGAACAATTGCCATCTAATCAATCAGGTGCGCAGGAGTTTGTACTGTTTCTATAAGCCGCAGGTCGAGGGAGATTGCATCATGACGATTCACTCAGCGCCATCGAACATTTCAAGATTGCTATGCCGCGCAGCAGGAACTGCAGCACTCACCATTTGTCTTAGCGCCGGCAGCTACGCCCAGGAGCAACAACAGCAGCAGGAGCAGCAAGCTCAGCAACAGGGGCAGCAACAAGACCCGCAGTCAGCGCAGCAACCCGAACGGCCGCCGCAACCGGCACCGGATCGCCCCGCCACTAAGCCGACCTACGCATCGCAGGACGCCGACAAGCCTCCCTACGCTCGCGATCGCCGCTCGATGCAAAACACCCCCGAGCCGCCACCTCCGTCAGATCAGGCCGCCCAGGCTCCTCAACTCTCCCATTCCGTTCCAGGCACGTTGACTGTCCCGGCAGGCACTGTCCTCATCATCCGTACCACTGATTTTCTCTCCACCGACCACAACAAGATTGGCGACCAGTTCACCGCCGTGCTCGATCAGCCTCTCGTCGTCAACGGCTGGGTCGTCGCTCGCCGCGGCCAAGTCCTCGTCGGCCAAGTGAAGGACGTCAAGAAAGCCGGCCGCGTCAAGGGGACATCTGAATTGGGAATCGAGATCACCGACATCACCATCGTCGATGGCCGCCAGATGCCGATCCTCACCGAGCTTTGGAAAGCCTCCGGCGGAACTTCTCATGGGCAGGATGCTGGCACCATCGCCGGCACCACCGGTCTTGGCGCGGCCATCGGCGCGGCCGCTGACTGGGGCACCGGCGCAGCCATCGGTGCGGGAGCCGGCGCTGCCGCCGGAATTGCTGCGGTGCTCCTCACTCGCGGCCATCCCACCATCGTCGAACCGGAAACGCAACTGAGCTTCCGGCTGGTCGACGCTGTACAGATCGACACTACGCAAAGCCAGCAAGCCTTTCTCCCCGTCACCCAGCGGGACTTTAACGGCGGCAGAATGGAGCGCGGCGGGCCTCGCCGCGTTGCCGGATACCCTGCTCCATACGTCTATCCCGGCCCTTATGCCTATCCCTACGGTTACGGTTATCCCTATCCCTACGTGGGATTTTATGGCGTCTATGGCGGCGGATATTACGGCCACGGCTATTACCACGGCCACGGCTACTACGGACACCGCTATTAGGCTGTGCACCATGGCTTCCCGGAAAAACGAATATCTTTGTAGGGGCGCAGTCCGCCGCGGCGGACGCCCCAAACATCGCCGCCTCAAATTTCATCGCCATCTGAATCCGGCAGATTACATCGGGAACTTCTCAGCACTTCGGGGGGAATAAAGTATTTAGCCATCCAGTCGAACCTGAATAATGGGTTAGTTTCTGCGGTCGCGAGCGCCCCGGGGCGCTCGCACCCAATAAAACGAAAGCATCTTGTGGAATATCAAGGGCATCACAGTGGTCATGTATTTAGCGGGTGGGATGATGCCACGGTGCAACAACAAATTGCTCAGCCTGCTCCGCCAGCGTCGCCCGTCTTGTCGACTGTCTTGTCGACCGTCTTACGGACGCCTAGACAACGGTCAGCTGAACAGGGGTACTAGAGAGCCGTTTATTTGCCTGTGATACTCTTTACGCGTTCGACAGTGAATCGCTTCCGTTTCAAGCCCCAGTCCGCGCTAGCCATTTGTGCACGCTGCTCCTCTGCACTAATGGCCGCGCCCTCAGGCCGAATGCATTGTGTTGGCACCAAATTCAAATCTGCAAGCGTGGACGGACTATGAAACTTCAATCTTCGGCAATTCGCAATTCCCTATTTGCCTTTACTTTCCTTCTGGCGCTCCCGGCATTTCGCGCCGCCGCGCAATCCAAGCCCGACGCGGCCAGCGCCCCGGCCGCACAAGCCGCAGCCATCCCCGCCCGCATCACCCAAGCCATCGACGAAACGCAACTCGTCCGCCTCAAGGGCAACGTCCACCCCCTCGCCCGCACGCAGTCTGATCAAGGACTTGTCAGCGATGCCACTCCGATGAAGCGGATGATGCTGGTCTTGCAGCGCAGCCCCGAACAGCAAGCTGCGCTTAGCAAATTGATGGAAGAGCAGCTGAGCAAGGATTCGCCCAACTTCCATAAATGGCTCACCCCGGAGCAATTTGGAAAGCAATTCGGGCCTGCCGACGCGGACATCCAGTCGATTAGCGACTGGTTGAGGCGTCAGGGTTTTCAGCAAATCAAGGTGGGAGCTGGACGCACGGCCATCGAATTCTCCGGAAATGTCGGCCAAGTGCGGAATGCATTTCACACGGAAATCCATCGATTTAATGTAAACGGCGAAGCCCGTCAGTCGAATGTAAGTGATCCGCAAATCCCCGCGGCTCTCACGCCCGTCGTGTCCGGGGTGCTCACACTCCATAATTTCCCAAGAAAGTCGCTGCGTCACCACGCCGGGGTCTTCACGCGCACAGCTGATGGCCGCGTTGAACCTCAATTCACCGGGAGCACTGGCCAGTTTTTCGCTGTGGGCCCGGCGGATTTCGCCAAGATCTACAATATTCCTGCATCGCTTGACGGAACGGGCCAGACCATTGCCATCGTTGGCGATTCCAATATCAATCCGCAGGATGTGACTGATTTTCGGACCCTGTTCAGCCTCCCCACCAACCCCCCGAACATCATCCTCAATGGGCCCGACCCAGGCTTGAATGCAGACGAAGGCGAGGCGGCTCTAGATGTGCAAGTTTCGGGCATGGTGGCCCCCAAAGCAACGATCGATTTTGTCGTGTCCGAAGACACGCTCACGGCCCTTGGGATTGATCTCTCTGCTTTCTACATCATCGATAACAATATCGCGCCAGTAGTGAGCGAGAGCTTTGGTGCTTGCGAATCTGGTTTGGGTGCCGCCGGTAACGCCTTTTTCAACACCCTCTGGGAGCAGGCGGCGGCGCAGGGCATCACCGTGTTCGTGGCCGCCGGCGATCCCGGCTCGGCCGGATGCGACGATTTCAATAACTCCACCACGGCGAGCCTCGGCCTTGCCGTTAGCGGGTTTGCTTCTACTCCGTTCAACGTCGCCGTCGGAGGCACGGATTTCGATGATGTCGGAACTCAATCGAATTTCTGGCTCGTTCCCCCTGCTCCTAATGGCCCAGGAAAGGAATCGGCCCTAGGTTATATTCACGAGGTCCCCTGGAACGATTCCTGCGCTGCAACGGCCACCAGCGCGACCCTGAATACTGTTTGCGTTAATCCGACTCCTGCCTCTCTCTTGAACATTGCTGGTGGAAGTGGCGGACCAAGCTCCGTTTATCAAAAGCCCCCTTGGCAGAGTGGCATCATCCCGAACGGAATTGCCGCTGGTGACAATCATCGCTATATTCCCGACGTTTCTCTCTTCTCCAGCGACGGTGCGCTTAGTAAGAGCTTTTACGTTGTATGCCAAGCCGACGCCCTCAGCGCTGGCAGCTCACCCTCCTGTGCTGCCACTGGTTCATTCAGCTTCCTGGGCGCTGGCGGGACTTCTGCCTCGTCGCCGGCGTTTGCAGGCATCATGGCCTTGATCAATCAGAACAACGGGCCTCAAGGCAACGCCAATCCCGTTTTTTATAAGATCGCCGCGACCGCCGGACAAAGCTGCAACTCGTCAAACACCCCGCTGACAGGCTCGGCCACTTGCTCGTTCTACGACATCACCAAAGGCAACAATTCCGTCCCCTGCGTTGGGAAGTCTCCGAATTGTAGCAGCAGCACTGCGGGCACCAATGGCGTCCTTGTGAGTCCCGCATCTGCCACTACTCCAGCATGGACCACGGCAGCCGGGTACGACTTGGCGACGGGATTAGGCTCCGTGAACGTCACCAACCTCAATACGCAATGGCCGCTGGCGGTTGGATCTTTCCACAGCACGACGACCAGCCTCACCCTGAACGGCGGAGCAGCGATCAACATTACCCATGGCACCGCTGTCACAGCAAAAGTGACGGTGACTTCGGCATCGGCCGGCACACCCACCGGTGATGTCTCGCTACTCGCACCCACTGCGGTGAACGGTGGTATCGGCAACAGCACGCTTTCCGGCGGCTCGGTAACCGTCACTGGCGTCATTCTTCCCGGTGGCAGCTACAGCGTAAACGCACACTATGCCGGTGACACCACTTTTGCTTCGAGCACCTCGACGCCCGGTGTCCCGGTTGTAGTCAACAAAGAAACCAGCCACCTCCAATACGGCGTAGTCACCTTCGATTCGACGGGCCATATTGTGAGCACCAATGCCACATCGGTAGCCTATGGCTCCCCGTACATTTTGCGAATGGATATCCTGAACAGCACGGGCACCAGCTCAAATTGCCAGCCTCTTGTAACGAACGGCGTGACAACTGGCTGCGCCTTCGATGCAACGGGAACCGTGACCATCACCGACTCGGTCAACGGGGCCGCGCCCGGTCCGCTCGACACTTCACCCTTTGTTATCAACAGTGCAGGGCACGCAGAGGATCAACTGATTCAGCTTCCGGTAGGATCGCATGCGTTATCGGCGAGTTATTCTGGCGACATCAGCTACGCTGCGAATGGCCCCATCGCTGATATGGTGACTGTCACAAAAGCTGCGACCCTAACAACCGTTGTACCCAGCGTATCCACTATCGTGTCGGGCGGCAGTGTTACGCTGACGGCCACAGTGTCAACAAACAGCAGTGGGGTCGGACCAACTGGTACCGTGCAATTCAAGAATGGGGGGAGCTCCATCGGAGCCGCCATAAATTGCGTACCCGCAGCTGCGACGACTGCCGCAGCCGCTTCTTGCACAGCAACACTTCCAACCACACTCTCCTTCCTGACACCTCCAATAGTTCCGCGTCAGATGCCCCGTACGCCAACCGTACCTATCTGGATTGTGGCTTTCTTGCTCCTGATCGTCTTTCTCCTGGGCAGACGGTATATTCCGGCAGGGCGGCGCGGAATGGCGGTCGCAAGTCTAATCTTGTTTGCCCTTGCATCAGCAGGAATTGCCGGTTGCGGAGGCGGCGGAGGGGGTGGAGGAGGACACACCGACAACATCACGGCGACGTACAGCGGCGATTCAAACTATTCGACGTCTACGTCGTCAGCGGCTCCGGTCACTATTCAATGACGGCAAGAGCAAACCTAGTCCAGAGGGGGCAGCCCCGAGCAATCGGGCCGCTCCTGGTGAAGGGGCGTCTTATAATTACAGCGCTAACTATATTTAGAATTAACACTTACGGAAGTGTTGATTCTAAACGACTTTATCTCCCTTTAGAATGAACGCTTTTGAAAAACAGGGGAGGGGGTCCCCAGTTATTGTTAAACCAGATTTCCGACAAGGAAATCTGTCCTGAGGAGCATCGCGACGAAGGACCTCTCTGAATCCGCTCCGCGAGCGCTAAGACGCTGGGTGGAAAGAATGGTTCTCAGTGCGGGCTGTTAACTCTCAACTTCCGCTTCGGTCAGTTGATATTCGGCGGGAAGAAGATATTCCAGAATTGCGGCGCGGCCGCCAGAAACTCCACCGGAACCAGCGACCCATCTTGATTCATCTGCGGCGGACGAACCACATTCACTTCTACCTTTTGCTGTGTCTTCGGATTCTCAAGAATGAACTTGGTTCCCTGAGCTAATCCCTCTCGGAGAATGAGCATCGCTCCGCTCGCGCTGACCGTGTGCGTATGACCCTCCATCGGCTCCGGCTTACCCGCCAAATGAATCAGCACGCGCATCTTCAGCAGCACACGCTGTGCGCGCCTCCGCTCTTCCGCGGTAGGCTGCCGCGTCGATGCGGGGCGAGGTGTCGCTACTCCAGCCATCGCGCCCGGCTTGGCGTAAGGTGAAGGCTTCACAGATCCAGCCCCCAGAAATCCATCTCCGGCGCGACAAGCTCAATCCCGTATTCCCACCCGTCAGGCCGCTGATTACCCTTCCACACGACGATCGCCGCATTGCTGGTGTCGGAAATCAGATTGGTGAGCGCCAGTCGGTGCTCCAGATCGAGAGACTGCGCCAGCACCACCATGCACCCGTAAGGGTTGACCACCCGCGTGCGTGCTTCCACGCTGACGCGCTTACCCGCCTCATCGTCCCAGCCGAGGCGCACGGGAACCTGTGAGTTCATACGGCGCCCACGGCGCTTCTCATGGTGCCGCGAACCAAGCTTCTTGGTGGTGGTTTCACGCTGCTTTACGGGCATTTTCGCCTCTGGTACGTCATGCTAGAGTTGAGGGCGAAAACGGTCAATGGTACGAGTCCGGACGGTCGCGCAAACGAGTAGCTGTACCAACGTACAGGTGGATCCGAGGAAGCGGGACGGGCTGTGAAGAATCTGATCGTCAATGCCGATGACCTGGGGTGGACGGACGGCGTCAACCGCGGCATCCTCGAAGCCTTCCACCACGGAATCGTGTCTAGCACTTCGCTGCTGGCCAACGGCGCGGCGTTTGCCGGGGGGGTGGCGGCTGCGCGTTCCGCCCCCGGCCTGGGGGTGGGGGTGCACCTGAACCTCAGCGACGGGCCCCCCATAGCGGATCGGGAAACAGTTACTACGTTATTAAACGATGACGGCGAGTTTGCGGGCGGACCCGAGAGCCTTTTGCTGCGGCGCGCGCGGGGCGGACTCTCTCTGGCGGAAGTGGAGAACGAGTGGGACGCGCAAATCCAAACAATTCGCGATGCCGGAATTGCTCCGACGCACCTCGACGGGCACAAGCACGTGCATATGCTGCCGGGACTATTTGAGATTGCGCTCCGCCTGGCGAAGCGGCATAGCATCGGCGCGATTCGCGTGGCGCTGGAAGCCTCCAACTTGCGCGCAGCCCTTTCTACCGGCGCAAATCAGCATGCTGGAGTGGTAATGAAACAGGGCGTGCAAGCCCGTGGCTTGAAACTACTGGCGCGCGATGCGCGGGAACTTGCGGAGCATGCAGGAATTTCCACCGCCGATTATTTTTGCGGCATTGCGCAAACCGGAGAGCTGACGCGCGAAGGCGTGGAGCAACTCGTAAAAAGCCTTCCGGACGGCACCACGGAACTGATGTGCCACCCGGGCTACTTGGATTCCGCGCTGCGAAAAACTGCCACCCGGCTGCAGGATTCGCGGGAGACCGAGCTGCAGATCCTGACCGACACGGGGATTAGAAATCTTGTCGCATCGCTGGGGATTCGCCTGATAGACTATGGCTTCGTAGCCCAGGAAGCTTGATAAAGGGATATTGCAGAAAAGAATGGCAAGCGATTCGCCAATTCAGTATTCCGTGGTCGTTCCGTTCTTCAATGAACAAGAAAACATCCCACCACTTTACATGAAGCTCACCGAAGTGATGGACGGGCTGGGCGAGCCTTACGAACTGGTGTTTGTGGACGACGGCAGCAAGGACGATTCCTTCAAGGTGCTTTCGGAAATTTACGAGCACGACCGGCGCGTGAATCTGGTGCGGCTGCGGCGCAATTTCGGGCAGACGCCCGCCTTGAAAGCGGGATTTGATTTTGCGCGCGGCGACGTGATCATTTCCATGAGTGGCGACTTGCAGCACAATCCCGACGAAATTCCGCGCTTCCTGGAAAAAATCGAGGAAGGCTACGATCTGGTGAGCGGTTGGCATTTCCAGCGGCGCGGCCACTGGCTGTTCGGGCAAGTTCCCAGCCGCTTGGCAAATTGGATGATGGCCAAGCTTTCGGGAACCGAGCTGCACGATTTCGGAACCACGTTCAAGGCGTACCGCCGGGAGATCATTCAGGAAATTCAATTGTACGGGGAATTGCACCGATTTATTCCGGCGTTGGCGAGTTCTACCGGCGCAAAAATCGCGGAAGTACCGATCGCCAATGTCGCAGGGAAAGACGACAAAAAAAGATACGGAGTCGCGAGAACGATTCGCGTTCTTCTGGATTTGGTGATTGTTAAGTTTTTGCTGGATTACTCGACGCGGCCCGGACAGTTTTTTGGTTTGGTAGGAATCGCGAGCACCGCCGTCAGTACCCTGTTGTGGCTGATTCTGGCGTTCGACAAATTTTATTTTCACATCGCGCTGATCAAAGATTCGTGGCCGGTGGTGTTCATGGCGGTAGGGCTGTTCCTGGTGGGAATCCAATTTGTTTCCATGGGATTGCTCGGAGAAATCATCGCGCGCACTTATTACGAATCGCAGAACAAACCGATTTACGCGCTGCGCGAAGTGAAAAGCCACCGCAAAGAGATGGGCGACTCCGCGGAGCAGACGCGCCCTTCCGGATCACCGGACCGTTAGAATGTTGCGAGACGAAAAGATTTCATCGATGAGCGAAGTAAGCGAAAACGTGCGGCACAGCATCGTGGTCCCGCTTTACAACGAGCGGGAAAACATTGTGCAGCTCTACGAGCAACTGAAAGAAACCATGGAGCTGCTCGGGGATTCATTTGAGCTGGTGTTTGTCGACGATGGCAGCACCGATGACAGCGCGGGCCTGCTGCGGGACATCGCCTTGCAGGATGGCCGGGTGACGGTCATATCCCTGCTTCGCAATTCCGGCAAGTCGGCGGCGCTGGGCGCTGGATTTGAAGTCGCTCTCGGCGACTACATCGTGACGATGGATGGCGACCTGCAACACCATTCTTCGGACATTCCGCGTTTTGTGGAGAAATTGCGGGATGGGTTTGACATCGTCTGCGGGCAGCGGCTGCAACACTCGGGAAATCCGTGGATGCAGCGGATGTCCAACCGGGCCGCGAACTGGATGACGGCGAAACTTTCCGGTGTACGAATTCACGATTTTGGCAGCGGGTTCAAGGCGTACAAGCGCGAGTTTGTCGCGCAGTTACCGGTGTACGGTGAAATGCAGCGGCTGATTCCGATTCTTGCGTTGCGTCAAGGCTGCCGAATTTGCGAAATTCCCATCACCATCGCGCCACGGGAGCATGGCGCTTCCAAATACGGATTCTTGCAGAAGGTACCTTTTTTCTTTGACCTCATCACGGTGCGATTTCTGACGGGATATCTATCGCGGCCGATGCATTTTTTTGGCACCGCTGGGATTGCGGCCGCATTTGTCGGCAGCGCTATTGCCTTCTGGCTATTGATGGAGAATTTGATTTATCACACGAACGTGCTGCAAGAGCACGGCCCGCTGATGTTTTTCGCGACAGAAATCG
>Ga0210399_10004632_pt1 | contig 10685 bp, 6 predicted proteins | sample IncBWC14MmetaG_FD_150865 | JGI IMG/M metagenome (GOLD analysis project Ga0210399, IMG submission 150865) | Forest soil microbial communities from Barre Woods Harvard Forest LTER site, Petersham, Massachusetts, United States - Inc-BW-C-14-M | ecosystem: Environmental > Terrestrial > Soil >...
TGACCCCCAAGGCCAAACGCTGACCTACAGAGCGAATCTCTCGAACGGGGCGGCGCTGCCGTCCTGGCTGCAGTTCAACGCTTCGAGCCTGACTTTTACCGGCATGGTTCCGAACAACGCCACCGTCTTGGGCATCATGGTGACGGCGACCAATACCAGCGGGCTCACCGCCTCGGAAACCTTCGCGGTAGAGACCCCGGCGCCGGCGCCGCCGATGGTGACCAATCAGACTGGAACGCAATGCTGCGCGGGTGGCGAGGTGAACTTTACGCTTGCCGCCGACACCTTCATCGACCCGAACGGGGGGACGCTGGCCTACGCGGCGACCCTTTCCAATGGGGCGCCGCTGCCGTCCTGGTTGCATTTCGATCCGGCCACCGCGACTTTCAGCGGCCCTATGCCGGACGGCACGAAGGCGCTGGCTATCAACGTGACCGCGACCGACGGGCATTCGCTCAGCGCGTCCGAAACCTTTGTTCTGTCCGTCACGCAGGCGGCAAGCCAGTTCGGCCAGGCAATTGCGGGAATGACGTCCGGCACCACCTCGAGCACAGGTTCCTTGACCTTCACGCCGTCCCCGCAAGATCATTCGACGAACTTGGCTTCGCCCGCGCACTCATAGGGCACGGCCAGTCGTTTCGGCGGTGGTTGCATGCACCGGACCTTGGGAAGGCAGGCAACCTCCGTTGCTAGGTACGTCACATCGCAAGCGTAACGAAATACACTAAAGATTTGGCGCGGCGGTACCTCGCGAAACAATTTTGTCGGATCCACGGGGCACGACCGCTTCTATCACCACCCTTCGGCGCTGCCCGTCCTCCTGTTCAAACTCGATCTCCTCGCCCTCTTCAGCGCCGCTAACAGCACTTCCAAGCGCTGAGGTGGTTGAGACAACTCCTTTTCCAAGATCGTCAGGGCCGTCCGTCAACTGGACGGAAAGACGGTGCTGATCATCGCCAAAGAGCAAAACAACTTTGTCGCCAACGGCGATGCCGTTGACTTCGGGAGGCGCAGCAGCCGCAATCGTCTCTGATGAATCGCGTTGCACAAGGCCCGCGTCATCATCCGCCGCTATTCGATCGGTCGCGACGCGATGTTCGGTGAAGCGCGCCGCTGTACTTGTGAGCTCGGCGTGTGGCGCCGGCTCGATGCCCAGGCGTGACAGGGTATCGAATAGATCCGCTGTGGCGAGGTCGATATCGCGATAAAAGCTGGAGGCAAAGCAGCGCCAAAACCGCCAGCCAGCCCTCTCCAGTACGCGCTGGCGCCGCATGTCCTCGCGCCACTGCTCCGGCCCATGGAAGCGGTCGCCGTCACACTCTATAGCCAGGCGGCGGCCGTTGACACCTTCAACCACCACATCGATGCGAAAGCCAAACGGACCGACCTGCGCCTGCGCGCGGTAGCCGCGGTCCAGGAGCTTCCGCATCACATCGCGCTCGAACCCTGATTCGCATGCATCGAGTCCCTGCCGCGTCACGTCAGTCTCAAGTTGCATGGGGTCGTCGAAGTGAGCGATGAGGCGTGCTTTCAGGTCGCTTGGGTTCAAGTCTTCTCGGCGAAGCGAACGGACCAGCACGACCCGGTCCCGGGCCCGCGATACAGCGACGTTAAAGCGCTGCTCATAGCGCAACGTGGTAAGCGCCGTGCGGTTCGTCGGGTCTGCGACCATTGAAAGAAAAATTACATCACGTTCGGTGCCCTGAAAGGTTGCGCTGTCGCCACAGAGGATGGCATGGCGCTGCATCAATTCCTCACCGATGGCATCCGAAAGCCTGGCGCGAATGTATTCGGCCTGCTCTGAGCCAATAAGCGAAACTACGCCAATTGAACGAGGGTACGCTGCCTCTTGGGTAAGAGCCTTAGTCTCCTCTACGATTACCTCGGCCTCAGCTCGATTTATCTTGCGGCGCTTATCGCGCATGCCGGTAGGCACATAGATGTCGACGAGCGGCGGATCCAATCGTTCTTGGATTGTCGGGATGCGCAGGGGCACGAGTTTTTCGGGATAAAATTGCGTAGAGAAGCGGATGATCGGCTCGACGCAGCGGAAATGCTCCTTGAGCATCAGCCGGTCACTGGGAAATACAGCGCGCATCAAATCATAGATGCTCTCGCCGGGCTCAAGAAGGTTTTTGAAAGGTAGGTCGTCAAGATAGCGCCGTCGTAGCTGCGCAATTCTCTCCTGGGTTACGAAGGGCGCGGTCGGACTAACTTGGCGGTCATCTCCGACAACGAGAAGCTTTCGACCGCGCAACAATGCCGGTAGTTCGGTGACGTCTGACTGTGATGCTTCGTCGATGATGACGAGATCGAAGACACCCAACTCCGCAGGCAGCTGCTCCGCTACCCGCCATGTCGGCATGATCCAGCAGGGAATGGCGCCGTAACAGCGTGCCATTGCCTCGCGGGCCACGCTACGATGCATGCCTGCGGTTTTCCCGGTTCCCTTCCCGATCTTTGCCAGCGCGCGAACAAATTCGACCAAAGCCGACTTCACAGCCGGGGACAAACGGCGGTCGAGTTCGAAAAAGATGCGTTCACGTACAAGGTCGGTAAATAACTTGCGGCATCGCGCGTCGGATTCGTCACGTTCACGAATGAGCGACGTGAGCTTTTCACGTGCATCGATCGATGCGAGCTTCTCGTTCGCGGCCGCATGGTCCCAAGCGTCACGCCAATCGCTTTGCAGCACCGGGTCCACGTCGAGGCAGGGTTCGGTGCGCGCCCGCTTGGCCCAAGCCGGAGCACCGGCTTTCGCGATGAGGTCAGTCACGGTGATGATTGTGGCGTAGGCGCTCGCCCGCGACCTGATGGCCGCTAATCGCTGCAGTACGCTTCGCCACGTGGATTCGATCCGCTCGCTGGCGACCTCCGGATTGCCAACGAATTGCTCTAGAAATTGCTTTATAAGAGCGGACGTTCGATCTGATCCGCGTAGAAAGCGATCGATCACTTTGCGGATTTGCTCGCGGGCGGCGCTGAGCCGCATGGCGGTAGCAGCAGCCCCGATTTGGTTGGCAAGGGAGTGGCACCGATCGGGGTCATCGCTAAGGGTGTCGACACTTAGAGTACCGCCGGTGATTGTGGCAAGGAACTCTCTCTGCGCAATGACCTGATCGGCCGTCTGGATGACCTCGCGAGCGACATCAATCGCGTGCTTCGAATTTGCGCTTGGAGGAGCTCCAACCTCGGTCGCGAAACTGTCCCAGCGTGCGGCGATCTCATGGCGACGAGCAGCATACGCCACTACTGCGGCTACATGGCGCCAGCCGTTGACATCGCTCTCGCGCACCGAAGCGCCGTCGAGCCGGATGTTGGCGACGAGGGTCTTTGCCGCAGCCCTCCCCGTTGAGAACAGCGGCCAAAGTCGCTCGCTCGCGGCAGCGCGATTGATCGCTTCGCGCGCCTCAGCGTTCTCCAAAAGTCCTGGCGGCAATTCGACCGATCGCCTCGCGAGCGCGGGCCGGTCGGCATCGAGAGAACCCCATTCCTTCAGGCGCTCGCGCAGCATCACCAATGACGGCGGTGAGTCACCTTTGACCGCAGCACGTCGAAATGGTTCGATCCATGGCGCATCCAACAACTTGGCAGGGTGTGTCGCGGCGAAGCCATGAAGCATCTCTGCCAGACCTGAAGCTCGCTCCACCTCGTCGCTCGGAATTCTAAGTGTTGGGACTGGCTGATCGGAGGCGTTCTCATGTAAATGACTTGCGCGAACGAGGTCTTCATGCCAACGGCGCAGCGCCTCGATGCTCGGCAAATTGGCCGGCAGGGGCAGGTCAGCATAGAGGTGATCAAGGAATTCGCCGATTCGGCGCCGGGCGTCGGCGAGCGCAGTGATGTCTTCTTCGCTAAACGTCGCTTCCGCGGCGAAGTTCTTGGGGCGATCGGTGAACCAAGCGAAAGCATCCCGTTCAGCCACGACACGGTGGGCAAGCTCTACGGCTGTTTCGCCGCGCGGTCCAATCTTCGATAGGTGGGGTACGGCGATAGCGTCGAGCTCTTGGTCAATCGCTGCAATGCGCTTGCGCAACCCATCAATCTCCGCCTCCAAGCGGCGGATAGCACTGCCCCTTTTCTCGGGCGACGTACCCTCGACGACTGCCTCAATTTCCCGGATAGCGCGTTCGAGCTGCCGGAGGCCCTGACGCTCGTTAGATATGACGGCGATAGCAAGAGGCTGAATCTCTTTGGGTAGTTGATCTTTGAGAACAGCGAGAGCGGCTTCGCCGCGCGACACAACCAGCACGCGTTCCCCGGTCGCCATGGCGTGGCAGATCAGATTGGCAATCGTGTGCGTCTTGCCAGTGCCCGGCGGCCCTTGAACGACAAATCCATCTGTCTGCTTGAGGCGTCGAACCAGCTCAATTTGGTCGTCGTTGTAGGGTTTCGGAAAAAATACATCGAAGGCGGTTTCATCAGGCGCTTGCGAGGCAATTCTTGTCGTTCCGCCGATACGATCCGAAGGCGTCCATGCGCCTACTGGGGCAATCTTGGAAGGTTCAGTTACGAGCCTTTCCGCAAGCCCGGTAATCGGGCGGTCGCCGTCTTCGAGCACCCTACGTAGTCGCTCGATGTCCTGCAACGCAACGTGCTGAGAACGCGGCCTAGCGAATAAGACCCACTGATCAGTGATGGTCAGTTGCTTGGCGTCGACTTCGACCTTCTCTCCCGTTGCACTTTGCAGGTAGCATCCGCCGCTATCCAGGCACGAGGCTGCTGTCGTCAGAATGGGTTCGAAGCTGTCACGTGCGAACGGAGATAGCCCGCCGCCTTGGCCATATTCCTTCAACGCGCGACGAATAAGATCAGAAAGCTCCCCTAGTCGCACTACTTCGCAGCCGAGCTCTTCGTACGGCTTCAGGTCAAACGTTGGATCGCCACCGGTCGGACGGACGCGGATGAGACCGCCACGCACGTCGTCGAGTTCAAGGTCGGTGCGGATTTCAAGCAGTGGCCGATTGACGACTTGCCCGTCTTTTTGCCAGTGAACTAGTCCAATTCCCCAAATCAATTCGATCGGACTTTCATAACCCCCGACCTCGAGCATCTGGAGCAGTTTATAGAGCTGTTGATAAATCGCGATTGTGCCGCGCCTGCGCGGTTCGTCGGTTGCCCATTTGGACCATGGGCCTGCTATCCAATTCTCGATCTTGGCGATGATTTCGGGGCGATGCTCCAGACGGAGCGTCAACTCGAAGCATGGCGGAGCATCCGCTGGTCCGTCGCGCTTGTGCGACGTCTCCATCACGTCGTCCGGCCGCACCTCGCCATTGGCGAGGGCGAGGTCGCGCTCGGCGGCGTCGGCAGTGACCAACCGCCTCGAGCGGCTGCGCGGTGGGAGCGCTGGATCGGGTGACACAACGATCCAATCAGCTATTTCCGTCGGCGGGGATGGCGGTTCTTCGCGTGCGAGGCGCGCCACTTCGAGCCACACCGGTCCTTCATCGTCGCGGGCGCCAAAGCGGACCCCAGGCAGATCCCGGTGCTCGGGGCCAGTGATACAGAAGGATGTTCCGTCGGGTAACCGATAGTCGGAGAGCTGAAAGACGACCTTCTCGTCAAGGCGGATGACTTGCTCAATGTAGTCGAGCAAGCGAACTAGCTTTTCTCGTGGGCCCGTTGGCACAAGTTTTCCCCTAACCAAGGATTGCAGCGCAAAAGGGCGTCGAACGCAATGATGCTGTTGGGACTAATCCCCCATCATGACGTCGGCTCCAGAATGCCTGTTTTTGATGGAAAATCAATGGGTTGATATGGGATTTTGATCGAAAAAGGCGGTCCGACCGGCTCGAAGCCGTTCTGGATGTGGTGAGCAAAAGCGCCCCGCTTGCTGCGATTGATGCAACACCCGGACAACCAGATGCGATTAGGCGTAGGTTTTAAAAATCCGGCGTTCCCAAACCCCCTTTTGCTTTCGGCGACTTCCGCAGGGCGGGGCGTCTGATATGTGTCGCGCCACAAGGCCGACGTGATCGACTGCCAGCCCCTCGCCGCTTTCGAGCGGCGATCCGAGATCAAACGCACTTTCGACCTCGCGAGCTTCTTCAGCCTCATGCAGCCGAAACCGTTCGGGGTTGTCGAAGAGATGGTGGGGGCGACCGGCCGGGTTGGAGGCGCAATTCCTAAGACTGCGACCGCGGTCACCCAGGTCCATGAAGATCAAAGACGCGCCGCGATTGGCGGAGCTAAGTTCGGCGCCAGATGATCCGCACCCTGAACGCCGCCCAGCGCCTCCAAAGTGTGCGGCAGGAAGCTACGGCTGCCGCGGTGACGGCGGTTCCGCAAGAACCGGCGGAGCCGGCTGCGCTTTCGGCTCTGCCGCGATTTCATCGGCAAGCTTGGCCGCGATCTTGGCATGGGCCGCGGCATTGAAGTGGATGTGGTCCCACTGATAATAGTCGGCCGGGATCTCCGGGTCGAAGACGATGACGCGAATGTCACGCGCGCGCAGCCGCTTCACCATTGCCTTGATGTTGGCGGCGCGCTGCTCCTTCGAGAAACCGAAGCGGAGATCATTGGCGCCCGGTTGCAGAATGACGATGTTGGTGCCCTTGGGCGTCGCGTTGTCGAGGCGGCGCAGCATGCCGGTGGTCGTGTCGCCGAGAACCCCGGCGTTGGTAACCTTGGCGGGGATGCCCTTCTTGCGCAGAAGGACTTGCAACTGCGCCGGATAGGCATCCTGCGCACCGACACCGAAACCGGAGGTATTGCTGGCGCCGATCGCGACGATGTTGAGGACTGCCGCCTCGAGTGGCGACGAAAAGAGGAGCGCGAGAATGAGCAGGATGAACGTACGGCGCATCCGGCCTTGGTCTCCGCAATATCAGCGTTCCGTCGGCGCGTCGCTCGAGGCCGCGTTCGGAGCCGGGTCAGAGGCCGCGTTCGGAGCGGGGCCAGAAGGCAGTTTCTGCCCGATATAGTGCGGGATGATGATGCGCTGGCCTTCGGTCAGTGATGCGGTCTCCGACACCTTGTTGATCTGGGTCAAGGCCCAAAGCGGTACACGGTACGTGGTCGCGATTGTTTGCAACGTATCTCCGGCGTGGGCTGATATCGGGAGCCCACTGTCCCACAATTCGATCGGAACATTCGCCGGGACGACAAGGCGCAACGGCTCGATACCTGCTTCGGTCGCGCCGGCCGACCTGATCTTGCTCGCCAGCATTTCCTGGATGCGCGCGAACTTGTCCAGATTGACGTGAATAATTTCGGTACGGTTCTTCAGGTTGTAGCTCGCGTAGTTGCCATGGAAGCCACGGGCCGGCGCAAGGTCGCCGCCACCCAAAACATTGGACGACTGGTAGAGGTTGATGTAGCGGTGCACGTTTGCCGGAATGCCATGCGCAAAGCGGTTGGGATCGTAGGTGATGAGTAGGCTCACCGGGACATGCGCAGCCTCGAGACGCTCGGCAAAATCGACGGCGGCATCGCCGCCTATGGAGTGGCCAATCGCGGTGATCGGCTTGGGGTCGCGCCGGTAATCGCTGATCGCTTGGTCGGCGACACTGCGCCACATCACGTGAGAATCGATGTTTGCCGCCACGCCGGTGCGGTTGATGCGCCCCGCGAGTTCGTCCATCCCCCAATCGATAAGGCCGATCAAGCCGCGGAACAGATAGGCGCGCCCGTGCGGTTCGGCCGCCGTACCCTCGGAGGCGATACCGGCGAGGCTCGCTGCGATCAAGATGGCGAGGATGTGTCTATTGTGAACCAATTGAGTCCCCCATCACTCTTCTGCTGTCCAAGAAATCCCGCCCAGGAAATCCGGCCCAGGAAATCCGGCCCAGGAAATCCGGCCCAAGAAAAATCGCGCCCGACACGGAGCGCGAGCCGCGGCTTAAACCGGAATCGTCGCTCTTACGCGTACGCGGTCTCACACAACCATCACCGTTGGGCCGGTTACCCAGCCCAGCGGTGCGGGGCGGCTGGCGGGTTTGCCTGGGTAGAGAGGGCAAGCCGCTAGTCCGCCGACCGTCCAAATCTCAATCGCATTTGCGACTTTGGCAAGGCCTGAGGTCGGTGGCGACCGCTATTTGCCCCTCGTGGCGCCACAGAGCCCGAGCTGCTCCGGCGCTAAGCCGATAAGCTGTGCCTAAAATCCCCCTATTCGGGTTCCAGGCAGCTTTTTTTGCGGGATGTCGCCACAAGGCCGCCTTGGCCACCGCCATTCGACGCGCTTGGAGCACTCTTCCCGAGGCGACCTTAGCCTCGGCCAGACCGGCTCATTTGGCCTCACCGTGGGCGCGGCGGTTTCACCATGGCAACGGCGAGTCGGCTTTCGCGACTGCCAGTCCGTTCATGATCTGATTTTCATGAGCCGAGGATCACACGCTTCTGCTGAGACCATGCTCGACGCTCCCAGCGATCGAGCCGCGCGAGGTCCAAAGTGACCTCTTTTGCTGTGCGTTGATCGCTCGCAGCACAACTCCTCGCTCCGCGATCATCCTTGCGTCCGTAACAGGACGGGATCATTGTCATCGTTCCGTCTTTGGCAGCGGCTCAGCGGACAAGAACAGTTCCTCCGCTCTTGCGTATGGCGACTAGCCCGCCCAACAGCTTTGCCCGGATAAGCTCGAAGTGGCTGTCGAAGAACAGAATTTCGGCGATTTGCCCCGCCAAGTCACTCAAACGTAACGGATCGATAGACTGCGCAGTGCCATGGTGTTGAATCTCGCGCAGCAGGTTTTTGGTAAGCGTGATCCTACCTGCGTCTTCGCCCAATGGTTGCCAATCCAAATCTTCGACGAAATACAACCCGCCGTCCGCCAGCAGCGGGAAGAATTCGCGAAATGTGAGCTGTTGGTCGAACGAAGCGTGACTGCCATCGTCGATAATCACGTCGATCGAACCGGGCTCGAGCTTCGCAGCAACCGAGCGTAGCTCGTCCCGTTTCGACTGATCGCAAACGAAGGATGTGAATCTACTATTGTTGAACGCGGAGAAATCGGTGAGATCGACGCCAATCACGGTGCAAAACGGAAAATACGTCTGCTAAAGATCGACGGACGGGATTTCAGCCTGCTCGCCCCGCTCGGTAGGGCGGCACAGGCCGATCTCCATTAGTCGGCGCAACGAGTACCGCCGCCTTGAGAGCAACCGTTCATATATCCTTGCATAGCAGTGGTGGTTGCCGGTATGGCTGTTCTTATCCGTACTGAAGCAATCGGCAAGAGATATCAGATTAGGAAAGCCGGTCAACGGATCCGAGAGCAGCACGATCAGTGAGCCATTGTCGTGGCCCGCGCTTGGATCGTTGCGCAGGTCCCATAGGTGAATGCCGAAGACGCGGTCATCATTCAAATAGTCTGCGAGCGCGCTGAATGTTTGGTTGAATCTATCAACCTCTGTCCAGTCTATCGAATTAAAGAACATCGGACTGAAAACCCAGCTGCGAAGTTCGGTGCCAGCCGCTGAAGCTATATATTCCGATAGCAGCTCTGGCCCGACGGAGCCGAACAGCCGGTGGGGCGATCCGAAAAAACGATCGAGCGCAATCTCATAAAGAGCCCTGAAGTGAAGGCTGTACGGCTTTGCGTAAATGGCGTTGCCGCAAATGAAGTATTCTTGTCCATTACCGGGCCGCCACTGCAGGTTGAAGAAGTAATCGCCGTGGAACGGGAAGGGCCTCAACAGGACGACGTCGGTCTCCATCCACAGCCCGCCATGCTCATAGAGAGCCGCGTAGCGAAATATGTCGCTGAAATACCTTATCTCGGAGCCGGCGACGATTTGGTCGAACAGGGATTTCGGTAGCACTTCGTCAGCAGCGCGCAATTCGATGCCGTGCGGCCGCAGAAACCCTAGCTTTTCTGGCGTGTAGCTCCATACGTTGACCGAATGTCCCATCGCCCGCATGGACGTGGTCGCTGCGATCAGGCTGTTAAGCCGTGCGTCGTCGGCCAACACCTCGTAGAAGCACTGAATACGCGGCAACGCCGGGTCATCACCCAAACGCAGGAACGGTGTAATTCGCGCGTCGAACTCGCGCGACATTCTCCGTGTGTCCTGCGAAGAGTCGGCCGCGCGTAGGAACGGTGCTATTTCCTGGAATTTCATACCTTCAAGTTCGGCCGAGAGGTGCCGTCGGCGAACAAGGTCGCCAGGGCTCATGGCGGGTGGTAGCATCGCCGACACGCGAATCCATATTCGATTGCAGCCCCTTCTCGTCGCTAAACACTGCAGCGGCGTTGCGCAATTGCGCGCTCTCCGCCGCTTCTTCGTGCCCGCGAACCTCCGGACCAGGATCGGCGTGAGCTGGCACATCGGTCTCCGCGCTCGCATAGCCTTAGGCCGGCATCTAGAGTCGGCTTCAAGCAACAATAGCCGTTTTGTCACTGTACAACTAGGATCCCCTTCTACTACGGCGCGTAGTCGCGCCCCGGCGGCGTCGGCCTTCGCCCTGGCGTTCTTTGTCGGCGCCATTCTTGTGGGACAAACTGCCTGCCAGCGCCACGCTATTCGGGGGCGGGCCGCGATGAGCGACCCGCGAGCTGCACGCCTTGGCTACGCTATGGGTTTTCGCGCGACTTGGTTGCCATAATCTTCGCACCTATTCGGCTTTCTTTCCGCTTAGCGGACGTCCCGAGCAGTATGAGCACACGCGAAACGTCCTAGTCTAGACAGCTTTTCCCCGGATTTTCTCCAACTCATCTGCCACATGACGGAACAAGGCGGCGATT
>Ga0210399_10004633_pt1 | contig 10680 bp, 8 predicted proteins | sample IncBWC14MmetaG_FD_150865 | JGI IMG/M metagenome (GOLD analysis project Ga0210399, IMG submission 150865) | Forest soil microbial communities from Barre Woods Harvard Forest LTER site, Petersham, Massachusetts, United States - Inc-BW-C-14-M | ecosystem: Environmental > Terrestrial > Soil >...
GCGAGCCCAGAGCCAGCCCGCCAAGCGCCACGGTGGTGAGAAGGATGCGTTTCATTGTTAGCCCCTGTCGAAGTTTCTATCGCTGTGACGACCCGAAGAGCGAGGTGCCTCACATCAGAAGTGAATGATGATGTCCGCCGAACCGATCAGCGCGGTGTTCTTGTTCGGCGCGATACCAAGGTTGGCGTTGCCGTTGAACGCGGGCGCATCCAGCGAACGGTAGAACGAGAATTCGGGCCGGATCTCGATCTGCGGCGAGAACCAGTGCTGCCAGCCGATGCCGGTCTCGACGTAGCGAGTCTTGACGCCGGTGCGCTGGCCTTCCTTGTCGTCAAAGAACTCGAGGCGATACGAAATATTGTCCAGCGCCGACGGCTTGTAGTTCAGGTACATCAGATAGGTCTGCACCTCGGCCCTGCACGAGAACACCGTCGCGCTGCTGCATTGTGCCAGGAACGGCGCGTTGAAGGGCATGTACTGCGGCGAGAACGGCGTGCCCCCTGCGGTGAACGCCGCCAGAGCCGCAGGATTGTTCTGATTGAGCACATTGTTCTGGTGCTCATTGTACGTTTCGAACGAGATATGCCACTGGTCATTGAACTTGTGATAGTAGGTCAGGCCATACCATTGCAGGTTGTTGTAACCCCAATCACCATTGTTGATGGCGTTCGCAACGATGTAGACGCCGTCGTTTCCGCTGTCGGTCGTATAGCGGACGCCTGCGCTGACGCTCGGTTGCGCACCCGGATCCTTCAACATCGTGCTGTTCGGATAGAGCGGATTCGGGAACGGGTTCGCGATCTTCTCCCCGACATGCCAAGGCATCGCCTCGGTACCGACATTCACCCCCAATTGAAGCATCCAGTTCTTGGTCACCGCGAGCGTGCTCTGGATGCCCGTGTTGGTGTAGTTGTCGAACGTATAGGTCATCGAGTGCGTGTACATGTAGTTGTTCGGCGCGAGTTGCGCCTCGATGTCCGGGATCGAGATGTAGCGGCCGAAACGGATCATCAGACCTTCGGCGATGTGCGGAATGAACACCTCGCCGTAAGCCATCGGCAGGTCGTAGCCGTAGTTCTTGTTCTGGTTCAGAAGCTGATAGCTCCAGAGGCCAAACGCTGTGGTGTAGCGATAGTTTTCGCCATAGATCGGCGCGAGCCGAAAGCCCCAGTCCACGTGGTCCTTCTGAACCGTGTCAGGCAGGCGCTCGATATAAACCACGGCCTGGTCGAGCTGCACCGTGTTCGGATTGTAGTCATAGGCCGCAGGCGAGTTGCCGCCACGCACCGTGTTGTTCGAGAGGTTGCCACCCGCGTTGATCCAGCCGTAGATCTGGATGTGGTTGTCGTTCATGGCCTCGCCGAGCTTGGTGTTGCCGAGCGCCGCCATTAGGGGGCTGTCGATCGAGCTCGGCCGCGTCACGCCAAGGCTCGTCGAGCCGCCATAGGGCCACTCCGTGAACGGCATTGGCGGGGTGCTTTCCGGGGTCGCGGGCCAGCCGTCACGGCGCGACGGCGGCGCCTTGGGATCGGACGGTGCCGCCTCGTGCCCCCATTCAAGCCGGTAGTAGTTGATGAAGCGGGTGATGAAGTCGTCGCCCAGATACGAGTCGAGGCAGGAGTACTTCTTGTAGGGATCGCAGACGGTCTTCCCCATCGGCGGCAGCGTGTCTGCTGCGATTGCCGCGTTCGCCAATCCGAACGCCACAAAAGAGACGCCCGTCATAAGCACTTTCTTCATATTGTCGCCCCAACGTGTTGCTACAAACATCGCAGCGCGTGGTCACGCCTCTGCGATCGCCTGTAACGATCATTCGTTTTGGGGCTGGGGAAAATCGATACGGTTTCCCCCGCGGTTTCATTAAAACAAAATAGCTGAAACGCCGTTCAAGGCGCTCGTTGCCCGCATATTGCTCATTTGCACGGTGGTTTGCTCAAATCACCGGCGAAACTTGTGACGTTTTGACGAGAATTGGCATTGCGGTGCAATCGATTTCCAGCGGCATGTTGCTTTTCCGCCATATGCGTTGCGGCGAAGGCGGCACCGGCCAGCGCACGAATATTTTTTTGCTATGGAAATGCGCGCCGTTGCCTATCGAAGATATATGACCGAAGCCGGTAGGATTCGCGCATCGAGCGTATTCGCTCCTGGCGAGGCGTGACCATGGCCGTCGAAGCAGATTTCTCGCGCGATTCGGACAGTGCGGAGCGGATGGAGAATTTCGATCTCCGCTTTCTACCCGGCAACCTAACCAAGCAGTGCTGCAGCCTGATCGAGAGCTACCATGAGGTGCATGGTTACGTCTGTCTGCCGGACATCCTGTGGAAGTCCCGTCTCGGGCCTTTCATCGAAAAACACGACGAGCTTCGCCAATTCCTGAAGAAGGCATCGACGACGCGAAGCGCAAAGAAAGCCAATGACGGCTTCGTGCGGATCGCGACGACGATCCTGTCGCTCGAAATTCTCGCGAGCAGCTTCGCCGGCTGGGGCGCAATCTATCCCGCAGCGGCGGAGTTCGCGCGCGCGATCCTCAAGCAGAACGCGTCCGGCCCGCACATGCCCTTGATGGAGTTCTACCTCTATCCGCCGAAATATCTCAGCTCCGCTGCGCTCGCGACGCTTGTGCCGCCGCCCACCCGTTCGCGCGAATCCGACTTGTATCGTGCGTCAAATCCGGAGTTGGCCGACGCGAAGCGGGCCTTGAATTACCTCAAGACACTGCAACAGACGCCTGATGGCAGGTCGTCACATGCCGTTGCGGCTTCGTCCGCCTGAATATCGAGCGAAGCGGATCAGACAATCCGAACGACTATTACTTTTATATTTTCTCCTCCAGTTAACAGCATAGATTTTCTACGCGCGCTTGAGAGATGCTGGTTCCGCCGGGTAGTCACTTGGACATCGGGGGCAACGGTCGAACCGCAGGCGTGGAATCTGTCTTGCTGAAGGCGGGGATCGTACGCAGGCGCGCCGGAGCGCCATAGATCAGCCGCTGCGTAAGCGAGCTTGCGCCGCCCGCGTGACGACCCGTCCGGTGCTCTCTCGACGGAAACGTGTCGCTTGAACTACCATCCCTCCGTGGTTGAAGGGTCTGCAAAGGAGCAGACAGGACCGCTCGAAAACGACGTCGTGGCCGCGCCGCCTCCGGGCAACGAACGGTCATTGCGCGGCGCGTTCCTGACCTCTGCTCTGCCCCTGCTCCTCTCCTGCGCCGGTATCGGCGTGGTCACAGCCGCGTTGCTGCCGATGGGCCAGAGGGCGGCGGCCAATCTCGTTCCGATCGCTTATCTGATCCCTGTCATCTTTGCCGCGACCAGATGGGGTCTCCGGCCGGCGCTGGTGGCGTCGATCGCCGGGATCGCTGCGGCGGATTTCTTCTTCTTCCCTCCGCTCTACAGCTTTCACGTCGATGATCCGCAGGAGGTCATCGATATCCTGCTGTTTCTGGTGATTTCGCTCGTCAGCAGCGACCTCGCCGCCCGCCTGCGGCGCGAAACGGAAACGCTCCGACAGCGCGAGGGCGAAATTCAGCACCTCTACGAATTCTCGCGACGCCTGGCAGCCTGCTTCACCGTCTCCGATCTGGTCGCGGCGATCCAGGACCATCTGGCGCGCACGCTCGGGCCAGACGTCGCCTTCTTTGTGGCCATGCCGGATGGCCATTTCGAACCGCCCGAGCTCGGCTCCGCACCGCAGACGGTGCGCGAGAGCGTCGCCGCGATGGTCGCATCGGCAAGGATTTCCGCGCGCACCATCGTCGACCAGCCCATGCGGGAGACCTGGCTGATCCGCGCGATATTCTCGCAGACTGCCGTTCACGGCGTCATCGCCATCAATATCGGGCGCGGCTCACGCGAGACGATTGCGAACAAGACGTCCAGCGTCGAGGCGATCCTCGAAGAGGTTTCCTTGACGCTTCAGCGCCTCGACATCGGCAAGGCGATGGAGGATGCGAGACTCCGCCTGCAGGCTCAACTGCTGCGCGATGCGTTTCATGGCACATTGTCGCACGAACTGTGCTCGCCGCTCGCGGCGATCAAGGGTTCGGCAAGCGTATTGGAATCGATGCCAACGGTCCGAGCCGACAACCGCGCGCGCATGCTGGTCGAAGCGGTCTCAGAGGAAGCGGCGCAGCTCGACGGCTTCATTCAAAATCTGTTGAATGCGACCCGCGTCACGGCCGGCGGCATCAAGCCGCGCCTCCAATGGGCCGATCCGGAAGACATCGTCAACGCGGCAATCACGCGACGAGCAAAACACCTCTCGGCGCACCGGGTGCAAACCACCTTTGCCGGCGATCTGCCGCTGGTCCATGTCGATACGAGCCTCATCGAAGAGGCCTGCGGCCAGCTCCTGGAGAACGCTGCGAAATATTCGCCGTCCGCTTCGACGATTGCGGTCAGGGTCACGGCCGACAGCGGACATGTCATCGTGTCGATCTGCGATCAAGGTGTCGGGATCGCACCGGATGAGAAACTGCAACTCGGGCGCCGCTCATTCCGCAGCCCGCGCCACCAGGCCTCGATTCCCGGCTCCGGTCTCGGCTTCTGGATCGCATCGACATTCGTGCAGGCCAACGGCGGCACCATTGCCGTCCTGAGCCAGGGCCACGGACACGGGACCACAGTCTCCATCCTGCTTCCGGCATCCCGGCCGACAGCCTCCGGTCAGACTCCCAAATGAACAAGCCCGCAAATATCGTGCTGCTGGTCGACGACGAGCCGAAGATCCGGCGGTTTCTTCGCGCCGGCTTCGAGCTGAACGGATTCGATGTCACCGAGGCGGAGAATGCGGCGGACGCCTTGAAGGCGGCAACGCTCAGCGCTCCCGATCTCATCATCCTCGATCTGGCGCTGCCCGACCTGCACGGCACCGAGGTGCTGGAGCGCCTGCGATCCTGGTCCAACGTTCCGGTGATCATTCTCTCGGTCGTCGCGAGCGAGGAGGAAAAGGTCCGGCTTCTGCAGGCCGGCGCCGATGATTACATCGTCAAGCCGTTTGGAATGGCCGAATTGCTGGCGCGCAGCGAGGCGGCGCTGCGGCGCTATTTCAAGACCGCCACCGAAAGTCCCGTCATCGTCGCCGGCCCCCTCTCGGTCGATCTCGTCAGCCGCACGGTCTCGCTCAACCAGACGCAGGTTCGCCTGACGCGAAAGGAATATCGGCTGCTTCATATCCTCGCGACACATGTCGGCCTGGTGGTGACGCACGATCATCTGCTCAGGGAAATCTGGACCGGTAACCAGCGCGACAACGTTCAGTACCTTCGCATCCTCGTTCGCAAACTGCGGCAGAAGATCGAGGCCGACCCCAATCAGCCACGCCTCGTCATTACCGAATCGGGCGTCGGCTACCGCCTGCAGAATCGTCTCCAGCCTTCCACGGCCGAATAGGTAGCGCTCGATGCTTCGTCCTTCGCCGCGGAGGTCGTTCCATGTGGTGGTTTCCCGGGAGAGAGCCGACAAGCGCGCATGGTCCTGGGAGATCCGCCGCAAGCGGAGACCCCTGGGAATCAGGTTGCGTGAGGGCGGTTTCCGTTCGCACCACGCGGCGCAGATGGCGGGGCGTACGGCGCTGGAGGATCTTCTCAACGGGCTCGCGATGGACTTTGAAGGAACGCCGTAGGTTCTGCCGTGGCTTTCGATTCGAGAACATCGCCTCGTTCATTCGACCAGTTCGAACCAACGCCATTTGAAATCGAAACCAATCCATCCGGGTTGAAAGCGGCCGGACTCATCAATCATAAAGAAATAATATAGTTTTTTGCACCAACCGTCGGACGTTGCACAACAAGGGGGCAGCGCGGTGCAATTTCTTGTTCAAAAATTCACGATATTCGGCGTTGAGCTGCAAAATTGGATGCCGATTGTCGTTTTCTTGGTCGTCTCCTTCATCATCTTCGCGTGGCGGGCCCGCGACTTTTGAGCGTAAGCGGCTCGAAAAGGCATCGCGGCAGGAGACCACGCGCCCCAGATCCAACCGGCCTGTCGGCTCAACGCAACGGCCCGACGCATCCTTGCCGGGTATGAGGATGCGCCGGGCCTAGCCGTGCACCGGGACCGTTAACCGACGTCGGCTCTCGAGAGTAAAGCAAATGCCGTGCCGCGGCCTTCTTCGGAACGGCCTCCCGGCTTGGACGCCGCGATGCGGCGGTCCCGGTCTCCTCCCGGGGAGCCGCCAATTGCACGCACCCTGAAATGAGGCACGACCTCAAATCAGGAAAAGGCCTCGACGCCGACGATGGGAATGCCCAGCGATTTGAAGCTTGCATGGGTCGCGGCGACCGATCCATCGAGATCAATGCCCCGACAGGCCTCCTCGATCACCACGGCCTCGAAACCTGCGCGTCGCGCATCCTCCGCCGAGTAGCGGACGCAGAAATCAAACGCCAGTCCGACAAAGAACAGCGTGTTCCACGCGCGTTCGCGCAAGTAGCTGGCAAGGCCCGTCGGGGTCGTGTGGTCGTTCTCATAGAAGGCCGAGTAGGAGTCGATGCCGCGATGCATGCCCTTGCGCACCAAAAGACAAGCGCGGGTCGTCTCCAGCTTGCCGTGAAACTCCGCACCCACGCTGCCTTGAACGCAATGAACCGGCCACAGCACCTGTGGCCCGTAGCTCAGGTCGATCATCTCGAACGGATGCTTGTTTTCATGGTTGGGCGCGAAGGACACGTGATCCCGGGGATGCCAGTCCTGCGTCAGGACCACGTTTTCGAATTGCTCGGCAATGCGGTTGATCGCAGGAACGACCTTCTCGCCGTCGGGCACGGCGAGCGCGCCGCCGGAGCAGAAATCGTTCTGCACATCGACCACGATCAGAACGTCGCTTTTCGAAACCTTCATCGCCCAAACTCCGCATGAGTCCATCTACCGGTTTTTCGGCATGATAGGATGGATTGGTCCGTCCCAGAAGCGGGGCAAGGCGGCCGCTTGCCTTCGCGGGAGGGATCGAACCTCCGAACGGCTGAATCTGAATATGCGAATAAAATCAATGACGTTTCCGAATTTTCGCCTCCGCTCGCCCATTGACGGCATTGGCAAATTTCCCCCGTTCAGAGTGCCACCGCCAGTCGGCGGCCGTCACTCCATTCTGAGAAAGTAACGCCACTCAGTTCCCATGTTGTCGTCGGTAATGAGCGTCTGGCCCGCAGTCTCCTTCAAGAGCTCGGGGCATGGCTCGACCGTTGGACCGTCCTGACGGTAGTCGGCCATCAGTTCATCGAGTCGGGCGCGATCGGTGTCATCGGAGGCAAACTCGCGTTTGCCGTCGATGCTGTAGGTTTGCAGCGTTCGTCGCCAGCGCGCATAATTCCAGTCGATCGGCGTCTGCGACACCAGCATATGGTTGAGGAACCTGGCGCCGTAGGGGAAGGCGATGCAACCGGTGCGCTGAGCGCGCCGCGAGTTGGTGGTATTGTAGAAGAAAATCCCGCTCGGCTTCAGGTGCTGCTTCACGAGATCCAAGAACTCGGACGACAGCAGGTTGGTCGCGTTGGCGCGGAAATGGAACGTCGTGTTGGCGACCACCGCATCGAAATGCGCGTCGGGATGGTGGTTGAGCCAACGGCGTCCGTCGTCCTCGACGATTTTGACCTTGGGATTGCGCAGGATCGATTTGACGTCATCGTCTCTCGCGATCAGCTCGAGATATCCGCGATTAATCTCCACGATCGTGAGCGAGGAAACGTCAGGATTGTTGGCGATGACCTGCGCCCACGAGCCTGAAGAAAGCCCGATCATCAGCACGTCCCGCGGTGCGGGGTGGAAGAGGCTCAGGGCGTATGGGCGGATGATGCCGTTGCGGTCGGACTTCAGGTCCGTGTTGAAACGGCCGTCATACATTCCGTTGCCGAACACGGTGCCTTCGGTATCGACAGTGATGATGCCGCTGTGGGTCTCGACGACGTGTGCGAAGTCATGGTCGGACAGCGTCTTCGCCTGCAGGTTCTCCAGCAGCCGATGGCTCAGCAGGGCGATTGCGCCGATGCCAAAGATGAGAACCGCAATGGCGAGGCCGCCAAGACGGACTCGCTCCTGCCTGGTCGTTTGACCGGCCGCGATCAATCCGCCTGCGCACATCGTGCCGCCAAGAAGCAAGATCACTGCGATCTGCCTGATTCCGAAATGGTCGGTCAGCACGAAACCGGTCAGGACCGCTCCACTGGCGCAACCGACGATATTGACGAAATACAGGAGCGCCGTGTGCTGACCGGTTCGTTCATCCGCGGCGATGCCGAATTGCGAGAGATAGGGCAGCAGCGCGCCCCATTGCCGCGCAATCAGGAAGATCATGACAACGGCAACGCCCAGCACGCCGTTGCCAATCCATGCCAACTGGGTCATCAACGGCAGAAGCAGCGCACCGAACAGATTGGCCCAGATCAGGTCGCTCGCGGCTTGGCGCAGCGCATCTTTCGGCGCGAGCGTCTCACAGGACTGACCGGCTCGCCGCGCGCCGACCGCGATGCCGCTCAGAAAGGCGTACAGCGTGATGGCGAAGGCCAGCGAGCTCGATCCTGAGGGCGTACACATCGCGCGGAACAGATAGATCTCGTAGGACAGCGAGATGAATCCTCCCGCCATTGCGAGCAGCGCGACGAAACCCATGCCGAGTATTGGTGCGCGCGGCGGCGCGGCCAATGTCGGCGAACCCGCCGCCGGGGCGGGACTGAGGAGGACGTGCGCCGCGATGGCGCCCAGGCCGACCGCGATATTGATTCCGGCCGCGATCATGATCGCCGCGTGCATGCCGAGATGCGGAAAAATCAGTATGGCGCACACAAGGCATGCGAACCCAGCGCCAAGCGTGTTGACGAAATACAGCGTGCCGACTGCGCCGCCGATCTGACCAGACATTCGCGCCAGATATGCGACCAGGATCGGTAGCGTCGCGCCCATCAGGAGGGTTGGCAGGAGCACCAGGACAAGATTGATGACGGCGAGGGCAGACAGCGGCAGGTCTGCCACGAGAGCGCCTACCTGCTCGAAGATTTGAAGCGAGACCAATCCGAACGCGGCGGTGGCAAGCTCGATCACGCCGAGCAGGAGCAACGGCTGGACGTTGCTGCGTCGGGATATCCAGCCGCCGCACAGGCTGCCGAGGCCGAGCCCCAGCATGAAGGCGGTCACGACAACGGTCACGGATTCCGAGTTGACGCCAAAAATCCGGAACAGGCTTCGTTGCCAGACCAGTTGATAGATCAGCGCGGGAAAGCCCGAAAAGAAGAAGAGAAGGCAGAGGATGCGAATACGCGGCGGGGCGAACGCTCGAGCCGGCGTAGCCGCAGGCAGTTCGATGGTCGTCATCTGGATGGAATCCTCCTCGTAGGCCCCACAACCTAAGGAGGAAAGGTAACGGAGGATTGCAGTCCGTTGCGCAATATTGCCGGATATTTCGGTTTATTCTGGTACCGCCGCACCCAGGGTTAAGCAATGGTTGACACGGACCCGTTCCGTTCGGAAAGCCTGGCCTCAACTTCGGAGAATATCTGCCAATTTCGACGTCGATCGGCTGGACCCGCGCAATTGTGCCAAGGTGCCATGTCCCGTCAGTACGCACCGCCGACCTTTGGCTCAAGTCAAGCCTCCGGGCGAGACACCGACATCAAACACGCGATTGGGGAGGCTGCTCATTTAGAACCAGCCAATAAAGGCCGAGCTGCAACACGGCCTCGGAGAACTCGTGGAAATCCACCGGCTTACGCACATAGCTGTTTGCACCAACACGGTAACCCTCGAGTCGATCCTCGTCTTCGCGAGACGTCGTCAGGATCACGACAGGAATCACCTGCGTTCGAACGTCGGCGCGGATTCGCTTCAGGACTTCATGGCCGCCGAGCTTTGGAAGCTTCAAATCAAGCAGGATCAAGTCGGGAAGCTTGCGGCACGCCTCACCGGCCTCCGCGCCGAACAAATGATGGAGCGCTTCGGCGCCGTCGCGAGCGACGATCACCTTGCTCGCAAGGCCGGACTTCTTGAGCGCCCTGAGGGTCAGTGCCTCATCCGCCGGATTGTCCTCCACCAGCAGAATAGTCTTATCCCCGACCATGCAAGACCCTCCAATACGGGGCGAAGGCTCGCCCGAGTAGCCAAGTCATGCCGCCGCATCCCGAGAAATGCATTGCCCTGAAATCGCTTCTTGCGTTCGTGACGGGATCCCGCCAGGCGATCCGTTCTCCAGCGTGAAGTAGAATACTGCTCCCTGACCAACCTGCCCCTGCGCCCAGATCCGACCTCCGTGCCGGCGGATGATCCGCTGTACCGTGACGAGTCCAATACCAGTTCCCTCGAAGTCCGTTGCAGAGTGAAGGCGCTGAAACACACCGAACAACTTCGACGCGTAGGCCATGTCGAAGCCCGCGCCGTTGTCTCGCACGAAATACGTTCGTTGGTCATCATCCATCACGCCGACCTCGATACGCGCATCATGCCGCTTGCCAGTGAACTTCCACGCGTTGCCGATCAGATTTTCCAACACGATGGTCAATAGCCGATCGTCGCAATCGGCGACAATTCCATCAGCCACGACGACATCGACCTTGCGATCTGGAGTTGCCCGTTGAAGGCGGGAGAAGACACTCCTGGCCAGCGAACTCAAATGGGTCTCACCGCGATTCAATTCGCCGCGGGTGACACGCGACAACGCAAGCAAATCATCGATCAGGCGAGCCATGTGCTGCGC
>Ga0210399_10004635_pt1 | contig 10679 bp, 11 predicted proteins | sample IncBWC14MmetaG_FD_150865 | JGI IMG/M metagenome (GOLD analysis project Ga0210399, IMG submission 150865) | Forest soil microbial communities from Barre Woods Harvard Forest LTER site, Petersham, Massachusetts, United States - Inc-BW-C-14-M | ecosystem: Environmental > Terrestrial > Soil >...
CGATCAGGGGTCGGCAGGGTCGGGCCCCGGCGTCGACACGAGCGGCCTGTTCGGCGTGTCCGTGGACTGCGTGGAGGCGGTGCACGAGCTCTACTCGTATCTGGACGGGGAGCTCACCGAAGTGCGACGCGAGGAGATCCGCGTGCATCTCGACTGGTGCGGCCCGTGCGGCGGTGCCGCCCAATTCGAGGAGGACCTGCGCAGGGTCATCGCGAACAGGTGCAAGGACCGCGTGCCCCAGAGCCTGATCGACCGCGTCGCCTCGGCGATCAGCGAAGAAAGCAAGCAGGACGACGCCCGGAACTGATCTCACGCCGACGGACTCGACGGCTTTGACCTCAGCGTCGCCGACGACGCCCCTGTCGTCGCCCCCGTCGTCGGCCGCTCCCGCCATGGTCGACTGGGCGCTCGCCGAGCGCGTGGCGGCGGGTGCGCTCATCCTCAAGCCGGCGCCCGCTTCGTACCGGTCCGCCGCCCTCCAGTCACAGTTCGACGAGCTGACCGCGCGCGCCGAGCATCTCGTCACCGAGGCGACCGGCCTTCGCAGTGCGCACGGCGAGGCCCGTGCGAAAGTCACCGACCGGCCCGGCTGGGCCGCCCAGAACGTCCGCTCTATCGAGCGGTTGGTCGGGCCGGCGCTGGGCCAGCTGGCCGAGAAGCGCGGTGCGAAGCTCGGCGGACCGTCGCTCGTGATCGGCCGGAGCATCGCCGGCATGCAGCTGGGCCTGATGCTCGCCTACATGGCGACACGCGTGCTCGGCCAGTACGACCTGCTGATCGACGACCGCGTCGCATTCGAAGGGACCGACGAGCAGGACCTCGTCTCGTACGTCGGCCCCAACATCGTCGCCGTGGAGACGCAGTACGGGTTCTCCCCGAGCCAATTCCGGCTCTGGTTGGCGCTCCACGAGGTGACGCACCGGATGCAGTTCACCGCCGTGCCCTGGCTGAGGGACCACTTCGTCGGCCTGGTCTCGGAGATGCTGGGGCCCTTGTCGGGGGACCCGGCCGGCTTCGCCGAGGTCGTCAAGCGCGTCGCGACGGAGATCCGCTCCGGGCGCAACCCGGCGCGCGACGCCGGCGTCGTCGGCATGCTCGCAACGCCCGAACAGAAGGTCGCGCTCTCGAAGATCAGCGGGATGATGAGCCTGCTCGAGGGGCATGGGGACGTGACGATGAACCGTGCGGGCGCGTCCGAGGTGCCGGGCGCCGCGCACTTCGCCCGGGTCCTGGCGGAGCGCCGGACCCAGGCCAAGGGCCTCACCAAGCTGATGTCGAAGCTGCTCGGGCTCGACGCCAAGATGCGCCAGTACGCCGAGGGCGAGACCTTCGTCGAGTCCGTGGAGGAGGCCGGCGGCCCCGAACTGATGGCCCGGGTGTGGGAGGGGCCCGAGTGGCTCCCGACGCTCGACGAGATCCGGAACCCGTCGTTGTGGGTGACCCGGGCCGGTGGATGACGGGGGCTTCGGCCCCGACGACCCCGACGACCACGCCGACCACGCCGACGACGTAGCGCTCGACCCCCTCGTCGCCGACCTCCTCACCCGCTGCAACTTCCCGCCCCCCGGGACGCCCGTCGCGTGTGCCGTCTCGGGCGGGCCCGATTCGCTCGCGCTCCTCGTGCTCGCCGCCGCTGCCGGGTGTGACGTCACCGCCATCCACGTCGACCACGGCCTGCGGACCGGTTCGGCCGGCGAGGCCGACGTCGTCGGGGCAGCGGCGGCGAAGGTCGGCGCCCGTTTCGAGGCCAAGACCGTCGTGGTCGAACCCGGGCCCAACCTCGAGGCCCGGGCCCGCGCCGCCCGCTTCGCGGTCCTTCCCACCGACGTCGCGACCGGCCACACCATGGACGACCAGGCCGAGACCGTCCTGATCAACCTGTTGCGCGGCGCCGGCGCGGACGGGCTCGCCGGCATGGCGCCTGGATACCGGCACCCCCTGCTCGGTCTGCGCCGCCACGAGACCCATCGCCTCTGCCGCGTCGCCGGCCTCGACCTCGTAGACGACCCCACCAACGCGGACCCGGCCTTCGTTAGGAATCGCGTCCGCCACGAGCTGCTGCCGCTGTGCGCCGAGATGGCCGGGCGGGACCCGGTGCCGCTCCTGGCCCGCCAGGCCGGCGTCCTCCGAGATGAGGTCGAGCTCCTCGACGCGCTCGCCGCCGGCACCCTGCCCGACCCCGCCGACGCCCGCACCGTCGCCCGCACGCCGCGCCCCGTCGCCCGCCGTGCCCTGCGCAGCTGGTTGCGCAGCGAGTCCGGCTCGCGCTTCGCCCATCCCCCCTCCCTCGCCGAGGTGGACCGGGTCCTCGACGTCGCCGCCGGCCGGGCGGTCGGGACCGAGCTGTCGGGGGGACGCCAGGTGCGCCGCACCAAGGGCCGCCTCAGGGTGGTACCCAGCACCTCCGGTAACCTCACGCCGGTGACGCCGGTGACCGATGGGGCGGGAGGCCGGGACGACGCCGTGCGCATCACCACCTCCTCCGTCGCCACCACAGCCGGCACCGCAGCCGCCGCCGCCGTCCCGTCCTGGGCCGAGCCCGACGTCGGCCCCCTACTCGTCGACGAGGCGGCCCTGGCGACCCGCGTCGCCGAGCTGGGCGCCCAGATCACCCGGGACTACGTAGACGAGCCCCCCCTCCTCGTCGCCGTCCTCAAGGGCGCCATGCTCTTCCTGAGCGATCTCTGCCGGGCGATCGAGCTGCCGGTCGACGTCGACTTCATGGCCGTGAGCTCGTACGGCAGCGCGACCAAGACCAGCGGCGTCGTCCGCATCGTCAAGGACCTCGACTCCGAGCTCGAGGGCCGCCGCGTCCTCGTCGTCGAGGACATCATCGACAGCGGCCTGACGCTCAACTATCTCCGCCGCTACCTCAACGCGCGCCAGCCGAAGAGTCTCGATATCTGCGCCCTGCTCGTCAAGGAGGGCGAGCAACGCGTCGAGATCCCCCTCCGCTACGTCGGCTTCACCATCCCGGGCGACTTCGTCGTGGGCTACGGGTTGGACGTCGCCGAGCGCTACCGCAACCTCCGGGGCGTCCACCGCTACAAGGGAACGGACCAGTGAGGTCCGACCCGTCCATACCGTCCATAAGGTGCCGGCCATGAGTGTCGACATCGAGCGCGTAAGAAAAGCCGTCCACGAGCTCCTCGAGGCCATCGGCGAGGACCCCGACCGCGACGGCCTTCTCGCCACGCCCGACCGGGTCGCGGCCATGTATGAGGAGCTCTTCTCCGGCCTCCACGACGACCCGGCCCGTCACCTCGAGGTCACCTTCGCGGCCGAGCACGACGAGATGGTCATGGTGCGTGACATCCCCTTCGCCTCCCTCTGCGAGCACCACCTCGTCCCGTTCCTCGGCCGCGCCCACGTCGCGTACATCCCGGCCGAGGACGGCCGCATCACCGGCCTCTCCAAGCTCGCCCGCCTCGTCGACGGCTACGCCCGCCGCCTCCAGGTCCAAGAGCGCATGACGACCGAGATCGCCGACGCCATCCAAGAGGTCCTCTCGCCTCGGGGCGTCTTCGTCGTCATCGAGGCCGAGCACCTGTGCATGTCCATGCGCGGCGTCAAGAAGCCGGGCACCCTCACCGTGACCTCGTCTGTACGAGGTCTCTTCCGCAACGACCCCGCCACCCGGGCCGAGGCCATGCAGTTCATCCGGGGCCCACACTGACCTTGCCCCCGTGACGCCGGCCCCGTCCCGCCGCCGTCCCCTCGTCATGGGAGTCCTCAACGTTACGCCGGACTCCTTCTCCGACGGCGGCCTCTACGACACCTTCGAGCACGCGCTCGCCCACGGCATCGCCATGGCCGTCGACGGGGCCGACGTGATCGACGTGGGCGGCGAGTCCTCCCGTCCCGGCGCCGAGCCCGTTTCCACCGCAGTCGAACTCGAGCGGGTCGTGCCGGTGATCGACGCCCTCGCCGCCGCCCCCGAGCTCACGGCCCGGGGCGTCCGCATCTCCATCGACACCACGAAGCCCGTCGTCGCCACCGCCGCCGTCGCGGCGGGCGCCACGCTGATCAACGACATCTCCGCCTCGCTCTACGAGACCGCGGCGGCCACCGGCGCCGGCTGGGTCGCCATGCACATGCAGGGCGAGCCCCGCACCATGCAGGACGAGCCGTACTACGACGACGTCGTCGACGAGGTCACGTCCTTCGTCCTGGAGCGTGCCCAGCGGGCCCGCGACGCCGGCGTGGAGGAGGTCTGGATCGACCCGGGCATCGGTTTCGGCAAGATGATCGGTCACAACCTCTCGCTCCTCCGCCACCTGGCCGACCTCGTCGACGCGGCGACCGACGCCGACTGCGCCGGCGTCGTCGTCGGCACCAGCCGCAAGCGCTTCCTCGGCCTACTCGCCGCCGACTCCACCGGCCCCCCGGGCCCGGAGACGACCATCCCCGCGCCGGTCGAGGACCGCCTCCCCGGCTCCCTCGCCACGGCCGCTGCCGCGCTCGTCGCCGGCACGAAAATGCTCCGCGTCCACGATGTGGCGGCCACGGTCCAACTCACCCGGCTGTATGGTCCTGCCGCATGAAGGGCAAGTGGGCTGCAGGGATCCCGCCCCGCAATTTCACCTGGGTCATCAAGGACCACTTCGCCGTCAGCGAGCGTCCTGGTGGCTTCTCGGTCAACCACCGGCGGGTGCGGCGCCAGGAGGAGATCATCTGGCTGCGCGTCCAGGGCTTCGGACGGGTCATCTCGCTGCTCTCGTCCCCGCACAACCTCGCCGCGTACGAGGAGGAGGGCCTGGCCTGGGCCCACTACCCGCTCGAGCGCACCGGCGACCCCCGGCCCGTCCTGCTCGCCTGCTACCAGGACATCGACGACTCGCTGGCGGCGGGCCTGCGCATCCTCATGCACCAGGACGAACTGGGGGACCGGACCATGGGCGTCACCGCCGGCTACCTCGTCTGGTCCGGGCGCATCACCAACCTGCCGCAGGCCGTCGCGCTGGTGGAGCAGGTCGTCGGGCACGCCATGGGCGCCCCCGGGCGCGAGCTCCTCGCCGAGATGGAGGGCATGCCCGCCCGCGGCACCCCCACGTGACCCAGCCCACGCCCAGGTGACCGACCGCATCGAGATCCGCGACCTCCGCGTCACCGGCACCCACGGCGTCCTCCCCGAGGAGCAGGACCGACCCCAGCCCTTTGCCGTCGACGTCACCGCCTGGGTCGACATGACGGCGGCCCAACAGAGCGACGACCTCGCCGACACGGTCGACTACGGCGCCCTCGCCCAGGCCGCCGCGGACGTGGTGGGCGGCCGCTCCTATCGCCTCCTCGAGGCCCTCGCGGGCCGCCTCGCCAGCGCACTGCTCATCGTCGACCCCCGCCTCGAGGCCGTCGAGGTCACCGTGCGCAAGCTCCGCCCTCCCCTCCCTCTCGACGTCGGCTCGACCGGCGTCCGGGTCCGTCGCAGCCGTTGAGCCCACCGCCCGGGGCCGCACCAACCTCGCCCCGGCGTGCCTTCATCGGCCTCGGCTCCAATCTCGGCGACCGGCGCGCCTACCTCCGGGCAGCCGTCGATCAGCTTCGAAGCGCCGGCGACGTCATCGCCGTCTCGCCGCTCTACGAGACCGAGCCCGTGGGCGGCCCTTCCGGCCAGCAGCACTACCTCAACGTCGTCGTGGAGTTGTGCACCGCCGATTCGCCCCGCCGCCTTCTCGAGCGCTGCCAAGCCCTCGAGGCATCCGCCCAGCGCGAGCGGGCCGAGCGGTGGGGACCCCGGACCCTGGACGCCGACGTCCTCTTGGTCGAGGGCGAGGTCGTCGACGAGGTCGATCTCTCCGTCCCGCACCCCCGCCTGTGGGAACGCCGGTTCGTCCTCGCACCCCTGGCCGACCTGGCCCCCGATCTGGTCACATCGGCCCAGCTGGCGGCCGCTGGTGGGGACGTCGTCCGTATGGGTAGGCTGTAGCCGACGTTTTCGCATCGTCTGTAGGCGAACGGCACCCGTCAGGGGCTGGAACGCCGAAGGAGGTCAGATGCACTCGATCCGCATCATCGGTCCCGGCCGGGCCGGCACGTCCCTCGCCGCCGCGCTCTCGGCGCGCGGGTGGGAGTTCGCCGGGTTCCTCGGGCGTCACGATGACCTCACCAACGCGGCGCGCGGCGTCGACGTCCTCGTCATCGCCACCCCCGACGACGCCATCGCCGAGGTGGCGGCCGCCGTCGTGCCGGTCGTCACCACCACCGTCGTCCACCTCTCGGGCTCCCTCGGCCTGGACGCGCTCGGAGCCCACCCGCGCCGGGCCGCCGTCCACCCGCTCGTGCCGCTGCCCAACGGTGAGGTTGGCGCGGCCCGTCTGTGCTCGGGCGTCACCTTCGCCGTGGCCGGTGCCCCCGTCTCCCGCGAGATCGTCGCCACCCTCGGCGGCCGCATCGTCGAGGTCGCCGACGACGACCGTGCCGCCTACCACGCCGCCGCCTGCATAGCGGCGAACCACGTGGTCGCGCTCCTCGGCCAAGTCGAGCGCGTCGCGGCAGAGGTCGGCCTCGACCTCGAGTCCTTCCTGCCCCTGACCCGCGCCGCCGTCGACGACGTCGCCGCACTCGGCGCGCCCGCCGCGCTGACCGGTCCCGCGCGCCGGGGCGACTGGGCCACGCTCAGCCGCCACCTCGATGCGCTGCCCGAGTCCGAGCGCGCCGGCTACCAGGCGGGTGCCGCCCTCGCCACCCGGCTCGCCGCAACCAGCGCCACCGACTCCGAGCCCGCGCCTCGGCCGTCCGACTCCGTCCCGGCGAGGGTCTAGGGGACATCGTCATGGACGTCATCGAGACCGCCGCCGGCTGTCGGGCCTTGCTCGTCGGCGCCCGCGCCACCGGCCGCACCGTCGGCCTCGTCCCGACCATGGGCGCGCTGCACGACGGGCACATCTCGCTCATCGCCCGGGCCCACGAAGAGTGCGACGTCGTGGCCGTCAGCATCTTCGTCAACCCCCTGCAGTTCGGCGACCCCGAGGACATCGCCAAGTACCCACGCACCCTCGAGCGCGACCTCGCCGAGTGCGCCAAAGCCGGCGCGCACGTCGTCTTCGTACCCACCATCCCCGAGATGTACCCGTCCTGGCCCGACCCTCCCGCCACCGCGGTCACCGTCGGAGGCGTCAGCGACAAGTGGGAGGGCGCCTCACGCCCGGGCCACTTCGACGGCGTCGCCACCGTTGTCGCCAAGCTGTTCGCCGTAGCAGGACCCTGCCGGGCGTACTTCGGCCTGAAGGACTTCCAGCAGCTCGCCGTTGTGCGCCGCATGGCCTCCGACCTCTGTATCCCGGTCGATATCGTCGGCTGCCCGACCGTCAGGGAACCCGACGGGCTCGCCCTCTCGAGCCGCAACGTCCGCCTCTCTGAAACCGAGCGCGTCGCCGCTCAAGCCCTTTCTTGGGCCCTCGCCGCCGGCCGCGCCGCCATCGCCACCGGCGAGCGTGACGGCGCCGCCGTGCACACTGCGATGCGCGCCGTCCTCGACCACGAGCCCCTTGTCGACCTCGACTACGCCGTCGCTGTCGACGCCGCCACCCTCGACGAAGTCACCACGATCGTCGACCCCGCCGCCGTCCGACTCCTGATCGCCGCCACCGTCGGTCCCGTCCGCCTCATCGACAACAGCGCCGCCACCATCGACGACCACGACAACGAACAACAGTCCGCAACGTCCCACGTCCCCTCTCTCGAAAGGATCGGGTGAGCCAGATGCGCCGCCGCATGATGAAGTCCAAGATCCACCGCGCCACCGTCACCGGTGCCAACCTCAACTACGTCGGCTCCATCTCGCTCGACACCGAGCTCATGGCGCTGGCCGACATCCTCCCCTACGAGCAGGTCGCTGTCCTCGACATCGACAACGGCGCCCGCTTCGAGACGTACGCCATCGAGGGCGAGCGCGGCCAGGTCTGCCTCAACGGCGCCGCCGCTCGCCTCGTCTCGCCCGGCGACAAGGTGATCGTCATCACCTACGCCGACTACGAGCGCGCCGAGCTCGAGTCCTACGTCCCCCGAGTCGTGCACGTCGACGGGCGCAACCGCGTCATCGACGAGGTGTCGGCCCGCCTGGACGCCGAGCTCTCGGTGCCCCTGTCCGAACCGGCGTGATTGCCGGGGAGCGCCCCGGTCCCTTCGACGTCCTGGTTCTCGGCAGCGGTGTCGCAGGGCTGTCCGTCGCGGTCCGCCTCGCCGGACCCGATGCGGCCCTCTCCTTGGGCGTCCTGACCAAGGGCACGCTCAGCCAGTCCGCGACCCGCTGGGCCCAGGGCGGCGTGGCAGCAGTACTGGGAGGGGACGAGGACTCGACGGACCTCCATCTCGCCGACACGCTCCGCGCCGGCGCCGGCCTCTGCGACGAACAGGCCGTGCGCATCCTGGTCGACGAGGGCCCGGCCCGCGTCCAGGAGCTCATCGCCCTCGGCGCCGAGTTCGACCGCGAGACAACCGGCTCGCTCGCTCTCGCCCGTGAGGGCGGCCACTCGCGCGCCCGCGTCGTCCACGCCGGCGGTGCGGCCACCGGCGCCGAGGTGGAGCGTGCCCTTGTCGACGCCACCTATCGCTCGGCCAGCGCCGTCCTCGAGGGATGGTTCGCGCTGGACCTCATCGTCGAGGGCGGCCGCTGCGTGGGCGTCACCGCGTTGCCGCCCCACGAACACGGCGCCGCGCCCGCCCCCGTCGCCATCCGCGCCGACCACGTCGTCCTCGCCACCGGTGGCGCCGGCCAGCTCTATTCGGTCACGACCAACCCGGCCGAGTCGACGGGCGACGGCGTCGCGATGGCGCTGCGCGCCGGCGTCCCGACGGCCGACGTCGAGTTCGTCCAGTTCCACCCGACCGCGCTCCACCACCCCGCCATGCCGCGCCCGCTCCTCTCCGAGGCACTCCGCGGGCACGGGGCGCTCCTCCGCGACCGTGACGGCGAACGCTTCGTCGACGAGCTCGCCCCGAGGGACGTCGTTTCCCGGGCGATGGCGGCGCGCATGACCGAGCAGGGCGTCGACCACCTCTGGCTCGATGCCACCGGCCTCGAACGTTTCGGCCAGCGTTTCCCCACCATCGCCGCCTCCCTCGCGTCTATCGGCCTCGACCCCGAGAGGGACTGGCTGCCCATCGCGCCCGCGGCCCATCACCTCTCGGGCGGCGTTGTCACCGACCTCTGGGGCGCCAGCGCGCTCCCCGGCCTCTGGGCCGTCGGCGAAGTCGCGTGCACCGGGGTCCACGGCGCCAACCGGTTGGCGTCCAACTCGTTGCTCGAGGGCATGGTGTTCGGCGCTCGCCTGGCCGAGCGCATCCCGGCTGGGGCAGAGGGCCCCGAGGCGAACGGCGCGCTCCGCGCCGTGCTGGGCGAACCACCCCTCGACGGGATCGGGTGCACTCCGTTGCCCGACCGCGGCGTCGTCGCCCGCCGCAGCCGCACCGCCGACGCAGCACCGGCGACCACCTCGTCGCTCCCCGACGTCACCAAACTCCGCGATGTCCTGCAGCGGGCGATGACCCGCGGCGCGGGCGTCGTGCGCTCTGCCGAGTCCCTAGCCGGGGCCCGCCTCGTCGTAGACGAGGTCGCCGCCGCCCTCGGCGACCCCGGCGGCTCGGTCCGCGCCGGCGAGGTGGCCAACCTGCTTCAGGTCGCGGACGCGCTGTTGGTGGCCGCGGCGACCCGCACCGAGAGCCGCGGCGCGCACGCCCGAAGCGAGTACCCCGACACAGATCCGCGGTGGCGTCTCCGCCTCTCCTTCGGCGCCACCGCCACCGCACCGAGCGACACGAGCGGAAGGTCCGAGTCCGAGTGAGCACCGAGGGCATCGACGACGACATCTACCAACGGGCCGTCGTAGAAGCCGTGTCCCGGGCGTTGTCCGAGGACCTCGGTCCCGAAGGCGACATCACGGCCGCCCTGGTGCCCGAGACCGCGACGGCGCGTTACGCGCTCCGTGCCCGCACCGGAGGCATCCTGGCCGGCCGGGACTGCGCGGACGAGGCGTTCCGCCGCGTCGGTCCCGAGCTCGAGCTCACATGGCATGCGGCCGACGGCGACGAGCTCAAGCCGGGTGACACGATCCTCGACGTCACCGGCCCGCTGCGCCCGATCCTGACCGCCGAGCGCACGGCGCTGAACTTCCTCGGCCACCTCTCCGGCGTCGCCACCCTCACGGCTCGCTTCGTCAAGACGGCCCACGACGCCAACCCGGCGGTCCAGGTCCTCGATACGCGCAAGACCCTCCCGGGCCTCCGCCTCCTCGAAAAGGCGGCCGTGCGCGCCGGGGGCGGCACCAACCACCGGCTCGGGCTCTCCGACGCCGTGCTCGTCAAGGACAACCACCTCGCCGGCACCACCATCACCGACGCCCTCACCCGTGCCCGAACCCTGTGGCCGGGACGCATGGTCGAGATCGAATGCGACTCGCTCGACCAGGTGACCGAAGCCGCCCGGGCCGGCGCCGACGCCGTGCTGCTCGACAACATGGAACCCGCCACCGTGGCTGAGGCCGTGCGGGCAGCCCACCTCGGCGCACCGGGGCCCATCCTCACCGAGGTGTCCGGCGGGGTGACCCTGGACACGATCGCTTCCTACGCGGCGGCCGGGCCGGATCGCATCTCGGTCGGGGCGCTCACCCACTCGGCACCGGTGCTCGACCTCGGGCTCGACCTCGTCTGGACGAGCGCAGGCGGTGGCGGCGACAACGAAG
>Ga0210399_10004636_pt1 | contig 10677 bp, 10 predicted proteins | sample IncBWC14MmetaG_FD_150865 | JGI IMG/M metagenome (GOLD analysis project Ga0210399, IMG submission 150865) | Forest soil microbial communities from Barre Woods Harvard Forest LTER site, Petersham, Massachusetts, United States - Inc-BW-C-14-M | ecosystem: Environmental > Terrestrial > Soil >...
GAGTTGGCTCCCGCCATTATCCACGCCGAACAACATCGCGGCTAGAATTATTCTGGCGGCGCTTTTCAATCACTCAAGCAAAAGCATGTGTTTCCTGCGAAAAGTTTCATTGATTGTCGCGTATCCTGGAAGAATACCGCCAGCTGGGAAGGTTGCTGGCGGATTGTTCGATCTGGATCCACAAAAAACTCGTAATTATTGGCGACTGAACCGTGGCTGAGGCGATTCGGCCTGAAGTCGTGGCCGTTGCACGCGTTGCGCCGAGGTGTTGCGACGAACCCTGATAGGTTGAGCAACTGACAAGATCGTTCAACGCGTCCTGCGAACGGCTAAAGGCCTTTTGTCACGAACGAGCGATTTATAAAACGCATGCCCGCCGATGGGAACGGGGCCATGTCGAGGATGACTCACGCGGTCCATGCATCGCCTATGCACAAATCGGGTAGTGCCTCAGTAAACTGAGGCACTACCACAAATTCGCCGAGCGTTCACTAAGGTCTGACCGTATGTTACGATTGGGTTTAACCAACCGCGGAGAGGTGGCAGAGTGGCCGAATGCGGCGGTTTGCTAAACCGTTGTACGGGCTAACACCTGTACCGAGGGTTCGAATCCCTCCCTCTCCGCCATTACCCTAGTTATCTAGCACTTACAAGTCGGTGATACCTAGACTTGATACGGTTTTCAAGGAAGGGGTCACCCGATGCACCGCGAGGTCAATCTCACCAAAAGGGTCCAAACACCGCAAGGAATGCGGTATTGCGCTGTTGTGCTGTCCGCCAATGGCCGGGTCAAGCCTGACGCTGTTCTAGTCAACGGCAAGCCCGAGCGCCACCCCGAAGGGGCCTACTACATCGAATGGCATGACAACGGCAAGCGTAGCCGCCGCCTTCCGTGTAGACCACGCACGTTGAGTTCGGCCCGCTTTGGTTCTCACGCTCGCGGTCCACGGGCACTCTACCGGCTTAAACCATTCCTTCCACCTCGCGTACCAGTCCCGGTTAATCACAACCTCATAGCATTCTAGGAAGCGGTCCAGCTTCTAGGTCTCGGTCTTGGTTGTCGCGCTCAGCCCGTAGAGGTTGATACCGAGATTCAAGTGAACTTCCAGCTCTCAGGGCATTAAGCCTCCAGCTTCACGTAAGATGAGAGGATGATTTTCCGCGGCCCTCGCCGTGTTGTATCGATTCTGAGCCACCTTGTGCTCCTGGCGGCCACACTCCATGCGCAGCCCCAGGCTCAATCTCCGTCGTCGCCCACTCCACCGTCTCGGAAACACAGCAGCAAGAGCGCTCCGGCTGATTCCGGGCTTGATTCGGGCGCCGTGTCTAATGGCGTCTATCGCAATAAGACCCTGGCGCTCTCGTGCCGGATTCCCGCGGGCTGGGTATTGCGGACCGACGAGTGGAATACGCCCGAAGAGGAAAAAGGAAAAGAAGATAAGAAGGCAGAAGACACGTCCGCGCCCGCACCACCAGCCTCCAGTGCTGGCGCCAAAGTGCTGCTCGCGGCTTTTTCACGCCCTCCCGAAGCCATCGCGGAAGACATAAACGCTTCCATCGTGATCGCGGCCGAGAGCGCAGCCTCGTACCAATTAAAGGAGGCCGCCGAATACCTGTTCCCTCTCATCGAAGTATTCAAGGCGCAGGGTTTTACCATGGACGAAGATCCCTACGAAGTTGCCATGGGCAGCAAAACGCTGGTCCGCGCCGACTTTCACAAAGACAGAGGCACGCGGGTGATGCACCAGTCCACGCTGGCCATGCTCGCGCACGGCTACGCGATTTCGATCACGGTGATCGGCGGGACGGACGATGAGGTGGAGGATCTGATCGACGGGCTGACTTTCAGCGGGCCCGGGAAATAGCGGGGCAAGAGCCTGCGCCAGACCAACCCTAGGGAAGCTCCGATCAAGTATCGTAAGAGGAAACACAGGGTCCCTCGACTCCGCAGAATTGCCGAAAAACGGCAATTCTGCTCCGCTCGGGATGACAAAGCAGGAGCTTAATCAGAGATTTCCTAGATGGCGATTCGCAACCGGGGATCTGAATTCTTGCGGGGCGTAGCGTCTGCGGGGTGAGAACGTACTTCGGGGCGTTTGCGGAAGACGGCCTTGACGCCTTCGCGCCAGCGCTCGTCGATGCCAACAAATTCCCATTCGATTTCGGGCGCGAGGTAGCGCAGGAGCACGTCGGTTTGGGGATGGACGTGTAACGCGGGCGCCACCAGGTAGAGCAGCGGCTTTTCGGGAGAGAGCTCTCGGTCCGCGAAATATCCGAAGCGCGGAAATTCCGCGCGACTGTGATGCCAGGCGACCCGCGACCAGTAATCCAGGCCCTGCAGCGGCAGGTGGATATCCTCGTCGGCCTTGAGCTCGACGACGGCCAGGCGGCCGTCGTGGGTGGTGGTTAGCACGTCGAGCATGGCGCGGTCCGAGGCGGAGAACGCGGGAACCTGCGAATAAAGCGTATGCGAGTTGAGGCGTTCGTCGATCACGCTGACGTCGGCGACGACCAGTGATTCGAGCCAGCGCTCCGGGCGCAGACGGAAAAGTGGATGCTGGCGCGGGCCGTAGGGATGGCGCGTGTCGCGCACGGCGGTGAGCAGTTGCAAGAAGAGCGGCCAGTTCTGGGAATCGAGAACGCGCTCTTCCGCGCCTACGCCGAAAACGATTTCCTGCCTGGTGCGGAAGGTCGCGGCCTCGGCGCCGATGCGGGCGCGTGCGAACTCCAGGCCTCGCCAGCGGAAGGCCAGTTCCGCGGCGGAGAGTACGGCGACTTCACAGTTGGGCAGGATGGTTGTAATGCGGGCGATAGAATCCGCGAAGCGTTCGCGCGCGGCGGCTTCGTTGGTCGAGTGGACCAGGCGGGTGGCCACGTTGCCGCGATCGGTGCAGTCGATTTCGGTCAGGGCATCGTGACGCTCGTCGAGTTCGAGGAGGCTCCACTTGGCGGCGGCTTGATTGAGGTTGGCCATGCGCTCGCGGACCAGCGCGGAACATCCTTGCGGGACGAAGAGGTGCAGACCTTCGACAAGAAATTTGTCGCCGGAGGACTGGCGGCAGGTTTCAAGCCAGAGGATCGCGAAAGTGAGGGAGGCATCGATGGAGGCTTGCGTTTCCGTGGCGTTGACTCCGAGAACAGCGAAGGCCGACTGGCCGTGGCGAATCAGGCCGCGGGCGTAGATGGGGCCGAAGGATTTCTCGAGGTCGACGGCGGTGGTAAGACGGGTGATGGTGAAGCCGGGATAGTGGCGCTCAAGAGCGCGGCGCAGCTTTTGCTCGTAACTGATGCGGGCTGCTTTCTTGGCAGAGGGCGAGCGGCGGTCGTGCTCGCGGCAAATCTCGAGCCGGGTGGGACGCGACTGGCCGAGCCGCTGCACGAATAGTTTCAAGGTGCCGTTCTTCACCTCGGCATCGAGAACGCGGCGGACGGTGTTACGCTCGGCCGACCACAGGTGCAGCAGACATTTGTTGTACTCGCCGGAGATCGAGTACTTGGAATGGCCGAGGTCGAAGGCTACGGCGCCGTCCTCGAGCACGACTGCGCCGGAGGCCTCAGCGAGAAAATCCTGCAGGGTGCGGGTAAGGGCGTCTGGGGTCACATGGGAATTGTGCATATTGGGCGAGGCTGTGTCTGTGACGAGTGACCATCGTTATGGGGGAGAGTGTGGAAGACTTGGCCTGGCCGGGGTGTATGGGGTGGGGTGTGGGATAATGAGGGAACTGGTCAGGAATGGCTTTTGGGCGTGCGTGGTGCCTCGGGGGCTATAAGGCCCTCTAGAGGAACGTTCTATCGAATCGCTAAAGCGCTGCGCCACCCAAAACCATGCTCTTCTCATCAGTGCTTTCGCATCAGCGCCTTCGCGTAACTGCGAACAGGAGTAGATTGCCGGCGAGTCGAGTCTTGGCTCGGTGGCATCTAAAATCATGTGGATAAACAAATTCTGGATAAGCATCTTTTAGATAAGCAGCGGTTCTTCTTCGAACACTACGGGCTGACCGAGAACGATCTCGAGCGCTATCTGGGGGCTGCGCTCTCGGCGGGCGGCGATTATGCCGACCTCTACTTTGAATATCTTTCGTCGACATCACTGATGGTGGACGAGTCGATGGTGAAGTCGGCGTCGCAGGGGATCTCCGCGGGCTGCGGAGTGCGAGTCGTCTCCGGAGAGCGTACGGGCTACGCATATACAGACGATCTTTCTTCCGAGCGCATTTTGCACGCCGCGAAGACGGCGGCTTTGATTGCGAGCGCTCCGGCGAAAACGACTGTTGCGGGATTTCGGAAAGCTGCGGCGCGAAGTTTGTATCCGGTGACGCTGCCTTCGGTGGATGCGGAGATTAGCGCCAAGGTTGAGTTGGTGATGCGGGCCGATAAGGCGGCACGGGCGTACGATCCGCGAATTCAGGAAGTGCGGGCGAGCTACGGCGACGAACTGCGGAACATTCTGGTGGTGGGGTCGGACGGAACGTTTGCGGAAGATTCGCAGCCGCTGGCGCGCATGAACGTGTCGTGCATCGCGAAGACCGAGGGGAACTCGGCGCGTGGAACTTCTGGTGGCGGGGGACGAGTGGCGCTGGATTTTTTCTTTGGCGAGAAGACGCCGGAATTTTTTGCCAAGGAGTCGGCGCGGCAGGCGATCCTGCAGTTGGATGCGCGGGAGGCTCCGGCGGGAGAAATGGAAGTGGTGCTGGGGCCGGGTTGGCCAGGAGTTCTGCTGCACGAGGCGGTGGGACATGGGCTGGAAGCGGACTTCAATCGCAAAAAAACTTCAGCTTTCGCCGGCTTGGTGGGCAAGCGCGTGGCGAGCGAGAAGTGCACGGTGGTCGACAACGGGACAATGCCGTGGCGGCGCGGGTCGCTGAATGTGGACGATGAGGGCGAGCCTACGCAGGAAACGGTGCTCATCGAGAATGGAATTCTGAAGGGATATTTGAGCGACAAGCTTTCGTCGCGGCTGATGGGGATTTCCGATACCGGCAATGGGCGGCGCGAAAGTTATGAGCACATTCCGATGCCGCGCATGACCAATACTTACATGCTGGCGGGTCAGGATGATCCGGGAGATATTATTCACTCGGTGAAGCACGGGATTTATGCGGTGAATTTTGGCGGCGGGCAGGTGGATATTACGAACGGGAAGTTTGTGTTCTCGGCGTCCGAGGCTTACATGATCGAGGATGGGCAGATCACGGCGCCGATTAAGGGCGCGACGCTGATTGGTAATGGGCCCGATGTGCTGACTCGGGTATCGATGGTGGGCAACGATTTGAAACTTGACGAGGGCGTGGGCACCTGCGGCAAGGATGGGCAGGCTGTGCCGGTGGGCGTGGGGATACCGACGCTGAAGATCGATCGGCTGACGGTGGGCGGGACCGCGAGGAAGGATCCGGGCGGGTTCATGCAGTAGGCGCTTCGTGCTGGATCGGATGAACCCGAGGTCCCTCCACTACGTTCGGCTTCGCCTCACTTCGGTCGGGATGACAGATTTCGAAAGATCATGGCAGTTCCTCATTCCGGCTGAGAACTAAAGCAATCGCGCCGGCACTTCCTGCGCCGCAAGCGTGTCCACAGCTTTTCGGTCGAACGAAACGAACGTTTCCGCGCCGAGCCACCTTCCCTCATGCGCAATCACGCCATCCGCAAAATCGCCACCGCCATCGAGCACAGCTAGCCCAGCCTCAACTGCCGGTCGGTTCGTTTCCACATTCTCCGCGGCGAGCAACGTGCGGATCGCTTTCGCTATATCGGAAGGGCGAAAGCGATAGACGCTGCGAAGGACCCAAACAAATTCGCACAGGCACGGGACGGCGATCGCGACCATTTCGGCTCGGCCCATCAGCCTGGTCGCGGCGTCAGCCTGCTCGGCATCGTCGCGTACGGCTGCCCGCACCAGGACGTTCGTGTCCACCGCGGTTTTCATTTTCTGCCAGCTCGGGTCTTTCTCGCCCAGCCGCCGGCCCAGCCTCGTGCAGCCGCCTCATTCATTTCTTCAATCGTAACCACCTTCTTAGTCTTGCCCGCCAGTACGCCAAAGAAGTCCTCAATCTTTCCGCTGGGCTTGGCAGCCCGAAGCAGGCCTCTGCCGTCGGGAAGCAAGTCCAGCGCGATCTTCTCCCCAGGCTTGATGCCAAGATGCTGCAGCACCTTCTTCCGGAATGTCACTTGTCCCCGCGAAGTCACGGTCAAGGTGGTCATGGCATGTCCTCTGAAACCATTATAATGCAAAACTGCATTACACACAACAAGGGTTAAGCGTGCTGCCCATTCGTCCAAGAACCGGACCAACCTTCTAGGAAATCAAGGCATTTGTTGGGATAATAAGAGTTCATGCCCTCAACCGAATTAGAAACCCCGAAGCTCGAAACTGATCTCCGCGAGATTGCCCAGGATACCGTCCGCCGCGCCATGGCCGGTGGGGCCACTGCTGCCGAATGCGTTGTGCGCGAGGGCGATGAATTCTCTACGCTCGTCCGGCTTGGCCAAGTCGAGACTCTGAAAGAGTCGGGGTCGAAGTCGATTGGGGTGCGCGTGTTTTTCGGGCAGCGCGCGGCCAGCACTTACTCAAGTGATTTCTCGCGGACGGGGCTCGACCGGATGGTGAAGTCTGCGCTGGAGCTGGCGAGGATTACCTCGGAAGATCCGTTTGGTGGAATTCCGGAGGCCTCGCAACTCGGGGCGCTTTCTGGCGAGCTGGATCTTTATCACGAGGACGTTTATTCGCTGCCCGGAGCCGAGCGCATCGACTACGCGCGTCGCGCGGAAAAAGCGGCGCTCGATTTTGATCCGCGGATCAAGAATTCCGAAGGCGGATCGTTCGACGCGGCGACCGGCCACAAGGTGCTGGCGAACTCGCATGGATTTGTGGGGGAGTATCGCCGGTCTTACTGTTCGGTGTCGGCGGTGCCGATCGCGCAGACTCCGGAGGGCGCCATGCAGCGCGATTTTTGGTACTCGGTCGCGCGTACATTGACGAAGCTCGATGCGCCTGAGAAAGTGGGCAAAGTCGCGGCGGAACGCACGTTGCGGCGGCTGGGTGCGCGCAAGGCGAAGACTGCGCAGGTGCCGATTGTGTTCGATCCCATGGTTTCGACTTCGATTCTGGAGCACATTTTTGAAGGGGTGAACGGAGACTCGGTGTACCGGGGGGCGTCGTTTCTGGCGGGCAAGCTAGGACAGAAAATTGCCGGGGGCAACGTCAACATCATCGACGATGGGACGATTGTGGGCGGGTTTGGGACGAGTCCGTTCGATGGTGAAGGTGTTCCGACGCGGCGCACTGTGGTGGTCGAGAACGGAGTGCTGAAGTCTTATTTACTCAACACCTACACCGCTAAGAAACTTGGCATGCAGACTACGGGGAACGCTGCGCGCGGGCTGGCGGGGACGCCGGGCATTGGGCCGGGGAATTATTTTCTGCAGCCTGGGGCGAGGACTCCGAAGGCGCTGATCGCGGGAATTAAGGAAGGGCTTTACGTTACGGAATTTCTGGGGCAGGGCGTGAATCTGGTGACGGGCGATTATTCGCGCGGGGCTTCGGGGATGTGGATTTCTGGGGGAGAGTTCGCGTATCCGGTGGAAGAGATTACGGTGGCGGGAAATCTGAAGGAATTGTTCTTTAATATTTCGGAGATCGCGAATGATCTGGAGTTTCGGGGGTCGGTGGCTGCGCCGACGCTTCGGGTGGATGGGCTGATGGTGGGCGGGGAGTAGCGGGAGGACCCGCATCACTTATCTCAGGGGCTAAACAGTTTGCTGAAAAACTCGGGCTTGTCGGTGCTGCCGTGGAAGAGCGGCCCTTTAGGGCCGCGTAAGCCGTTGAAAATTAATCTGGGCCTTAGCCCTCGTCGCCGTTCTTCTTCGACCAGCTGAGTTTTTCAGCATACTGTAAAGCCCGGTGAGAGGCAGGGTGCTGATCCCGGCGCTGAAAGCGCGGCGCCACCCCCAAAGAAGTGACGGCATTTCCATAGTGGTGGCTCCGGCCCGAGGTAGCGAAATGAAATTTGCCAAGGTGGTTTTCTGGATTGCCGGGATTTGGGGCGTGTTGATCCTCACACCTCTTTACTTCATGTTCGATGCGATCTCGCGCAATGACCCTCCACCCGTCACCCATCCCGGCTTCTATTACGGGTTCGTCAGCGTGGGGCTGGCGTGGCAGTTTGCGTTTTTCGTGATTGCGCGGGATCCGGTGCGCTTCCGGATGATGATAATTCCTTCCATGATTGAGAAATTCGGGTATGGGGCTTCCTTGCTCGTGTTGTATTTCCAGCAGCGCATTCATCCGTCGGACCTCGTTTTTGCGGGCGTGGATATGCTGCTCGGCGTGCTGTTTCTGCTTGCGTTCTTTCGAACTTAGGCTTACTACTCTTCTTCGGAAATTTTCTTCGCTGTGGGCAAAAGCTTTTATCGCAGAGTGCGCTGAGGGCTCGCGGAGAACGCAGAGAAAATCGTGACGAAGTCCAAAATCTTGGGAGGCTCCATGAATCGAAGCTCATTGACTCGAAGATCATTGAATCGAAGGTCATTCTTGAAGTGGGCTAATTTGGCGGGACTGGCGGTCGGGCTGCCCTCCGTGCCTGCGTTTGGGAAAGTTGGGGATGAAACGAAACCTCAGGCGAAATCTCCGGCGGCATCTCAGGGCACCACGGGCGCAGCAACAACTACGCCGCTCGCGTCGCCCGAGACCATTCTGCTTAAGGACTACCGGCCGCAGTCGATCTACAAAATTCCGGTCACGGAGATTCCGAAAGCCAAATTCCCGGTCATCGATATGCACACTCATCCTTACGCGAAGACGGAACCGGAGATTGAGGCGTGGGTCCGGAACATGGACGAGGTGGGAATTGAGAAGGGGATGATCCTGACCATGACGACCGGGGCGGAGTTTGACGAGATTCATCGGAAGTATGCGAAGTATCCAGAGCGGTTTGAGGCGTGGTGCGGTTTCGATTTCACGGGCTATGACAAGCCGGGGTTCGGGGCGTCTGCGATCAAGGAACTGGAACGCTGCAAGCAGGCGGGGGCGCGGGGCGTGGGGGAGATCCATGATAAGGGCCAGGGGTTGAGGTCGGGAAAGTCGAAGGCTCCGGGGATGCATCCGGATGATCCTCGCATGGATGCGGTGTGGGACAAGTGTGGCGAGTTGGGGATGCCGGTCAGCCTGCACGTGGCGGACCCGATCTGGATGTACGAGAAGATGGACAGGCATAACGACGGGTTGATGAACGCGTACCAGTGGCGGCTGGATAATCAGCCGAATATTGTGGGGCTCTCGGGGATGGTCGATATTTTTGAGCGTACGCTGGCGCGGCATCGGAAGACGACGTTCATCGCCTGCCACTTCATGAATCTCGATTACGATCTGGGGCGGCTGGGCGAGGTGCTGGACAGGAATCCGAATCTGTATGCCGACATTTCCGCGCGGTATGCGGAGACAGCGCCGATTCCGCGGTTCGCGGGCCAGTTTTACGAGAAGCATGCCGACCGGCTGGTTTACGGGACGGATATGGGCGTCGACAAGCCGATGTACCGGATTACTTTCCGAATCCTGGAGTCGTTGGACGAACATTTTTATGAGGCTGATCAGTTTTCGTATCACTGGAGTTTGAATGGGTTCGGGCTGGGCGATGGGATCTTGAAGCAGGTGTATCACGAGAATGCGGCTCGGGTGCTGGCTGGGCGAAGAGCTTAAGAGATTAGCAAAGCACGGTATTCAACACAGTTGTCATCCTGAGCGCGCTCTTTGCGCGAAGGATCTGTGCAAGTCGCCGGAAGAGTGAATGCCGCTGAACAGTTCCATAGGTCCTTCGGCCCGCAAACAGCGCGGGCCTCAGGATGACAAAGAACCTGTAAATCGACAATCCCAGAGTCACAGCCTACAATTCCTTTCATGAGTAGCTTGGGAGAGCCAACTCCGGTCGCTGAGGAACGCGACTCCAGCCGTTTGATTATTGGGATCGCGGTGGCGGTGGTGATCGGGGGAACGCTGGCGGCTGCGTTTTTGCTGCGCGAACCGCCGAAAGTGGCGAAGCCGGCGTCGCCGTATATCGCCAGCCTGAAGCTTTCCGATTTCAAGATGAGCGCGGCGGAGAATTTTGTTGGGCACACGGTCAGCTACATCGACGGGACGATCACGAATGCGAGTGACAAGACGGTGACGCACGTCGTGGTCGAAGTTGTGTTCCAGGATTCGATGGGGCAACTGGCTCAGCGGGAAGAAGTGCCGCTGCAGGTGGTCCGGACCAATGGAGCTTATCTGGAACCGGTTGACCTTAGCGTTTCTCCGCTAGCTCCGGGACAGGCCCAGCCGTTTCGTCTGACGTTCGATAGTATTTCGGCGCAGTGGAACCGAAATTATCCGGAGATTCGGGTTACGGATGTGACGGTGAAGTAGGGATCTTCTTCGAAAGCCCTGCGGATTCCCGAAGGCTTTTACCTCGAAGGGCCTCTCTTCCACGGGTGCGAACACCCATCGCTGAGTTCCAGTGGACCGTTCCAGTAAAATGAATCCATGTCTGAGAGCAAACCATTTCGGCTGACGGAGTCGGTGAAGGCTGCGGGTTGAGCGTCTAAGCTGAGTCCGGCGGCGCTGGACACGGTGCTTGGGAAATTAGCCCGGCAACATGACCCGAATGTTCTAGTCGGCTTCGATCATGCCGACGACGCCGGGGTGTATCT
>Ga0210399_10004637_pt1 | contig 10676 bp, 7 predicted proteins | sample IncBWC14MmetaG_FD_150865 | JGI IMG/M metagenome (GOLD analysis project Ga0210399, IMG submission 150865) | Forest soil microbial communities from Barre Woods Harvard Forest LTER site, Petersham, Massachusetts, United States - Inc-BW-C-14-M | ecosystem: Environmental > Terrestrial > Soil >...
CCGCCATCGAAAGTGGAAACAGAAACTGAGCCAAGTACGTCCCGCCGCATCATGAGGATCGGCATTGTCCTTGGCTTTGGAGCAGCGGTACTGCTCGGCGCAGTGCTGGCTCTGACGCCGGCGAAGTTTCGGCAGCGGTTCTCGGACAAGAGCACTGTTCCCCCGATTCGCTCGATCGCTGTACTGCCACTCCAGAATCTATCCGCTGATCCCGCGCAGGAGTACTTCTCCGATGGGATGACCGATGCGCTGATTACCGATCTCGCGCAGATTAGTTCGCTCAAGGTGATTTCGCGCACCTCCTCCATGCAGTACAAGCAAACCAAGAAATCACTACCAGAAATTGCGCACGAGCTCAATGTGGACGGGATCGTCGAGGGAACCGTGCAGCGCTCGGGCGATCGCGCGCGTATCACCGCGCAGCTCATCTACGGGCCTTCAGACAAGCACGTTTGGGCCCACAGCTACGAGAGAGACCTGCGCGACGTATTCGCGCTTGAGCGAGACGTGACCGAGGAGATCTCCCGCCAAGTTCAATCGCGGCTCACCACGCCGGAGCACGGCCCGCGTGCGCAACCTAGGCCAGTGGGCCCCAAAGTTCTGGAGGCATATCTTCAAGGCAATTACCACCTGAGCCGTTACGGCGAGCGCGACCAGGAGCGAAAGAAGGCCGCCGAGTACTTCCAGCAAGCGATTGATGCCGATCCCAATTTCGCGCCCGCCTACAACGGGTTGGCGTGGGCCCACCAAGACCTCCCACAAGGGTCGAGCGAAGACGTAGCAATCGCCAGGAGGGCCGCGGAGAGAGCGATAGAGCTCGACCCAAACTATTCGGATGCCCGAGCGACGTTGGGATTCATCAAGTGGCAGCCCGATTTGGACTGGCGAGGAGCGGAGGAAGAATTTAACCGAGCGATTGCGCTCAACCCTAACAACGCCGATGCGCACTCCTCATTCGGCCTTCTCTTGATCGCCATGGGACGCGTGGGTGAAGGCCTGCAAGAGTGCGGAATCGCCGAGCAACTCGATCCAAATAGCGACAACTCATCGATCTGTCTGTATTTGACACGCGATTACGACGGTTCGATTGAGAGGGTCCGGATGATACTCCAGAGAGATCCGGACAATGGCTTCTTCCACTTTTTCCTCTTCCAAAATTACAGCAAGAAAGGGATGTACAAAGAAGCTATCCAGGAACTCGAAAAGGCGGCTGGCCTCTATGGATTCCCGGAAACCGCGGCCCGCATACAACGTGCCTTCGCAGTTTCGGGCTACCAGGGAGCGATACGACTGTGGGTGAAGGAGATGGAGCATCTTCAGGCAACCAATCAGGCTTTCGTGCCTGGCAACCTGGCGTCGGCCTACACGATCCTGGGAGACAAGGACCGCGCTTTCTACTGGCTGGAACAGGCCTATGAGCATCGGGAAATGGTGGGCGCTGACGGTGGTGTGTTTTTTCTAAAATCGGATCCCATGTTAGATCCACTGCGCTCCGATCCGAGATTCAAAGACCTGCTTCGCCGCGTCGGACTGCCGCCGTAAGCGGGTCACATCATGAGGGCCGCCACTGGAAAATTCGCGCGTGTCTTCGTTTTCGTGCTCGCAGCATGGCTGACGCTTTTGAGTATTGCCCACCCGTTATGCGCCCAAACCACGGTCAGTACCGGCGGCATTGTTGGCACGGTAAGTGATCCCTCCGGTGCTGTTGTCAGCGGAGCCTGCCACGACGACGGATTTTCCTCTCTCCTGGGGCCGCATTTCGGTCCACCGATCCCTGCTTAGTAATGTCCAACGAAGGTCCGCTGCCGGAGCCGATTGCGGACACTTTCAGGCAAAACAACTCTCGGGCGTACACCGGAGCCATCTGTGCTCTGGGCGGCGTCCTGGCATCCCATATCGATATGCGCCTCGTCGCACGGGACCGCCACGAATGCTGGTGTGTCGCCGGTGTTCGGATCAATCCCAGTCCCAGTAATATCGCCTTGATTGTTGATGTGATAGGCAACCATTAAGTACAAAGAGCCAGGTGGAGTGAGCGCGTTGAGATCGGTCATCACTCCGTTCCGCCAGAGTGCAGCCCGGCAATTGAAGTTGATGTCGCACGACTGAGCAATCACCTGGCCGCGATCGTTGATCCCATACGCGAAGCTGAAGTAGTCTCCAGGTAGGGTTCCGAGATCAGTAATCTTCCCGTCACGCCACATCACGGCGTGCGTCACTGTGTCACCGGGCAAATCCGAAGTCCCCACGATCTGGCCTCGGTTATTGATGGAGAGGGCGGCGTTATTCATCAAGCCGCCCAAAGTAGGCAGGCTCCTAACAACGCCGTTTTGCCAAAGTACGGCGTGAAGGCCGAGTGAGAAAGACGGAAAACCGCAAGGCCCGGTTAAGCCGACTACCTGGCCGGCTTCATTAACCGCAAAAGCAGCCCCGACCGAGTCGCCCGGCACCGGAGGTAGCTCCCGGATCTCACCCTTTTTCGGTCCCCAAATCACAGCTTCGAGATCGAGAATCTGTGGCGCGATGCAGCTCGGGTCCTGAATGCTAGTCTCTGCAAAACCGACGGCCTCGCCCTTGTTGTTAAGGCCTGTTGTGAAGGGGGCCTGTGCGTTGTTCCCTCCCAGTGTGGGAAGTGGGGTTATCACACCGTCTTGCCACGTTACCGCGACTACTGTGTTTTGGTATCCCTGGCAAGGATTGCCGTTTGGGTTGCAGTCAAGGAGTATCCCCCAGTTCTCGCCGAGGGGATCTATGTTTGCGGTTTCAGAAACGCCCACGATAAGACCCTGCTCGTTGACTTGACCCACCGCGCTGCTCGGTCCACCTAGCGTTCCGAGATCAATGATGCTGCCGTCAACGCGCCATACGACTCCATGCTCGGTCGTGTCACCGCTCAGGTTGGAATCACCTGAAACCAAGCCGCTGTTGGTCATTTGCTGAGCTGTGGCATAGGTACCGCCGAGCGATCTGAGAGTCTGCACGGCGTAGCGAGGCTGGCTGCCCGGGGTTGCCGTCTGGGCGCTTAACTGTTGTGGAATTGGCAAAAATGCGAGTGAAATCACCATGAGCAACGGCACGATCTTACGTTTCATCTTGCGTTTCATAGACGTCCTTCCTGAATTATTCTTGAAACCGCGGACCGAACTGCCGGTCCGTTGGTTTTCTAACCTTCTGACTGTTAACGCGACGTTTCTGGTGAAAAGCGGACACCGTGCACAAGAATTGCTTGAATAAGTGAGAACCGGAGTAGAATTCATTGATTTGTCTTGGGGTCAGGGTCCCGGAGGCTAACATGGAACCCGCGCCTGCATCGGAGGAAAGCACAGCCGCCTTCGGCTGGGACTTGCTGAGAAACGTGGTAGCTCGCGGGCTGCCATTCCACTTCACAACCGAGCCTGAGGCAAAGCCCGTGCCATTGACTGTGAGCGTGAACCCTGCACTGCCTGGAGCGATCGCGTCGGGCACAAGAGGCTGATTAATGAGGGGAACGGGGTTCTGCGCGATCGCAGTACCGCTCAGCGCTGAAAGCATAATAAGGAAGGTAGCCAGAAACCGGTGAATTGCAATGAACGAGATACGATTGTTTGATGTCATAACCTCCCTCTCAATTCCAACCACACGACTTTCTGGCATTTAACTTTGCAATTAACGAGGCCTTGCTTTTCTTGGCTGAAATCGTCGGCTGTCTACGCACCAATACCACTACCGCTTTCGGGATCTGGAATTACGCCTCGCTTCACCTTCCTCAGCGCCTGCACCGCGAACCTGGTCATGCCTTCGGGTGTACTAATCGCCTTCCCCGCGGAATAACCTCAGCCCGTCGATGGTGATGACCACCGGAAGGTTTGTGCATCCGGCAGCGACGCCGATTGGAAGATCGCGCGAAGATGTTGACGATTGTTGTCAAAAACGAGATCGATAACGGCGGTGCGAACCAGTTGGCCCGATTGGTAGACGTTAGCGTTCAGAATTCCTGTGCAGTTGCCCTTCACCGTAATGGTTCCAATAACAGTCTCCTGCGCATAGTCACCACCTACGCTGCGGTTCTGAGTTGCGGTGAAGTTTCCTTTCGTATCCAGGGTAAAACTACCTACCGTCGCGACCGGTACTGCGCCGGTTGGGAGAATAATCGTTCCCGTATAGGTGTAGGCCCACTTTCCCGCCACGCTAGCGGTTGAGCAGCTGCCGTTGTCTGCTGCGTATGCTGCCGACGCCAAGCCCATGCAGAGCGTGACGACGAAAATCATCGCTAGCGTTGTGCGTACAACGTGGCGTTTCATGAGAAACCTCCTGATGGATCGGATTCGGCCGCTTCCCGGCCATGGCCGCGGTTTTACGCGGCATCAAGGAGAAAGTCCTGAGGAAAAGATGCAGTTAAACCGAAGTTTTTCCGAATGAGGATGCCTGAAACCTGTAGCAAATACACTTAACCGGTTCTATAATCTGGCGGTTGCGTGGTCTGGAGGGAAGTGTGGGCACCGACTTCCGAGTTGGGGCTTGGCTGGTCCGACCCAGCCTGAACACTGTCTCTCGCAACGGCGCTTCCATTCACCTGCAACCGAAGGTGATGGAGGTGCTGGTGTCTCTGGCCCATCAGCCTGGAGAGGCTATCCCCAAGGATCACCTGCTCAAGACGGTGTGGCCCGACACGTTCGTTACCGATGACGTTCTCGTAGGTTCTATCTCGGAGCTGCGGCGAGTTTTTGAGGACGATGCCCGCGAGCCTCGTTTTATCCAGACGATCCCCAAGCGCGGCTACCGATTGATCGCGCCGGTCGAACCGGCCAACGGAGTGCTGGACAAAGCGGCAGTCCTGACCAGCTCACAAATCGGCGGTACGTCAACGACCGGGGCCACCCACTGGCGCCTGAGAACAGGGGCTTTTGCCGCCGCGGCTTTAGTGCTGGTTGCGCTGATCGCCAGCTCCGGCAAGATTCAGCGATGGCTTTCAGCGACGAGCAATTCTTCTTCGATCCATTCCATTGCGGTACTGCCTTTACAGAATCTCTCCGGGGATGCGACGCAGGAATATTTCTCCGACGGGATGACCGACGCGCTCATTACCGATCTGGCGCAGATTGGCAGTGTGAAGGTGATCTCGCGCACCTCCTCCATGCAGTACAAGCAAACCAAGAAATCACTGCCGGAAATCGCACGGGAACTGAACGTGGACGGGATCGTCGAGGGGACAGTGCAGCGTTCTGGCGATCGTGTACGGATCACCGCGCAGCTTATCCATGGCCCTTCAGACAAACACCTCTGGGCAAACAGCTATGAGCGCGACACGCGCGACATGTTCGTTCTCGAGCGAGACGTGACAGAGGAAATCGCCCGCCAAGTGCGCGCACGACTAAGAACGCCAAGCGACGCGACGCTGACGCAACCGCTGCCGGTCAATCCCAAAGCCCTAGACGCGTACCTCCAAGGCAATTACTACCTGACGAGAGGCGAGCGGGGCTTCAATGATGAAGAAAAGAAGAGAGCCGCGGAGTACTTCCAACTGGCCATTGATGCAGAGCCTAGCTTCGTACCTGCTTATATCGGTCTCGCCTGCGCGCATGACAATCACCAGATTGGCTCAAGCGAAGATGAAGCGATTCGCAGAAGGGCGGCAGAGAAGGCTCTGGTGCTCGACCCGAACTCCTCGGAGGCTCTGGTAGAGCTAGCCGGCACCAAGTGGAACGATTTCGACTGGTCAGGGGCGGAGCAAGAATACCGACAGGCAGTGGCTCTCAACCCTAACAGCGCGTCTGCCCTCGACGGATTCAGCGCTTTTCTGGCTTCCATGGGGCGTCTCGACGAAGCGCTACGAGAAGGTCTGCGCGCTCAAGAGTTGGACCCGAACGAAGACCACCTGTCAAATATTTTGTGTTTGCGCGGCGAGTACGACCGTGCCATTGAGCTGCTCCAAAGGATAGCCGGGAGTCATCCCGACGATGGCATGGCCAACTACAACCTCTATCGGGCTTACGTACAAAAGGGTGCACACAAAGAAGCTGTCGAAGAATTAGTGAAGGCGGCAAACCTCTTCGGAATGTCGGATCTCGCTTCGAATCTACAGCGTGTTTTCGCTGCGTTCGGATGGCGGGGAGCGATGCGACAATTCGCGAAAGACCTGGAGAGTTTGCAGGCAGCCGGGCGGGTGTTTGTCCCCGAGAACCTGGCCGTGGCATATGTGGCTCTGGGCGACAAGGATCGCGCCTTCTACTGGCTGCAACAGGGATACGACCATCGCGAACTCGCCAGTCACGACTGGGGCGTGATGATTCTCAAAGTGGATCCCTTGCTTGCTCCCCTCCGCTCCGACCCGAGATTCAAAGATCTGCTCCGCCGCATGGGTCTACCGCCGTAAGCTGGTCACGTCATGAGTGCTGCCTCTGGAAACTTCGCGCGTGGCTTCGCTTGCGTGCTCGCAGCAGGGCTGGCGCTCTTGAGTATTACCCACCCGTTATTCGCTCAGACGACGGTAAGCACCGGCAGCATTGTGGGCATAGTGAACGATCCCTCCGGCGCAGTGATCAGCGAAGCTAAGATAACGATCACCAATCTTGCCACCGGGCAACTTATCAACCTCACTACGAATTCCTCCGGCTCGTTCAACTCAGGAGCGCTGATTCCGGGGAATTACAAAACTCTGGTCTCGGCCAAAGGCTTCAGTTCAGTGGAAGTATCACTGACCGTGCTGGTTGGCAACACGGCCACGGCGAACGTAAACCTGCAAATCGGGCAGGAAAATCAGATTATCGATGTGCCGGACTCCGCCGCGCGGGTCAATACGGAACAAGCGACCGTGCAAGGTGTCTTGAATGCGGACCAGATTGACAACCTGCCAGTCAATGGACGCAATTTTCTGGACATGGCGCAGTTGGAACCAGGAGTTCAAATCCAGGATGCAGCGAACTTCGGTTTTGGTAAGGACGGCTATTCCTCCATCTCCTTTGGTGGCCGTTTCGGCCGCACCGCGCGAATCGAAGTGGATGGCATCGACGTCTCCGACGAAATATTCGGCTCGACTACAACGAACATCCCTGCGAGCGGGATCCAAGAATTCCAACTCAGCCAATCGAGCCTGGACCTTTCCACAGAGCTGACTACATCTGGCGCGATCAATGTGACCACGCGTTCGGGAACCAACGTCATTCATGGCGAAGCTTTCGAATTCTTCCGTGACAGCTCGCTGGCTGCGCCGTTGCCTGCGCCGCCCGGACTCTCGGAGCCCTTTCAGCGCTCCCAGTACGGGGGGCGCGTGGGCGGGCCGATCATCAAGAACAGATTCTTCTACTTTCTGGATGCGGAACGCACGCTCCAGCATGAGCAGGCCCCGGTGTTAGTGGCCGCTCCTTTTGAGCAATATTCCGGCAGCTTCAGCTCTCCGTTCCATGAGAACAACCTCATGGCAAAGGCGGATTATCAACTTACCCGCTCAATCCGTGCGTTCTATCGCTTCAGCTACTTCCAGAACTCATTTACGGCCGACGGGGGCTCAGGCTTTTCGGTGTACGCCGGCAAAAATGTCACGCGGACACATGTGGTGGGCTTCGACTTCAACACTGGGAACTTCACCCACAGCATTCGACTCGGGTACCTTAAAACTGAGCGGAACATCACGGATGCAACCAGAGGCAGCGGTCTGCCCCTAGCCAACTACCCGTTGAACATAGCGATGGGCAATACGGGACTGGTAACCGGGCCTAATGGTATCGCGCCCGAGGTGATACTGCAGAGCGACCACCAAGCCAAGTACGACGGCAGCAAAACTTTTGGTCGGCACATTATCCGTTATGGTTTCAACTTCAACCGGATCGCTGCCGCGGGGTTTGCTCCCGTTGGCGACCTTGCGCCGTTTCTTTCCACGAATGTTGGATCCTCCGAGGTAGCCTTCGCACAAACAGGTCCCTTCCCAGGTGGTGATACGAACCCGCTGAACTATCCCGTGGAATCCGTCTCCGTGAGCAATGGTCTCGGGTATTTGACGCCAACCCCTGGATTGGGCCTTCCGGCCGGCAGCTTTTTCTACCACCGTCTCGCCGCGTATTTGGGTGCAAGTTCGAAATGGAAAAAGAATCTGACTTTGACCTATGGCGTGCGCTACGCGCGCGAACCGGGCCGCAGTGATAGTCAGTTTCCCCCGATTCCGCAACTCAACGCGTTGATGCCTGGTCTCGGCAACCCAGTCCGGCAACCGAATTCGAACTTCGCACCGCAACTGGGTTTTGCTTGGGACCCAACTGGCAGGGGCAAGACCTCGGTCCGCGGCGGCATCGGACTGTTCTACGAAAATGTCCTCACAATCGTAGCGCCGCTCGATCCCGCCTACCGCGTGCCAATGGGCGATGTGTTCATCCAGGTACCGACTGCGTGTGGCGGAACCGCTCAACCTGTGCCCGTACCCATCCCCGGGGGTGCACTACAGCCGACATTTTGCAGCGCAGTAGTTGGAGGCGTGTTGACAAATAACCCAGTTGCCATCGGAACGGTCGCTGGCCAGATCGCTGCGTTCCAGAAACAGTATCAGACCGACTCTCCGTTTAATTTGAATGCACCGAACCCAAACTACGTCGGATCGTTGCTGCAGCACGGGTTTGGATTTGGTCTGGGCACGAATATGTACGATACCAACTTCCGCACCCCGCGTTCCGTCGAGATGAACATCGGTATCCAGCGGGAAATTCGTCCCGGCATGGTCTTCAGTGCAGACTTCGTGCGTAATGTGCAAACGCATTACTTCCTCGGAATCGATGAGAACCACACCGGCGACATTCACCATTTCGACAGAGCTGCTGCGCAACAGGCGATCGCTTCGACCCTCAGCCATTGCGGAGTCTCCACTCTCGATCAAGCCATTCAGGCCTGCCCAGGTTTGTACCCTGGCGGTGGAGGGGCCAGCATGGTGGACTTCGCCAATTATGGGTTGACCTCTTCCGCCGACTTTGACCAGCCCTGCGGTGTACTGTTCGGGTACTCATGTGCCTTCGCTGGCGTCAATCCCAAGGCGCCACCACTGCCCTTCTTCAATCCCATTGGGCGTTCGGTGTACAACGGATTGCAAACCAAGCTCACACAGAACGTGCAACGCCCATTTCGCGGCGTGCGCGCGCTGAACTTCCAGATCTCGTATGCGTTATCGCGCTTCGAGAACACCGGCGGGACAGGGCCAGTCAACGCGATCGCATCGGACCAGGACTTTGGCGTTGGCGCGCTCGACAACGCCAAACCCAACCGGTACTTCGGGCCCTCGGTGCTGGATCGTACCCACCAGCTTTCCATCGGCGGATACACAGACTTGCCGGGCGGATTCCAATTCAGCCTCATTGGGCATTTCTGGAGCCCGCTTTCGACTTCATTAGTCGTGCCCAATACGAATCTCGGACGGGGTGAGATCTTTCGCACCGATTTCACGGGAGATGGCACAGTCCAGGACCCTATTCCCGGAACTCACGTCGGAAGCTTTGATCGCAGTATCAATGCGTCGAACATCAATAATGTGATTACGAATTACAACAACACCTACGCGAATCAGCCGACACCAGCGGGCCAGGTGCTGATCCAGAATGGCCTGTTCAGCGTGACGCAGTTGCAGCAACTGGGAGCTGTGGCCCCTTCTGTTGCTCTGGCCCCGCCGGGGCAGGTGAATTTATCCTGGCTTCGGGCTTTCGATCTGAAAGTCAGTTGGTCGTATCAGATTCGTGAAAGATTCACGGTGCAACCCAGCGCCGGGTTTTACAACCTGTTCAATTTGGCGAACTTCGACTTACCGGGGACCGCGCTCAATGGATTGTTGACCGGAGCCGCCGGTGAGATCAACGGCACTACTCGTCTGGGCCACAACGTAGACCGCGTTGGGGTAGGAACAGGCGTCTACTCGCTCGGCGCACCCCGCCAGATCGAGTTCGGGCTGCGGCTCACTTTCTAGGGTCAACTGCCCGATTTGGACTCCCTAAGTTTCCGGCTCACGGAGAACACCTTGCGCTCCACCTTCGGCTCCAACTTCCAAGGCCATCGTGAAAATGGGTTTTGTTACAGGCTTTAAGGGATTGCCCGGCTCAGGCTCCATCAATATTCCCACACGCCGCAACTTAAGCCGATCATCAGAGCTTAGCCACCCGCCTCTGGCATCATGGGAATACTTCGTACTGTTCCCAAAAATGGGAAGAGAAAAAGGCTACAACTTGAAGAATGCGATATTACTCACCGAAACCGATCAATGGCGATTTGCACTTCGATGCGACCAGTGCCCATACCAAGTAGCCGTCAGCTTCGATCATCAATGGTAATTACGGTTGTCGGGGAATCGGTACCGTCCCGCTTGTCATCGCTGCTCCACGACCCCGTAAGTTCTTAGGAATGGGCTTCAATACCGATCCTACGCCGTGCTTCTCGCGTGAGTGATTCTGCATTGCTCGCGCTGCCTGCGTACGAGGACTGCCGAGGCTCTCATTGAATGAGTTGATGCGCTCCACATGTGAGCAGTCGTGACAAAGTAGGATAATACCGTCGGTGTCTTTGCTGATTTTGTACATGGTTTGAACCTACTCTCTCTCTATTACTCAAAATGTGCACTATTGAACAGACGAGGAATGACTTACTCGATACATTAGGCCAATCATAGGAGAGTGATTTGAAGGAGCGGCCGTCCCTTCCCCGACGTGAATCGCGTGGTCTGCGGCTGACTCCTC
>Ga0210399_10004639_pt1 | contig 10672 bp, 8 predicted proteins | sample IncBWC14MmetaG_FD_150865 | JGI IMG/M metagenome (GOLD analysis project Ga0210399, IMG submission 150865) | Forest soil microbial communities from Barre Woods Harvard Forest LTER site, Petersham, Massachusetts, United States - Inc-BW-C-14-M | ecosystem: Environmental > Terrestrial > Soil >...
GGTACCGCATACACCGGGCCGATGCCCATTTCGTCGGGCTCGCAGCCGGCCACCGCGAAGCCGCGGAAAATACCCAGCGGCTTCAAACCGCGCTTCTCTGCGAGTTTGCTGTCCATCACCACACAGGCGCTGCTGCCGTCGGAGAACTGACTGGCATTTCCCGCGGTGATCACGCCGCCCGGCATGGCGGAGCGAATCTTCGAGACCCCTTCCAGCGTGGTGTCAGGACGAATGCCCTCATCGCTGGAAATGGTGACCTCGCGCATCGAGACGGCGCCGGTAGTCTTGTCGATCACGCCCATGGTGGTCGTCATCGGGGCAATCTCATCCTTGAACTTGCCGGCCGCTTGGGCGGCAGCGGCGCGCAGCTGGCTGCGCACGCCGTATTCGTCCTGAGCTTCTTTGGGGATGTTGTAGCGCTTCGCCACGTTTTCGGCCGTCTGCAGCATGCTCCAATACAGCGTGGGCTTGTGCTCATCGATCCAGGGATCCTTGCGCATGTGCGTGTTCGTCTCATTCTGCACGCACGAAATGCTTTCCAGACCACCGGCGACGATCACCTCCGCGCCCTCGGTCATGACGCGCTGCGCGGCCAACGCGATCGACTGCAGGCCGGAACTGCAGAAGCGATTGATGCTCAAACCCGCGGTGGTGATCGGCAGGCCGGCGCGCAGCGCAATCTGGCGCGCGATGTTGCCGCCCGTCGTGCCTTCGCCCATGGCCGATCCCATGATGACGTCTTCCACTTCGGCGGGGTCGATACCGGCGCGCGCCACCGCGTGCTGCACCGAGTGCGCACCGAGCGTGGCGCCATAAGTCATGTTGAAGGCGCCCTTCCAGCTCTTGCCGAGACCGGTGCGCGCAGTCGATACGATGACGGCTTCTGTCATTTGTCTGATCCTTTATATCCGCTGAATGTTTTACCGTCCTGGGCGAGGCGCGCAAGCAGCGGCGCCGGCGTCCAGAATGCTTTGTCCGCGTGCGGTTGCGCAGCGATGTGCCGCAAGGCGCGCGCCACTTCGCTCAAGCCCGTTTGATCCGCATAGAACATCGGGCCGCCGCGCCAGGCAGGGAAACCATAGCCGTTGAGATACACGATATCGATATCCGAGCTGCGCTGCGCGATGCCGTCCTCGACGATGCGCGCGCCTTCATTGATCAGAGCATAGATGCAACGCTCGACGATTTCTTCGTTGGAGACCTTGCGCGGCGTGATGCCCTTTTGCCGGCGGTACTTCTCGATGATGGCGGTGACGGCAGGATCGGGGATTGCGTTTCGCGAACCGGCCTCGTAGCGATACCAGCCGGCGCCGGTTTTTTGTCCGAATCGGCCGGCCTCGCACAAATCGTCAGCGACATTCGCGATGGTTAGGTCCGGGGATTCGGCTGCGCGGCGCTTGCGGGCGGCCCAGCCGATATCCAGGCCGGCCAAGTCGCTCATGCGGAACGGGCCCATCGCCATTCCAAAATCCTCCAACGCCTTGTCCACTTGGGCCGGCAGAGCGCCGGCCATGATCAAATCGTGAGCGGCGGCGCCGTATCGAGCCACCATGCGATTGCCGATGAATCCGTCGCAGACGCCGGAAATCGCCGCGACCTTGCCGATCTTTTTGGCCAATTGCATTGCGGTGGCCAGAACGTCTTTCGCCGTCTTGGCGCCGCGTACGATTTCCAGCAGACGCATTACGTTCGCCGGACTGAAAAAATGCAGGCCGATCACATCCTGGGGACGTTTCGTGAACTGGGCGATCGCATCGAGATTCAGGGCCGAGGTGTTGGAAGCCAGGATGGCGCCGGGTTGCACCACCTGGTCCAGTTTTTCGAACACCTGCTTCTTGACCTCCATGCTCTCGAACACCGCTTCGATCACCAGATCGCAATCCTTCAAGAGCGCATAGTCCAGCGTCGGCGAAACGAGTGCCATGCGCTGATCAAGCGCGGCTTCGGTCAACGTTCCCTTCTTGAGCGCACCGCCGTAATTGCGTCGCATGGTCGCAAGGCCCTTGTCGAGCACTTCTTGCTTCATCTCCAACAGGACCACCGGGATCCCCGCATTGATCAGGCTCATGCTGATGCCGCCGCCCATCGTGCCGGCGCCGATGACGCCCACTTTCCGGATCGGCCGCACCGGCGTATCGGCCGGCACGTCGAGAATGTGCGAGGCTGCGCGCTCTGCCTGGAATAGGTGGCGCAGCGCCGCAGACTCCGGCGACAGCATCAGCGCGGCAAAAAGCTCGCGCTCGCGTTTGATGCCGGCATCGAAGGGCCTGTCAAAGGCTGCAGCGACCGCTTCCACGCATGCCACGGGTGCGGGGTATCGGCCGGCCATCGCCTTGGCGCTGTTGAGCGCGAACCCAAAGAAAGCCTCATGATTCGGCATGTTGACCTTCGCATCACGCACGCGTTTTACACCGAGTTTCTCGGAGATCACCCGGCGCGCAAACGCCGTGGCAGCCTCCAGCAAATCACCCTCGGCGAAGGCGTCGAACAGCGGCGTGCCGCGAAGCTTCTCGGAGGGGACCGTCGCACCCGACACAATCATATTCAGGGCCGCCTCGGCACCGATCGCTCGAGGTAAGCGCTGCGTGCCGCCTGCGCCCGGCAGCAGACCTAGCTTTACTTCCGGCAGCGCAATCTTCGCTCCCGCAGCAGCCACCCGGTAATGACAGCCCAGGGCGAGTTCCAGACCTCCGCCCATGCACACGCCGCTGATCGCCGCGATCACCGGTTTGGCGCTGCCTTCGACGGTGCTGATGACGGTCATGAGGTGCGGTTGAGTCGAAGCCTTGGGCGTGCCGAATTCGCGAATATCCGCGCCTCCCGAAAATCCAGCCCCGGCGCCCGTCAAAATAATGGCCTCGACCGCGGGATCGGCATTCGCGCGTTCGATGCCATCGACGATTGCCTGCCGCAATTCGAGGCCCAGACTGTTCACCGGAGGATTATCGAATTTGAGGACAGCGATACCCGCCTTCACCTCTAAACCAGCCTTATTCATACTCATTCTTTGATTCCACTCTGCAGAATTGGGTTCCGTCGCTTTGGCCGGGTAATGTAACAGCGGGGAGTGCTCTTTGAGAAGCAAGGGTTTACAGCGCGCTCGCAGAGGGCGGCTCGTGAACCGAGCCGCCGCGATAATCACCTAACCTGCCTGAAATTAAACAACCGCGCGCTTATACAGTGCGGTCAATTCGCCCCACGCTCGCTCGGCGCCTGCCTCATTGTAGGTCGGCTTGCCGTCCGGACCCATGGGCATGTCCTTTACGCACCAGCCGTGCATACAGCCGTCATAGACCTCTTGCTTCTCGGGCAGACCGGCGGCCTTGAAGCTTTCAGCCAGCTTGGTCTTCGCGTCCGGCTGGCGTTGGTCATCGTTCGTCGCGATGGCGAAATAGAATTGCGCCTTCATTTGCGGCACCTTGAGATGCGGACTGTCCGGTTTGTCGGTCACCAGGCCGCCGCCGTGAAACGAAGCACCGGCGCCGATTCGAGTGGGATTCGCAGCCGCCGCCTGCATGGTCATCGGGCCGCCCATGCAATAGCCGAACACACCCATCTTGGCTTTCTTGTGAACCATCGCCTGTGAATCGAGAAATTTCACATAGGCGGTGGAGTCCGACATGACGGCCTGGTCGGTCATCTTTTCGCGCACCTTGGCGATTTTGGCGCGATCATCGGCGCTGGTGAAGTCGAGGGTCATCGGCAGGCCGGGTGCCTTGGTGGTGCGGTAGTAGGGATTCGGCACCAGAACGGTGTAGCCGTTCGCGGCCAAGCGCTTCGCCATGTCGCGCATCGTCGGCCGCAGCCCGAATACATCGACGAATAAAATGACACCGGGCCACGGACCCTTCCCCTTGGGATGAATCAACGCCGCATCGCAGCTGCCGTCTGGAGTTGTTACAACGACATCTGTGTCCACCATGTCCGCAGCCGCGGCGGATGCACCGGCTGCGGCGGCGACGCCGGCCGCCAGAGAGAGCGCCGCGAATTCGCGGCGGGAAATTTTGTTGGAATCGTCGGTCATTTAGATATCCTCAGGAGCGATTTGATGATGGTGAGTTGCGCGGCAAAGTATAGGCGCAACGCTTGCGGCTTCAAACACGCCCGGCCGCGCTGCGCAGCCTTGCTGTTCGTGCCCTTCCCATTGCCACTGACGGAACATGCGGCGATACTGCAACGCGGGTTTCTCGCGGGGAAATACGATGAATATATTGAAAGGCAAGTCGGCAATCGTCACAGGTGCGGCAAGCGGCATCGGGCGAGCGAGCGCAATGTTGTTTGCCGCCGAAGGCGCCGCCGTGGTGGTGCTGGATCGCGCTCCTGAAGTCGAATCCACTGCGGCTGCAATTCGCTCGGCTGGGGGCCGCGCCATTGCCTTGGTCAAGGATTCCTCCGCGGAGCAGGATGTTGCCGGCGCGGTGGCCACTGCGCTCAAAGAATTCGGCGGACTCGATGTGTGCTATGCGAATGCCGGCGTCAGCGGCGGCTTGGTGCCCTTCTTCGAGGAAACCACCGAGCGCTGGACTGAAGTCCTCAAGATCAACTTGATCGGCACCTTTCTTCTGGCCAAGTACGCGGCGATGGAGATGGTCAGGCAGAAACGGGGGTCGATCATCTGTACCGCATCGGTAGCGGGCCTGCGCTCCGGCGCGGGCGGCGTTCCCTATAGCGCGAGCAAAGCCGGCGTCATCAGCATGGTGCAAACAGTGGCCAATCAGCTGACGGGCAGCGGCGTGCGTATCAATGCCATTTGCCCCGGCCTGATAGAGACCGGCATGACGCGCCCAATCTTCGAGCGTGCACGCGAGCGCGGCAGCGAGGGCAAGATCGGACAGCTCAATCCCCTGCAGCGCTATGGCGTGCCTCAGGAAATCGCGCAGGCCGCGCTATTCTTGGCCTCCGATGCGGCCTCTTATGTCAACGGACAAGCCATTGCCGTGGACGGCGGTCTGTCCTCCTCGCATCCGATCGTCGTCGCGCGCCACTGAGTCGCGCGCCATTGAGGGTAAAAAAAAATGCCGCGGCCTTTTGGGGTCGCGGCAATTCTTCAATGGCCTCTCTGGTAGCCGGTTCTACGGCTTCTTCGTTCTATTGCTTTTTCGTTCCGCTCGGTGCCGCAGGCGCTGCCGCAGTCTTGTTGGCCACCGCGGCCTTGGCTTTCTCCGCCGCCGCAGCATCATCGGCGCGGGCGCCGGAAAGAATGCCTTCGAGCGCGTAGTTGCCCTCATGGCAGGCATATTCGAAAATCCGGCCCTTCGATGAGGTGAACTCGTATTCGCCGCTCCACGGCCTGTCCCAGGTACTCGGATCCTCCACTTTGAACTGGTACAGGACGCGATGCGCACCGACGCGCGTGAACCGTTCGGTGACTTTCAAGTCCTTCCAAGCGCCGCGCAGTGCCGTCGCGCGCGGGAAGTTGGTGGTCTCGACCACCAGCGTGGGACCTTCGTACCAGCCGATGGAATCGCCCATCCACGGCCGCTCGCCGTCGGTACGATGTTTGGCGCCGATGTGGATCATGCGCACGTCGTGGACCATTTCAACCACGATGGCCACGGTGTCCCTGCTTTGCGCAATCTCGTAATTATTGTTGTAGAGCAGCGGCAGCATCACCGGGCCCGCACTGTAGCCGAACGATGTCAGGCAGCGTTCGGCCAGCGTCATGTTCTCGGGGTTTTCGCCACGGTGCGCGTATTGCTCCATGCCGGGTGCGGTAACACCCGCTTTGTAGGGCGGCAGCCGGCCATCCGCAGGATCGGTGATGAAAGAGCTGCGGGGTTCGCCGTTGACGCGCATGATCGTTGAACCCGGATCGATCCACGCAGAGTTGTATCCGCAACCCGCGCCGCTGAAGCCGCGGCCGCAATCGTGCGGCAGATCCGTGGTCTTCACCTTCGGGTCGGTGGGCGCGTTGCCGTCGGCCACGAGTTTCGCATCCTCGCCCTCGACCTTTTTCACCTCTTCGTCGGTCATTCCCTTTCGATCGCCGTACTCTTTCGGCCGCTCGAGCACCGTCAGCGTCGCATTGGTCCAGGTGCCTTCAAGATCCGGCTGGCCGTAGGCGTTTACCGGCGCCTTATAGGTGCCGGCCGCCGGTGAGGCGCCGGCCGCGAGCGCGGCAGAGGCGGCCAGCGCCGACATGGCCGCGGCTGCGATCATGGCAATGAATTTTTTCGTGTTCATTTCAGGGGCTCCTTACGCAAGTCGCCATACATTAGTTCTTCAACGAACTCGACACATTTGAACTGCTGCAATCGAGCATCATCGCCGAGGCGGCGATACATGAACATGCTCATTTTCCAAGGTCTGGTAAACGTAGCCGGGTCGGTAATCTCGGCCTCGTAGCGAATCGTGTTCTCGTTGACCATGGTCCAGCGCTCGACCACCTTCATGTCGCCCGAATGAAAATTGCCCGCACGATCCAACCAGGTACTGTCGTTTTGTCCGGTGACCGTCACCACCAGGGTGTCGCCGTCCCATTTGCCAACCGATTGACCCATCCAGCTATCGATCGGCGCCGGACCCGGATCATTGAACAGAACGTCGCGCACCGCGCCGTCGTACTCATAGGAGAACAGCATCGTCTTGGCGGACTGTACGATCTGGAACGGCAGGGACATGTAGTTGGCGCGCGGCAAGCCGGCCAGATCGCACTTCACCTCCGGATCGCGCTCCAGATAGTGCTTTTGATTGTCCTGCTTTTTGGCCAGCGCCTCGGGCTTGTAAGGGATCTTCCCGCCCTCGACCACACCCATGCCGGCCGGCACCGAGCCCACCGCGCCCAAAGCCACGATTGCCTTCGCGGGCACCGGAACCACCGGCCCCGGACGCAGCTCGAGCGCGGCACTGGCGAGGTGCGGCTCAATATTCCAATTGGCCGTATTCATCACCGACCAGACACCGCTGAAATTCGGGTGCCCGCCGACACGATCGAGCGCGCCGGCCGCAGATGCCTTATGGGGCGCCGCAGCGGGCTGCGCATGGCTCATGCTCATGGCGGCCACGGATCCGGCCACTGTCACGAGCACCAATACCTTGATCTTCTTGTTCAGAAACTTCCCCCTGGTCACAACGACGCCTGGATGTTCGCGGCAGTTATTTCTCGTTTGGATCCGCACCGTCTTTCGGTGCACCGGTTCCGCTCGAACCCATGAATACTTTGTGGCCATCCAAGAAGGTGACATCGCGGCCATTCGCCTTGCAGGCCGGACGGCAGCGCGCGTCCTTGGCGCGGTAGCCGCGGACGATGATGACTTCGCCCGCTTTCAGCGAATCGCGCGTGAGGCCCTCGCGCAGCAGCGTATTGGGTGTGCCTGCCTCGATCATCCACTCTTGAGTGACGCCATCGGTGACGACATCCATGTGCACCCAGGTATGCGGATTGATCCACTCCACCTTGGTGACCTTGCCTTGAAGCATGAGCGGCTGATTGCCGTCGAACTCGGCCTGAAAGGCGTGGTGCGCCAGGGCCGGCGCGCCGATGGCGGCAACAGAGATCAACACAGCAGCGAGTCTCGCCGCTTTGTCGGTGCGAAAATTCATTTGGGATTTCCTCCAGCCAACATCATATTTAAGTAGACCCTAAACGTATCCAATTGTCGCTTGCGTCGCCGAGCATTGCTGGACGGCGCAAAAAGGGCCCGTATAATCGATGCTTATAATCGCTTTAGATAGCTGTTTTGGCAATACAATTTCCGTTGCGTCCTCAAGATTGTTCGAGCAATCAACAGGTAGCCGCGGCTGATATATAACAGCGGAGAACCAATGCTCGAGGGACTGGTCACCAAATTGGCGGATACGCCCTGGAGCATCGGACTGCACGAATCGCTGTACATGTACGCGATTACCGAATCCACACACGTTATGTCCATCATGTTGTTTGTCGGCACCATCGCCATGGTGGACCTTCGATTGTTAGGAATTTCCTATACTAAGGTCCCGGTATCGCAGATGCTTTCGAAGATGCTGCCCTGGACGGTGGCGGGTTTCGCGCTGCTGGTCATCACCGGCGGAATGCTGTTTCTCGCGATCCCGATTCGCACCTATCACAGCCTTTGGTTCAGACTGAAGTGCATCATGATTCTCATCGCAGCCGTCAACATCGCCATTTTCACTTTCAAGGTGGAGCGCGACAAAGCGGCGTGGGATCTGGGACCGGTGCCGCGAAAATCGAAGATTTGTGCCGTCATTTCCTTGGGCGCCTGGGGCTGCGTCATCGTTTTCGGCCGGCTCATTGCGTACAACTGGTTCGACTGCGACAGCATCATTTCACCTGCCATGGCGGAACTCACGGGCTGCCCGCTGGATCCGGGTTGAGTCATGAGCCTGTATCACACTGCGCAAAGCATCGAAGCCTCGGCGCTCGGCCAAACCATCAGAGAATCCACCTGGTTGTTTCCTGCGATCGAGTCAGCTCATCTGTTGGCGCTGGCGCTGCTGGGGGGCTCCGTGCTGATCATATCCCTGGCGGTACTGGGGATAGGCCTGAAGGTCCCGCCCGCGGAGATCTACAGGAGCGCGCATCGCTACATGAACGCGGCAGTCATTGCTCTGCTGATCACGGGCGTATTGCTGGGGATTTCAGAGCCCGTGAAGCTCTACGGACGCGAAGCCTTTTTGGTAAAAATGATTTCGCTGGGCGTCGCGCTGCTCATCACCTATTTGGCTTTCAATCCTCTGGTCAAGCGCGGCGCTTCGGGCATCGGCATACGCAGCGTGACGGTGCTGACGATGGCGGCGTGGCTCACGGTCGCCATGGCCGGGCGTTGGATCGGGTTTTCTTGACGTCCTTCCGCGATAAGGCCCTCCCGCGATAAACAAGGTTAAGACTGAGGAGTTGGTTTCCATGAGCAATAGTCGGATCTGGATTGGCGCAAGCGCCATCTTGTTGGTGTTGGGCGCCGCGACGCTTACCTTGGCGCAGGAGAGCGCAACTCAGCCGGCGAACGGCGAGTCGGTATTCAATACGCGCTGCAAGAGTTGCCATGAACCGGCCACGGAACGCGCACCGACACGCGCGGAGTTGGCGTTTCGCTCCCCCGGGGACATCGTCACGGCGTTGACGACCGGCGTGATGGTCCCCATGGCGAAAGGTCTGTCGCGGCCCGAAATCGAAGCGGTCGCACTGTTCCTCGCACCGGGTCAACAATTGGGCGCGTCAGGCGTCGACCCGATGTGCACGACCAACGGGCCCATCCACGCCGGCGCCTCGGATTGGCCCGCGTTGGGGCCGGATGAGAATTCCAGCCGCTTTCAACCGAACCCTGGGATTCGCGCCGCCGACGTAGCTCGCTTAAAGGTGAAGTGGGCATTTTCCATGCCGGGCGGCGGTCAGCCGACCGTGGTGGGCGATTGGCTGTTCATCACGAATCGCGGCGGTAAGTTCTATGCCCTGGACGCCAGGTCCGGCTGTGTGCACTGGGCCATCGAGGATGCCCCATCGCGCAATACACCCATGGTGATCCGCTCGTCGATCTCGCCGAGCGGCTGGGCCACATTTGTCGGCACCGGCAAGCGCGTGGTGCGCGCCTTCGATGCGCAAAGCGGCCGGGAGATCTGGCACAGCGAATCGCTGGAAGATCATCCGGCTTCGTTCATTACCGGCACACCGGTGGTGTCGGGAGATCAGATATTCGTGCCGCTCTCCTCGGGCGAGGAAGTGGTGGCCATGCAGCCGAACTATTCCTGCTGCACGTTTCGCGGCAGTCTGGCGGCGCTTGATCTCAAGACCGGCCACAAGCAGTGGCAGACTTCCATGATCACCGAGCCGTTGGGGCCGACCCGCAAAAATGCAAACGGCGTGATGATGCAAGGCCCGGCAGGTGCGCCCGTCTGGGCATCGCCGACGGTCGACGCGAAACGCGGCTTGGTATACGTGGTCACGGGAGACAGCTACACGGATGCAGCCACCGAGGGCGACGATGCCGTCGTTGCGTTGGAAATGAAGTCAGGCAAGGTGCGCTGGAGAAACCAGGTCACGACTCATGATAATTTCATCGTGGGCTGCAGCGGGCCGGTCAAGGTAGCGAACTGCCCTACGCCTACGGGGCCGGATTTCGATTTTGGCGCCACACCCATCTTATTCAAGCACGGTGCAAGGCAAATTCTCCTCGCAGGTCAGAAGTCCGGCATCGTCTACGGCGTCGATCCGGACAATGGACGCACGCTTTGGAAAACCGCCGTCGGTGCAGGTTCGCCGCTGGGCGGCGTGGAGTGGGGCATCGGCGCGGACGGCAAGTATGTCTTCGTTCCGAACTCCGACATCGGCGAAGTCTTCGACGAGATCGGCGTGGCCGCAGGCGCACGGCCCTCGCCTGAGTATAAATCGCCGGGCAAGCCGGGCTTGAACGCACTCGATCCGTTCAGCGGCAGAATCATTTGGAGCACCCCTGCGCCGATCGCCCCTTGTCACTACGCGGGAGACCGTTCCAAGGACTTCACGAAAGGTGCGTGCGTGCGTGCGCAGTCCGCGGCGCCGGGCGTCATGCCGGGCATTGTATTTTCAGGAACTTTGGACGGATGGTTCCGAGCCTACGATGCGGCGAGTGGAAGAATCGTGTGGGAATTCAGCACGACCGCCCAAACCTACAGCACCGTCAACGGAAATCAGGCACAGCCGGGGGGTGGGATAGACGGCATGGGGCCGACCATTGCCGGTGGTATGGTGTACACG
>Ga0210399_10004642_pt1 | contig 10669 bp, 7 predicted proteins | sample IncBWC14MmetaG_FD_150865 | JGI IMG/M metagenome (GOLD analysis project Ga0210399, IMG submission 150865) | Forest soil microbial communities from Barre Woods Harvard Forest LTER site, Petersham, Massachusetts, United States - Inc-BW-C-14-M | ecosystem: Environmental > Terrestrial > Soil >...
GTGCTCGAATCGCTCCAGCAGCCACAGGCGGCGATCTCGATCCTGCGCGGCGCTTTGAAGTCAAAGCAGGACTTTGCCGACGCGCGCTACCTGCTCGGCAAAATCCTGCTCGCGGAGGGAGCGGCCCCCGAGGCCGCGCAGCACCTGGAGGCTGCGGCCAAGGTCGCCCCCGAGGATGCGAAAATCCACTACCAGCTGGGACGGGCCTACCAGACGCTGGGCCGGACCGGGCTCGCGGAACAGGAGTTCGAGATCTTCCGCCAGCTCAAGGACAAGCATCCCCCGAGCGCCCCCTAGAGGCCGCTCAGGAAGGCTGACCCCCGGGGCCGGTGGGGAGCGCCTACTCGGGCTCGCGCACCGACAGGATCTGGTCGGCCGGCACTTGCTTCAGGGTCTGCACCCTCCCTGAGGGCCACGTGATGGTCAGCTCGGAGACCACGCGGTCCGGGCCCAGCCCGAAGTGAACACGGCGGTCGGACGCGCCGCCGTACCCCACCGCCGTGTTGACGTGGTTGTACTGGGCGCCGGACGCGGTGACGACCTTGATCTTCGCGCCCATGCCCTCGCGGTTGCTCTTGGTGCCCACGGTCTTGATGAGCAGCCAGTGGTTTGGCGTGGGGGAGACGTTGTGCCACAGCTCGAGCGCGCCGTCGAGGGAGGTGACGACGACGTCGATGCGGCCGTCGTTGTCGATGTCGCCGAAGGCCGCACCCCGGTGGACCGCTTTGCGCGCGAACTGCTCGCCCGCATCGGCGCTCCCGTCCGCGAAGCGACCATCCTTGAGGTTGACGAAGACGGCGTTGGCCATGGGCACGCGCTCGCGGAAGTTCCCGCCGGGGTCCATGACATCGGCGCAGGCCACGAACAGGTCCTTCCAGCCGTCGTTGTTGAGGTCCACGATGCCAGCGCCCCACCCGGAACGCGCGCGCGACAGGGTGGCGATTCCGGAGCGGGCGGTGACCTCCTCGAAGAGCCCCCCCCCAAGGTTCTTGAAGAGAGGGAAGGTCTCGTTCGCGAGTGCGGTCTGAAAGATGTCGGGCCGGCCGTCGTTGTCGACGTCACGGGCGTCTGCGCCCATGCCCGCGACGGGCTCCGCGCGTTCGGTCAAGGCCACCCCCCGTTCGAAGGCGGACTCCGTGAAGGTGCCGTTGCGGTTGTTCATGAACAGGAAGGAGGGCAGGGTATCGTTGGCGACGAATAAGTCCATCCAACCGTCGTCGTCGAAGTCGGCGACGCCGATGCCCATCCCCTTCCCGATGTGGGCGCGGATGCCGGAGGGGACCGAGACATCGGTGAAGGTCCCGTTGCGGTTGTTGTGGAAGAGCGAGTTCGGAAGGCCTTGATATTGCTTCGGGTGGCAGTAGTCGGGTGATTCGGGCTTGCCGCACAGAGGCTCGTGGGCCGGGTCCCAGACGCAGTAGTTAGAGACGAAGAGGTCCAGCCAGCCGTCGTGGTCGTAGTCCACGAAAGCGGCGGCGACCGCCCAGAGCCGGCCGTATTTGGGGTCGGGTTGGGCCAGGCCCGCCGCCTCGGTGACATCCGTGAACGTCCCGTTTCCGTTGTTGTGGAAGAGGGTGTTCCTCCGCAAGCCGGCCACGAAGATGTCGGTGTAGCCGTCGTTGTCGTAGTCTCCGGTGGCCACCCCCAGGTCGTAGCCCCGGCCCGCCACCCCCGCGGCCTCGGTAACGTCGGTAAATGTGCCGTCGCCGTTGTTCCGGTAGAGACGGTTCCACTGCTCCGGGCCCGTCTTCTCCAGGCTGGTCATGTTCGCGCCGTTGACCACGTAGATGTCGAGCCAACCGTCGTTGTTGTAGTCGAGGAGAGCGACCCCGGAGACCATCGTCTCCGGCTGGTGCTTGCGCTGCGTCCGGCCCGAGTTGGTGACGAAGCGCACGCCGCGCTTGGCCGCGACCTCATCGAAGACGATGGGATCGAACTTCAGGGGGGGAGCAGCCCAGGCCGCGACTCCGACCAGGAGAGCGACCAGAAGGATTCGAGTGGCGGACCGCACGTAAGGCGAGGCTAGCGCCCGCAAAGGAACCCTGTCAACCGGTGACACCGTTAGGAGCGACACCGTCACCACCGCCCGCGTTTCTCGGGCACCGTGCAAACGGACTAAAATGGGATTCCTGTGTCCGGAAGTTGTCGCGGGCCTCACACTCGCCGCCTCCTGGCGGGCCTCCTCCTGAGCGGCCTCTTCGCTTCGGAGGCGGTGGCCCAGACGGGATCGGACCCAGCCACGGCTCTCGAGTCGGCCATAGCCTCCGCCGAAGAGAGCCTGCGGCAGAGCGACCTTTCCTCCGCGGAGAGACACTACCGCGAGGCCCTGTTCGAGGGCTGGTTGTTGACGGGCGAGCTGGAGAGGGTCGAGAGGCGGTCCGGGGTGGCGCGGGAGGCGGTGCGCAACGCCTCGCTCTTCACGGTCGAGACCCCTCCCGCGCTCCGCTTGCTGGCCACCGCCCACCTCCAGTTGGGGGAGACCGCGCCGGCCGTGCAGATCTTGAGCGAACTCGCGGGGAAAGGCACGAAGGACGCGGCGACCCTCCGCCTCCTCGCCAAGGCCCTTGCCGCCGACGGGCAGCCCGAGCGAGCCGTGCAGAAGCTGGACGAGGCCAGTTCGGCGGCCACCGACGACCCGGAAGAGGCATTCCTGCTCGCCACCGAGTACCTGTGGTTGAAGAGAGTGGATGCCGCCGCGCTCCTGTTCGCGCGCGTCGTCCAGGCGCGGCCGATTCCGCAGACCCGCGTTCTCGTGGGCCGCGCTTACCGCGACGCCGGCGAGTACGAACGCGCGCGATCTGAGCTGCGGGCGGCCCTCGACCAGGACCCGAGCGTGCATCGCGCCCACTACTACCTGGGCATGGTGATGTTGGCGGATGCGGGAGCCGGGCCCGATCGGCTGGAGAGGGCAGTAGGTGAGTTTCGAAAGGAGCTCAAGAACAACCCGCACGATGCGCTCACCAACGATCAGCTGGGCACCGCGCTGCTGGAGGCAGGGCGGCCGGCGGAGGCATTGTCGGCCTTGGAGGCCGCAGTCGGAGAGGAGGCGCGCTCTGCTTTTGTCTACCACCTCGGGCGTTGCCAGCTCGCCCTCGAGCGGCCGGGGGACGCGTTGTCCTCGTCTCGGCGTGCCTTGGACCTCGCCCGGGAGCAGGGGGCCGGCGAGGCCGAAGTGGCGCAAATTCATTACCAGCTTGGCTTGGCGCTCAGAAAGCTAGGGTCGGCGCAGGAGGCGGTCGCCCAACTGGCCGAGGCCCGGCGCATGACCAACCAGGGGACAGATGCCTCGGGGGAGGCTGCGGCCAGGGGCTCGTTTGCCGCCGCCCTTGACTCCCAGAACGAGACCTCCTCCCTCTCCGCGCTGTCCCCCGGACAACGGGCGGCGCTGAGGACGCGGGTGAGGCTGAGCCTGGCGCGCGCCTATTTCAACCTGGGCGTTCTGCAGGCCCAGGGCCAGCGCTTCGCACCCGCGGCGGAGTTCTTCCGGAGGGCGGCGGAGGCCGAACCCGACTTCCCCCAGGTCCAGTCCTCCCTCGGTGTGGCCTACTTCAACGCTCGGCAATTCGACAAGGCCACCGAACCCCTGACCCGCGCCGTGGCCACCAGCCCGGAGAACCCGGGCTTGAAGCGCATGCTGGCGATGTCCTGGCTCAACACCGAGGCCTGGGCCAAGGCGGCGGCCCTGCTGCAAGACGACCCGGAGCGCAGAACGGACGGATCCTTGCAGTTTGCCTACGGCCTCGCCCTGCTGCGCAGCGGCCGCGCAGCCGAGGCGGAGACGGTCTTGGCCATGCTTCTCAAGGAGCAAGGCGATTCGCCCGAGCTCAGCGTGCTACTGGGCCAAGCGCAGGCGGACCAGAGGAAGTACGACGAGGCCGCTCGGGCGCTCGAGCGAGCGGTCCGGCTCAAGGCGGAGGTGGCGGGGGGCCGCGCAACCCTGGGCCTTGTCTATTGGAAGCAGAAGCGCCTGGCGGACGCCGAGGCCACCCTGCGCACGGAGCTCATGGCGCATCCCACCGACCTGCAGTCGCAGCAGAACCTCGCGCTCGTCCTCGACGCACAGAATAGGCGGGAGGAGGCGATTGTTCTCTTGCGCGACGCCCTCCAAACGAAGCCGGACTTCGCCGATGCTCACTACTTGCTGGGTAGGATCCTGCGCACCCAGGGCACCCTCGCGGAAGCGGTGGAACACCTGGAAGCGGCCGCGCGCCTGGACCCAGGGGACGCCGGCATTCACGATGAGCTGGGGCGGGCCTACCAGGCTCAGGGCCGCAGGGAGCAGGCCCGGCAGGAGTTTGGGGCTTCCCAGAAGCTCAAGGCCAAGAGGGGAGGAGACAGCCCGTGAACCGCTCGTCCAGCGATGCGGCCGCACTGTACGCAGGTATCGCGACCCCGATGTCAAGCCCGGTGAGGCATCCGTGAAGCTCACCCTGGGTCTGGTTCTCTTATGGCTCCTCGCGGCTTCGGGCTTGGCGCAGCTCGCGAGCCCCACGCCGAAGCCGCTTTTCCGCGACATCGCGCGCGAGGCAGGAATCACCTTCCAACACCACGCCGCACCGGAGAAGAAATTCATCGTGGAGTCCATGAGCGGCGGGGTCGCCCTGCTCGACTTCGACAACGACGGGCTCCTCGATATCTACTTAACCGACTCCCTGACCGTGGACACGGCCAAGAACCCGAGAGCGGCTCGCAGCGCGCTCTACCGGAACCTGGGCAACGGGAAGTTCGAAGACGTGACGGAAAAGGCCGGGGTGGGGCACCCGGGCTGGGCGATGGGGGTGTGCACGGCGGATGTGGACGGAGACGGCTGGCCGGACATCTACGTCACTGGCCTAGGCCGGAACTATCTCTATCACAACAACCACGACGGCACCTTCACCGACATCGCGGAACAAGCGGGGGTCGCGGGGGGCGGCTGGTCCGCGGGTTGCGGCTTCGCCGACTACGACCGGGACGGCAACCTCGACCTCTTCGTCAGCCGCTACGTGAAGATCGACCTCGACGACCTGCCCGCCTTCGGCAGCGGCAAGACCTGCCAATATCGCGGCATCGCGGTGCAGTGTGGGCCCCGGGGTCTCCCCGGAGAGTCGGACCTCCTTTTCCACAACGACGGCAACGGGCACTTCACCGAGGTCAGCGAGAAGGCCGGGGTCTCCGATCCGCGCCACTATTTCGGGCTGGGGGTCGCTTGGTTCGACTACAACGGCGACGGCTGGCCGGACCTGTACGTGGCCAACGACTCCGGGCCGAGCTATCTCTACGAGAACCAGAAGGACGGGACGTTCAAAGAGGTCGCCTTCCCCATGGGGGTGGCGGTGAGCGAGGACGGGGGCGAGCAGGGGGGGATGGGCGTGGCCGTGGGTGACTACGACAACAGCGGTCGGTTCAGCATCTACAAGACGAACTTCGTGGAGGAGTACAACAGCCTCTTCCACAACGAGGGCGACCACTTCGCCGACGTCTCCTTCCGCTCGAAGACCGCCCCCAGCAGCCTGCCCTACGTCAAGTGGGGCACGGCCTTCTTCGATTACGACAACGACGGGTTCCTGGACATCATCTCCGTCAACGGCCACGTCTACCCCCAGATTGGCCTGTCTCGTCTGGGCCCCTCCGCGGGCTACCGGCAGCGGAAGCTGCTCTATCACAACCGCGGGGACGGAACATTCGACGAGGTCGCGGAGCAGTTCGGGGCTGCGCTCACGGAGCCGAGGGTGAGCCGCGGTCTGGCCGTGGGCGACCTCGACAACGACGGGCGGCTGGACGTCGTCGTCAACGACCTCGACGGCAACGCCCAGGTGCTGCACAACGAGCTGGCCGACGTCGGCAACTGGCTCCGCGTGAAGCTCAAGGGCAAGGGTCGGATGACCGACGCCATCGGGGCCGTGGTCACCGTGAAGGCAGGCAGGCTCCGTCTGACGCGCCTCGTCCAGAGCGGGACCGGTTATCTCTCCCAGGACGACATGCGGTCGCATTTCGGCCTCGCCCACGAGCCGCAGGCGGACTCGATCGAGGTCCGGTGGCCGGACGGAACCATCACCCGGCGGGAGAGGGTGAAGGCGAACCAACAGGTGGAGATCGAGCAGCCTCGGTGAGGGCGGCCGGAGTCCGAAGAGAGCTCCCCTTGGTGAGGCGACGGATTCAGGAGCCGACCCACATACGGAGCACGTCCTCGGCTGGCTTTTCTCGCGGCGTGTAGTCTGTGTCCTGCGGTCCCGGCGCCGGCACCGCCCAGTCCCACCAGAAGACGCCCTTCATCCAGGCCGCCTCGACCGACCAGACCTGGAAGGCCGCCGCGTAGCAATCCGCCTGCTCGCTGGGGTCGTAGCGGGAGCCGGTGGAGTAGTCGTAGGGGGCGCGGTTGGTCCCGGCGGCGCTCCGGTAGCCGATCTCGGTGAAGACGACCGGCTTTCCATGGCTCGCCTGCCAGTTCTTGTAAGCGGCGACCATGTTCTGGCCGTAACGGTTGGAGAACCATCCCTGCGCGAGTTCCTGGCGGCTGGGATCGTCCTTGTCGGTCAGGGGGGTGTAGACGTCCAGGCCCATGAGGTCCAGGGAGTCCCAGAAGGAGACGCTCGTGAACTCATCTCCGGGCGCGTTGGCGTTGGCGGCGTAGGTGATCGAGCCCCGGTAGGCGCCGCGCACGGCGCCCACGACCCCCGCCCACTGCGCGGCGTATCGCGAATCGGTGAGGGTCGCGAGCTCGGTCCCCACGCAAAACATCTCGGCGTGACCGGCCTCAGCCAGCGCGGCATACCGGGCGATGAACGCTCGGTAGCTGGCGAACCAGCGGTCGGTGTCCACGGGGTGGATCGTTCCCCGCCAGGTGCCGTCCTGGACGTCCACATGCGGTTTGAGCATGACCTTCAGGCCGAGGCCATGGAGGTCCTGGATGGCTGCGCTGACCGCGTCGTCCGTGGGTGTGCGGAGGAGGTCGGGGCCGATCTCGTCCGAGTCTCGTCCGTCCATGTACCAGGTGGCGATGACCGCGGCCCAGCTGGACTTTGTGGCGGCCAGGCCGCGGCGGGAATCTCGGGCGTCCGAACTTAAATATTCGTCGTGCCACCAGGAGACGTGGGTGATGCCGTTGTAGGCGAAGCCGGAGGGGGACGCCGGGCTCGCGGTCGGCGCGGGGTTGGGAGGCGTTGGCGTTGCCGAAGAACCACAGCCGCCGAAGGGAAGAGCGGCGACCAGGAGAAGGGCGCGGGGGGTGCCCTTCACGGCTTGACGCCCACGTCATGCTCGAGGCCGGTGTCGGTGAGGCACCAGCTCCGGACCCAAAGCGAGTCCGAGAGCTGGATGTGACCGGGTCCTCCTCCTAGGGGGCGGCTCGAGGAGCAGTCCGCATCGGGAGCGCAGCCTCCCGCGCAGCCGGGGAGGCTTGTGATCCGCACCTTGAACCCGTTTCTCTCGATGGCCTCGACGACGCCGCAGAAGCCGCCGCCATTCCAGCGTCGGACACAAACCCGGTCCCCCACCGACTTCCCGGAGCCGCGGCTGCCCCGGCTGCGCAGAAGGCGGACCAGCTCCCCGCGGTTCGCGGCCTGGGCGATGTCCAGCGCGGTCCCCGCCTCCCGGTCGCGCGCGTCGGGGTCCGCTCCCGCGTCCAGGAGGAGTTGGACGACGTTGGCGCGGCCGATCGAGGTGGCCTGCATCAAGGCCGTCCAGCCGCGGGGTGTGGAGGCGTTGACGTCGGCCCCGGCCTGGAGCAAGACCTTGGCCGTCTCCGATCGACCGCTCGCCACCGCCACCATGAGGGCGGTGGAGCCGGTCGAGTCCCGGGCTTCCAGGCTGACCCCGCTCCGCACCAGCGCCCGCAGCCGGCCCAAGTTGCCCTCCCGGGCGGCGATATGGAGCGCGCGCTCGTCGGGGGAGAGCCTCCCCGCGCTGGCGGAGAGGGCGGCCGCGGCCAGCAGGACGAGGGACGTCATCCCTCGCGAGTCTACCAGAGAGACCTCGGCGGGGAGACGCACCCGCTCCCGGACGTTGACTTGAACCCTCGAAGGAGCGTACGGTACGCCGCCGATGAACAGTGCTCCGTGCTTCTTGGGTGTGGACTTGGGCGGCACCCAAATGCGAATGGCCGTCGTCACGGGCGAGGGGCGCCTGGCGACGGAGGTGGTCTCGGTGCCCACCGGCAGGGGCTTCGGGCCCGATCACCTGAGGCACGGCCTCCGGGATCTCCGCCATCGTCTCCGGCCCGTCCTGGACAACCGCGCCGACGTCGCGCTCGGCTTCGGAACCGCGGGCATCGTCGATCGCGGCCCCCTCACTCAGTGCAACAACCTTCCCCTCCTCAACGGCACCGACCTCGGGAAGCTGCTGCGGGAGGCCGCGGACGGTCCGGTCGCCCTCGAGAACGACGCGCGCTGCTTCACGCTGGCGGAGGCGAGATACGGCGCCGGCCGCGGCGCCCAAGACGTCTGCGGCATCACCCTCGGGACCGGGGTCGGCTGCGGCGTGATGGTCGGGGGACGGCTTCATCGCGGCGCGGGGTCCCAGGCGGGTGAGGTCTACCGCATTCCGCTTCGGGGGCACTCCCTCGAAGACTTCCTCTCCGGTGCCGGGGTCGTCCGCGGCTACGAAGCGGCCGGGGGGGGGCCCCGTGCCTCCCTCGATGCTCAGGGCATCGCGGAGTTGGCCCGTACCGGCGACAAGGCGGCGGGAGCGGCTTGGCGGTCCTTCGGGGAGGACCTCGCTTTCCTCTGCGCGTCCGTGATCGCGCTCCTAGACCCCGCCGTCATCGTCATCGGCGGGTCCCTGTCCCGGGCGCGCGACCTCTACGTGGCCGACCTGGCCTCACGCTTGGAAGGGTATCCGACCCGCATCGCGGAGGCGGCGCTGGGTCCCGCCGCCGGCGTCATTGGAGCGGCGGCCCTGAACATGGACTAGCGGGCCCGGGGGGAAACCCCGGGCAGGAAGCCCTGCGGACGAGGACGCCGCGGTTCCTCAAGAAACGCCCAGAACACCGGGTCCGGGCCAGGCAAAGCATAGCGGCGCCCAGGGGGAGGGCTCAAGGAGACACCCAGATTCTCAGGGTGTTGCCCAGGCTTGCCGGAGCCGTCGCCGCAAGAGCTCCTGGGCTTCGTTGGTCGCCACCAGGAGGCTCCCCCAGAGCGGCGCTTCCTTCCCGAGGGCGGAGACCACGATCTCGGTCGGCTCGAGCAGGATGCGCCCGACGATGCGGCGCACGTCGTGAAGGAAGGGCTTCCCCTTCGCGACCACGGCTCCTCCCAGGACGATGAGGGAGGGGTCGAGGACGACGCTCAAATTCGCGGTCGCGATGCCGATCAGCGTGGCCACCTCGTCCAGCGCTCTGCGTGCCTGGCCGTCGCCCACCTCGGCGGCATCGAACAGTTCGGCAACCCAGCGCTCCGGGTCGCTCCCCGCTCCGGGTGGCCAGCGGGAGGCGAGGGCCTTGAGGCCGGCCAGGCTCTCCAGGGATCCCTGGGTCTTCTCCTCCCCGCCCACAAACTGGGGTCCCATGCACATGAGGCCGATCTCGCCCGCCAGGGAGTGATGCCCCCGGTGCAATTCGCCATCCATGAGGATGCCGGCGCCGATCCCCGTTCCCACGGAGATGAAAGCGCACGTACTGTGACCGACGGCGGCCCCCCGCCAGTGCTCCCCCAGGATGGCCAGGTTGACGTCGTTCTCGACCACCACGGGAGCGCCGAGAGCCCGCCTCAGAATCTCCCGCATGGGTACCTGGGACCAGCCCTGCAGGTTGGAGGCCAGGGTCACGACACCCCGTTCCCGATCCACGGCTCCGGGAGCCCCCGCCCCCACCGCAACGAGGCGCCCCCGGGGAATCTGCGCCTCCGCCAGCAGCTCCTTCACGTCCTCCGCGAGCCGTGTGAGGAGGGCGGCGGGGTCGAGACCCACCGGAGTCGGCACCACCCGATGGGCGAGCCGTGCGCCCCGCAGGTCGGCCACGGCCAGCCGCGTGCGGGTGGGGCCGAGATCGATACCGGCCACGAAGCCGTGGCTGGTGTTGAACTCCATGGATGTGGGTCGTCGGCCTCCGCGGGAGGCGCTGGTGCCGAGGTCCCGGACCAGGCCGCTCCGGATCAGCTGGGAGGCGAGGCTGCCCACGGTGGGGGCGGAGAGGCCGGTAGCCTGGATAAGCTCCGCGCGGGTGAAGGGCTCGTGTCGGTCCATGGCGATGGCCAGGACGCGCTCGAGGTTCAGGCGCCGAATGTCGCCGGCGTTGCCAACGCCCGTCCGTGTGCGGAGCCCGAGCGAACGGACAGCTCTGGGTGCCATCTTCGGTAAGGAGTTTACGAAAGTCGCGACTGCTTTGGCAACGGCGGCCTCACGTCCTTCCCTCCCGAGGATCAAGGGCACCCGTCGATCTCTGAGACTCGCCGGTCCGGGTGGCTGAAAGCCGCCCCCACTCGTGAGCCGAAGTGCAATTGATACATAAACTTAGCGGTGCCACCGCTCGGGAGGGACCGATCAAAATCCCATCCCGGTCAGCCCGGGACGAGCGTCCTAACCCGTATCGTTGACTCGGAGAGGTTCAGCCGGGAAGAGCACGGGAACGACTCTCGATGCTATAAGGAAGGATCTCGTCAGACCAAACAGGAGGTGCCTCTCCATGATGCGGTCCGCGTGCCTTCCCTGGCTCCTGGCCGCCGGTGGCCTCACCCTGGCGTCGCCCTCTGGGGCG
>Ga0210399_10004644_pt1 | contig 10667 bp, 15 predicted proteins | sample IncBWC14MmetaG_FD_150865 | JGI IMG/M metagenome (GOLD analysis project Ga0210399, IMG submission 150865) | Forest soil microbial communities from Barre Woods Harvard Forest LTER site, Petersham, Massachusetts, United States - Inc-BW-C-14-M | ecosystem: Environmental > Terrestrial > Soil >...
ATTTCATTCTGTGTGCTTTCCCCCTCTACACGAGATAAAGAAGGTGTAACTGGTGTTTCGGTATCCGGATACTCCGCCGAAGGGATACGCTTCCACTTACTATAGCTTTATGTTGGGATCAGGCTAGACGTCAGAAACGAAAGGAACGGAACGCAAAGGCAAAATGATCCTGTCTCAAGCTAATCTAGCGTATCCAATTCACGAAAAATCGGAGACCGGGAAGAAGGCAGTTTGCGTTTACGCTCACTTTGTGTGGGCCTTGTAGCTCCCAATGCAAGGACAAGTAACGAGGCTGCGAATGCTCCTCGGAATTTCCCCACTGTGTCTTTATCACAATATCCCGATGCTCCTCATCGAGCAAACCGTGCATCCGAGGCGCTTTCTTGAACAGACTTACTACTGGTTTGCTTGTCCTGTGGGCGATTGTAATCAGCGCTATGACATGGGACACGGCTACTACACTCTGATTCATGGCAAACTGGACGACACACCTGACAAGCAACCATGTCCTGAGTGCTCGTTTCACCTTTATGTGGCCAAGCTCGGAGCAACATTGGCAGATTCGGTGTGGCTCTGCGCAAACGAAGATTGTCCGTCTAATCGGGGGACGACATGAAGTTCTATTCGGCCTTCGAATCTGGAACCCTATCTGAAACTGGTTAGTCCTCCCTTTCAATTCATGCTGCTTTTGGTCGCCACGCGCACTCTTACATCCTAGGTTTTTTCGGAAGATGGACAGTAAGAATTCCGTCCTGTACGGTTGCACTGACTGTGGAGGTGTCGACATCTGATGACAGCTCCAGAGTCCGGAAGATCCGGTTGGCGCACAACGCCGAGGACACTTCCATTTCCCCTTCCTCCCTCATTTGGAACCCTCCCGAAATCGCAAGACAGCGTGGTTCCACGCTGATCTTGATGTCCCTACCACTAAAGCCCGGCACCTCCGCCCGGACAACATACTCGCCATGCAACTCGATTAAGTTCAGAGCAATCGGAAAGAGCAATTCGGATTCGGCGTGAAGCCAGTCCTCTAGATCGTTTCCCGGCGATCCGCCGTTGGTTTCAAAAATCTCGAACGCCCTTCGAGCGATGAGCTCATGCGTCTGCGAACATTGATTGAGGATCTCTTCACTACTACGTTCAACGATCTCAGTTTCATTCATGCGCTGCATTACTGCCGCCGCCTGTGCCGCCATGATCCGTCTCCTCGCAAAAGATATTCGAACCCCCTACGCTCCCCAATTCTGAAGAGTCAAGTACAGAAGGTCGCGATGCACAATATTAGGCTGACGGAAGGGAAGTGGCTATCCCTCCCAGGAGGTATTCACACCACCAAAACAGCACCAGGACCGCCACAAGAGAGCAGAAGAGCTATGACTTGCTGCCCCCTCAAGAAATGATGCCTTTGCGGACAGCGTAGAGCACGAGCTCGGCGGGCGTGTGCAGGTTCAGTTTCTGCAGGATGTGACTGCGGTGAGTCTCGACGGTGTAGGGGCTAATGTTCAAAGCGGTTGCCACTTCTTTGTTAGCCTTTCCTTCGGCCAGAAGTTGCAGTATCTCTCGCTCGCGACTGGTAAGTAAGTCATATGTGTCGACATCACCCTTTTGCTTGAGAATACGGACGTAGTCCTCGGCTAGGATGCGGCTAACCTTAGGACTGAAAAATGACCTGCCTTGTGAAACCGCCTGAATTGCACCGATAAGATCGGCTGCAGCTGAGTCCTTGAGTAAGTAGCCTCGCGCTCCTGCCTTTAGTGCACGCATCACATACGATTCGTCTGCGTGCATACTGAGGATAACTACAGCGGGACTCGAATGCCGATCAACGATCGTTTTGGTCGCTTCAATACCATTCAGGCCCGGCATGCCCACGTCCATCACCACCACATCTGGTCGGAGCGAGCCGGCAAGTTCAACAGCCTCACGTCCGTTCTCACATTCGCCAACAACCTCCAAACTGGATTGTCGATCAAGCAAAGCGCGCAACCCCGCCCGCATAACGATGTGGTCATCGGCCAACAATACCCGCAGCTTCTTCATGAACTCAATTCCTTCGATGGAGTGGATGTGCTTGGGAGCGGGAGGTCAACTCGGAGAAGTGTTCCTCGCGCCGGATCTGAGTCCACCTTCAGCACACCACCCAACTGACTCACTCGCTCGTTCATGCCGATCAATCCCAAGCCGCACACACGGCTTGGTTCAAAGCCCTTGCCATCATCCTCAATGCTGACTCTGAGATGATGCGGCTCTTGGCGCACAACAACCCACACTTTCTTCGCGTATGCGTGTTTTGAGCAGTTGTTCAAGGCTTCTTGCACGATTCTGTACACGCACGTCTTATGGTCCTCTGGCAAGTTGTCCGAGACATTCTCCTCCACTGTATCGACTACCATGCCGGTGCGTTTGGAGACTTCGCGACCCTGCCAGTCAAGCGCCGCGACTAGACCCAAATCATCTAACATCGAGGGGCGCAGTAGCAGTGCCATATTGCGCACCTCATTGACACAGTTTTCCGCAAGCGCCTTAACGTTCTGAAGACCTTGCCGAAAGGCTCCTTCTCCGCAGGACATCTCGATCAAGTTTCCCACATCAAGTAGCAGCGCATTTAAGGATTGGCCAACTTCGTCGTGCAGTTCCCGGGAAATAGCGCGTCGTTCCCGCTCCTCCGCCTCGACCAGGCGTTTTGAGAGTTTTTTCAACTCGCGCTCCGCTTCGAGGCTTTCGTTGTATTTCTCTTCGGCCCTGTTCTCAAGTCGCACAGCATAAATGATGGTCGTGCCGGCAAGAATCAATCCAAAGCTGAAAGCGATCGTGGCGACCATCAGCAAACGGTATCGAAACTGAGCAAGCACTTCTGCAATCCGTCGATCAGCATCCTTTAGCTCGTCGTCATTCACCGCGCTAACTTCTCGCGTGATCGCGATGATCTCCGTGTTCCGCGAGAGCACGTCGCCACGTAGTACAGTATTGCCTAGATTCTTGTCCTTCGGACTTAGTGCAAAAATGGGTCCAATCGTTGACCAGTAATGCTCCAGTTCCCGAGCGAGACGTTGAAACGGCTCTCTCTTGCCCTCAGGCAGGGACTGAATGCACGCTTTCAAAGCTGTGGTGGTCTCGTTCTGAATGGATTGAAGCTCAGTACGAAGGATTTCTTGCGCGTGCGGATCTGATTTGATCAGGATGTAGTCACGCGCGATGTTACTCGCCTCGTATAGACCGGCTCGAACCTGTTCGAGCGTGCGTTCGCGGTAGAGCAATTCTTGCCGAACCTGGGTATTGTAGGTTGCGAATGCTCCTAACGTGCGCAGCGAATCGAGACATATAATTGCCATTAGTACCAGCAATGCTCCGAAACCGGAAAATAATGCCCCGCGAGACCCCAACTGACTCCGGCCGTGAGCCTGGGAAGCTATCCACGTCTCGGATTTTTTCTCAGTCATATGCTCGTCATCCTGTCCGGCTGTTTTCTCATGATTTTTGTCCATTCGGGTGCACTCTGCGGCTTGACCTCCATTTAGTCGTCGTTAGGAGTGATCGGCCGATACATTAGGCGCAATGTACGAACGAACGCTCAACATGAGCGTGTGCGCGAACGGTCCGGGAAGACCACCATCGGATTTGCCGGCCTAGTTTGTGGTGAGCTTTCGGAAGATCCGGTGATGCCGGAACCCTTGGCCGCCCCGCGAAAAGTGAGCAGTGCGGCGAGCAATGGGCAATGCCGGGCTTTCGTGATCAGGCTGCAAATCGTGGTTCTTGCTCTAATTCCCGCAAAGTGTGTTGCACCAAAACCAATACCTCTGCAAGCGCGTTCACTTCACCTATGCTTTCGACGCTACATATAAGCTCAATTAGATAGCCTTCGATGTTTCTCAGGAACCTCGCGTCGGTTTGTATGTCCATATCAATATTCCTCTCAGCACTGCGATCACTCGATAAGGAAGCATGAATTGCTTCGCCGGATGTGAGCGCGTCAGCGATTACAGGATCGATGGGGTGACGCCGCATGCGCACGGGAAGAGTGAGTGACCTTCGCCTGCGTACGGCTACGCAAAGCTCCAAGAACGCTTTAGCGCTAAAAGAGTCAGTGGCGTCCGTTTCCAAACGAAAACGAGCTATTCGATGGAAGGGCTAGATGCGCTGAATACAGAGCCGGCGTAGAAGATCGCGTGAGGTAAAGCAAGATGCGGATCCGACTGCTCGTCCGTCGTCGTGCCAGCTTTCTGCTCGCGTGATGGTGCTCAAGGACCTGCGCTCTTTGACCTTTCGAACGCGCGAGAGTCCACGGTGAGTTGTGGCGAGCGCGATGTCTTTCGTAACATCGTCCGTGAGGACTGTGGGAGCAGAGATTGACGGAAAATCAGCGGCGTCAGGCGTACTTGAGACGAGAGCGAATGAGTCCCTATCGATGGCAGTTAGCTCCGGGGATTGTAGTTCGAGGCATGCAAATCCGCAGAGCAGCAGGATGACGAGCGTCCCGAAGACGAGCTTATCGCGATGTCGGTTGAAGAACCTCATGACAGATCCTCTTTGATAGCACAGCGATGAAGGCAATTCAACGTCTAAGCCGACCGCTGCCGACGGGCCGAGCCTAGATAACCGCTCGCGTCCAACCTCGATGGGCTGCGACGTGCCTTCAGGATTTGCGGGCAGTCCGGAATAAGGATATTTGCCGCAGCTATCCGGCCGCTCCTATACTCTTGATTTGCTCGTATCGTCCTAGTTGCGACTTGCATTGAGAGCCACGGATAAACGCTATCTTTGCGCTCGCTGCTGTCTTCATTTGATCCTAAGTCACGGGTTCCGAAGTCAGAACTACCCACAAAACAAACACAGAGTGCAGTCAAAGACTGTGTTGGAAAGAATATTCCGCTAAATTCGCAACACTCAAGAGTACGTCGAGAATCTGCGCTCGTTGGATACTGGTCAAATTCTGAGAGTTCCACCCTACCGTAAATGCTTTGTTGGCTATTTCTCTCAAGGCTCGAGCGAGAGTTTCTTGTGAAATAGCCTGTAATGCCTGCTTGTCCCCAATTGCCCGCTCGAACGACCCGATAAGTCTATAGCAGGTTGAAATGACCCCATCGATAGGATCCGCTTCATACTCTACCGCCAACCACTCCAATTCCTCGACAGCAAAAGCTACATCCTGGGGCACTGTGACATCCTTCTTTCGTGCTTTAGTTGTCGAGAACCCATTGGGAGGCTCGCGATCCCGGTTCTGAAAATCGAATTACACCGTACCTTCTCGGGCTGTGGGTGTATATGCCTCCTAGCCTGTATTGTCCGCGGCACCTCACGAATGGAGGGCGCGTCGCTTCTGCGTCGTCCCCTTCGGGTTGCTTACGCGATGACGCAGAGGCCTTTACCGGCGGATGGGTCGTGTCCTCGTGTTCTTTTGCCGTTAGCGTTTCATACCGTATGCATGGTATTCACATGCCAAACTGGCGGCTTTGGCGTTCACACATCATTCCTTCCCGGAGAACTCTTGGACAACGGCAATATCAAAATCTTCCCTTTCGATACAACGCATCGCCGATTCAATCGACATACACTTGTAAACCTCGAACTCTGCGCTTCGAAAGGCTCGGCGTGTAGGGCAATGGTTTCCATGTCTTCGTCGAAAATCAATACCTTCCGCGTATTGGAAAACGTGCCGATTTCCTCGGCCATTTTGTCGGATTTCCTGTCTCATCGTTCACCTTCGAACTTCCGCCATCGTGATTGAGCAAACCGCAATTGAACCAAACGACCCAGATCGTGAGATCGTGCACGACACTTCTCCAGTGCTCGCCGCAGCCAAGCGCATTGGGGACTCAGCATGAGGGCCCCGGCAACTATAAGACCCCCCCCCGGGACGATCGGGAGAAACAGACCGATAATTCCACCCATCACAAGACTCCAACCGAGGGCCAAGATTGCAACGCGCTTGAGAGGACTCTTCGACGTGTCTGCATTACTCTCGCAGACGCACGCTGGCGACCCCGAGTATGGCTTCATGTGGTCGGTGGCTCTTGTCATTGGATCTCCGAATTCTTGCATAAGGGATCTCCCCTCTTCCATTTCGGCACCCTGACTGTCCTCATTTGAGCGGGGGAACCGTGACGGTTCTTTGTCGGAAGGCGCAGGTCGTTCTGTTTTCCCCTGGCCCAGGGAATGCCCGATTCCCCCACAGCCCGATCACCTAGGACTTCCTTGAGACTCAGTCACCAGCGAGCTCCAAATCCTCTTGAAGTAATTTTTGCTGGGACCTCTCGAAGTCGACGAACTTGTCGACGGTTTGAGCCATGTCTTCCGAGCGGTCTGCAATCGTTGTAAGGTGGTCTCTGTATTCCGGAGCGAAGAGCCAAAGTTGATTTTTGTTCAGATGAAGGATGGCCGCCTGGGTGCTAGCAGCCACCTGTGCCGCGTGGGAGGACACCTCGGTGATAGCTTGCTGCTGCCAAGGAAGTACGGTGTTACGTATCTGTTGCAGCTCGGCAGTGCGTTCTCCCACCGCATTGATGTGTTCCTTCACTCTGTCCAAGCAGAAGGCATGACTCTGCCAGCTATGTTGGAAGTTACCGGCAATGGTTGCTAGCTTCTCTGCATGGAACCTGAGCCTCACCGCTTCGTCTTGAACCTCAGCTAGCAATGTTGAAGCCCGTCGTGACAAGTCGGCCGGCGACTCAGGTGCTTGGGGTGGTGAAGAAGCAAACGCCGATCCAGCCCCAAGGAGTGCGATCACCGCCAAGGCCAATATGATCTGACTCGAGAAGATTCGCATTTTCGATTCCTCCAGTCTCGGTTTTCTGTGCGGGCTGGCTTGAAAACTTCGTCGTAGCTACTTGCCAGCCCGCCCAATTGTTCCGTTCAACTTTCGCTAGTGAGCATAGAAGGCAAAGTGACGGATCGCTATCGCGGTGGAACGGTATTCAAAGGCCGAAAATTAGTTACCATCCGGCACTCTAAGACTTCCTTGATGTGATTCCCATCAATCCGAGACAAAAAACGCGTAACTGGGTTTCGGTAACCAAATACCCTGCCGAAGGGATACGCCTCCACTTACCACTACTTTATGGTGGGATCAGGCTGAGCAAGGCGCGCGAGATAAGGAGGAAGATCGTCATGAGCCAGAGAATGATAAGCGTGGCAGGGATTATGACCAGCTCGGGAGGCGACCTCTATCATGTCCGGCTGAAGGCTTCTGTTGCTGAGCTTCCGGAACCACACGAAGTCGAAGACGCGCAGATTGCAAGACTTGATCTCGCGACCGGCGTCTCCAATCTTCCAGACGGCGACTACATTCTTGAATATTTCTATAGAAAGCCATTCAACGGAAACGTGCGCATAAAATCAGGTAGACTGTTGATGTTATAGGTGGCGTAAAAACGCGACGACCATTGCGGCTGGGCTAAGTGATTCGTCCAGTTGGGCACTCCGAAACTGACTTCGAGACAAGGCGCCGGCTCGACTGTCGGATAGGTGTCGAGAAATCCTCTTACCACGAAATAAGAAAGGCGCTTTCGCGGTAGGTTTCGATTCGCACCGACTGTAACTTTGTCCTTCTTCCACCGTTTTCAATCTTCTGGCGGATGAGATCCGCCGATCTGAACCAATCCAGCTGGCGGGTTTCTCCAGCGCTCATGTGGACGGTAGCCCCTTCGGAGACGCCCAACCGCTGAACCGATAGAAATCGACGTCCCGACGATGTAATCAAGTTTCACGAGACCGGCCAGCCGGAAATCCTTCAGCCAGTGAAGGCCACTACTGATTGCGCAGCCGCACTGGGAGCAGTCCGGATTGCCCCCAAAAATGCACGGCTCGACTCGAGTGGCCAAATCTGCCGAATAATTTGTAGACATTTGAGAAAACGTACATGCCTTTGGATTTGTCGGTGGCACCCGGATCGCGTGCGAGATACCGGCGTTCGCAAGCAGTTTCGGATAGCGCGTTCGCAACGCTGGCAACTCCTCCGCAACCCTTTGACGGTCCGCTGTTGTCAATATCTCGGGTGCGCGTTCGCCTTTCTGCGGTGTGTATAGGCTAATCCAAATCCGAACTATTTCCGGGCGAGCGTTCCAAAACGAAATGTACTCGTCCAAGTAATCTGGACGTTCGAGCATGGGGCGAGTAATCGTTCCATGCATGTTGACTTGGCATCCAGAAATGTTTTTGAGAATTCGCTCATAGGTCGCTGGGGCGCGGCGTACGTCATGATGCTCCGGCAGACCATCAACGGAAACGGTCACTCGTACCCGAGGAATGCTCATCCATTCGCGAGGAATAGGAATTACCGCACTTGTGACGACCATCGTGTGAACTTTCATTTTGCCGAGTATCGGCAACACTCGGCTCAGTTCCCGGTGGCGCACCAGTGGCTCACCACCGACGAGAGACACATGCAACGGTCTATGGATTCGTATAAGCCGCACAATTCCATTCACCAAATCATCGCCCCGGTAGTCGCTCATGTTGCGGAGATTGACGGAGCCCCCCAAATGCATATCGCCGTACGCATAGCAGCCGGGACACCGAAGTGGACATTCTCGAGTAACCTCAATGGATAACATGGGGGCACTGCCGGTGAGAATGGACTTCCAGGCCGCGACTACTTCCAGAATCTTTAGTCCCGCCTTGTTACGATTTTGGGTCACGAGACCACCTCTTTCCGTGGCTGGCGCCGTTAAGACGAGGCAGGCTTTGCGAAAGCGTTTACGAACTTGTGGCTGGAAGAATCCCAGAGGTGGTACTCACCGGGTTCTTTTACAGACAAAATATCCAAACGTTGTTTCGCCGCAAGAATATCCTCGACTGCTCCAACCCACACGAAAGATCCGTCTGACCGTAATTTAAAGATGTCGTATTTGGCGATCATGACACACTTCGTTTCAAGGCGAGGTAATCTTCAGCGTGCTCCTGTGCTGAGCGATAGTCAGCCTGTCTGCAATTTCTGGAACAAGACCCTCTTCGCATCTACGGTCCGGTTGCGGTTCCGACACTCGACGCCGCGTTTGCAAATAGATTGATCGTCTTCGCAGCGTTCCAATACTCACAATCGCTCCTAATGCGAGTAAGACCAGCAGTAGCGCTCACTCTGTTCCGTCCCGAGCCTTTTGATCTTGCCAGAAGACGCTTTAGAAGATTCTTCATTGCCGTCACTGTTGCCGCAATTCACTTAGGTCGAAGAACTCCTGGATGATCCTATCGACCTTCGCGGTGGAAACTGGCTTTTCCAAGTACTCGGTCGCTCCGAGTTCAAGGGCCTGCTGACAACACTGATCGTCCAGTGACCGCGCCGTCACGATGAGCGGTACTGGCGAGTTATAACGGACTAAGTGCCTTATAACCCGGCGCCCTTCGAAAGCTGTAGAACCTTGGTCCACAACAGCAATATCGAACTCCTCCCTTTCGATACAACGCATCGCCGATTCAATCGACATACACTTGTGAACCTCGAAACCCTGCGCTTCGAAAGGCTCGGCGTGTAGGGCAATGGTTTCCATGTCTTCGTCGAAAATCAATACCTTCCACGTATTGGAAAACGTGCCGATTTCCTCGGCCATTTGTCGGATTTCCTGTCTCATCGTTCACCTTCGAACTTCTGCGATCGTGATTGAGCACACCGCAATTGAACCAACACGGTCGAGGAAGAACCGCGACAGTTCTTTGTCGTCAGGCGCAGGTCGGTCTGTTTTCCCTGGCCCGAGAATTGTCCGATTCCCCCAATAGCTCGATCAGATTCAACTTTCAGCAGTAGCATAGAAGGCAAAGTGACGAACGGCTATCCCAGCGGAACGGTATTTAGAGGCCCAAATGTAGCTACTACCCAGCACTCCTAAGACTTCCTTGATGTAAGCGTATCAATCCGAGACAAAAAACGCGTAACTGGGTTTCGGTACCCAAAATGCTCTGCCGAAGGGATACGCCGACCCCAACCACTACCTTAAGCTGCGAGTTAGATTAGGCGCGACAAACGAAAGGGAGGGAAAAGGAAAATGATTCAGTCTCAGGTAGCAAATCCAGCGAGAGTGAGCAATGTTCGCAAGCGAAAAAACAGCGTTTGCTCGTGCCTCCTCTACGGTCGGACCGGTAGATGTCGTGTGCATCGGTTCGTTTGGAGATGAAGTTGTCTATGCGGAGGGAGTTTCGTATGGTGTCGATCCAATCGGCTTCAGCGCCAACCTATTGCCACCGACAGGCAATCCTCCTGCATATCTTTTCGGGTTTGGTTTTTCAGGCAAAGGCGAGGTACCTTCCATCGATATTGGGGGCCAGCCATGAGTGTGGCCAACCTCCAGCAAACGGAGGCGGGAACCTTTCAAGGGGAGGGGATGCAAATTCCGAATGGAAACCCAGGCGTAAATCCGGTGATTACCGTATCGAGTTCTGTGGGATCTGGGTCTCTGTCCTCGGCAGCGAGCTACTACGCTTCGCCGAACATCGTCCCAGCAACCGGACTTTTGCAGCTACTCTATTACGCTCGTCGCACTTTGCTCTACGCGCTGAAGGGGACGGAGGTCGACGTGCTAAATCCGGCGACTCTTCAATGGAAATCCCCCATCAGCTTCCCCTCCGCCGCTACGGGCAGCTACGATACGATGGCGCTAACGCCGGACGGCTCGAAGCTCGTCATTGCGGGTTTCACCGCTAGCAACAATCCTCAGGCGATCGTGCCCGACGGCAAGTCG
>Ga0210399_10004645_pt1 | contig 10667 bp, 7 predicted proteins | sample IncBWC14MmetaG_FD_150865 | JGI IMG/M metagenome (GOLD analysis project Ga0210399, IMG submission 150865) | Forest soil microbial communities from Barre Woods Harvard Forest LTER site, Petersham, Massachusetts, United States - Inc-BW-C-14-M | ecosystem: Environmental > Terrestrial > Soil >...
TGCCCAGGCAAAGCGTTCCGCCATGTTGGTGAGGAAGGGAACAACCTCCGCGTTGATTTCGCGCCGCGCATACGCGGTGCGTACAGCATTATAATCGCGTTCGCCGGTCTGGTGCACGATGGCCAATTCGTTTTTGCGCGCGGCGAGGCGGTCCATGGCATCGACAAATGTGCGGTTGATCGGCAAGGCGCCCTGGCTACCGCCGGTAACGAGCAAGCGAAACGGCGTCCCGAGCCGCCGGGGTTGGATAGAAAAGAATTCCGGGCGCACCGGGCAACCGGTAACAATGGCCTTTTTTCCCCAAGCCCGTGCAGAAATTTCATAGCCGGTGGCAATGCGCGTGGAAATTCGCGCCAGCAACTTGTTCGTCAGGCCAGGCTCGGCGTTTGGTTCAAAAATAACATTGGGGACACGGCCCACCCAGGTGGCCAGCAACATCGGGCCAGCCGCGTAGCCGCCGACGCCAAACGCGGCGACGGGTTTGTGCTTGAGGAGCACGCGTCGCGCATCGAGCATTGCTGGAGCAAGCATCGCCAAGTTTTTTATGAGCGTGGCGCCGCCCTTGCCCTTCAAGCCGGCTACGCGCAGCGTTTCCAGCGGCAGCCCGGCCTGCGGCACGAGTTTCATTTCGATTCCACGTTCTGTTCCGACCAGCACGACTTCCCTTTCGTTTCCTCTTGCGAGCCATTCCTGCGCAATCGCCAGCGCCGGAAAAACATGCCCGCCGGTGCCGCCGCCTGCAATCAGCAATTTCACTTGCAACGCTCTTGCCGAGTAGGGGCGCAGCATGCTGCGCCCCTACCACCGAGGTTGCCCACCTGTGCGTCTTGTACCCTCATGCTTCCGCTGCCTGCTGCGAAATATTCAGCAGCACACCAGTAGCCAGCAGCATGACCAGCAAACTCGATCCCCCATAGCTGATGAACGGCAGCGGGATCCCTTTCGTCGGCACCATGCCAAGTACCACCGCCAAATTAATCAGCGCCTGGCACATGACCATCGCGGTGATTCCCATAGCTAGCAGCCGACCGAATCCATCCGGAGCGCCGAACGCCGCGCGCATCCCACGCCAGCCGTAGATAACGAACAGCACAATCACAATCATCGCTCCGATGAAACCCAGTTCCTCGCAAATCACCGCGTAAATGAAATCCGTGTGCGCCTCTGGAAGATAGAAGAGTTTTTGTTTGCTCTCCATCAGGCCCACGCCCGTGAACCCGCCAGAGCCTACGGCAATGAGCGACTGCATCAATTGAAACCCAGCACCCTGCGGATCCGAGTCTGGATGCAGAAACGCCATCAGCCGCGCTTGCCGGTAGGCCACATGCGTAATCAGCAAATACACAATCGGAGCCGCGCCAGCGAGACCCACCGCGATCCATTTCCAAGAAAGGCCTGCGACAAACAGAATCGCTGTGGCCACAACGAGAATATCGATGGAAGTGCCGAGGTCAGGTTGCACCAGGATCAATGCGACATACACCAGAATCGGTCCAGCCGCTGGAAAAATCGTCTGCCAGAAATCTTCCTTGCGGAATTCCATGCTGGCCTTGTTGCGGCGCTTTTGATCCAGAAACCATGCCAGATAAAGGATGGTGGCGAGCTTGGCGAGTTCTGACGGCTGAATACCTACTGGGCCGAATTTGATCCAACGATGCGTGGCATGCGATTTGTCGAGAAAAAACGTGCCGACGAGCAAGAGCATCACAACGCAGATTACGGGATAAATGACTGCAGGCTCGCGCAAACGCCGATAGTCTGTCTTCATCAGGGCAAACATCCCGAGGAGGCCTATGAAAAGCCAGGCCGCCTGGCGCGCGAGAAAAATGTAGGAGTGGCCGTACTGCTGCTCCGCCGTGACCGCGGAAGCGCTGAAAATCATCACGGCGCCAAGCAGACATAGCGCCAGCGTCACTCCAAACAGCCAGCGGTCATTTTCCAATCGTCTCGGCACGTGCTGTCACCCTCTCGCGGAACTTGTACTCGCCGCTTGCCGTTCCAAGTCATGAACCAGCTCCTTGAATACACGGCCGCGGTGCTCGTAGTTCTGAAATTGATCGAAGCTGGCACAGGCCGGGGCAAGCAATACCACGTCCCCGGGGCGCGCTGCGTGCGAGGCGATTTCTACTGCGCGCTCGATTGTTCCGGCGCGTTCGATGGCTAGGCTGCCGGCAATCTGCTTTTCGATTTTTTCTGCCGCCGCACCGATCAGCAGCGCCAGGATGGCTTTCTCGCGTAGCGGCTTCTGCAGCACGGTGTACTCGCTGCCTTTGTCCTTTCCACCCAAAATGACCAGAATGCGTCCGGGAAAAGCATCCAGCGCTTTCAGGGTGGCATCGACATTGGTGGCTTTCGAATCGTTGTAATAGCGCACGCCGGCAATTTCCGCGACAAACTCGAGGCGATGCTCGACGCCTGCGAACGACCGCACCCCGCGGGCAATGGCCGCAGGCTCGGCACCTGCCAGGCGCGTCGCCGCCACCGCCGCGAGCACATTTTCGACGTTGTGCGCGCCCGGAAGAGGAATGTCCCGCAAACTCAAAATGGCCTCTTCTTCACCGTCATGCCGAAATACAATTTCGTTCTCCCGAACAAACGCACCTTGCGCCACGCGCTGTTTGCGGCTGAACCAGTACACGTGCGGCTTTGCCGGCGCCAGCGGAGTGGTCGCCGGATCATCCGCGTTCAAGACGGCGCTGTCCGCTTCCGTCTGATTTTCGAAGATGCGCGCTTTGGCGCGGGCATACGCTTCCAACGTGTGATGCCGGTCCAGATGGTCGGGAGTGAGATTCAAAAAGACGCTAATGTTTGGTCGAAAGGTCTCAATCAGCTCGAGTTGAAAGCTGCTCAGTTCCACGACGGTGATCGTGTTGTCGCTGGTCTCCTCCACGCGCGCGATCAAGGGTGTGCCGATATTCCCGGCAAGAATCGTGGAAAGACCGGCGTTCCTCAAGATGTGCTCGATCAAGGAAGTCGTCGTCGTTTTTCCGTTCGAACCAGTAATGCCGATCAAGCGTCCCTTAAGAAAGCGGTCCGCTAGTTCCACCTCGCTCCAGACGGTGACGCCCTTGGCGCGCGCGGCTTGCAGTGGAGGTGCATCGGCGGGAACACCAGGACTGGGAACGATCAGGTCCTGTTCGAGAAAAGAATTTTCCCGGTGCCCGCCGAGCTCCAGCTCTACACCTGCTGACCGGAGAGGTGTGATCGCTTCACCGATTTCGTTTTCCGTTCGGGCATCGGTGGCCGTCACACTCGCGCTACGCGCGGCGCAAAACAGTGCGGTGGCCACACCCGTCCTGGCCAGTCCCACGACCAGCACCCGTTTGCCCCGCATTTCGAATGGATTCGCCATTTATGTCGCAAGAACCTTTTATCAAAAGAACTCACTACCTCAACTTCAGCGTCGTGAGTGCAAACAGCGCAAACACCAGCGCCGCGATCCAAAATCGCACGATCACTTTCGATTCGCTCCATCCCAGCAACTCGAAGTGGTGATGGATGGGCGCCATCCGGAAGATGCGTTTGCCACGCAGCTTGAACGAGCCCACTTGCAGAATCACGGAAAGCGCCTCGATGACGAAAACGCCGCCGACAAAAAAGAGCAGAATCTCCTGCTTGATGACGACAGCGACCGTGCCCAGGGTTCCGCCTAACGCCAACGAACCGACATCACCCATGAAAATTTCCGCGGGGTGCGCGTTGTACCAGAGAAATCCGAGCGAAGCCCCGACGAGCGCACCGCAAAAGACTGTGAGTTCGCCGACGCGCGGAATGTATTGAATCTCCAAATAGGTGGCCCATCGAGAGTTGCTGCTCACGTAAGTGAGCATGGTAAGAGCGCCGGCGGCGATCACCGTGCAGCCAATCGCCAGGCCATCAAGACCGTCGGTCAAATTAACAGCGTTCGATGAACCAACAATCACCACGCAAACGAAAAACAAAAAAGGAAGGAATGCCAGCGGCCAGAAGTGTCTCGACCCAATCAGCGAGTGGATGACCAGATCCGGGTGCAAGCGCTTGAGGAATGGAATCATGAGTTGAGTTGAATAGGCGTAGCGCGTCACTAGAATCAATAGCGCAATCCCCACGCCCAGGCTGACCATGATTTGAAAATAGATCTTTTTCTTGGCTGTCAGGCCAAGATTGCGCTGTTTAGATACCTTCGCGTAGTCATCAATAAACCCGATGATGGCGAAACCGAAAAGCGCGAAAAGCGAAAGTAAGATGAATGGATTGGTCAAATCCGCCCAAAGAAAAACCGGTACCGCCGTGGAGAATACAATCAGCACGCCACCCATCGTTGGCGTGCCTGCTTTCTTCTTGTGCTCTTCGGGGCCTTCCTCGCGGATGAACTGGCCAATCTGCAATTCGCGCAGCCGCCGTATAAGCCACGGACCAAACACCAGCGCCAGAAACATGGCCGTAAGGCTCGCGTACACCGTCCGCACGGTGATGTAACGGAAAACATTCAGAGGGCTGAAGTAACGCTGCAATACGTGGACAAGGAGGTAGTAGAGCATATTAGTGCCGTAACTCCGGACGCGTGAATTCACCAGGCGCAGCGTGCCGCGTGATCAGCGATTCCACGATCTGCTCCATTTTCACTCCCCGCGAACCCTTTACCAGCAAAAGATCGCCGGATACGATAAAACCCGCCAGAAATTCGGCGGCTTCTTGCGGCGTTGCAAAAAACTTGGCGCGCGTGCTCGCGAGCCCTCCAGCCACCGCGCCCTCCACAATCTGCGCGGCATCCCCGGCGACGCCGATGACCCAATCAATCTTCCCGGTTTTCGCGGCAAAATGCCCAGCTTCGCGATGCAGGTCCGCCGAAGCCTTCCCTAGCTCGCGCATTTCCCCGGCAGCAAGAATTCGCCGCCGGAAATTCGGCGTAGCTGCCAGCAGTTCCGTCATCGCCTGCAGCGCCGCGGGACTCGAGTTGTAGCTGTCGTTGATCAGCGCCGCCCCATTGGAAAATCGCAGCAGCTCTCCGCGCATCGCCGGAGCGCGCAACGAAAGAAATACGCTCTGTGCCTCAGCGGCGCCAATGTCCCAAACGCTGGCCGCCGCCAAAGCCGCCAGCGCGTTGGCGATGGCATGACGCCCGGGAACATTCAGCTCCAGCCGCACTCGTCCCTCCGGACTCACGTAATCAAACGCCGATCCAAGAGCTCCGCGGTCTTCGATCTCTTGGGCCATGAAAAACGCCTGTTTTTCCAGGCCATACGTCAATACGCGTCCGGGCGCAAACGCCCCAAACGCGGCGACCCGCGGGTCGTCCGCATTGAGCACCGCGGTCGACTCGTGCCCATTCAATCCTTCGATCAACTCGCGCTTGGCGAGCGCAATCTCATCCACCGACGCAAAAAATTCCAGGTGCGCCGGCGAAACACGGGTCACCACTCCAACGTCCGGGCGCGCAATCGCCGCCAGCCGTGCCAGCTCGCCGCGCCGCGACATGCCCATCTCCAGCACCGCCGCCTGATGCGTTTCCTCCAGCCGAAACAGCGTCAGTGGCAGCCCGTACTCGTTATTGAAATTCCCTTCCGATTTCAGTACCCGCAGCTTCGCGCCCAGCAGTGCCGCCAGGATCTCCTTCGTAGTGGTCTTGCCGACAGAACCCGTGACGCCGGCAATTTTCCCGCCCCAGGATTGGCGCACCGCGCGCGCCAGTTGCTTGAGGGCCTCGAAGGTGTCACCCACGGCGATGCATCTGGTGCCAACAGGGCCCTCGTACCGCGAGAGTTGCGCCTCCGCCACCACTGCCGCAGTGGCCCCGTGCTCCAAAGCGCTGGCCACATGGTCGTGTCCATCGTGACTCGGTCCGTGGATGGCGATGAACAGTTCTCCGGCACGAATCGTGCGAGAATCAATCGACACGCCGGCCACCCGGGCCAGGGGGTTGAGTCCCGCCCCCGGCCGAGTACCCAGAGCGTCAGCCACTTGTGCAATCGTCCACCGCATAAGTTCCTCAAAGGATTCGACTTACTCCAGTACCGCAGGCCTTGTTTTGTAGTCAACGGTTTGAGGGCTCCTCCTTTCAAGAGGTCACCAATTGGCTTGCCCCGGCGTACCGGGGCCCGAGCGCCCTCGTCACTGCTACTACTCAAGCGCGCTAGGTGCCAAACCCTGAGCCGCTCTGCGGCTCGCCCCTTAACGGACCGCCATTCCCTTGTTCGTCTTGAGGCTTTTCAAAGCCGCGTTCGCGCAAGGCGCGGCGCGCCATTTCGCGATCGTCAAATTCAAACGTCCGGTCGGCGAGAATCTGATAATTCTCGTGACCCTTTCCGGCGAGCAGCACGATGTCTCCGCTGCGCGCTTCGTCCATGGCCATGCCGATAGCCTTTTCGCGGTCCGGCTCGATCAGATATTTGCCGGCGGTTTTCTGCAGGCCCACAATAATGTCGCTGATAATCTTAAGCGGATCTTCCGTGCGTGGATTGTCGCTGGAAAGAATCGTCAGGTCGCTTAAGCGCCCCGTCACTTCTCCCATCACCGGCCGCTTGGTGCGGTCCTTTTGGCCGCCGCAGCCGAAAAGAGTAATCACGCGGCCTTTGGGATTCAATTCTCGCGCCGTTCGAATCAAGTTCTCCAAAGCATCGTCAGTGTGGGCGTAATCGACGATCACCAGGAACGGTTGCCCAAGATCAATTCTCTGGAACCTTCCCGAAACACTTTCCAGTTCACGGATGCCGCGTTCAATCACTTCGTTGGAAAGGCCCAGTGCCTGTGCCGCACCGATTGCAGCAAGCAAGTTGTAGACATTGATGCGCCCGACCAGCCGCGAGACCACCTGCACCTTTCCATTCGGCGTATTCGCCGTGAACGTCAAGCCATCGAAAGTCAGTTGAAATTTCTTCGTCGTGATGTCGGCGTCGGACTCCAATCCATACGTCAACGTCTTCTTCGCCAAACCAGTCAGTCGTTTGCCGAATTCATCATCCGTGTTCAGGACTGCGACTTCCGGCGTGCCGGCTCCGGTTCCTTCAAACAGCCGCTTTTTCGCCACGAAATAATCGTCAAACGTTTTGTGAAAATCCATGTGCTCGCGCGTCAAATTGGTGAACACCGCGGCTTGAAAATGGCATCCCCACAGCCGGTCCATCGCCAGTGAATGCGAGCTGGCTTCCAGCACGGCATACTTTCCGCCCGCATCGCGAATCTCCGCAAAAAATCCCTGCAGGTCCACCGATTCCGGCGTGGTGTTTGGCGCGGGATACTCTCCGAGCGGCGTGTGGTACGCGATCGTTCCGAACAATCCGGTCTTCGCACCGGAGGCCTTTACGATGGCATCCACCACCGAAGTGGTGGTCGTCTTGCCATTCGTGCCGGTTACTGCAACCAGTTGCAGGGTGCTCGCGGGGTGCCCCAGGAAATTCGCGGCCGTGATCGCCAGCGCCTTACGCGCTTCTCGGACTTGAATCCACGCCACACCCGGGGGAATCGTGCCGGCAGCCTGCTCTTCACTAGCAATGGCCACCGCACCCCGATTGATGGCGTCCTGAATGAACGCGTTTCCGTCCGCCTTGGCCCCGTGTAAAGCGAAAAACAGCGCTCCGGGCTGCACCTTCCGCGAGTCGCAAGCCACCTGGCAAATTTCAACGTTGCTCGCGCTCGCAGGCAGAGTGGTCTCCACGCCCTCGAACACCGCAGTCAGTTTTTTTCGATTATCCCCGGAAATTGCCGGGGCAGCATTCTTTCGTTGGCTGTCAACATGGTTCGTGGCGGCGTCCTGTACTTTTTCTTCTTGGCTCAATCCCATTCTCATCCTAGTGCCTTGCCCTCTGGAAAGGCTGGGCAATTTTTGGTGCTGGTGTCCCGAATTGCACGGTAATCTTTGCTCCGCGCCTCGCCCTCGCTCCCGCCGCTGGCCTCTGATTGGTAGCAAGACTGCTGCCAATGAGAACTGGCTGCAGCCCCAATCGCAGGCAAATCTCCGTTACGTCGCGCATGGTCTTTCCGGAAAAGTCCGGCACCTGAATGTCGCCTCCCTCGTCCACCGCCATCGTCACGGAGGGGGTCTGACTCATTGCGGCCTTTGATTTTGCCGCCGGGTCTTCTGTTGGAGGCCGGTCCGGCTGCCCAGAAAAATCCGTCGGAGTGAAATCTTCCAGCGTAGCGCTGTCGGAAACCTGGCGATTCTTGTAGGCAGCCTGGACCAGCCTCGGCCCAATCGGCACATCGCGCGGCACATCCAGATAGGGTAAGACCTGCTCGGCAATCCGTTTGAAAACAGGCGCGGCCACCTGCCCGCCCTCATGCGCTCCGACAGGAGAATCCAGTGACACTAGGATCGTCACCGCCGGATCGCTTATCGGCGCAAACCCAGTAAAAGAAGCAATCAGCTGCGTCGCCGAATACCTCCCCGTCGCCGGATCGATCTTCTGCGCCGAACCTGTTTTGCCGGCTGTCGTCCAGCCATCCAGCCGCGCCAACGGCCCCGTCCCATTCAGGATTACCCCTTCCATGAGCCGTCGCAGTGTCGCCGCCGTTTCCGGCCGGATAACCCTCCGTGGTTCTGCTGGTGCCAGCACACCCTCCGCAGGTAACACCTGCTCTCCGCGCCTCAGTTCTGCAATCACGTGCGGCCTGTAGAGTATTCCGCCGTTGGCAATGGCGGAAACTGCGTTGATCAGTTGAATCGGCGTGACTCCAACCTCCTGCCCCATCGAGATCGAGCCAATCGAAACAGGAGTCCAGCTTTCCAGGTGCTGCAGCATACCTCTGCTTTCTCCTGGAATATCCACACCAGTGAGCTGCCCAAAGCCGAATGCCCGGATGTAGTCGTAGAATTTCGGCGCGCCAAGACGCAGCGCAATCTTGATGGCCCCCACGTCGCTCGACAGCGCCAAAATGTTCGACACCGTCAGCAAACCAAATGGTTTGTGGTCCCGGATGCGGTGTCCGGCCACATACACGGCGCCGTTCTCGCAATCAAAAATTTCCTCGGGACGCGTAATGCCCTGGTCAAACGCGGCCGCCAAGGTAATCAGCTTGAACGTCGAACCCGGCTCGTAGATGGCGCTCACAGCGCGGTTCATGCGCGTTTCGGCCGGCGCATCCGTCGCGGTGTTCGGGTTGAATTTGGGCCAGTTTGCCAGCGCAAGAATCTCGCCATTGTTGGGATTCATGACGATTACGGTTCCAGCGAGGGAGTGTGTCTTGGCGATGGCCGCGGCCAGTTCCCGCTCAGCGATGTACTGTATTTTTTCGTCCAGCGTGAGAACCACGCTCGCGCCGCGCTCGCGCTGCGCTTCCCCACCGTCAAACCAGCGCTGCCGCGCATCGGCCATCACAATGATCTTTTCGCTTTTGCCGCCAATCTTGCTTTCTAGTTCGGACTCGAGGCCGCCAATCCCTTTTTCATCCAGGTTCACGAACCCAAGCACATGCGCAGCCAGGTCGCGCTTGGGATAGATACGCTGATTTTCTTTTTGGAAGTAGACGCCTTTCAGATTCAGGGCTTCCACCGCCTCTTTCTTATCCGGCGGAAGTTTGCGCGCAATCCACACAAACGAGTGCGAGGAGGCCAGCCGCGTTTCCAGCGCGTCGCGTGGAATACCCAGAATGCCGGAGAGCAGCCGCGCTGCCAGTTGCTGGTCGCCAAGCTCCGAAGGCACCGCGAATGCCGAGTCCACCGGGATGCTCATCGCCAGCGGATGCATGTTGCGGTCGTAAATCGCGCCGCGCTTGGGCGTGATTTCGATTACATGCTGCTGCTGCCGCTGCGCCTTGGCCAGGTATTCGCTATGACGGACAAGCTGCAGGTATCCGAGGCGTCCAAAAACAGAACTGATTAGCAGGAGTGTCAGGCAGGCCACGATCAGAAGACGGTCGGACGTTCTCCCGTCACCATTCAATTCGCTCGCTTTGCGGTGGCGTTGGGAATTTACTGCTATGCGGCAAGCGGTAGCGGCGTGGGCACGGTTTTCTGGCATGGTGTGATCAGAAAGAAAAGCGCTCCGCCTGGAATTTCATCTGCTCGACAGAAAGCTGGTTGTTGAACCGTGCGCATCGAATAATGACTACGGCGCCCGATTCGCACGCGGCGAGCGCACCGTCGCCACTTCCGCGCCGTCCGGAGCCTCGAATTCCTGCACCTGCGTTGGCAACGGCTCGGTCAGTCCCAACTGGCGACGCGCAATCACGTCGATGCGCATCGGATTGCGCAGCCCCGCGATTTCCAATTTCAAGGATGAATTCAGCGAAGCCGCCTCCGCTTGCCTGCCCTTCACGTCCTCAAGCTGGAAACTCAAGTCGATGCAGCGGAAATGCTGATAGATGTACAGCATGAAGCACGCGGCGACCACGCTGCCTAGCGCTACCGTGCGAAACAGCCTGCGCATCTTCACCGGCTCGATGTGGCGCACGATGCGCGAATTGTCGATCCGCTTGACGGTATGAAACTCAGCCATCGCCGAAGTTTTTCTCTTTCGTGCCATAACAATACCTTGCAGGCCTCTAAGCGGCCGGCATTCTTTCCGCACACCGCAGCTTCGCGCTTCGCGAACGCGGGTTGCCCATCATCTCTTGCTCACTGGGCTGGATCACGTGTTTCGTCAGCACGCGGAGCGTTCCTGCTCGCTCTCCCTCTTGAAACGCATGCTTCACCAAGCGGTCTTCCCGCGAGTGGTAACTCAATACCACCCAGCGGCCTCCTGAATTCGTTG
>Ga0210399_10004646_pt1 | contig 10666 bp, 9 predicted proteins | sample IncBWC14MmetaG_FD_150865 | JGI IMG/M metagenome (GOLD analysis project Ga0210399, IMG submission 150865) | Forest soil microbial communities from Barre Woods Harvard Forest LTER site, Petersham, Massachusetts, United States - Inc-BW-C-14-M | ecosystem: Environmental > Terrestrial > Soil >...
GTATAAATCCACGCGATCAGCACTCGCATAGCCGTCATGGCCAAGCTGAAAGCGAGAAAAAACGGCAGCCAATAGACGCCATGTGGAGTAGCGGTCCCGAGATAGTTGATAACAGGTAAGTGCCAAATGGCCCAGAACAGCCCGAGTAGGATGCTCGGGGTCAGCCCATTGTTTTCGGAACGCATTTTCGGGAATGCATAGCCCATCCAGCCAATTTCTTCCAAGAAACCGGCTGGAATCCCAAATAGTATGCCCATGAAGAAGCGGTTAGGAGCATAAACCGGGGAGACGAATCTCTGCAGGAAGAGGAGAACGGTCAGGACCAGGACTGGGGGAATGAATAGCACCGCATACCATCCCGGCGGAACCCACGCTCGAAACATTTGGGAGAATAGGGCCCGTAGACCGCTCTTTCCGTCTACGATCCTCGTCAACACAAAGCCCGCAAGACTTGGACCGAGAAGCATGACCGGAAACATAAGAATGCCGGTCATCTTCGGCACAGGCTGGTGGCGAATGAGGTGCGGCGCAGCCACGGCAAGCGCACCCGTCCAAGAGATCAAAAACGTCAGCGCAAAGTACGCGACAACAGGATAGCGCCTTACTATTGCTTCCTGGCTGCCGGGGATACGAAACTCTGGCGGCATGTACGCACTAATTTACGCGGGAACCGCGAGAGTTCGCAGTAGATTGTTGACGGATCACGAACAAACCGGAAGTAATCCTCAAGTCCTGATTAACGCCCTAACCGGAAAAGTGGGTAATAGAACTCACTTCTCTTTTGCTTTGTGCTCAGACGCCAAACGAATGTAATAACGTGCGCCTCCGACCCTCATCTGCATATCCTGGGCAACCTGAATTTTGAAATCGCCGTCTGCATCTTCCGCTTTGGGCTTCCTCCCGTAGATTTTCTCGAAAGCCTCTATGAATCTATCAACGCGCTCCCTATTGTTTTGCATTTCCACCCGAACGTGCCCGCCTTCCGCAAGGGAATAATAATACCGCCAGTTGCCTGATTAACGCGGTAACCGGGAAAGTGGGTAACAGGACCCGTTGTCGCAGAACGACTCCGTAAACTACCCGGTATATAGTACAAGCATGCGCGATTCAGGTCGTCACAGCACAATGATCGGATGTGTCGGGGTTCTTTGCCTCGCTCTTTTTTGGGCAGCTAAATTCTTACCGGCGGTTGCCAATATCCTTCCCGTGTCCTCGTTCGGTAAGCTCGTTGCCTTCGGCATCTTCCTAGCAAGTGCACCGTTGACGATAGTTGCAGCGGTACGAGGTTCAAAAGTGGTGGTGGGTCGCCGTAGCTGTGAGCGCCATGACTCTGTGGGAGATTTACGTCGTTTTCGGACGGGTTCTAACATAGCGCCAGACAGGTCAACTCCTGATTAACGCGATAACCGTCCAAGTGGGTCCCGGTACCTAATTGTGAGGTTTCGCACGGCCCAGGGCCAGTCATTGGAATACGCTGACTGTATACAGTGTTTCAAAATGTTTTGGGTCCACCAGCCAGCCCTATAGCGATTGTCGGGGTGGGGGAGGGGTGATCTACCCCGGCCTGGGCATTCCAAAGGAACTCTATTCTGGGGAAAACAAGTGTGCCCTATTTTGTGCCCACCCTCTATCAAAAACCATCGCACCTGGTAGTAGTGGAAGAGAGAAGAAAACCAGGCAGATCGATTGGAAAAACAACACGATAGCAGAGCATCGCAAATGGCAGCATAGACGTGCGCCGCAACTGTTAACCGAAGGGTTGCTAGTTCGAATCTAGCCCGGGGAGCCAAATTTTCCTGTGCCATGTAGTTGCGCACAATTCTCAGCTATGCACATGGTACGGTCGTTGATCGCGATTTAACGGGGGGGTGAGCCGAAAAATCGACGATGATCCTTTTCCCATCGTGGCCGGAGCGCAGTTGTTGAGGGAACGGTCTAGGACGCTGAGGCGTTTCTTAACTCTGACCAAACAAGCACAACCTCAACTGTAGCCCAAATCAGAGGTTGCCGGCCGATTTTGCTTGCGCGGACGAAGAAAGCCTCTGCCGGGCGTAGTTGCTCCAAGGACCGGCGGGGTCCAGTTTCAGGTACGCTTGCCAATGCTCCCGCGCTTCCGCAAATGCGCCCAGTTTTTCGCAGACGTAGGCAAGATTGTACCGCGCATCGGGGTAGTTCGGATCAAGCCGGACAGCTTGGCGGAGGTGTTTTCGAGCCGCGTCGAGATCCCCCACTTCCTCCAGAACGCTTCCCAGATTAAAGTGCGCCAGAGCGCTGTCGGGCTGGACGGAAATCGCACGGCCGAAATATTCAGAGGCCTTTTCGAAGTTTCCATCCTCGTAGTGCAAGGTTCCGCAATTGAGCAGCGCGTCGATCTTTGCGGGATCAACCCGCAACGCACGATCATAGGCATCCATCGCTTCGGTTCTTGTCTTTTTGTCGGCTTCGTATTCCAGCGCCAGGGCTAGCCACTCGTCGGCGTTGCGTTCGGCGATGACGTGAACCTTTTCGCCAAGGTCACGCGTTTCGAAATTCAACACAAACTGACCGGACAGTGGCTCCAACCGCGCCCCATGGCGTTCCACGAGGACATCTTTTCCGTCAGAAAGTATGCGAAGCTCCGTAAGCGGCGCCTGGACCTGAACGAGCTTCTCCCGAAGCGCGGCCAGCGCGCGCCGCAGGCGACTAGCGGGCACCCCTTCTTCAACCAATTGCTTTACCGTGCGCAGGCCAATCAGGTCACGGAAATCGTAGAAGCGGGTTTCTTGTTCTTTTTGGGGAGAGACAAGGCGCAAACGGTCCCAGTAGTCCAACTGCCTCGCGGTTAGGCCAAGGATGCGCTGGACGTTTTCAGGACTGAATCTGTCAGTCGCACCCATTGAGGAACTAGCCGGCTACTTTCTTTCCAGCCCTCTTTTGCGGAACGGAGATAGGCTGCACGGCGCGGGCTGGAGGTTTCTTGCCCGCGGGCACAGGGGCCGCTTCCGGCGAAGACAGGGCGGGTGCCCGGGCTGGAGCTGAAGCAGCCGGAGCTTGCTTCTCCGCAAGGCTCTTCTTGAGAGCTTCCATCAAATCAATGACCGGGGCCAGATGCGGCTGCGCAACTTCGGTGACTTGCTGGCCCTGGAGCTTGGCGGAGATCATCGCTCGCAGATTTTCCTGGTATTCGTCGCGATATTTCTGCGGGTCGAAAGGAGCGGCAAGGCTTTCAATCAATTGCTGCGCGAGCTTCTTTTCCTGATCCTTCACTTCGACCTTGTCGGTTGGAACAGACTCCGCGGCGCGAATCTCATTCGAATAAAACATCGTGTGCAATGTCATTCCCTTTGTTCCAGGCCGCACGATCACGATGTGCTCCCGCTGGTGCATGGTGAGTTTGGCGATGGCTGCGTAACCGGACTCTTCCATGGCCTTCATGAGCAACTGGTACGCCTTTACCCCGGCGTCTTCAGGGCTGACGTAATACGATGAATCGAAATAGAGTGGATCCATCTCGCTCAGCTTCACGAACTCCAGAATTTCCATAACCCGGGCGGAGGCAGGCTCGATTTTGTCGAGCTCTTCTTCGCTGAAGAGCACGTATTGATCCTTCTCGTACTCATAGCCCTTCACTATCTCGGAGCGCTCCACGTTCCGATTGCAGACCGGACAAAACAGCGGCTGCTTGAGCCGTGAATGGCATTCCTTGTGAAGCTGGTTGAAACTGATTCGTTCACCGCGAGCCGCAGCAAACATCCGCACTGGCATCGAAATCAAGCCAAATGTGAGGTGGCCTTTCCAGACAGTCGTGGCCATGTGAGCTCTCCTTCGCCAAGAGACTAGGGATTATGCCCCGAATCTTTTTAGGTTAGACGCCTACCGGATAAGAAGCAAGGCGAAATCCCAGGTAAAACCCCCAAAAAGGCAAGCCTGCCAGCACAATAGGGGTGTGGGATAGAATGCGTCCATGGCCAAGCTGGAAGAATACAGGCGGAAGCGCCGCTTCGACCGGACCCCTGAACCTTCGGGCGAACCTCAACCCGTGGCCGGTAAGGTCCAGGACCAGCCATCTCCAACAGCCAAACCTGCTGCGGCGGGCAGGCGCACACGGCTGCCAAAGCCGAAACTGCCGCAGTTGGAAATTCGTCCCGGGGCCGAGCACGGCGATACTTTCGTGGTTCAGAAGCACCGGGCGACGCGGCTGCACTACGATTTCCGGCTAGCGATCGATGGGACACTCAAATCGTGGGCCGTGCCCAAGGGACCTTCCCAGAGCCACGGCGACAAGCGGCTGGCGGTGCAAACGGAAGATCATCCGCTGGACTACGCCAACTTCGAAGGCAAAATTCCCGAAGGCAATTACGGCGCGGGAACGGTAATGATTTGGGACCGCGGGACTTTTCACGTCGAAGGCAATCTCGACGCGCTGAAGCAATTGGAAAAGGGAGAAATCAAGTGCAGTTTGAACGGGGAGAAATTGCGGGGCAGTTTTGTCCTGGTGAAACTGAAGCAGAGCGAAAAAGGCAACGAATGGTTGATGATCAAGCATAAGGACGCCGCCGAAGATTCCTCCTGGAACATCGACGAGCACGACGGTTCCGCCCTTACGGGACGCACGCTGGAAGAGATTAAGGAGGAGCTGCCTCCTAAACGCCGGCCAATCCCAATTCAGCCAGCTGAGTTGCAAGGCGCGCGCAAGGGCGCAATGCCGTCTCGCGTGGAACCCATGCTCGCGACGCTTGCCAGCCAACCCTTTTCCGATCCCAACTGGCTCTTTGAGATCAAATGGGACGGCGTGCGCGCGCTAGCTCGAATCGAGAATGGCGCCCTGGAGCTGCGTTCGCGTAACAGTATTGACATCACCAAACGCTATCCCGAGTTGGCCTCTCTTCCCGATGCCTTGGCCGCTCGCCAGGCAATTCTTGACGGGGAGATCGTGGCCCTGGATGCCCAAGGCCACAGCAGCTTCGAACGCTTGCAGGAGCGCATGCACGTGCGAACGCCAAGCGAGAGCCTCATCACGCAAATACGCGTCGTTTACTTCGCTTTCGATGTTCTCTATTGCGACGGATACGACCTTCGCGAGGCCCCGCTTCTCGAGCGCAAGCAGTTCCTGCAACGCTTGCTTTACACCTCCGAGCGGTTTCGCTACGCCGATCATCAGTTGGAACACGGAAAAGAGTTGTTCGCGCTGGCGGAACAAAATGGTTTGGAGGGGATGGTCGCAAAGCGCACCGACAGCTCGTACGTTTCCGATCGAAGCCCGTACTGGGTAAAGCTGAAGATTACCAAGACGGTTGACGCGGTGGTCGGGGGCTGGACCGAAGCTCGCACCTCCGCTCTTCCCTTTGGCTCACTGCTGTTGGGCTTGTATCAGGGCAAAAAACTTCGATTTATCGGACACGTTGGAAGCGGATTCGACGCGAAAAAGCTTACGGAATTGAGCCGCAAGTTGAAAGAACTGGCAGCTCCCGCTTGCCCCTTCGACGCCATGCCCGAAACCAATGAAAAGCCAACATGGGTCTCTCCTGTTCTTGTGGCGCGTGTCAAGTTCAGCGGATGGACACAGGAGAATGCTCTGCGTCACCCTGTTTTCCTCGCGCTCCGCGAGGACGCGCGTCCCACAGATTGCCAATGGGAAAGCGAGGTGGCCATTGCTGATTCACCCGCCGCCCCTGCCGTAGTTCGCGCGCCCGAGATTGTCGGCCGAGTGCTCAACACAAAAACCGAGGTCGAAAACGAGTTGTTCAAGGGGCGCTCGGAAACCATCACCATCGAACTGGACGGCAAACGGCTGCGCCTGAGCAATCTGAACAAAGTCTATTTTCCAGAGTCGGGCCACACCAAGCGTAACCTCCTGGCGTATTACTACCGCATGGCCGATTTCATCCTGCCTTTTCTACGTGATCGGGCTTTGGTCTTGCGACGCTATCCCGACGGAATCAAGGGCCAGGCTTTTTTTCAGAAAGATGTGCGCGAAGGTTTGCCGGAGTGGTTCAAGACGGTTCCGGTAGATTCCGAACATCGTGGTGAGTTAATTCACTATGCCACCGCCAGCGACCGCGCTTCCCTGCTGTTTTTGACTGGCCTGGGCTGCATTGATCACAATCCGTGGTCCAATCGCCTCGACGACCTTGAGCATCCCGACTACTTTTTCTTTGATTTGGATCCATCGGATGGCACGGAATTTTCTGTCGTCGTCACCATCGCTCGGGCGCTCCATGAAAAGTTGGAAGAACTGCAGCTGGCAAGCTTCGTGAAGACTTCGGGCGCTACGGGAATCCACATCTATATACCTGTCGAGCCCGTCTACACTTACGAGCAGCTGCGCACCTTCGGTGAGATCATCGCGCGGATGGTGACTACTGAGCACTCGAATCTGGTCACCCACGAGCGCATCGTTGCCAAGCGTCCCGCGGGCCGCGTGTTGATCGACGTGCAGCAAAATGCTCACGGGCGTCCGCTGGCTGCCGCATATTCCGTGCGGGCATTCCCCGAAGCGCCGGTTTCCGCTCCCATACTGCCTGGTGAACTGCGCCCCAGCCTGCGGCCGGCGAATCTGAACATAAAAACGATTTTTGCGCGACTAAAAGAGAAAGGTGATCTCTGGAGCGATTTTTGGAAGCGGCGCCAAAGGTTGGAGGGGGCCATTGAAGCCCTGAGCAAGCGCATACCGCCACGAACGAAGAAGGCTCCTTGATCTCACGAGGCTCTGTCTAACAATCTCCATCGCGGATGGCCGAAACTATAAGGTCAAATCCGCCGCCTGGACAGTTACCCGGAGACACTGCTGGGTTTTGTGGGTTTTTGAGGGTGAAGCTTCGTGTGTACGCCTTTAGTTCCGGAATTCTCTCTTGCCATTGCTTTTTTGCCCTCATGATCACGACGACGGCCTTTCGGCCAATAGCTGAGTGTACTAAGGAGAATCCATATTCTTGAGACGGAAGTTTAAGGCTTGCATGGCGAAAGCGGCGTGAGTGGCACGGAAAATATTCCATGAGGAGTATCGACTTTGCGAGGCAGTTTCGTTCGAACATGTTGAGAAGAGGCTTGAGCTTCTTCTCCCACCATTGTCGGCCCCTACTCTCAAATCCTGGATCGAGGTAGTAAAAGGGAAAGGCCGCCCATTCCTGCCTGTAGTTGTTGCGTATCAGCAATTGAAAACCGGCACGCGCGTGTTCCGCGATATTTCCATCATCGAATCCCGGATTGAGGCTAAGTAGAACCACTGGCGCTGTCGTCTTTCCGATAAATGGTTCGGGCAAAACCTTATTCTGCACCTGGTAATTTTCGTTTGGATGTCCTGCGTTATAACTGCTTATTATTTGGGAGTCACAAGGAAGCAAATACGGGGGTTCAGAAGGGACGTGAAGCCAAGGGTTGAGGTGGCTGTCCATACGTTCTCATTATAGGGACCTCGAATCCATCTATGCGTATCAACAAAGATTGGCGCATAACTGGTGCGGCCCCTGGCTTTTCCGAACGCAGTGCCTGTGGTTAAATGCCAAGGCACGGAGGTGCATCATTCCTAGCGCGGGCCAGCTTCGGGTCGGCACTTCTGGATACTCTTATAAAGAGTGGAAGGGGAATTTTTATCCGGAAAAGTTGCCGGACCGCGAAATGCTGAGCTTCTATGCCGGCCAGTTCAAAACGGTTGAGATCAACCATTCTTTTTACCGCATGCCGACGGAGAATCTGCTTTTGCAGTGGGTTAAGAGCGTTCCCGAAGGCTTCAAGTTTGCTCTGAAGGCAAACCAGCAGATCACCCACATCAAGAGGCTGCGCGGCTGCGAAGACACTCTGAAGCGCTTCCTGGAGGTGGCCAGCGTGTTGAACGATGGCGACCACCTCGGCCCCGTTCTTGTGCAGCTTCCGCCCAATTTCAAATTTGATCAGCCGCTGCTTGAAGATTTTCTCGCCCTCCGCCCGCCGGCGTTTTTGTTTGCTTTTGAAGTGCGTCACCCATCGTGGTACACCGAGGAAACTTACGCCGTCCTTCGTCGGCATGGAACGGCCCTTTGTTTGGCCGAGACGGAGAAGGAAACGCCTCTGGAAGTCCTTACAGCCGATTTTACTTATGTCCGCCTGCGGCGTGAAAACTACACGGCAAAGCAATTGGCGGCTTGGAGCGAGCGTTTTCAAGGATGGCTTCGCGAGGGAGTGAACGTGTACGCCTACTGCAAACATGAAGATGCCGGCAAAGCGCCGGCCTACGCGCATGTACTGCTACATGGAAAAGACAACTGAATATATCCAGATCACGACCGAAGACATTTCCGGCCCGGCCGGTGAGCAGTTCCGATGTCTCTGTGGGTTAACCATCGACTCGAAGTCTTTGCGAGACCGCCAATTCGCCAAAACGATGGGAAACGGAAGACGGTACTTACGGCGTAACTTTGAACACGAACTTCAATTTCTTCGTTTCTCCACCGCCGATGGTTACCACCTGCGACTGTTCCCCAAACTGCTCATGCCATGCCTTGACTGTATATTTCCCCGGCGGCAAATCGGGTAAGGCAAAGCCGCCACTCTCATCGCTTACCGAGTAGTGCGGGTTCTTCAGCACCACAAAGACTCCGCGCATCCAGGGGTGAAGCTCGCATTTGACACGGATAATTTCCGGCTTGTCGTACTTGATCACCATCGGCGGCGTACCCGGAGGTTGCGATCTGTTCAATTCGGTGTTGATCCGGGCCATCGGATGAACCGTGTGGGCAACCGAATCATCGTTCTGCACCCAGATTTCCTGGTTGGTTTCTATCGCCAAGACATGCGGAATGTATCGGCACCCACGCTGTTTCAGCATGGCGGGTTGTGTTGCCGCGGGTCCCTCTTCGCCCCCCTCCGAAATGTATACAACTACATTGCTCAGACCATCGTTAGGTCCGGCCACCACGTTTTCGGGGAACACCGGCGTCGTATAGTGCTTTGCGCAAGTCGGCTCGTTGACCATATTCAGCGGCTTGTATTTTGGCAGCGTGCCTTCATAGGTTACCGTTCCCTTGATCTCTCCCCTGGCGTCGGGATGCGCGGGTGGCGCGCCAGGCGCAGACGGCGAAGAATAACTCGGCGCCGCGCTACTCTCCATAGGTTCGGGGAGGACATTAGTTGCCACATTCGATGGACGAGCGGGACTTGGAGCACGGCGACTCCATGCCCGTGTGACATTCACCACGGATGGCGACAGCGCAACGATTAATACAACTGCGGTGAGAACATCGAGGCCTGCTCGGTTTGTGGTTTTCACCACCCTTCGCTCGCTGATTGTTCCTACAACTTCGTACACGACTTCCTCCTGTTGTCAGATAAATTTCCTCGCGCGCCTTCAGACCAGCGAGAAGGGTCTCTTTCAGCGGGCGGAGCTCCAGCTCCGGAACAAAGAACCCAATGAAATGGGATTCAGCCCTTGAAGAAAGTTTTCCTACCGGTTTTCGTAGCCCCTTGCGGCACGTGAGAGCTTTCCGGGATTTCGGCTGGGCTGATTGAAGGGTGTGTTCGGCTGCTTTCGTCCGCGCTCGCCTGAAGGCAAGAGCAGAAAGCGCTCTTACTGGTCCGTCTCTTCTCCCCGAGGCTTTGCTTGGACGGAGTAAGCATGCTGATAACCGTTGATGTAGCCTTCCCGGTAGAAATGTTTGAATTCGTCCGGCGTTGTTGTTGTCCCCAGATAGGCCGCGCCCCCCGCCAAATAATTCGCAGTCTGCTCAGCCTGGAACGATTGCGAAGCGATCCGGTGCCATCCCCCATCCAGTATTCCGTCCCGGTATCCTGCCGCCACCAGCTCGGCAATACTCGGCCCCGTGACTCGGCCAATCGCCGCTTCACTCCAAGGACGATAGCCCCTCTGGTATCCGGCCAAAAACGATGCGCGCGCTTCGGCTGTGCTCCACCGCCCGATGGCCGGGTGTGATTTTCTTCCTTCCTCAAGATCGAGTCTCGCCTGGTACAGACCATCGCGGAAAGCCGCGTCCGCCGATTGTGCCGGTTCGACGGCCGGCAGACTCGTTCCGCGCTTTGCCTCTCCCACAATCAAGCCGGCCGCAAAACTTGCGCTCAGCGCCAGCATCAGGAATACTCTACTTTTCATTTCTCCTCCTCAGTCGAAGCAACTTCCGTAGAAGTTCGTGGGCATACCGAGGATAGGAAAAACAATAAACGGGGTTGTCAGGGTGATGTCACTCTTATGCAAACAAATTGTTGGAAGTTTGGCAGAGGTGCCGGAGAGTGGCCCGGGCAATCAGCTATGTAAAAATGATCTGAGGAATTGTCCTCAATACAGCGTTTTCTTTTCCTGCTGCTGCCACAACGCAAAAATTGCCAGCGATTCCTCGCGCAGCAGTTGCCGCATTGGCACTCGCCGTTCGGCATGTGCGCGGTTCAGTTCTTCATAGATGAACGCATCATCAAACCCAACTGCGGCGGCGTCGGCGGCGACGCAGGCGTAAAATACGCGCGCCGGACGCGCCCAGTAAATGGCCCCCAGGCACATCGGACAAGGCTCGCACGTCGTGTAAAGATCGCAACCCGCAAGTTGAAAATCGTCCAGCTTGCGGCAGGCTTCGCGAATCGCCACCACCTCGGCGTGCGCGGTGGGATCATTCGTGGCCGTCACGCGATTCACGCCTTCCGCCACCACCCGGCCGTCTTTCACAATTACCGCCGCAAACGGTCCGCCTGTGCCGGCGCGGACGTT
>Ga0210399_10004647_pt1 | contig 10665 bp, 10 predicted proteins | sample IncBWC14MmetaG_FD_150865 | JGI IMG/M metagenome (GOLD analysis project Ga0210399, IMG submission 150865) | Forest soil microbial communities from Barre Woods Harvard Forest LTER site, Petersham, Massachusetts, United States - Inc-BW-C-14-M | ecosystem: Environmental > Terrestrial > Soil >...
GCCGCGGACGCCGAATTACCCTGGCTTAGAACGTTTCGGAGGTAAGTGGTACCACACCGGGCTATGGCCGCATGCAGGCGTGGATTTCTCCGGATTGCGGGTCGGCATAATCGGGACGGGCTCGTCGGGCGTCCAATCGATCCCGATCATCGCGCGGCAGGCGAAGCATCTGCGCCGGAAAATTCGCGCCACCGTCAAGGACGCGAAAACCGCAGAGCTGCTATGCCCGAACGACCATCCGATCGGCACCAAGCGGCTGATCCTCGACACTGATTATTACGTGACCTACAACCGCGGCAACGTCACTTTGGTCGATATCAGAAGCAGGCCGATCGAGGAGATCACATCGGAGGGGCTACACACCGCCGATCGCGACTATCCGCTCGACGCTATCGTGTTTGCCACCGGCTTCGATGCGATGACCGGAGCGATGAAAGAGATCGACATTCGTACCGATGCCGGAATGTCGGTCCGCGAGAAGTGGGAGCCTGGCCCGCGCACCTATCTCGGGATCATGATGGCGGGGTTCCTGAATCTATTCATGATCGCCGGCCCGCAGAGCCCCGGCGTCAAAAGCCAGATGATCCTGGCCTGCGAACAGCATGTCGATTGGATCGCCGATTGCCTGCAGTACATGCGCGGCCGCGGGTTTTCGCGCATCGAAGCGGAACCGGCGGCCGAGGATGCGTGGGTTCGCCACAACAACGAGGTGGCGGACCGGACGCTCTATCCGCTGGCGAACTCGTGGTATGTAGGGGCCAATATCCACGGGAAACCGCGCGTCTTCATGCCTTATGTCGGCGGCGTCACCGCGTACAAGAAGAAATGCGACGAGATTGCCGTCAACGGTTACGAGGGCTTTTCTTTCGGCGCCGGGAATGAAGAGCAACGGTTCGCGGCTAATTGATTATACCGCCCGACCCGGCGCAGCTGGATCGACGGGAGGTTTGCATGCGAAGCGTGATTTCTGCCCCGGTTCCCGGCCTCGATCTGCGGCGAGAGTACGGCCATCACCAGAGCCCCGCGATCCGTGCTGGCGGGCTGATCTTTTGCTCGGGCATGGTGGCGATCAACCCCGAGACGGGCGAGCGCGAGCATGGCACGGTGACCAGCGAAGCACAGCGCATCTTCGAAAACCTGAAACTGCTGCTGGAGTCGGCGGGGTCATCGCTGGAGCGCATTGTGCAGGTTCACGCGATGATCTACGACCGCATCGAATACGACGTGCTGAACCGCGTTTACCGCCGGTACGTCCCAAACGCGCCCCCGGCCCGCACCGTGATGAGCGTACAGATAGAGGCCGGGTTTAAGGTCATGCTCGACGTGATCGTCGCGGCCTGAAGGCGCGAGGATTTTAAGATGACGCTGCCCCGGCAGGTGATCAGGCCCGGCAACCCGTCGCTCGATGCATCGCGGAGGGCCAACCTGCCCTTCTCCCCTGCGGTGCGGGGCGGCGATTTTGTCTTTCTTTCCGGCATCGCGGCAATCGATCCCGCGACAGGTGAGCCGGTGCACGGCACGGTGGCGGCTGAAACGCGGCAGATTTTGAGGCGCCTGGACCAACTGCTTCAGGCGGCCGGCTCTTCGCTCGCCAATGTCGTCAAGGTCAATGTGCTGATCTATTCGATGCTCGAGTACGACAACATGAACTCGGTCTACCGCGAGTTCTTCCCGACCGATTCTCCCGCCCGGACGGTGTGCGGCGCCAAGCTGATCGGCGGCCACAAGGTCGAAATCGAATGCGTCGCGTTGGCCTCCGCAACGGGGCTCCATCCGTCGGCCGATCGGCTTCCACGCAATGTCATCCAGCCGGCGAACCCGAAGCTTAACGTTTCGCGCAACGCCAACCTGCCGCATTCACCCGGTATTTGGACCGGCGACTACATCTTCCTGTCCGGGATGGGTCCGGTGGACCCGCTTACCGGCGGGCGCAATCTCGGGCCGATTGCCGAGCAGATCCGGCAGACGCTGCGGAACATGGCGCACATGCTCGAATCCGCCGGGTCAGGTCTCGACCGCATTGTAAAAATGACCGTCGTGCTGGCCGATGCCGGGGATTACGACGAGATGAACCGGGTCTGGCGCGAGTTCTTCCCGATGGACCCGCCGGCCCGGACCACCTGCGCCCTGCAACTCAGCAACGGCAACGGCGTCGAAATCGAATGCATTGCCCTCGCCGGCAAAAGGCCATCCTAGGTCGGATCGGCGGGTGTTCGGGAGCATCGCGGCATGGATTTGAAACTGGCCGGCAAGGTCGCGCTGATTACCGGCTCGAGCCGCGGCATAGGGTTGGCGACCGCCAAGGCGTTTGCCGCCGAGGGCTGCCGGATCATGCTGTCGGCGCGCTCGACCGAGCAGCTACGCGAGGCGGAAGGGGCATTGCGCGGCGCGGGGGCGACGGTTGCAGCGCAAGCCGCCGATGTCGCGGATCCCGCCGAAGCAACCCGCCTGATCGACGCCGCGGTTGCCGCCTATGGGGGTATCGATGTCTTGATCAACAATGTTGGCGGCGGCGGCGGCGGCGCGCGCATTGCCGACAGCAGCGACGACGACTGGCGCGGGGCGCTGGAACGCAATTTGATCCAGACGGTGCGCATGATGCGGCTCGCCTTGCCCCACATGAAAGGCCGGCCGGGAGCGGCGATCGTGAACATCGCATCGATCTCCGGCTGGACACCGCAGCTTGCGATGTCGGGGCAGTACGGCGCGGCGAAGGCGGCGCTGATCTTCGACACCGAGCGATGGGCGCTGGAGTTCGTGCCTTACGGCATTCGCGTCAACACCGTCTCTCCGGGCTCGATACTGGTCGAGGGTAACGGCTGGGACCGCTACCGCCTCGCCAACTCCGAGTACTTCGAAGATTACGTCCGGCACGGTTTTCCGATGGGCCGGCTCGGCACCGCCGAGGAGGTGGCGGACGTGATCGTGTTCGTCGCGTCACCGCGGGCCCACTGGATCAACGGCCGCAACCTCCCCGTCGACGGCCTGGAGCAGCCACACGCGCCACTCGACCGCCGTCCGTATTAGGTTCATCGACGCCCTTTGGGGCGGACGCTACAGGAGATGAAGATGCCGGACGATCCGCTCTCCCGTCCGCTTATCGAGATCGCGCGCGACTTGCGCGAAAGGACGGTCACCGCTCGCGAACTGGTGGAAGCGGCCATCACGCGGCACGAGCGCTTCGGCGAGCGGCTACACGCATATTCCTTCTGGGCGCCGGAGCAGGCCCGCGCCGTCGCCGAGGCGGCCGACGCTGCATTCGCCGCCGGCGTGTCGGCCGGCCCTCTGCAGGGGCTGCCGGTCTCGATCAAGGACCTGTTCGCCGCAGCCGGATATCCCTGCTTCGCCGGATCGAGCCGACCCCTGCCAGCCGAGCCCTGGGAACGGGACGGCCCGCTGGTCGCGACGGTGCGCCGTCAGCTCGGCGTGATCACCGGCAAGACTCACATGGTCGAATTCGCATTTGGCGGCACCGGCCAGAACAGCCACCATGGGGCGCCCTACAACCCGTGGGATGCGGCGGCGCATCGCTCGGTCGGCGGGTCGTCGAGCGGCGCCGGCGTTAGCCTGCTGGAAGGCTCGGCGTTGCTCGCGTTCGGCAGCGACACCGCGGGCTCGGTGCGCATCCCGGCTTGCATGACCGGCAATGCGGGGCTGAAGGTCACGATCGGGCGCTGGTCCACCGAAGGTGTCGTGCCGCTGTCCTTCACGTTCGACACGCCGGGTCTGCTGGCGCGCAGCGTATGCGACCTGGCCTTCGGCTTTGCCGCGCTCGATCCCGCGCGCATCGATCCATTTGCGTTGATCGCGCAAGGCACCGCGCGCGATCTGGGCGGAGTTCGCATCGGTATTGGCGATCCGTTCCTGTGGCGCGACTGCGATGCCGGGATCGCTGAAACCGTGCAGGAAGCCGTCGACGTGCTCCTTCGCGCCGACGCCATCGCGCGCGACTTCACCCTGCCGGAGGCGGTGGCGGCGCATGACGTGTTTCTCGCTGGCGGGCTCAGCGCGATCGAGCTGCGCAGCTTTCTGGATCGGGAACTGCCGGAGTGGCTCGACCAGCTGGACCCGGTGATCGCGCCGACCGTCCGCAATGCCGAAAACCTGAGCGCACGGGAGTACCTGGCCCGTGTCGCCCGGCTTGCCAATCTCGCGCGGGCGGCAGCACCGCGGCTCGATGCCGTCGACGTCGTCGCCTCGCCGACGCTGTGCCTGACCCCGCCGCTGATGGCGGATGTGGCCGACGCCGACAGTCATCTCCGGGTCAACCGCCGCATCGTTCGTAATACGGCTTGGGTCAATTACCTCGGCCTGTGCGCGATCACGATGCCGGTCGGGCGCGACCGCGCCGGCATGCCTGTCGGCCTCCAGTTGACCGCGCCGGCCGGTGCCGAAGAAAAGCTGCTGACGATCGCGCTTGCGGCCGAGCGCGCGCTCGGCACTGGGACAGACCGGCTCGGAACGCCGCCAATGCTCGCTTCTTAAGATGACGACCGATGATCCCGCGTGGGCTCTCGCCCAACATGTCTGCCGTACCGGCTGCACTGACCTACCCGCCAGCGCCGTCGAATCCGCCCGCCGCGACATCCTTGACACGTTCGGCTGCATGCTCGGCGGCAGCGGTTCGCCCGGGATCGGGGAGCTGTTCGCAGTAGTCTCGCGCTGGGGCGGATTGGCAGAAAGCCGCGTGCTGCTGCGCGGCCTCAGCCTGCCGGCCCCGCAGGCTGCGCTGCTCAACGCCAGCATGGGACATGCGCTGGATTTCGACGACACGCTCGACACCGGCGGCTCGATCCATCCCGGCGTCTCGGTGCTCGGCGGAGCGCTTTCGCTCTGCGACGGCCTCAGCGGCGCTACCGGAAAGGACCTGCTGTTGGCGGTCGCGCTCGGTCTCGACGTATCGTGCCGCGTCGCGCTCGCCAGTACGCTGGATCGCGGCTGGCATCGCACCGCGGCGATGGGCGTCTTCGGCGCGGCGGCAGCGGCCGGCAAGCTGCTGCACTTGAGTCCGGAACAGATGCTAGCCGCTTTTGGCATCGCCTACAGCCACGCTGCCGGCAACCGGCAATGCATCCTGGACGGCGCCCTGACCAAGCGCATGCAGGCCGGTCAGGCCGCTAGTTCCGGCGTCTTCTCGGCAGTGCTGGCGCAGACCGGGTTCACCGGCGCGCGCAACATCTTCGGCGGCCGTTTCGGGTTCTTCGAGCTGTATCAGCCGAACGGACACGACGCGGAACTGCTGCTTTGCAATCTGGGAACGGCCTTCCAGGGCGAGGCGCTGAGCTACAAGCCCTACCCATGCGGCCGGCCGCTGCACGCGGCGATCGACAGCGCGCTGGCGGCCCGCGCCCAGCTGCAGATCGAGTGCCCCTACGACATCGCGGCCGTGACAATCGAGGCGGACCCTGCCGGTCACGCCGATCAGTTCGAGCGCGGTCCGGCCAAGCGGCGGCCTACCCAGGTTGTCGAAGCGCAATTCGCCCAGCCGTTTCTCGTGGCCACCGCCCTGGTTCACGGCAAGATCGGCATCGCCGAGGTGGACGGGCTCGGAGATCCTGCGGTGCTGGCCCTGTCAGACCGGATTACCGGGGTGGCGCACCAGGGTCGCGCGAAAGGATCATTGGCCATCACGGTGATGAAGACCGATGGCCGCTCCATAACGGTCGAGGCCACCGACCCGATCGGCTCGCCGGATAAACCGCTTAGCGATGCCCAGTTCGAGGCGAAATTTCGCGACTGCGCGCGCAACGCTGTTCGGCCGCTTTCCGATGCGAGCGTCGACGCGGCCCTGGCCGCGATCAACCGGCTGGAAACGCTGCCCGATGCACGGGAGCTGATGGCGCCATTTGCCGGGTAACAGGGTAGCAGGTCACGGCGAAAGGATCGATTGATGGCGGTTATAGACGTCCAGGTGCACGCCTACGAACGCAACCATCCCGGCCGGCCCTGGGCGGGACAACTGCACGGCCCGGCATCGGCGACCGGCGAGGAGATGGTAGCGGCGATGGATGCGGTCGGCGTCGATGCCGCGATCATCGTCTCCACCTTCAACCTTTACCGCTACGATCCGAGCTACACGCTCGAGGTCTATGCCAAGTATCCGAAGCGGTTTCGCGTCGTGAAGCCGATCGATCCCGCCAATCCGGCGGTGGATGATGTCCTGGCAGAATGGCGCAAGACAAAGGGAGCGGTCGGCGTAAGGCTGATGTTGCGGGAGGAGCAGATATCCGATCCCACAGACCCGCGCCTCAACCGGGCGTTTGCGGCCGCCGGACGACATGGCCTACCGGTAAACTTCCTGTGCTGGGGGCGGCTCGATGACGGCGCCGAAGTGGTGCGACGAAATCCGGACACCGTCATCGTCATCGACCATCTCGGTCTGCTACAACCCAACGAGCCCCCGTCATTGGCAGAACCGTGGGCCGATCTGCCGAAGCTGCTGGCACTCGCGGCGTACCCGAACGTCCGGGTCAAGATCAGCGGCGCCTGCACTCTTTCAAGCGAAGCTTTCCCGTACGACGACATCTGGGATCCGGTGCTGCGGGTCATCGACTCCTTCGGCATCGACCGCTGCATGTGGGGTACGGATTGGACGCGGACCAGCGGCATGCTGACTTACGAGCAGAGCGTTGCACCGTTTCGCAACACCGGTCGGCTGTCGGACAGCGACAAATCGATGCTGATGGGCGGCACGCTGGAGAAGATTTACGGCTGGTAGCAAACGCAGCAGCGGGTAGCGTTTCGGTTTGCCGCGAGATCGGCGCCGAGCGTCCTTCGAGACGCGCTCCCGGCAGCGCTCCTCGGGATGACGCCCCTTTCTTGATGCGACTTGAGATTTCGTCATCCCGAGGAGCGCTCGGAACGGGCGCGTCTCGAAGGACGCAAGGCAGCCGTCAAGGTCGGAAGGCCGGCATCACTTCTTCGCCGAAGCGGCGCATCGAGGTGAGATTCTGTTCGTGGCTCATGTCGCCGAAGCCGGTCTGGCACAACAGGTGCTGCACGCCGGCGTCGCGCAACTCGGCTACCTGATCGCGCACTCGCGCCGGCGAGCCGTAGAGCGAACCGGTGGCCAACACGTATTTGACCGCCTCGTCGTCGCCAACCGCCGGATCGGCCCAGGGGTTCAGCATCGACGTGTCGATCGTGAAATCGGCCGGGTTGTACGCGGCCCGGACATGCATCATGTGGGCGCGCGTCTGCAGCAACAGCGCCGACAGCTCGTCCTCCGCCTGCGCATCGGACTCCGCGACATAGACGTTGCGCCATAACGCGCTCTGCGCCAGCAGGCGCGCTTTGGTCGCCGCGTCATGCCCGGCGGCATCGAGCCCCGCCTGATAAGCCGCCCATCGCTCTTTGATCCGTGCCACCGGCAACCGCGCCGTCAGGATCGGCAGGCCGAGCCGGCCGCATTCGCTGAACGAGGCCGGCGAGATCACGCTGCGCCAGAGCGGCAGGTGCGGGAGTTGCACCGGGCGGGGCCGCAATTCCGGCACCTGCACCTGAAAATACTTGCCGCTGTACGTAACGGGGCCGCCCCTCCACAGGCGCCCGATGATGTCGACCGCTTCCTCCATCCGCTCACGGCTGTCGTCGCTGCGCAGTCCGTGGCCGACAAATTCGTACTCGTTGTAGATCGTACCCTTGCCGACGCCGACATCGATCCGCCCCTTGCTCAGGTTGTCTAGCAGCGCCAGCTGCACGGCGAGCCGCACTGGATGATGGAACGGCAGTTGCACAACCGCGAAGCCGATCCTGATCCTCTGCGTGCGCATCGCGACAGCCGAGGCGAACAGCAGCGCGTCGTTGTAGACGCTCTCGCCGGTGAAATAATGCTCCGTCAGCCAGACGTCGCCGAAACCCAGTTGTTCGGCAGCCCGCACCTGCTCGATCTGCTGGTCGATACGCGCAGCATCCTCTTCCGGTGAGGGCGACAGTGAGAGGGTGAGCCACCCAAAGCGCATCGATACCCTCCGAAGAAACTCGGGAGAAAGCTACCCGATCACCCTACCAGCAGATCCCGGATCGCGGCCGCGACCGCGAACAGCTGCGCGTCCTCGCCGACAAAACCGGCGATCTGCAGGCCGAGCGGCAGGCCGTCGATCGAGAACAGCGGCAGCGACACGGCCGGAATGCCGAGCATCGATGCGGGCACATTGAAAACCGGGTTGCCGGTGGAGCCGAGCCCGACCGGAGCGGCTCCCGGCGCGGAGAGGGTAATAATGGCATCGTAGCGCGCTGCGAGGCGAACGTGGGTTTCGCGGTTGCGCTGCCGGACGGCGATCGCGGCGCCATAGTCCGCCAGACTCATCGACTCCGCCATCGCGAGGCGTTCGAGCGCCGAGCGGCTAAGCTTGCTGGCGTCGCGGTCGCGATAGGTATTGAGCGGCCAGCGCCCTTCCCAGGCGTTGATTGTGCGGGTCAGCGGAGCCGCGTCGGCAATCACCGCCTCGACCTCGTCGATAACGGGGTCGGCATGACGGTCGGCGAGCGCAATCCCGGCTTCGGCGAGCCGTGCCGCCGCCGCCTCGAAGGCAGCGCGCGCTTCGGGTTCGGCGTCCTCCCATCCGGAGGTTTGCAGCACCGCCAGCGAGCGAGGACATTGCGGCGCGGGCGGTTCGGACGGCCCTTGCAGTCCGGGGTACCCCGGATCGCCACCGGCCCGGGCCGCGATGTTGACCGCGACGAGCCAGGCATCTTCGAGTGAGGCAGCGAGCACGCCAGTGCAGCTCTGACTGAAGTAATCGTAGCTGCCGCCACGATTGATACCGCCGACGCTCGGCTTGAAGCCGACACAACCGCAAAAGCTCGCGGGCCGCAGGATCGACCCGACGACCTGCGTCCCGAGCGCCGCCGGCGCCATACCGCAGGCCACCGCCGCGGCGGAGCCGCTGCTTGACCCGCCTGGGGTGCGCTCCCGGTCCCACGGATTGCGGGTGCCGCGCGGCTCGGTTGCGGCAAATTCCGTCGTCACGACCTTCCCGAGGATCACGGCGCCGGCCTCGCGGAGCGCCGCGACGCTGGCCGCGTCCCGCCCAGTGCGCCAACCGACAAACAGGGGCGATCCCTGCTCGGTCGGCATGTCGAACGTCTCGATGATGTCCTTGATGCCGAGCGGCATGCCGTCGATCGGTGACAACGGCCGGCCGTCGCGCCAGCGCCCCGCAGAGCGGTCGGCGGCCGCGCGCGCGGCGGCGATATCGTGGCAGACGAAAGCACCGACGGCCGGTTCGAACGCCTCCAGGCGAGCGAGACAGCGTTCAAGAAAGTCGCGCGGCGTGTCGCTGCCGGCCCTGAAATTCGCAGCGATGGAAAAGAATGGAAGCGCCTGTGGGATTGTCATTGCTCTACTCCATGACGCCTGGGCGAACCTTTTGAACGCTGACTCATATCCGCAGGTCGGCCCAAACACCGGCATGGTCGGATGGCCATAATGATGGATCGTCCGGGCTCGGCCGGTTGAAACAGACCTCGCTTGCGAGGATCTCGATGCCGTCGGAAATCCAGATGTAGTCGATGCAGCGGTCCATCCGCGCCCAGTAAGGATGGGAGACCTCGCCATCCCGGCCGGCGAGCGGAGTGAAGGCAGTAGGCGTGGTCTGGGTCGGGCGAAAGCGGGTCGCCATCAACCCGGCCGAATGGGCATCAAGGGTGGCGTTGAAATCGCCGCACACGATCGACGGCGTGCCGTCCGCCCGGCTGTCGATCCATGCCAGAAGCTGTTGCACCTGAAAGAGGCGCAGGGAATCGTCGCCGCGCGACATGTAGAGGTGGGTCACGTAGACATCGATAGGCCGCTCCTCGATCTCGAGGCGGGCGACCAGCGCGACGATGTCACGCGCCTGGTAATCAAGATTGCCGGTTTCGACGATCGGAAACCGGGTCAACAACGCTTCGCCCTCCATCTTCGACAGCCCATTCACGCGGGTCTGCTGAACCAGCTTGTACGGGATGCCGGTCGCGGCGATCGCCGCGTCGCGCAGCAACTTCGCCGTCTGGAGCGGCACGCTCACCTCGTTGAATGCGATGACATCGGGTTTCAGAGCGGCGATCTCGGCGCTGATCAGCGGGTGCCGGTCGCTCCAGCGCTTATGGTCCTGCTCCAGGTTGAGCATCACGACACGGAATTGCATCGGCCTTCTCGGCAGCTCCGCATTACCCGGTTATTCTGCTCTACGATCCCACTGTCCCCGAGAGGTGTCTATCGCGTGTGGGGCGCCGCGTTGCTCCTGCTCGGACTATACCTTGCCCCGGTGCTGGTCAGCTTCTGCCCGCCTGACCCGCGGGCCGGGGTGCCGTGGCACCAAGCGCGGCGCGATCCGACTAGCCTCTCCCTTGATCCCGCGACGACGCAGGAGGCGGTGATCCAGGTGTTTGCCGCCCCGGCCGTGGCGGCCGGTCTGATCGGGTCGACTCCGAGACTGAGATCCAGTGGATAGGCGCCGGTGGGGCGCGAGGCCGTCTGAGCCGCCAAATTGGTATCCCGAGCTTAGCCAGGATGCCACACACCGACTCTATCGAACTTGTTGGTTCGATCGTGGGCGCGCGAATGGCCGGAATCGGCGCGGAGCGGTGCGCGGGACCCATGTGGCGCCCCTCGGAACGTTGGCGTTCAGGGGGGTGGGACGGAGAGTTCGAATCTCCTTTGCTCCAGCAGACAGTCTGTCT
>Ga0210399_10004649_pt1 | contig 10664 bp, 6 predicted proteins | sample IncBWC14MmetaG_FD_150865 | JGI IMG/M metagenome (GOLD analysis project Ga0210399, IMG submission 150865) | Forest soil microbial communities from Barre Woods Harvard Forest LTER site, Petersham, Massachusetts, United States - Inc-BW-C-14-M | ecosystem: Environmental > Terrestrial > Soil >...
CCACCGCCGAGCGCACGGATCAGGTCGACGCTGGCGGTTAGCTGCAGCGTATCGAGACTAAGCGCCTCGAGCTGGGTCTGCAGCAGGGCAGTCTGCGAGGTGACGACGGTGAGATAGTCGGTTGCCCCCTGTTTGTAGAGCGCCATGGCGAAGTCCAGGGATCGCTGCGCCGCGTCGACCGCAGCCTTCTCCTCCACTGCAGCATCGTGGTAGTGATTGAGTGTGGCGAGGCTGTCTTCGACTTGCTGAAACGCGCTGACGACGGTGCTGCGGTAATTCGCGGCTGAGGCGTCGAACTCGGCGCGCGCTTGGGCCACTTGCGCCCGGCGCAGGCCGCCGTCAAACACGCTGAGCAGCGCGTTCGGTCCGATCGCCCAGAAAGAGCTCGGCGCGCTGAGCAAGTTCGAGACGCCGTTGCTCTGGAAGCCGCCCTGAGCGCCGAGTGTGAGCGTGGGAAAATACGCCGCACGCGCGACCCCAATGTTCGCATTAGCCGCAATCATGCGCCGCTGCGCGGCCGCGATATCCGGACGCCGCTGCAGCAAGGTGGTGGGGACGCCGCTGGGAATCTTCGGCAGCTTGATGGCGACGATCTCGGGCTTGATCGAGAAGGTCGAGGCCGACACGCCGAGCAGCGCTGCTATGGCGTGTTCCATCAGCGCGCGCTGAGCGAGGGTCTGTGCCGCCTGGGAGGATGCCGTATCGAGCTGGGTCTGCGCTTGCGAAACGTCCAGGCCGGGCGCGATGCCGGCATCGTGGCGCTGCTTGGTGAGGGTAAGCGCGCGCGTAAAATTCTTCACGGTCTCGTCGAGGATCGCGCTGTCGCGGTCGAGGCTGCGCAGATGAACGTAATCATCAGCCAACTGCGCGATCAGCGAAAGCCGGGCATTCTCAAGATCCGCTGCCGCTGCCGCGGCGTTGGCTTCGCCAGCGGCCACCTCGTTGCGAATCTGCCCCCACAGGTCGAGCTCGTAGCTCACGCTGCCGCCTACCGTGTAGGAGTTGTAGTAGGTCGGCGTGGTGGGACCCCTCAGCGGCGAGTTGAGCGACTCGCGAGCACGCCCGCCGCCGGCGCTTAAGCCGAGCGTGGGAAACAATCCCGCCCGCGCTTGATCGGCGAGTGCCCTCGCCTGCGCATAGTTGGCCAGTGTGGCGGCCAGCGTCGGGTTCCCGGCGATCAGCTTTTTCTGCAGCTCGCCGAGCTCCGCGTTGTCGTAGAGCATCCACCAGCTATCGCGCGGCAGACGGTCGCCCGGCTGCGCCTGCGTCCACGGTCCGATTTCCTTGTAGGCGACCGCAGTGGGAACATCCGGAGTTTTGAGTGGCGGTGCGAGAGAGCAGGCGCCAAGGAGGAGCGTCAGCGCTGCGCCGGACCAGAGGCTGCCCTTACCCCTTTTCATTTTTAACCCTCGGCTGGCCGGTATTCGCGCCGGCCGACGCTGCGCCGGCGAGGCTCACCAGGGCGCCAGTGCCGATTCCATCGGGCGGGTTTTGTATCACTCGGTCGTTCGGGGCCAGGCCAGAGGCAAGTTCTACAACCGCACCTAGGTCGCGCGCGATCGATACCGGCTTGAGCAAGACGCGGTTGTCGGCACCTACAGTGGCGATCGAAAGCCCCTTGGCATCGAAAATCAGTGCGCTCGAGGGCACGCGCAGTACCTGGGTGACATCGGTAATTTGCAGATGGATGCTGGCGTAATCGCCCGGCATCATCTCACCCGCGCTGTTGTCGACGATGAGCTGCATCAGGGTCGTGCCGGTGCCTGGGTTGACCGCCTGTGCCGAAGCCTCCACCGTTCCGCTATAGGTCTTGTCGGGATGCTCCGGCACGCGGATCGTGGCGTTGGTGCCTGGCGGCACGCTGGGCACATAATTCTGCGGCACGTTGACGTAGACGCGCAGCTTGCTCGTCTCGGAGATCACGAACAGTTCCGCGCCGCCTGCGGCGCCGACGTTGATCAGCGCGCCGATGTCGGTGTCGCGCGCGGTGACGACCCCGTTGAATGGCGCGATCAGGTGTTTGAAACCCGCCTCGGCGACAAGGCGGTCGACGTTCGCCTGCGCCGCCTTGACCTGGGCGATATTGGCATTCAGCGTGAAAGTGCGCTGGTCGACGTCCTGCTTGGCGACGGCATCTGTGCCGGCCAGCGACTGCCAGCGCTGCGCGCTGATTTGTGCGAGCTTGGCATTGGCCTGGGCGACGCTCAAGTCGGCGCGCGCCTGGGTGAGCTGCTGGTCAAGATCGGGGGTATCGATTTCGGCCAGTACGTCGCCGGCCTTCACCCTGTCGCCGATATCGTGCTGCCAACTTTTCAGATAGCCGGGGACGCGCGCGTAGATGGGCGCACGGATGTAGGCTTCCAGGCGCCCGGGCAAGTCCAGACTCGCATGATCCTGCGTACCGATGGGCGTCACGACGGTTACGCTCGGCACGGCCTGCGCTTCGGTCAACCCGTGCAGGCGCGAGTTTTGCGCCGCGCGGGACACCATACCGTGGGCGACTATACCTACGGCGAGGAGCACAAATGCGCCGCCGGCCCAGCGCAGCCGGCGCACCATGAGGCGCCCGGTATCTCGATCAGACTGGGACATGGATTTCTCCTAGATTGACTTGCGGCGTTGCCTTCGGGACGTAGCGCCGGTGAATAAGGCTGAACACCACAGGGACGAAGAACAGCGTGGAGATTGTGGCGAAGATCAGGCCGCCGATCACTGCGCGGCCGAGCGGCGCATTCTGCTCGCCGCCTTCGCCCAGTCCCAACGCCATTGGCAGCATGCCGATCACCATCGCCAGCGCCGTCATCAGCACCGGGCGCAGCCGCACGAATCCAGCCTCGAGTGCGGCTTTCGTCGAATCGCCGAGCTCGTTGAGCTTTTCGCGCGCGAAACTGATGACCAGCACGCTATTCGCGGTCGCCACGCCCATGCACATGATCGCGCCAGTGAGCGCCGGCACGGAAAGCGTGGTGTGCGTCGCAAACAGCATCCAGATGATGCCGGCGAGCGCTGCCGGCAGTGCCGTGATGATCACAAAGGGATCGCTCCAGGATTGGAAGTTGATCACGATCAGCAAATAGACCAGCAAGATTGCGCCGAGCAGACCGAACAGCAATCCCGAGTAGGCGCTGTTCATGGTCGCCGTCTGGCCGACCAGGGCGACGATCGAGCCTTTCGGCTTGTCTTTGTCGTTCTGGGCGATGATCTTCTGGATATCGGCGGACACCGCGCCGAGATCGCGCCCTTGCCTGGTCGCGTAGATCTCCACCATCGGAGCTATGTCGTATTGCGAGACCACGGCGTCGCCGTGGCTGCGGCGGATGTCAGCGATGCCGCCGAGCACCGTGGAAGGCGCTCCACTTGCGTTGATGGGTAGATTCCGCAGCTTCGGCAGGTTGTCGATCTGATATTGGGGCGTCTGCAGCGCAATCGGATAGGTGACGCCATTCTTTTCATTGAGCCAGTAGGTTGGCGCGACCTGGCTGGAGCTGGCCAGGTTGACGACCAGGCTGTCGGTCACGTCGGCGGCGGTCACGCCGGTGTATTGCGCGCGCGTGCGGTCGATGTTGACATCGATCGTCGGCAGGGCGGCAGACTGTTGGATGCGCGCATCGGCCACGCCGGTAACGTGGCGAATCGCTCCCAGCAGCTTGTTGGCGTAAGCATAATCCGCAGCAAGATCGTTGCCACGGATCTGCAGATCGATCGGCGCGGGTGCGCCGAAATTGAGGATCTGGCTGACGATATCGGCCGGCAGAAACGAAAAGGTCATGCCCGGGAAACGACGCGGCAGCTGCTGGCGCAGTAGATTTACGTAATTCGCGGTCGGCGCGTGCCCCGCGTTGAGGGAAATCTGGATGTCTCCATCCGACTCACCGATGGTGCCGGTGTTGTTGTAGATCGTGTTGATCGCGGAAACATACGTGCCGATATTGTCTGCCACCGCCGCCACCTCCGCCGGCGGGATAACCTGGCGAATCGCCTTCTCCACATCGGCAAACCGTGCGGCTGTTTCCTCGATTCGCATGCCGACCGGCGCACGCACGTGCAGCAGGATCTGACCTCCGTCGACCTGCGGGAAAAAATTACGGCCGAGAAATGGCGCCAGCAGGAACGAGACGGCGATGAAGCCGAGAAAGCCTGCGAGGAACCGGCCGCGGTGCTCCATGGCGAGCGCGAGCAAATCATGATATCCGGTGCGCAGCCGCGCAAAGCCGGCCTCGAAGCGGCGCTGCAAACGCACCAATGGGTTCTTCGACGGCTGCGACCCAGGAACGGTATTCTGCTCCGCAATGGCAACGTGCCTGCGCAGAAGATACTTCGCCATCGTCGGCACCAGCGTGCGCGACAGCAGGAACGAGAAGACCATCGCGAACATGACGCTCTCCGCCATCGGTACGAACAGGAAGCGCGCCACGCCGTTTAGAAAGAACATCGGTATGAACACGATGCAGATACAAAGCAAAGACACAAAAGCCGGAACGACGATCTGCGAAGCGCCGTCGAGGATCGCGGTTTCCACGTCCTTGCCCTGTTCGAGATGGTAGTTGATGCTTTCGATCGTCACGGTCGCCTCGTCGACGAGTATGCCCACGGCGAGTGCGAGTCCCCCCAAGGTCATGATATTGAGGGTCTCGCCAATCGCCGAAAGTGCGCCGATCGCACCGAGGATCGCCAACGGGATCGAGGTGGTCACGATCAGCGTCGAGCGCACGCTGCCTAAGAACAGCAGGATCATCAGGCTGGTGAGCGCCGCGGCGATCACCCCTTCGCGGACCACGCCATCGATCGCCGAGCGCACGAATATCGACTGATCGCCGATCGCCTTGACGTCGAGCGCATCGGGGAGCGAGGGCTTGATGATTGCGAGCATTTTCTTGATGCCGCTGACGATGTCGAGCGTCGAGGTGGTGCCGTTCTTGAACACGCTCAGAATCACCGAGCGATTACCGTCCACATGAACGATATTGGTCTGCACCGCATTGCCGTTGCGAACATTGGCAACGTCGTGCATGTACACCATCGCGCCGCCCACGTTCTTGATCGGCAGGTCGCCGAGCTCTTGGATGTTGGAAGGCGCGCTGTTGAGGTTGATGTTGTATTCGTAATTGCCGATCTTTTCCTGGCCGACCGGGGTTATGAGGTTCTGTGCGGCCAGCGCATGGGCAACGTCGAGGCCGGTCAAGCCGCGAGACTGCAGCGCCGCCGTGTCGAGATCGAACATCACCTGCGGCGTCTTGCCGCCGAACGGCCAGGGGATACCCGCGCCCTGCACTGTGACCAGGCGCGGGCGCACGAAATTGAGCCCGAGATCCGCGAGATTCTGCTCGGTCAATCCGTTACCCGACAACGCGAGCTGAATGATTGGCACCGTCGAGGCGCTGTAGTTGATGATCAGCGGCGGCGTCGTGCCTACCGGCATCTGCTTGAGCAGGCTCTGCGAAATTGCGGTGACCTGCGCGTTCGCGGTGGCGATATTGACCGTTGGGTGAAAGAAGATCTTGACGATGCCGAAGGTGGTATAAGAATTCGCCTCGAAGTGTTCGATGTCGTTGACCGTCGTGGTCAATGCGCGCTCGAATGGAGTGATGATGCGCCCCGCCATCTGGTCGGGCGGCAAGCCCTGGTATTGAAAAGCCACGGCGATGATGGGGATATTGATGCTCGGAAAAATATCGACCGGCATGCGCAATGCGGCGAACGTGCCGAGCAGAAGAATGAGCAAGGCCGACACGATAAACGTGTAGGGCCGGCTGAGGGCGATGCGGACTATGGCGAGCATGTGGGCGGCCTCCTACCGCGGACCGTCGCCGGCATCCTGGGTCGCGAGACCCCCGATAGCGGCCCAATCCAGATGATCTCCGCCCTGGGCGAGAAGGCGCAGAAATCGGTCGTGCAGCAGGCTCCCTAGCGGCATGGGCACGCGGAGACTCTCGGCGGCTGCCAGCGCCAAGCGGATGTCCTTGTATCCGAGCGGTGCAGCGAATGCCGCCGGTTCGAACTTGCCGTCGGCGATAAGGCCGCCGTAGGTTTTGTAGGCCGGCGAGTTGAATGCGGTTGAGGTGAGTATCTCGACGTATGCACGCCGATCGATGCCTGCCTTGCCCACGAGTGCGATGGCCTCACCCAACGCCTCGATGGTGGCGGCCAGCAAGAAGTTTCCACTGAGCTTGATGAGATTCGCCGCCCACGGTTCCTTATCGATCGTAACCGTCTTCTGTCCCAGCACGTCGAACAGCGGCCGGCACGCATCGATCGTGGCGGGGTTGCCCGCGGCGACGATGAATAGCTTTGCCGACGCCGCCATGTCCGGGCGCCCAAACACCGGAGCGGCAATGTAGCGTTGTCCGGCTTGCGCGTGCGCCACCGCCAGGCGCTTGGAAAGCGCGACGCTGATCGAACTCATCGAAATATGGATCGCACCTCTGGGCACGCTGGCAATGAGGCCGCCATCTGCGAACGCGACGGCGGATGCCGCGTCATCGTCTGCGAGCATCGTGATCACAGCTTCACCGCCGCACGCATCCGCGATTTTTTCCACCTCGTGCGCGCCCAACGTGATGAGCGACCCGCTTTTTCCGGGACTGCGATTGAATACGCTGAGGTCGTGTCCGCCCTTCAGCAGGTTGGCCGCCATCCCGGCGCCCATGCGGCCCAATCCGATGAATCCGAGCTTCATGTGGCTATCTCCGTGCGGGTTGTTGCTTGAGCGCGCTTCAGAGGCGCCATGAACTCCGGGCCGATAGGATCCTTGACCGCGGTATTCACGATGCGCTCGACCAGCATTCGGCTTGCGGCGTCGATCGACCAGCCGGCAACACCGAGTGCGGCCTGCACTTGGTCGGGGCGCCGGCCGCCCCAGAGCGCAACGCCGATGCCTTGGTCGAGCACCCAACGCACGGCCAGTTCGATCACGCGACGATGGAAGCGGCGCTGTGCGAATTCATCGAGTTGCCGGACGGCCTCAAGATACTGCGCGAAACGGGGTGGCTGGAATTTTGGGTCGATACGCCGCAGATCATCGCCCTCGAAACTGGTATCCGGCCGCATGCGCCCGCTCAACAGCCCGCGACACAGCGCTCCATAGCCAAGCGTCACGATATTGTTGGCTCGACAGTAAGGCAGGATCTTCGCCTCGATGTCCCGCTCGAACAGGTTGTAGGGCGACTGCAGCACGTGCAGCGGGGCCACTTGGCGGAAGCGCTCCATTTGCGCGACTGAGAAATTGCTGACGCCCACCGCTCGGATCTTCCCCTGCTCATGAAGCGTGCGCATGGCCTCAGCGGTTCCTTCCACCGGCACCAGGGGATCGGGCCAGTGAACTTGGTAGATGTCGATGTAGTCGGTGCGCAAGCGGCGCAGCGAATCATCTACCTCCTGCATGATTCGAGTTCTGCTGGCGTTCCGGTAGATCTTGCCGTCGCGCCATTCCAATCCCGCCTTGGTGGCGATGACGGCTTCAGTGCGCATGCCGGCAAGAGCTGCGCCGACGATTTCCTCCGACACGCCAAAGCCGTAGACCGGCGCGGTGTCGATTAGATTGATGCCCTGATCGAGGGCGGCGCGAATGGTCGCAATCGAATCGCGCTGGTCAGTTCCTCCCCACATCCATCCGCCCATCGCCCACGTGCCAAGTCCCACCCGCGAGACTTTGAGCTGCGTCCCGGGAATATTCACGAACTCGCTATCGGCAGGGGTCCGGGTCTGTATTGACGGTGACAGTGACATTTGTGCTCCTGATTTGGCAGTGAGTTGACGAATGCGTAAAGCGTGAGCGCGATCAGTGTTCGACGTATTGCAGATTCCGCCTCATGAGTTACGACTGAAACATGGCGCCCAGCATGCGAAATGGCAGCGTCAACGGCCGTTCAACCTGGGCACTGTGATTCACGCCTCTGAGGCACCAGTTGCAGAAGTGCTCGCAGTTATTTGTCAGCAGGCGGTAATCATTCTCGCCGAGGCGCGAGCGAGCGCGCCGCACGATTTCCTCCGGCGAATACTGGGAGTTGGGGTGCACGATGATACTCACACCGCGGCCGCCGGCGAATCGAGTCAGCGACACTTCCTCGACCGGACCGCACTGCCAAAAGCCGGAGAGGCCGGAGTAATGCACCACTCGACCGCGGCCGGCATACACTCCGTGATGAGTGTACCCGCGACGCGAGGTCGTCAAATGCGCGCCGAGAGGCGGTTCTTGTTCCAGCATCGATGGCGAGTGCAGATCGGTGCCGGTGTAGCGTGAATTCGCGAGACCGTCGTCCATCTGAGCTTCTCGGGGTTACGGCAGCCGATTTAAGGGAGCCTCAATAATCAGCTGATGACTGCGGGAGTTTGGCGGCACTTGGCGCTGGCGCAGCAGCTTCGGCAGCGTGGGTCGGGGCCGGGTCGCTGAGACCCGCCGCGATTACGCTGCAGAGTAGAGCCGTCAACAGCACCGCGGCGGTGAATGCAAATATTCGAACGCTATTCATCATGTTCTCCTCGAGTAGATGGATTTCGATTTCCAAATCAATCTACTCAATCACCATTGAATGCGTGTTTCCCGGGCACGCGCTGATATTTCAGGTGAAATGCGTTAGTCGCGGCCGGCGCGCCGCATTTCATCTGTAACTCGCCGTCCGTACGCTGCAATCAGCCGGAAACGGCAAACCCGGACGATCATCTCCGCCGCGAACATCGAATCAGTCCTCGAAAGAGAGCACGCAGCATGCAAACAGAAGCCACGGCTGGTCACTCGCACTTGAGCGACGAAGATACTCGCTCGCTCATTTCTGTATTCTCCGCCTACACGATGACCGCTACGCTCTGGCTGCTGTTTGCCACCGGAATAGGTCTGCTGATGGCATTCAAATTTGGCGCACCGGAGTTCGGGCCCGGCGCGTGGTTGACTTTCGGACGGCTGCGGCCCATCCATACCAACGCGACGTTCTACGGATTCGCCAGCATCGCTCTGGTGGGATTGGGGTACTACGTTGCCGCGCGCAGCAGCGGCGCGAAGCTCTACAGCGTCGCGCTGGCTTGGACCGGCTTGGTGCTCTTCAACGTCGCTGCGCTCGCCGGCACCATTGCGCTTGACATAGGCTACAACGATGGCGATCTGGAATACCGCGAATGGCCGTGGTGGGTCCGGATGATCTTTCTCGCTGCTCTCGTGGTGACTGGATGGAATCTCATCGCGACGGTCGCACGCCGCAGCAGCAAAGACATCTATTTATCCAACTGGTACATCATCGGCGGCACGCTGTGGGCCGCGATCATCTCGATCGTGGCGATCGTGCCGTGGTATCAGTATGGACTCGGTCAAGTGGCGGTATCCGGCTTCTTCATGCATAACGCCGTGGGCATGTTGTTCACGCCGATGGCGTTGGGAGTGATCTACTACACGCTGCCGAAATTGTTGAACCGGCCGATTTACTCTTACGCACTGGGAGTGTTTGCGTTCTGGACCAATCTGCTGTTCTACCCGATCATCGGTGCGCATCATTTCGAGTTCAGCCCGCTGCCGTGGTGGCTGCAGACCGTCGCCATCGTTTTCAGCGTAGCGATGCTGGTGCCGGTGTGGGGCGGCAGCAGCAATTTTCTGCTGACCATCCGCGGCCACACGCGGGACTTGATTCACTCGTATCCGCTGATGTTCATTTTCGTCGCCGTGATGAGCTACCTGATCGGTTCCACCCAGGGCACGCTCGAAGCATTCCGCTTGTTGCAACAAGTGTGGCACCTCACCGATTTCACGGTCGGGCATTCCCACCTCACGATGTACGGGATCATCACATTCGCGATCTGGGGCGGCATTTACGCGCTATTGCCATTGGCGACCGGCAAGCAGGCGAGCCAACTGGGCATGGCGCTGCATTTCTGGATGGCATTGGTCGGCTGTTTCATCTACGTCACCTCGTTATCCATCGGCGGCACCATTCAGGGGCTTGACTGGATGCATGGCTTGCCGTTCATCCAGTCGGTAATCGACATGCAGAGCTATTACCTGTGGCGTGGCGTTGGTGGCTTGCTCATGTTTCTAAGCCACATAGTGTTTGGCTGGAACGTGTGGCATATGTGTTACGGGCCGGGCGCGGTGGCCTCGCCGCTGCAGTTGCTGCGCGCCGAGGAGGCGGTCGCGTGATCAAGCTCGCACTGATCGTCGGCGGATCAACCTTGATCTTTGCGTGCCTCGCATTGCTGATGGGAGTGTTGCCCGGTATCGAGTTGTCGCGGGTTCCGGCCGGCCCCGGCGTCGAGCCGTTGACTGCGCTGCAGGCCGAGGGACGCGATGTGTATGTGGCCAATGGCTGCAGTTACTGTCACACCCAGCAGGTGCGGCCACTGGATGAAGACAAGGTGTTTGGCCGGCCATCGGCTGCGGGCGATTTCAAGTACCAGACTCCGGAGCTGCTCGGCTCCGAACGCACGGGACCTGATCTTACGAATATCGGCATGCGCCAGCCGAGCTCGGTGTGGCAGTACATCCATCTTTATAACCCGCGCGCAGTTGTTCCCGAATCGATCATGCCCTCGTTCAACTGGCTATTTGATGTGGTCGATCAGTCCCCGGCCGGTCTCGCTCCGGTCCCCCTACCAAAAGCCTACGCACCGGCAAGCGGCGTCGTGGTGCCTACGCACGAGGCAGAGGCGTTGATCGCGTACCTGGCCTCACTCAAACAGCCGCC
>Ga0210399_10004652_pt1 | contig 10661 bp, 8 predicted proteins | sample IncBWC14MmetaG_FD_150865 | JGI IMG/M metagenome (GOLD analysis project Ga0210399, IMG submission 150865) | Forest soil microbial communities from Barre Woods Harvard Forest LTER site, Petersham, Massachusetts, United States - Inc-BW-C-14-M | ecosystem: Environmental > Terrestrial > Soil >...
TCGCCGCATCTTCCATGGGCAATGCGCTGATGAGCAGCGGCGCCTCGCCTGAGGATGCGCGCTGCGTATTGATGTCGCGCACCACCCAATCGATGATGGTGAGCGTGCGCAGCCCGAGAAAATCGAATTTCACCAATCCCGCCGCCTCGACATCGTCCTTGTCGAATTGCGTCACCGGCGTGCTGCTGCCGGCTTCGCAGTACAGCGGCGTGAAGTCGGTGAGCACCGAGGGCGCGATGACCACGCCGCTGGCATTGGTGCCGGCGTTGCGCGCGAGCCCCTCGAGAGATCGCGCCAGATCGATGAGCTCGCGAATGTCGGATTCAGCCTCGTACAGGCGCTTGAGTTCCTCTTCTTGCTCCAGGGCGCGGTCCAAGGTCATGCCGATTTCCATCGGAATCAGCTTGGCGATCTTGTCGACGAAGCCGTAAGGGTGCCCCAGCACCCGGCCCACGTCGCGCACCACGGCCTTGGCGGCCAAGGTGCCGTAGGTGATGATTTGCGAAACGCGGTCGCGGCCATACTTGTTGGCGACGTACTCGATGACCCGATCGCGCCCCTCCATGCAAAAATCCACGTCGAAATCCGGCATCGACACGCGTTCCGGATTCAAAAATCGCTCGAACAAGAGATCATGCTCGATCGGATCCAGATCGGTGATGCCGAGCACATATGCCACCAGTGATCCTGCGCCGGAACCGCGCCCCGGACCCACCGGCACGCCGTGTTCGCGCGCCCAACGAATGAAATCCGCCACGATCAAGAAATAGCCGGCGAATCCCATGCTGCAGATCACGCCAAGTTCCAGTTCCAGGCGCGCCTCGTAGGCGGCTTCTGGCGCGGCGGCGGGCGCGGCGGCGGACAACCCTTGCGATGCGGCGAAGCGCGCTCGCAGGCCGTCGCGCGACTGATCACGCAGGTACTCCTCGGTCGTGCGTCCTGCGGGTACCGGGTAGGCGGGCAGCATGGAGGCGCCCAAGCGGATTTCCAACGAACAGCGCTTCGCCACCTCGACGGTGTTGGCCAGAAGTTCGGGAGCATCCGCGAACAGCTCCCGCATCTCTGCCGGCGATTTCAGATATTGCTCTTCTGAGTAGCGCCGCGCGCGCTGCGCCGCGAGCAAAGCACCGTCATGAATGCAGACTCGCGCTTCGTGCGCCTCGAATTCGGCGCGCGTCAAAAATCGCACGTCATTGCTTGCCACCGCCGCCACGCCGCGCGAGCGCGCGAGATCCAAAACGGCTTCCGAGCAGACTTGCTCGCCGGCCCGGCCGGTGCGCTGCACCTCCAGATAGAAGCGATCGCCGCAAAGCGCCTGCCAGCGCGTCAGACACCGCTCCGCCTCATCGTCGCGGCCCCTTGATATGGCCTGACCGATATCGCCCTCGAAACCGCCCGACAAAATGAGCAGTCCCTGCAGCGCATCGCGGCTCAACCAGCCGCGCTCCAACAGGGGCGCGCCGCGTTGCTGGCCTTCGAGAAACGAACGGGTCACCAGCTGCGTCAGCTGCCGATAGCCCTTGAGATTTTGGCACAGGAATACGATGCGCGACGGCGCGGCGTGTTCTCCCACTTCGCGAATCCAGGCGTCGACGCCGATCAAGGGCTTGATCCCCGCGCCTTGCGCTTCCTTGTAGAACTTCACCATGGCGAACAAATTGCTTTGATCGGTCAGGGCCACCGCCGGCATCCCCGCCGCCGCGACCGCCGCCATCAATTCCGGCACGCGCACGATGCCATCGAGCAGCGAGTACTCGGTGTGCAACCGCAAATGCACGAATGCGGTCACGAGCCAGCGCGCAACGCGAGGCGCACCGGCTCGAAGGAGCGCCGATGCAAGGGACAGGGGCCATGCAGATTCAGCAGGCGCTGGTGATCGGGCGTTGCGTAGCCTTTGTGACTTGCGAATGAATATGCAGGATAGACGGCATCCATATGATTCATATAAGCATCTCTGGCCGTTTTCGCCAGAATGGAGGCGGCGCTGATGGCGGGCTCGGTGGCATCGCCGCCAATGATGGCGCGCGCCGTCAACTGCTTCCCTAAGATATCGAGGCTGGGCAGCCGGTTGCCATCGACCAGCAAATGATCGGGTATCACCATCATCGCCAAGAGCGCGCGGCGCATGGCGAGCAGCGTGGCCTGCAGAATGTTCAAGGCGTCGATTTCGATGGGGTCCGCCCAGCCGATGCCGAAACACAGCGCATCGCGTCGAATCGCCACGCTGAGGCGGCTGCGCACCTCCGGGCTCAATGTCTTGGAATCGGCGACACCCTCGATGGGTCTTCGCGGCCTCAGGATGACCGCGGCAGCCACCACGGGCCCCGCGAGCGGGCCGCGGCCCGCCTCATCAATGCCGGCAATTCGCCTCACTGAGGCCGCCCCTGCGAGGCGCGGCGAGAATTCACCAGTGTCATGATCGCCTGCGCCGCGCGCGCACCGGCGTCGCGGCGCAAGTCGGCGTGAATGCGCGCGAACTCCTGCTCCAGGGCGCTGCGCCGCTCAGTATCGTCAAGCCACATCAGAAGCTCCGCTCCGATCGACGCCGGGACAATTTGCCGCTGAAAATACTCGCCGACGACGCGCCGATCCGCAAGTAGATTTGGTTGTGCAAAAAACTTGGCTTTGACCAGATTCAGCCGTGTCAATGCCCAGGCCGTCAGCCAACCCAAGCGGTAGACGACCACCATGGGGCGCTTGCACAGCGCGGCCTCCAGGCTGGCCGTGCCCGAGGCCACCAAGACGACATCGGCGGCGATCAGCGCCTGCGTCGCCTGCCCGTCGATCAACTGCACCTGCACCGCGGGCGCATCCCTCGCCAACACCCGCGAGAAGATCTTCCGCGTCGCAGCGCTCGCCATCGGCGCGATGAATTTGAGGTGCGGCCGCTGCGCGGCCAACCAGGTGGCGGTGCCGGCGAAGTCCGCCGCCAAGCGGGCCACTTCACCCCGCCGGCTGCCCGGCAACAAAGCAACCACGCTGGCTTCAAGATCCACTCCCAGAGTGCGCCGGGCGGCCTGCCGGTCAACCTCGAGGGGAATGGCATCCGCCAGCGGATGACCGACGAACTCGGCGGCGATGCCGTGCTCATCGTAAAAACGCTTCTCAAACGGCAGCAGGCAAAGCACCAGATCCACCGATTGTCGAATGCTGCGCGCGCGGCCCTGCCGCCACGCCCAAACCTGCGGGCTGACGTACTGCACCGTGGGAATTCCGGCGGCGTGCAAACTGCGGGCCAACCTCAAATTGGTGTCCGGCGCATCGATGCCGACGAAAACATCGGGCATCGTCGTCAAGAACATGCGCCGGATGCGCGCCAGCAGCTTCAGCAGCCGCGGCAGATCGTGCAGCACCTCGAACAGTCCCATCACGGCCAGCGATTCAGCCGGCTCCCAGCTCTCGCATCCCGCCGCCTGCATTTTGGGACCGGCCACGCCGAAAAACTGCGCGCCGGGAGCGCACTTGCGCAGCGCATGGATCAGATCGGCGCCCAGTGTGTCGCCTGAGGCCTCGCCCGCCACCAGACCCACGCGCAGTGCAGCCGACATCGTTAGCGTACGATGCTGCGTTCGCTGCGCTTGATGAATTCGACGAACGGCCGGATTTCCGCGTGGGTCGCGGCGATTTTCTCCAGCTCTTCGATGGCCGCCTTCAACTTCAGTCCCGATCGGTACAACAGCCGGTAGGCGCGGCGTATGTTGAGGATTTGTTCGGGGGTAAAGCCGCGGCGCTGCAAGCCCACCGAGTTGACGCTATGCGGCACGGCCGGCCTTCCGACGGCCATGACATAGGGCGGCACGTCGCGAGTGACGGCCGCGTTGTGCGCGAGGAAACAATGCGCGCCCACCTTGGTGTGTTGATGCACGGCCGATAAGCCGCCCAGGGTCACCCAATCGCCAATTTCCACATGGCCGCCCAGGGTGGCGCAGTTGGCCATCACGATCTGATCGCCCAAATGGCAGTCATGAGCCACATGCGAATACGCCATCAACAGATTGTCGTTGCCGATGTGTGTCACGCCCTTGTCGTGGGTGGTGCCGCGATTCACGGTGACGGACTCGCGAAATACGTTGCGGTCGCCGATTTCGAGAAGCGTCGGTTCGCCGCCGTACTTCTTATCCTGGGGCGCATCGCCGAGCGATGCGAATTGAAAGATCTTGTTGTGCATGCCAATGCGCGTCGGACCATTGATGACGGCATGCGGTCCAATCCAGGTGCCGGCGCCGATGATGACATTCGCACCGATGACGGTGAAAGCGCCGATTTCGACGTCGGCGGCGATTTGCGCTTGCGGCGAGATCACCGCCCGCGGGTCGATCATCCGGCATCTCCCCGCGGCACGGAATCCTTGGCCTCGGGCGCCACCATCATTTCCGCCGACGCCACTTCTTTGCCGTCGACTTCCGCCACGCCGTGAAATTTCCAAATGCCCTTGAACGCGCGCTTCAGCGTCACTTTCAGCATCAACTGATCGCCCGGCTCGACCGGTTTGCGAAACCGCGCCTTGTCGATGGCGACAAAATAGAAACGGGTATTGACGTCGGGGACCACTTCAACCGTCTTGAAGGCGAGGATCCCGGAGGCCTGTGCCAGGGCTTCGATGATGAGCACCCCGGGCATCACCGGCCGGTGCGGAAAATGCCCCTGAAAAAACGGCTCGTTGAACGTGACGTTCTTGAGCGCGATGACGTGTTTCCCAGCCACGCATTCGAGTACTCGATCCACCAGCAAGAATGGATATCGATGCGGCAGCTGCCGCATGATCGCTTCGATATCCAAGATCTCGGATTCCGCCATCATCGCTCCTATGTGTCCAGCCGCCGCAAATGGGCGACCATGCGCCGCCACAATCGAGTCTCCACGGCCGGCATGCCGCTCGAGTAGCTGCCGGGTTGTTTGATGGAAGCGCTGACCAGGCTGCACCCCGTCACCACCACATCGTCGGCAATCGTCAAATGACCCGCAAAGCCAACCATCCCGCCGATCATGCAGCGTTGTCCTATCACGGTGCTGCCCGAGATCCCGGTGCAGCCGGCAATGGCGGTGTGCGCGCCGATGATCACGTTGTGGCCCACCTGGATCTGATTGTCCAGTTTGACCCCGTTCGCGACAACGGTATCATCGATCGCGCCCCGGTCGATGGTGGTGTTGGCGCCGATCTCCACATCGTCGCCTATTTGCACGCTGCCCACTTGCGGCACTTTCACCCAGACCCCGGCATCCAGCGCAAAACCGAAGCCATCCGCGCCGACCACGGCTCCTGCATGCAAGACGCAGCGCTGTCCCAAGGTCACGCCCGCATACACGCTGACTCGCGACAGCAGCTTGGAGTCGGCGCCGACGCGGGCTCCCCGCTGCACGATGCACCCGGGGCCGATCACCACGCGCTCGCCGATCTCGGCATCGTCCTCGATCACTGCCAGCGGGCCAATGCTCGCGCTGGCCGCGACCCGCGCGCCACCGGCCACCACTGCCGTGGGGTGGATGCCTGGCGGCGCATTCATGTCAGGATGCAGAAGCGTCGCAATGCGCGCATAGGCCAGATACGGGTTGGGGTCGATCAACGCGGCAACCGGGCAGTGCTCAGCATCGGCAGGGGCCAGCAGCACGGCGGTCGCGCGAGTGGACTGCAGCAGTCTGCGGTAGCGCGAATTCGCCAGAAAGCTCAAGGCGCCCGCGTCCGCCCGCGACAGGGTGGCGACCGACCGGATCTTGAGGCTGGGCTCACCGCGCAATGTGAGCCCGAAACGCACCGCCAACTCCCCTAGACTGAATTCTCCGGCCACCTGCGCACTCCCTTTAGTGCGATAGGCTTTCTAGCGCACGCTTATTTCGCGCCCGGGGGCTTGGCCGGCGCTGCGCTCGGTTTGGCCGGCGCCGATGTCGCCGGCAAGCTGGCCGGCTTGGTCTTCAGGATCTCCAAAATCTGCGCCGTGATATCCAATGACGGCTTGGTATAGAGGCTTTCGACCAGCACCAAATCATAACCCTGGGCGCTGGAGTAAGTTTGAACTTCCTGCACCAGGTAGCGCTGAACCTTGCCGATCTCCTCGTTCTTGCGAGTCGAGAGGTCATCCTGGAATTCGCCGCCCTTGCGCGAGAACTCGCGCTGCTCATCGCGCAACACCTTCTCGGCCTTGATGCGGTCGGCTTCCGCCATGACCGCGGCCTCCTTCTCCAGTTTCTCCTGGCGGGTCTTCAAATCGTTCTGCATGGTCACCAGCTCACGCTGGCGCGCCCCGAACTCGTTCTGCAGGGCCTGCATCGCGCTCTTGACCTGCGGTGCGTCCTCCATCAGCTTCTGAAAATTGACCACGCCGATTTTCATTTCGGCACTCGCCTGCTGCGTCACCATGAGTCCGCACAGGCCGAATGCCAGGAGCGGAATGCTGCGAAAATAAGTCGACATGTTGATCTCTAAGCCCTCAAATTGGGGTCAAAACGCTTGACCGATGGAAAATTGAAAACGCTCCGTCTCGTCGCCGAACGTGGTCGTGGTGCCCTGCACCGCGTTCAAGGGAATCCCGTAGGAGAAGCGGAACAGGCCCAAAGGTGCAAGCCACTGCACTGCGATGCCGGTTGATCTTTTCAGATTAGCATAATTGAAGTGGTAGGTAACCGGCGTTATGTCGTCGGGACCCAGAAATTGCACCTTGTTGCCGGTCTGGAACACGTTGCCGATGTCGTAGAACCAGCTGATGCGAGCCGCGTTCTGCCACTTATCGGGCACCGGGAAAATCAGTTCGTAGCGGTTGACCACCCGGAAGTTTCCGCCGTACGGGTTGCCCACCCCGATGTTGTCCTTGGGCCCCAAGCGGCTCTCGCGAAAGCCCCTGACGCTGTCCGGGCCGCCGGCGAAGTAATTGAGGTACGGCGGCAAGGAGGTGGTGCTGCCGAGCGCGGAGGCGTAGTCGACCTGTGCCTGCGCCGTGAAGACGAATTTCTTCCACAGCGGCACGTACTTGATGAAATCGAAGTTCGACTGGTAGTAGCGAACATCGCTAAACGGCAGCGCATAGCGGGCCGACAACGTGATCTTCATGCCGCGGTCGGGGAACAGGGCGCGATTGCGGCCCTCGTACGACCAGCCCCCGGTGAGCTCGTAGGTGTAGAAGTCGGTGCCGTAGACGGTGTAGGGATTGTCCAATGAATTGACCACGCCGTCGCCGTTGGTGTCGACCAGGTCGCTCTGGAAGGTATTGCCGTTATTCTTGACCCAGTTGACCGACTGCTGCGCGCTGTAGCCTTGGGAGACAACCAGCGTGCTCTTGTTGGCCGCGGTGCCGATGGCGAGGTACTGGTACTCGGTGATCGGGTAGGCCCACTGCACCGCAACGCTCTCCTGCTTGGTCGAGAACGCCGAGGAAGCCGCCACGAATTGCGTGATGTCGCGATAGGTGAAGGAAGCGGTGCGCGATACTCCGTCGATGGTGATGTAGGGACTGGTCTCCGCGAATGTGTAGGTCTTGCTGTACCTGCCGGCGTTGACTTCCAGCGCGATGCGATCCCCGGTGCCCATGAAGTTGCTGTGCACGAAATTGCCGTTCAGGCTGAATTTCTGGGATTCCGAGTAGGCGATGCCGCCGCCGAACTGCCCGGGCAGCCCTTCCTTGATCTTGAAATCCACATCCACGAGATCCGCGCTGCCAGCCACCGGCTTGTTCTCGAACTCCACCTTCTCGATGTAGGGCAGCCGCTGCAGCCGCTCCTTGGAGCGTTCAACCGCCGAATTCGACAGCCAACCGCCTTCCAGCTGCCGCATCTCGCGGCGCAAGGTCTCATCGTTGATGGCCGTGGTCTCGTTGAAATTGATGTGGCGCACGTAGACGCGATTGCCGGGCTCGATGAAAAAGGTGATCGACACGGTTTTCTTGTCGTTGTCCGCGCTCGGAACCGGATCAATCTTCGCGAACGCATAGCCGTCGGCGCCCAGCCGATAGCTCATCAACTGCTGGCTGCTGGTGACGAGCTTGCGCGAATAGGTATCGCCCGGTTTGAACAGCAGCAGTTTGCGCAGTTCGGCTTCGGGCACGACCATGGTGCCGGCCAGCTTGATCTCGGAGATCTTGAATACCACACCTTCGTTGATGTTGATGGTGATGTACATGTTGTCTTTTTCAGGCGCAATCGCGACCTGCGTCGACTCGATCTGGAAATTGGCGTAGCCGCGGTCCATGTAGTACGAGCGCAATTTCTCCAGATCGCCCGTCAATGATTCGCGCGAATACCGATCGTCCTGCTTGTACCAGGACAGCCAGTTCGGGGTATGCAGCTCGAAGCCCGCGAACACGTCTTTTTCCTTGAATTTGGTGTCGCCGACCAGGTTGATCATCTCGATCTTGGCGCGCGTGCCTTCCTTGATGTCGACGATCACGTCGACCTTGTTGCCCGGCAGATCGGTGACCTTGGTATCGACGCGCACGGCGTACTTGCCGCGGCTGAAATATTGATCGGTGAGATATTGCTTCACTTCATCGAGCACCGAGCGATCGAAGATCTTGCCGGTGGCGAGTCCGACGTTGCGCAAACTTTTCTGCAAATCCTCGGTCTTGATGTCCTTGTTGCCCTTGATTTCGAACTTGGCAATGGAAGGACGCTCGACCACCACGACCAACAGGATATTGCCGTCGCGGCGCAATTCCACATCGCGAAAGAAACCGGTGGCGTACAGCGCGCGCATCGCCTCGCCGATACGCTGGCCGTCGAGCTTGTCGCCGATGTTCACCGGCAGGTAGTTGAATACCGTGCCTTCGGAAATTCGCTGCAAGCCCTCGATGCGAATGTCGCCGACCGTGAACGAGGTGTCCGCCGTTTGCGCCTGCACGGCCGTATAGACTGATTGGCCGGCAAACACCGCCAACAGACCGACGCAAAATTCAAGCCGCACGCGGCAAGGACCGAATGCAATTTCGATGGGCGACGCTGCGCGGGCAACGAAGCTCGTACGGCTGGAATTTGGGTTTGATCATGATATCCCGTTAGTTCAAATGTCTTGATATATCGTTATAGAAGGCCAGACTCATCAACACCACGAGCAAGGCGATGCCGACCTGCTGCCCGAACAGCTGCGCGCGTTCGGACATTGGGCTGCCTTTGATGGCTTCCACCGCCTGATAAACCACCTGCCCGCCGTCGAGCAACGGCACCGGCAGCAAATTCAGGATGCCCAAACTCACGCTGATGATGGCCAAGAACGCCATGTACGCAGTCAGCCCCAAGTAGGCGCTGATGCCCGCAAACTCGGCAATGCTGACGACGCCGCTGATATTCTTCGGCGACACCTGACCGGTGAGCATGCGCCAGAGCATCTGCACGGTGAGCGCCGACATCTCCCAAGTCTTCACGACACCGCTCACGATCGCATCGATGGGTCCGGCGCGATGCATCTCGATGAGGCCCGGCGGCCAGACCTGAGAGCCCTCATCGAGAGAAATTCCCAGCCGGCCGATGGCTCTGCCCTGGTCGATGACTTGCGGCACCTTGGTCACGATAGGCAACCGCTCAGCGCCGCGCTCGACTTCAATGCTGATCTCACGGCCGGCCGAGCCGCTGACGATGCCAATGAAGGCGCTGGTATTGTCGATGGATTGACCGTTGACGGACAGAATGCGATCGCCGGCGCGCAATCCCGCGCGGGCTCCGGCGCTGCCTGCCGGCACCGACTTCACCACAGTTTTGGAATGCCAAGTCGCCAGATCGAATCCAAGCCCCGGAAGCAATCGGCCCGGCTCGGTCAATGCGCGCTTATCTTCGGTGACTCGCAGCGTCAGGGAGCGCGCGGCGCCGTCGTGCTGCACGCGCAGCATAATCACGCCATCATCGGTGAACTGCCGGATCAACGCGATCTGCAGCTCTTCGGTGTCCGCGACCTTGCGATCCCCCACGTAGGTAATCTGGTCGCCGCTCCTCAATCCGGCGAGCGCCGCCGGACTGTCGGAGCGCACTTGGCCCACCACCGGCTTGACGATTTCGGTTCCGACCATCGCCAAAATTGCGTACAGCAGCGCCGCGAACAGCAGGTTCATGGCCGGACCCGCCAACAGCACGGCGACTCGATGCAATATGGGCCTGCGCGTGAAGGAGCGCGGCAATTCCGAAGCAGCCACATCGCCCTCGCGCTCATCCAGCAACTTGACGTATCCGCCCAGGGGTATGGCGGCCAGGCAATATTCGGTGCGGTCGGGGTCCTTGCCGATCCGGGTGAGAAGCGGCTTGCCGAAGCCAATGCTGAAGCGCAGCACCTTGAAGCCCAGCTTCTTGGCAATCCAATAATGTCCAAATTCATGGACCGCTACCAAGATGCTGATCGCAACCAAGAAGGCCGCGAGAAATCCCAAAATTTTCATGCGAAGGCCCCTACGCTGAGCTCTATCAGGGAAACCGCCAGGCGTCGCGCCGCGGCGTCGGCGTCCAAAACATCGCCCAGAGCCTTAACGGGAAACGAATCGAGCCGTTGCAGCACTTTGTCAATGACCGTTGCAATGCCTACAAAGTTCAAGCGTCGCTCGAGAAACGCCTGTACCGCGACCTCGTTGGCAGCATTCAGCAGCGTTGGGGCGGTGCCCCCGGCACGCGCGGCGGCTCTGGCGAGGCCCAGACTGGGGAATCGAAGGTAGTCCGGCGGCTCAAATTCCAACCGGCCAACGGCCACCAGATCCAAA
>Ga0210399_10004654_pt1 | contig 10658 bp, 8 predicted proteins | sample IncBWC14MmetaG_FD_150865 | JGI IMG/M metagenome (GOLD analysis project Ga0210399, IMG submission 150865) | Forest soil microbial communities from Barre Woods Harvard Forest LTER site, Petersham, Massachusetts, United States - Inc-BW-C-14-M | ecosystem: Environmental > Terrestrial > Soil >...
ATCGAGACCGGAGCTGGCAACAGTCAAATGCGGGGGGCAGTATAGCAGGTTTTCCCCAAGCGGCTTGTCAATTTGAATTCAATTTACAGATGGCTTGAAATGGGGTTTTTCGCGGTGCGGCCGGCGTCTAGCATTCGTCGACTTTCCAGTAGCCTTCGGAGTGAAATCCCATCTGGAGCAAACGGTTCTTGGGATCGTGGTGCTTGCCGCAGCCTGGGCAGATCAGGTAGCGGCTCCAAGCGGTTCCCTGGCGGTCGTAGTTTTCGGCAACGGCGAAGGTGGTTCCGCAGCTGCATGGGACCAGGAACATGCGGAACGGCTGGGGAGCCTTGGCGGGATTGGCGGACGGAAGCGAATCAGGGGCTCGGAGGCGAGACGCCTCCTCCACAGACGGCGGGACGCCGGCGCTACGCTGCGAGTTGCGGCGTGGTTTCACGACTCTTCAACCACAGCAAAGGAGCTCTTTTTTCGCCGGTTCGACTGCAACACTTTTTTGCGCAGGCGCAGGTACTTGGGCGTGACTTCGACGAACTCGTCGTCGGCGATGAACTCGATGGCCTGCTCCAGATTCAGGGGTCTGAAGGGAACCAGGCGGATGGCTTCGTCGGCGGTGGAGGCACGCATGTTGGTCAGTTTCTTTTCGCGGACGGCGTTTACATCGAGATCGGTGTCTTTCGCGTTTTCGCCGATGATCATGCCTTCGTAGAGATCGATTCCGGGTCCGACGAAAAGTTCTCCGCGTTCTTGCAGGCCCCAAAGCGCATAGGCAGTGGAGGTTCCCGGACGGTCTGCGATCAGAGCGCCGGTGAGGCGGTGCGGGATCTCGCCCTGCCACTCGGTGTATCCGTCGAAGAGCGAGTTCATCACGATGGTGCCGCGGGTGTCGGTGAGAAGCTGGCTGCGGAGTCCGATTAGTCCACGGCTGGGAACGCGGAACTCGATGCGGACGCGGCCGTAGCCGTGATTGTGCATGTTGGTGACTTCGCCCTTGCGCGAGCCGAGTTGCTCCATAACGACGCCGACGAATTCTTCAGGGACGTCGATGGTGAGATGTTCGACTGGCTCCATCAGTTTGCCGTCGATGCGCTTGGTGACGATCTCGGGCTTTCCAACCATGAGTTCGTAGCCTTCGCGGCGCATCATTTCTATAAGGATGGAAAGCTGGAGTTCGCCGCGGCCGAGGACTTTGAAGGAATCCGTGCTGCCGGTATCTTCCACGCGGAGAGAAACGTTGGTCAGCAATTCTTTTTCGAGGCGCTCGCGGAGATTGCGGCTGGTGACATACTGGCCGTCTTTGCCTGCGAACGGTGAGGTGTTCACCGTGAACAACATGGCGATCGTGGGCTCGTCGATCGCAATGTGGGGAAGAGGCGCGGGATTCTCTACATCGGTGATCGTCTCGCCGATGGTGATCCCTTCGACGCCGGCGACGGCGACGATGTCGCCTAGCTCTGTTTCGGTGATGTCGGTTCGCTTGAGGCCGGAGAAGGAGAACAGCTTGGTGATTTTGGTCTTTTGCAGCGAGTGGTCGAGCTTGGCGATGGCGACTTCCTCGCCGGTGAACATCTTGCCATTGAAGACTCGGGCGATTGCCAGGCGTCCAAGGTAGTCGCTGTAGTCAAGGTTCGCGACCAAGATCTGCAAAGGTCCGGCGAGATCACCTTGCGGCGGCGGGATCGTTTTGAGAATCGCATCGAAGAGCGGACGCAAATCGGTGCCGCCACCTTGTATGTCGGTGGTTGCGGTGCCGGTTTTCGCGTTGGTGTAGAGAACGGGGAAGTCGAGCTGTTCTTCTTTGGCGTCGAGATCGATGAACAGGTCGTAGATTTCGTTCAGCACTTCCTGCGGGCGGGCATCGGAGCGATCGATCTTGTTGATGACCACGATCGGCGGGAGCTTGGCTTCGAGGGCCTTGCCCAGCACGTAGCGCGTCTGGGGCAGCGGGCCTTCGCTGGCATCGACCAGGAGCATGACGCCGTCAACCATTTTCAGGGCGCGCTCGACCTCGCCGCCGAAGTCGCTGTGGCCCAGGGTGGCGACGATATTGATTTTTACGTCGTGATAGAAGATGGCAGTATTCTTCGCCAGGATGGTGATGCCGCGCTCGCGCTCCAGTTCGTTGGAATCCATCACGCGCTCGACGTGGTGCTCGTGGGAACGAAAGGTGCCGCTTTGTTGCAGCATGGCGTCGACCAGCGTGGTTTTGCCGTGGTCGACGTGCGCGATGATGGCGATGTTGCGAATGCCTGAACTCAAAAGGAATCCTTCCTGATTTGTGTGTACTACCACTCTACTATGCGCGGAATGAAATCGCATTTGATTCGCGGTTTCAGTCGTGCCTACGGCACGAAGGCTGAATTTTGAGGCGACTACACCCGCCAGTGGAACTGGCGGGCTACAATCGGTCGCCCCTCCGGGCGTTCTGCCAGTTGGGTCCTATCTTCGCTACAATCAGTTGCCCGCAAGAAGGAATCCAAGATGAAGACTGCAAAGAAGGGGATCACGATACTTTTGAAAACTGGAATTCTTATCGCCGCTGCTCTTCCACAGGTGCAATCGAATGCTGCTGTGCAGTCTGGCGCGCAGTTTGGACCGGGAAATCCGTTTTACGCGGCCAGCACGTTGCCCCTGCAAGCTCCTCCCTTTGACAAGATTAAAGACAGCGATTACCAGCCTGCGATTGAAGCAGGTATGGCGCAGCAGCGTGAGGAAGTGCGCGCCATTGCGGAGAATCTTGATCCTCCGACTTTCGAGAACACGCTGGTCGCGCTGGAAAAAACGGGGCAGCTATTCAACCGAGTGAATCTGGTTTTCAACGCGGTGACGGGGGCCAACCTGAGTCCGGAATTGGAGAAACTGCAGGAGATCGAGGCTCCTAAGCTCGCCGCGCACAAAGACAGCATTTTTCTGGATTCCAAGCTCTTTCAGCGCATCGAAGCCATCTACAAACAGCGGGAGTCGTTGAAGCTGGATGCCGAGTCGCTGCGGTTGGTCGAGTACTACTACGAGGAGTTTGTTCATGCGGGGGCTAACCTTTCCGAGTCGGATAAGGCTGAGCTCAAGAAACTGAATGAAGAGGAATCAACACTGTCGGCTGCTTTCAGCAATAAGCTGCTGGCCGCGACCAAGGCTGCGGCTTATGTCACAAAGGACAAGAGCGCGCTGGCTGGCTTGAGCGACACGCGCTTGAAAGGGGCGGCGCAGGCGGCGAAGGACCGCAAGGTCGAAGGCTATGTCATCCCGCTGCAGAACACCACGCAGCAACCCGATCTTGCGTCGCTGAGCCAGCGTGGGACACGGCAGGCAATTTTTGAGAATTCGTGGAATCGCGCGGAACGCGGAGGGCCGAACGACACGCGAGACACTATTGCGCGCATGGCGCAGCTTCGCGCGCAAAAGGCGAAGTTGCTGGGGTTCCCGAGCTACGGCGCCTGGAAGTTGCAAGACCAGATGGCGAAGACGCCGGAAGCCGCGGTGAAATTCATGGACGCTCTGGTGCCAGGGGCCACGGCGAAGGCGGTGGCCGAAGGGAAAGATATTCAGACGCTCATTGATGCGCAAAAGGGCGGCTTTCAGTTGCAGCCGTGGGATTGGGACTTCTACGCGCAGCAGGTTCGCAAGGCCAAGTACGATCTGGATGAGGACCAGATCAAGCCTTATTTCGAACTCAACAACGTGCTGGAAAACGGTGTGTTCTATGCCGCCAATCAACTGTACGGAATCTCATTCAAAGAGCGGCACGACATTCCCGTCTACCATCCGGACGTTCGCGTCTTTGATGTGTTCGACTCGGATGGCAAGCAGATTGCGCTCTGGTACTGCGACTATTTCAAGCGTGACAACAAAAACGGCGGGGCATGGATGGATGTTTTTGTAAATCAATCCAAGCTGCTGGGAACGTTGCCGGTCGTTTACAACGTGGCCAACTTCACCAAGCCCGCCCCGGGCCAGCCTGCCTTGATCGGCTTTCGCGATGTGAGCACCATGTTCCACGAGTTTGGGCACGGGCTCCACGGGATGTTTGCCAATACCATGTATCCGGCACTGTCGGGGGCGCAGGTGGCGCGCGATTTCGTCGAATTCCCATCGCAATTCAATGAGAACTGGGCCACATATCCTTCGGTGTTCAATCACTACGCGAAGCACTACCAGACCGGCGCGGCAATGCCCGCGGAGTTGGTGGCGAAAGTGAAGAAGGCGTCGAAGTTTAACGGCGGGTATGCGCTCACGGAAGTGGTGGCGGCGGCGGAACTCGATATGCAGTGGCATACGCTGCCCGGCGACGCTCCGCTGGAGAAGGTCGACGACTTTGAAATGCAGGCATTGAAGAACAAGAATCTTTTTCTGAGCACGGTGCCTCCGCGTTATCGCTCCAGCTACTTTGCGCACGTCTGGCAAGACGAGTATGCGGCGGGATACTACGCCTACTTGTGGAGCGAGATGCTCGATCATGCCGCGTTCCGGTGGTTCGAGGAGCACGGCGGGCTGACGCGTGCTAACGGAGACCGATTTCGGCAGATGATCCTTTCGCGCGGGAACACCGAGGAACTCGGGAAGATGTACTCGGGGTGGATGGGGGGAGAACCGAGTATCGAACCGATGCTGAAGTTCCGCGGGTTGGTGCCGGAGGAGCCCGGGAAATAGGAGATCAGCGAGACTTTGCGGCGGCTAGCGGCGCGGCGTCTGCAACGATCCGGTATAGCTTGAAGTTGGCATTCTGATACGCCAGTTCGAAATTCGAGGAATGCGTTTCCGCATAGCGAGCCAGGAAACCGTGATCCTCGTCGAAGGCGTTGGTGGTGATCAGGTGCGTGGCGTGAACGTTGCGTGCGTACTGCCACAGCTCATCATCGGTACCTTGGTAGTTGTAAGCCGACGTGGTGCGGGACGTGTACAGCGGCGCCGTCCGGTCGTGAACTTCCTGGCAGAGTTGGTTGAACTCGGGTAGGCCTGTGTTCTCGCGGATCAGACCGAAATCTGTATGGCGATAGGCAGTGACGAAGGGAACGGAGATCAGGAGCACGAAGGCGCAGACGGCTCCTGAAACGTGGCGCGGGGCGAATTTCTCGGTCAGGCCGCGGAGACCGGTTAAGGCGAGGAACACGATCCAAGGGATGACGGGAAATACGAGACGGATGCCGGGGGAAAAGGGCCACAGAATCACGATTGCGGCATAGGGCACGAGGAATGCCTCGACGATCGTGAATCCTCGTTTGTATTGATAAAAGAGTCCCGCCAGAGTAAGAAGTGAAACGGCCCCGAGCAGGCAGAATGAGGATGCCGTCTGGGTAGAAGCGACGCAGAAACCGGCCAGTGTTCGCGGATAAGAGATGAGATGCGCTTCGACCGTGCCTAGGGTAGCGTGGTAAGTCCCGTTATAACTGCCGAACTCAGAGCCAATGAAGTAGCTTTGCAATAACAGCAGGGCCGCGCAGGTGGAGAGCGCGACCACCGTGATTCGCGTAATCGTTCGGTACTTCAGCAAATCGTACAGAACCAGTCCGGCCAGCAGCGCGATGCCGGCAGTGCGCGTGCCGATCGCTAGATAGAGCGCGATGCCGATCAGAATTGCCCATAGCCAATGAGTGCGACCATCCTGCGGCGAGCGTTGCACGAAAATGGCGGCTACATAGAAGAAGAGTAAGAAGGGCAAGTCGGAGAGCACATTGTCTTTGGCTATCCACAAGTGTGGACTGAAGCCGAGTATGGCCGCTAGCGCGAGAGTATATTCGCGGCCGAGCTCGCGTTGCCAGTAGAGGCAGATGACCATCAGGGCGAGCACGAAAAAGATGACCTGCTCGAATTTCATCGGGATCAGATTCAGGCCAAAGAATCGGAGGACCGGGGCTAGGAGCAATGGAAAAACCGGCGGATACATGCGAGGGCCGACTAACGCGGTTGGAGTAAAGAGATATCCGGTCTGGGCATAGGGACGGCCTTCGACAATATTTTGCGCGTGATGGATGTACATTGCGAAATCGTCGGCCCAGATGTGACCTTGGCGGATCGTGGCGGCGTGGAAGATGGCAATCGTGATGAGCAGCAGAATGAGCCAGAGATTGCCGGTTGTCACGGTTGATTCGCGCATCGCGTCGGTGAAGAGTTCTCAGTTCGACTGTGCACCTCATCAACGGGAATTTCCAGCGGGCAGTGCGTGTTTTTCGATGTTGCGTTCCGTTTCGGGAAAGGACGTCCGACAAATCGGGCTGAGGGGGTCACTCGGTCAGCGCGAAGGCGTGTCGTCCCTACGGGACTCGCGCATCATAATCTTTCCCGGCACTGCCGTGCCGGGCTTTCACATGCCGCCGCTACGCGGCTGAATTATGGGCGCCTCTTAGTCTGCTAGATTACGGGTGGTTCCTAATGTTTCGTGCTTAGGTTGACGTTTCGTGCGGGGGATCGAGCAACTCCATTCCTACATCTGGCGCGCTTTGGCTGCGCAGGCGCAGGCGGTACCAGAAGACGATTGTCAGCAGCGAGAATAGAAAGATGATGGCGGAGACGGCGTTGATCTCGGGAGTGATCCCGCGGCGGAGGCGTCCCCAAATTTCGAGGGGGAGAGTGTTGTCGCGGCCGATCAGGAAAAAGCTGACGGCGATCTCGTCCATCGAGAGAGTGAAGATCAAGAGCGCGGCACCGATAATTGGCAGTTTCAGATTCGGCACCGTTATCCGCCAGAATGTCTGCCAGTAATTCGCTCCTAGATCGAGTGAGGCTTCTTCCTGGGCGCGGTCCAACTTCTGCAAGCCGGCGAAGACTTCTGTGGCTGCTACTGAGATCAGTGCGGTTCCGTGGCCCAGGGTGATCGTGAGCAGACTCAGCTTGACGATGGTCAGGTTGAAGAGCATCAGCAACGAAAGGCCGGTGATGATTCCGGGCAGGATCAGCGGCAGAAGGACGAGGCGGCGGAACAGGGCTTTGCCGGGAAATTGCACGCGGTCGAGCGCAAGGGCGGCGGGGATTCCCAACGCGAGCGAGATTACCATCGCTGCAAAAGCGACCTGAAGGCTGTTGAGCACCGCGTCCCAGATGGCTGCATCAGCGAAGAGAATGCGGTACCAGTCCAGCGTCAGGTGATGCGGAGGAAATCCTCCGACGCCTTGGCCGTTGAACGAATAGAGGATGAGGACCGCAATCGGCAGATACAAAAAGCCGAAGACGGCGGACGCATGCAGGGCGAGCCAGGTTGAGCGTGGGGCGGTAGGGCGTTGTTGAGAGTCTGCGAGAGTCATCGATAGTCAAAATCGAGAGTCAAGAACGAAAAACCCCACCCTGTCGCACAAAACGCGACAAGGGTGGGGCCCCCGGAATTTTCTTCCTGCCGCTCATGAGAAACTCCATCTCTTTTCCAAACGCTCTGAGAGGAACAGCAGGCTGATGACGATCACGAGCATGCCTAGCGAAATCGCGGCACCTAGCGGCCAGTTGTAAGCGGCGCCAAACAGGCTGACCACGATATTGGAGATCATGATTCCACTCGGGCCGCCGAGCAGCAGGGGTGCCAGAAAATCGCCCAGGCTTAACACAAAGGCGAATGTTGCTCCGGCCACAACGCCGGGAATGGAAAGAGGGAAGATCACTTTCCAGAATGTCTGCGCGGGCGTGGCTCCCAGATCATGCGAGGCTTCGACCAGATTGCGAGGAATGTGCTCCAGTGAAGCGTAGATCGGCAGAATCGTGAATGGAGTGTAGATGTGGGTCACGGTCAGAACTACGGCGAACGGGCTGTATAGGAGGAAATCCATCGGATGGCTGGTCAGATGGACATACTGCAGCAGGGTGTTAAGCACGCCGTCTGAGCCGAGAATTGTCTTCCATGCGTAGGCTCGCACCAGATAGCTGACCCATAGAGGAATGATGACCATCTGATAGAGGAGGTCTTTGCGCTTGCCGGAGTAAAAAGAGAGGAAGTAGGCGAGAGGATATCCCAGAAGAAGAGAGAAGAGCATCACGCGGGTGGCAATCCACATGGAGCGCAACAATGTCTGCCAATAGACCGACTTCTGAAACAGCTCTTTATAGTTGTCAAGACTCCAGGAATGCAGGATTGTCTGCGCTGGTGTGACCGACCAGAAGCTGTAACAAAACATGAGCGCGTAAGGGAAGAGCAAAAAGACCGCAACCCAGGCCAGCGGCGGTACTGTAACAGCGGTCTTGTACGCGCGCGAGAACATTCAGGCTCGCTCCGGAGATTCGCGCACGGGGACGGCGTCGGCGGGGGAGAACTCGAGTTCAACATCCTGCGCTGTGAGTCCGCCGCTGGAGGCCCGCATTACGAGGACCAATCCATCGGCGCACTCGACGCGAACCAGTGATGTAGCTCCGTGAAAGGCCTGCTGCAGAACCTTTCCCTTGATTCGAGCTGCGCCGTTTGAGGCTACACTGCTCGGTCGAAGGTGCTCGGGGCGTAGTGAAAAAAGGGCTGGACCGTCGGTGATCGAAGTTTGCCATGACAGGGCCCCGCATCGTGCCACGCCGTTGCGGACCTCGGCGCGAAGCAGGTTGGTGTGTCCGATGAACTGGGCGACATAGGCGGTGGCAGGGCGGCTATAGATTTCGCGAGGGGTCGCCACTTGCTCGAGTTCACCGGATCGGAGCAGCGCAATCCGGTCTGACATGACCATCGCTTCTTCCTGATCGTGGGTAACGAAGACGAATGCGATGCCGACCTCGCGCTGCAGAGACTTCAACTCCACCTGCATCTGGCGGCGCAGGTTGGCGTCGAGCGCGGAAAGTGGTTCATCGAGCAGAAGCAAGTTCGGGCGATTGACGAGCGCACGCGCCAACGCGACCCGCTGCTGCTGTCCACCGCTGATCCTCGACGGCTTCTTCTTGGCATGCGCAGTCATCTTTACTTTCTCGAGCGCCTCGGCGACTCGCTGCTCGACTTCCGCGTTCGGGCGCTTGGCCACTCGCAAGCCGTAGGCGACGTTCTGTTCGACGGTCAGGTGAGGGAAGAGCGCGTAGTTCTGAAAGACGGTATTCACGCGCCGCCGGTAGGGAGGCTGCTGGTCGAGCCGATCTGCGCCCATCCACACCTCGCCTGAGGTCGCGGTTTCAAATCCGGCGATGATCCGCAGCAGTGTCGTTTTTCCCGAGCCACTTTCTCCGAGGATGGTGAGGAACTCGCCCTCCGCGATCTCCAGCGACACGTCGCGCAACACAACATTGCGGCCGAATGTCTTGGCGATGTTGCGAATGCTCAGCAGCGTTGGCTTCTGGGCTGGTGTTGGGCTCACGGGCGTCTTTATTGTGCTGCTTTCACATCGTTCCAAATTTCTGTATATTTGGCACGCCGGGGCACGTTTTGCCAGAAGTAAATGCGTTTCTGGTAATTCGCGACATCATCGAGATGCAACGTCTTCGCCTCGCCCGCCGTCATAAACTGCGCCGCTTGCGGGTTCGCGGGAACGTAGTGCGTTTTGTCGGTGACCAGCTTCTGCGTTTTGGCCTCGATCATGTACTCCAGGAACTTCTGCGCCAGGTCCTTGTTATCGCTTCCCGCAGTGATCATGAGGTGATCGATCCAGCCCGTTGTATTTTCCTTAGGAATGGTCTCTCCGGCTGGGAAGCCCGCCTTCTTCAAATCTGCCGTATTCAGCGGCCAGCCCATTGCGACCACGACTTCGTGACTTTGAAACAGATTGGTTAGTTCTCCACCCGTCGCCCAAATCTTGCGAACGTTGGGCTTCAGTTCGAGCAGTTTCTTCTTAACAGCGTCCAGTTGCTCATCGGTCAGGTTGTAGAGTTGCGAAGGATCGGGCTTGTCATACCCGAGCACCTGAGCGGCCATGTAGACGGTCGAGAGATCGTCCCACACCGAAACTTTTCCTTTGTACCTGGGATCCCAAAAGATGCTCCAGGAATCCGGAGGCTGCTGGAAAGCAGTCGTGTCATAAATGATGGGATCGGGGCCCCACATGAAGGGCACGCCATAGACTTGTCCATTGGCTCGCACCAGGGGCAGAGAAGTGAGCTGCGCAGAGAGTTGGCCGTAGCTGGGAATCTTTGTGAGGTCGAGAGGAGCGGCCAGTCCGGAGGTGGCGATCGAGGTGGCCACGTCGCTGGATGGCGAAATCACGTCGTAAGTTCCGGCGCTGCCTCCGCGCAGTTTGGCCATCAATTCGTCGCTCGATCCCATGTAGGAAGCGGAAACTTTGCAGTGATTCTCGTCTTCAAAGACTTTCACGAACGAAGGATCGGCGTAGCCTTCCCAGACCAGGAGGTTCAACGACGGTGTCTTCTTTGTGCAGGAGCCTATCAACAATACAGCCGCTAACAGGGGCAACAGACTTGCCACGCGTTGCCTGGACATGTTTCCTCCAACTCTCAATTGCATCTCGCGCAAATGGTGCACGAAAGGCGCGCTCAGAAATCTAGAATTCAGAAATCTAGAATGTGGGAGGTGTGTTCACCCACAGCAATAACGTTTCTTTGCGCCCGGGATTTTTCCAGCGGTGCGGAGTGGCGCTTTCGAAATAAAAACTGTCTCCTGATTTCAATCGGTACTCTTCGCCGTCGACGCAGATCAGCAATTCTCCGCGGAGCACATAAATGAACTCTTCGCCCTCGTGCGCGTAGGACTCGCCGCTGCCTGAATCCGGCGCGATGCGGAACAAATGAGGCTCCATCACCGTATTGCCCCAGGCTAGGAGTTC
>Ga0210399_10004655_pt1 | contig 10658 bp, 5 predicted proteins | sample IncBWC14MmetaG_FD_150865 | JGI IMG/M metagenome (GOLD analysis project Ga0210399, IMG submission 150865) | Forest soil microbial communities from Barre Woods Harvard Forest LTER site, Petersham, Massachusetts, United States - Inc-BW-C-14-M | ecosystem: Environmental > Terrestrial > Soil >...
CGTGGGAGCCATGACCGCCGGAGCGATGACCACATTGTCTGGAACTATCAGTGCCGCTTCCAGGTCTTCCGCGGTGCGTTGGCCGAAGCTCGCGGGAAGCCCGGTGCTGGACAGCCTTCATCCGGTTATTGAGCACTCGCGCGATGTCCGCACCCAGGTCGACAAGATCGTGGAAGTTGCCCACTGGATGGCCTACGAAGAACTGGCCATGCCGGACTATCAGCTACCGTTCGGCTCGGGACAAGACAGCGCCGATGACGTGATTGATTTCATTCTTACTGCCGATTGTGTGGACACAGCCTTCACCGATTTTTCCACCCATGTAAAGTTCCAGGTGGACTACGCCGGGCGGCACTGGTCGGATTCCGATGCGCTCTTTGCCTGCATGAAACGGGCCATGGACAACGGAATGCCAATCCTCGACGGCAAGTTTCTTGCCCAGGTGACCCGGCCCGAACTCGAGCGCATTTTCACCGGCAATATCGAACTGCCCATGCTCGACGAAAAGATGCAAGTCTGGCATCAGGTGGGCACGGTGCTGGCCGAAAAGTACAACGGCCGCTTCCACAATTTTGTGAAGTCTTGCCCGCCTCGCCTGTATGACAACGGCGCCGGAATTATAGATCGCATGGTGAAGGAGTTTCCCCGCTTCAACGACGTCAGCCCGTACGACGGCGTCACTATCAAGTTCTACAAGCTGCCGCAACTGGGAATCTGGCTGGCTTACTCGAGGCTAAGAAAGAACAACCAGTTCCCTCTCGAAGACACCAGCAAGATGACGGCGTTCGCCGACTACATCGTTCCCGTCGCCTTGCGGCTCCTGGGAATCGTGAGCTACTCGACGAAACTTGAGCATGCCGTCAATACCTACCAGATGATTCCGCGCGATAGCCAGGAGGAAGTTGAGATCCGGGCGCACTGCATCTACGCCACGGCTCTGCTCTGCGAAGAGATCAACAAAATTCGCCCGGAGGACCAGCAGATCATCATTCCCCAGATCGACGCCCGCCTGTGGACCCACTATCACACCACCTGGTGGCCGCATCATTTGACCAAAACGATCATGTACTGATCGCAACCCCGGGAGCCGCATGGACTATTCTTTTTTCTTTCGCCACTTACGATCGGCCGCAATTGTGTGCGTGGTGTTCGCGGCGTGCTTTGCTTTTTCCGACGAATGGAAGGCCCGCCACCCTCTGGTTTCTCCGACCGGTGTCATGAACCTGACCGAACTTCCGCTGGCGGATGAAATTTTCTTCGCTGGGCCGCGAGATCCGGCCGACGCCGAAGCGTGGCGCACGGGCCTCAAAGCGTGGCGGGCCGACCGCCTCACGCGTCTGCGTTACGATGGCTCACAATATGACCGGCCCGAACTGGCGTGGACCCAGCAAGTCTTCTCCCAAGTACAACTGCTGATATGGGACCGGAATTTTTATGATCCGGAAACCGGTGAATACACCGTAGACCGGTTTCTCGCCGACACGGAGAGCCGCATCGGCCCTATCGACGCAGTCCTGATCTGGCCCGTTTATCCCAACCTCGGAGTCGACGACCGCAACCAGTTTGATCTTCTCCGGGATCTGCCCGGCGGCGTTCCCGCGCTTCGCCAGATGGTCGAGAAGTTTCACGGTCGCGGTGTGAAGGTGTTTTTCCCCATTCTCGCCTGGGATACTGGCACCCGCGACGAAGGCACATTCCCCTGGGTCGCAATCTCGCAGTTGCTCAAAGACATTGGCGCCGACGGCGTCAATTTTGACACGCTCGAGAGCATTCCCGCGTCATTCCGGCTGGCTTCGGACGCCACCGGCCATCCTCTCGCGTTGGAACCGCAATTTGATATTCGCGATGAAACGCTAACCTGGTCCAACATCGGCTGGAACGACTGGGTGACCTGGGAGGGCAAGGAGTATCCCTTCGTGCCGATGCTGAGCAGGAGCAAGTGGTTAGAGCCGCGCCACATGGTAAGCGTCACCGATCGCTTCACGCGGGACAAAACTGACAGCCTGCAGCATGCTTTCTTTAACGGACAGGGCTACGCCACGCTCGAAAACCTCTGGGGATTCTGGTATGGCACAATCCCGCGTGACGCGGAGGCCATCCTCCGCTTCACCAGAGTCGAGCGGGCCATGGCCGAGAACTTGCGCAGTCGAGATTGGGAGCCACATTCGAGCACTCTGCAATCCGGAGTTTTCGCCAGCAAGTTCCCTACAGTGACGAGCACCCTCTGGACCATCGTGAATCGCAATGAGTACGACAGCGCCGGCGAGCAGCTTCGCACGCCGCACAAAGCGGGCATGCACTACTACGACTTATGGCACGGCACGGAACTCACCCCGGTGGTGCGGGGCAACGAAGCGGCCCTCAGCTTCACCATCGACGGGTTGGGCTTTGGCGCGATCCTGGGAACAGATCAATACCCAGCCACCGGCCCGCTGAAAACTCTTCTGACTTATATGGCCGAGCGCTCCAGGCGTCCGCTCTCAACCTACTCACGCGAATGGAAGCCGGTGTCGCAAACCATGCTCGAAATCCCAGCCACAACGAGGGCGCAGAGTACGCCTCCGGGAATGGTTCGCATCCCTGAAGCTGACTACGACTTTCAGGTGCGCGGCATCGAGATTGAAGGCGGCAACGATCCCGGCGTCGATGTGCAATATCCGTGGGAAGATGTTCCGCGACGCTTCCATCGTCACCGGGTTCACGTGACGAGTTTCTACGTCGACCGCACTCCCGTGACCAATGCCGAGTTCAAGAAATTTCTGGATGCCACCAGCTACCACCCGAAGGACGACCACAATTTTCTGCGCGACTGGAAAAATGGCAGCTACCCCGAGGACTGGGAGAAAAAACCTGTAACCTGGGTCTCGATTGAGGATGCCCGCGCTTATGCCAAGTGGGCGGGCAAGCGTCTGCCCCACGAATGGGAATGGCAGTTGGCTGCACAGTCCATCGATGCCCGCCTCTATCCCTGGGGAAACGAGTGGAAATCGCAAGTGGTTCCTGCGCCCGACCGTGGCCGCACCAGGCTTCCTCCGGCAAACGTGGATGAGTTTTCTCAAGGCGCGAGCGCCCTCGGCGTGCTCGACCTGGAGGGGAGTGTCTCGCAATGGACTGACGAGTATCGCGATCCCCATACACGCGCGGCCATCGTCCGCGGCGGCGCATCCTATCAGCCCACGGGCTCGATCTGGTATTTCCCGCAGACTTACCGGCTTGATGAACACGAGAAATACCTGCTGATGTCGCCAGGACGCGACCGCGCCGGAACCATCGGCTTCCGCTGTGTCGTCGATGCACAATAGCTTCAGCCGGTTTAGAGTACGCACTGCAGCTCTTGACGCGGAAAATCTAATGACCCTGACGATTCAAAGTCCCCTTGGCCCGTTGTTTCTGGCTGTATTGGTTCTAACCTTGCTCCAACCAACCGCCGCCCGCACTACAACCACAGGCAAGTATCTCGTCTACGTCGGCACTTATACTGATCACGGCGGTAAGGGTATCTATGCCTACCGCTTTGACGCCGGAACGGGCCAGGCAACCGCGCTGGGTCTGGCGGCGGAATCGGCGGACCCGGTCTTCTTCACCGTCGATGCCAGCGGTCATTTCCTGTATGCGGTCAACGAGATTTCGACTTACGAAGGCCAGCCTACCGGGGCGGTGAGTGCGTTCGCCATCGATTCGGCGAGCGGCAAGCTGTCGCTGTTGAACCAGGTGTCGTCACGCGATGCCGGGCCGGCCCACATTACACTGGATCAGGCCGGAAAATACGCCCTGGTATCGAACTACCCGCGGGGCAGCGTGGCTGTCTTTCCTGTGTTAAGAGACGGCCGATTGGGCGAAGTTTCGGCCTTCGTGCAGCACGGGGGCCCGGGCGGCCCGGACAAGGAACGGCAAGAGGGACCGCATGCCCATGCGATCGCTTTGTCTTCCGATAACCGTTTCGCCCTGGTCGCTGATCTCGGGCTCGATCAGTTGTTCACTTATCCTTTTGACTCCTCCAAAGGAACCCTGGGACCAGACCCTCTCATCACCAAAACCAATCCCGGCTCGGGTCCACGCCATCTAGTGTTCAGTCCGAGTGGAAAGTTGCTGTATGTGATCAATGAATTGCAGTCTTCGGTCGCGACCTATGCTTACGATCCGGCGACTGGCGGGTTGCGCGAGCTGAGCACGATTTCTACGCTACCGGATGGATCTGGCCCCAGTTTCGCATCCGAGATCGCGCTGCATCCCTCCGGCAACTTTCTTTACGCCTCGAATCGCGGACATGACAGCATCGCCGTTTTTTCGATCGATCCGATAAAAGGAACGCTGACCAAGGTTGAAGTTGTCTCGACGGATGGAAAAACGCCGCGCAGCTTTGCCGTCGATCCGACGGGCTCCTGGTTGTTGGCGGCGAACCAGCAATCGGACAATGTTGTGGTTTTTCGCATCCACCCCAAGACCGGGCGTCTCACTCCCACCGGGGAAGTGCTCCAAATCACTTCGCCCGCGTGCGTGCAGTTTGTGCCCCTGCCGTAAACTGCAAGGTTTTTCGTGGCACCGCCGTCCCGGTGACAGTAGCGCCGGCGTCCCGCCGGCCCGATGGGCGGGCAGGATGCCCGGCGGACAGCCGGCGGGACCCCGGCGCTACAAGTTTGGGCAGGATCCGCGAGGTCTCAGCAAACCGTCGGGAAAGACGGGCGCTGACGGGCGAAGTGTCGCTGTACAAAGCCAGAGCGTTCGTATAGAAATGCGAATTGCGGTGGGGAGCCAACTTGTATTTCAGGCCCAAGACGCTCGATGCAGCGGTTCATGTGCTGTCCCAGGATGGGGGCCAGATTTTGTCGGGCGGCACAGACTTCTTCCCCGCACTGGGTGATCGCCCCTCTCCCGATCGGGTGATTGACATCTCCGGCCTCGACGAGATCAAGGGCATTGCATTCGAAGCAGACCACATCCGCATCGGCGGCCTTACCACCTGGAGTCAGGTCGTCGCAACACCCCTTCCCCGAAGCTTCGACGCTCTCAAGAGCGCCGCCCGCGAGATCGGCGGAATTCAGATACAGAATCGCGGTACGGTAGCCGGCAATCTCTGTAACGCCTCCCCCGCCGCCGACGGCGTACCTCCTCTGTTGGCGCTCGACGCAGAAATAGAACTTGTCTCCGCTGTGGGAACGCGTCGCGTGGCCCTGGGCGACTTCATCGTGGGAAATCGGAAGACAGTTCGCGGTCCCGATGAGATCCTGGCTCACGTCATTGTTCCCCGAAAGCTCGACGACGCCACCTCCGCCTTTCTAAAGCTCGGCGCCCGTCGCTACCTGGTGATTTCGATCGCGATGGTCGCGGCGGTGGTGAAGACGGACGATGCTGGCCGTGTCGCTGAGGCCCGCGTCGCAGTCGGGTCGTGCTCGGCGGCCGCGCGCAGGCTGACCGCGCTCGAACGAGCCGTGGTCGGCATCCCGGCACGCGCCGGATTGGGCGCAGTTGCTTTGGCGGAACATCTGGCGCAGCTCTCCCCGATCGATGATGTCCGCGCGACCGCGAGTTACCGGAACGATGCCGCGCTGACTCTGGTGAGGCGCGCCCTCGACGCCTGCGTGGGGAGTTGCTAATGGTTGCGACCACACATCCCTTCTCCGGCTCTGAGACTTCCATCGCATTTTCTGTAAACGGAAAACAGGTAACCGCGACAGTCTCGCCGATGGAACGCCTCTCCAAAGTGCTTCGTGAACGCCTTGGGCTGACAGGAACCAAAGTGGGCTGTGACGCAGGGGACTGTGGCGCCTGCACCGTCCTGCTTGACGGTAAACCTCTCTGTTCCTGTCTGATTGCGGCGGGTCAGATCGAGGGACATCAAATCACGACGGTGGAAGGGCTCGCCATCCGCGCGCCGATCCATGATCGGTTGCAGAAATCGTTCCTTCGCCACGGGGCTGCGCAGTGTGGTGCATGCACACCGGGCATGCTGGTATCAGCCACCGCTCTTCTGGAGCGCAACGCCGCGCCCACAGAGAGCGCAGTCATGGACGCGATCGGCGGCGTGCTCTGCCGCTGCACGGGCTATCGCAAGATCATTACAGCCGTACAAGATGCCTGCTCTGGCAAGATCGCTGAACCGTCGCCTGTGGCTGGCAATGCGGTGGGCTCAAGGCTCGTCCGTCTCGATGGTCAGAGTAAGGTGGATGGCGCCGAGATTTTCGGAGCTGACGAAATTCCGGCTGGAGCCCTGGTCGTCCGCGCCATCCGAAGTCCCTATCAGCACGCGCGTTTCCGTTTTGGCAATCTCGACGTTTTCATCGCCGCGCATCCGGGAATCCATCGCGTTCTGACCACGAAGGATATCCCTGGAGAGAATCGTTACGGGGTGATTCCGCGTTTCGCCGACCAACCGGTATTTGCTGAAATTGAAGCCCGATTTCGAGGTGAAGCTATCGCCGCAATCGTCGGCGAAGCCGAGGCCATCGAAGCTCTGGACTACGCAAGTTTCCCGGTCGCATGGGAAGAACTACCCGCGTTGACTACGATTGCGGAGGCTCTCGCCCCCGAGGCCGAACGTATCCATCCTAACCGCGAGAACAATGTGCTGGTCCGAGGCCGCGTGGTTCGCGGCGACGTGGAAAAAGCCCTGTCAGAAGCTGACGTAGTTGTCGAAGACGAATATGAGACTGGCTTCATCGAACACGCCTATATCGAACCGGAAGCCGGCTTTGCCCGGCGAATAAACGACCGAATCGAGATTCAGGCCTGCACCCAGGCCCCGTATATGGATCGCGCCGATATCGCACAGATTCTTGGGATCGCTCCCGAGGCAGTGCGCATTATTCCGACTGCGGTCGGAGGCGGGTTCGGCGCCAAGCTTGACCTTTCTGTCCAGCCGTTCGTTGCGCTGGCCGCATGGCACCTGCGCCAACCGGTACGCATGGTTTATTCGCGAGCCGAATCGATCGTCTCGACCACCAAGCGTCACCCTTCGCACATCCGAGTTCGGGTGGGTGCGACTCGCGACGGCAAGCTGACGGCGATGGACTTCACTGCCGATTTCAATACCGGAGCCTACTCTTCCTGGGGACCGACGGTTGCGGCACGTGTTCCCGTCCACGCCTCGGGCCCTTATCACGTGCCGCACTATCGCGCGCTCACCAGAGCAGTGCACACGCATCTGGTGCCAGCCGGGGCTTTCCGCGGTTTTGGCGTGCCGCAAACGGCAATCGCACAGGAACAGCTTTACGACGATCTCGCTGACCGGTTGGGTATCGACCGCCTGCAATTCCGAATCATGAACGCGTTGGACAATGAAACTCCGACGGTCACCGGCCAGGTACTCGGGGAAGGCGTCGGAATTCGCGCCTGTTTCGAGGCGCTGCGACCCAGGTGGGCTGCCGCAAGCGCCGAGGCTGCGACCTTCAACGCGAAAGCCAGCGGCTCGGTCCGGCACGGCGTTGGAGTCGCCGGCATGTGGTACGGATGCGGCAACACTTCCCTGCCCAATCCTTCCACCATTCGCGTGGGATTGAAAGCAAACGGCCGCGTCGCACTTCACCAGGGTGCGGTGGATATCGGACAGGGCTCCAACACCATCGTGACTCAAATTTGTGCCGACGCACTCGGCGCTCCCATCGATCGCTTCGATCTGGTCTCGGGCGACACCTCGATGACCCCAGACTGCGGCAAGACCTCTGCGTCCCGCCAGACTTTCGTGACGGGGAAAGCCGCTTATATGGCCGGAATCGAATTGCGCCGGGCCATACTGCACCTGGCGGATGCGTGCGAATGCGCGGTCATTGGCTTTGAAGACGGGGCTGTCACGGTTAAGGAAGACGGCAAGCAGCGTACTATCAGGCTGGGCGACCTGCCCCTGGACAAGCACGGTTACGTGCTCACCGGGGAGGCGACATTCGATCCTCCCACCAGCCCCCTGGACGAAAACGGTCAAGGCACGCCCTATGCCGTCTTTGGATTTGGCGCGCACCTGGCCGAGATAGCGGTCGATACCGAACTGGGCACGGTCCGCGTGCTGAACATCACTGCCGCGCACGACGTTGGCCGGGCGATTAATCCAACGCTGATCGAAGGACAAATCGAAGGTGGTGCCGCACAAGGCTTAGGGATGGCGCTGATGGAAGAGTTTTTACCCGGCAAAGGCGAGAACCTTCATGACTATCTGATTCCGTCGGCTGGCGACATGCCACCAGTCGAGTCGATTCTCATCGAATATCCTTCGTCGATTGGCCCGTTCGGCGCCAAGGGGATCGGCGAGCAGGCGGTGATCCCAACCGCACCCGCAATTCTCAACGCGATCCACGATGCAATTGGTGTACGTATTCGCCGCGTGCCCGCAACCCCCGACCGCATACGCGCTGCCATCCGGAATCGCGTAGCTGCCCAGACGGAACAGAAACATGCCTGAAGACGACGCCATCCGATGCGACGCCTGCCCCGTTCTCTGCTACATCAAGCCGGGAAGGACGGGCGCATGCGATCGCTACGCGAACGACAACGGACAATTAATCCGCATCGACCCCCACGTGGTTCTCGATCGCGCCGTGTCGCGCGGCGATTCCGTGGTGCCCTTCCTCGATCGCGATCGCGAATGGGATGGCACTATCGTGACCAGCCCGGAGAATTTCGTCACTGCCATCGGTGCGGGCACCACGTATCCCGACTACAAACCCGCTCCCTTCATCATCGCTTCTACCGTCCAAGGCGTGGACATGGTCACGGTGGTCACCGAAGGGATCTTCAGCTACTGCGGCGTCAAAGTGAAGATCGATACCGACCGCCATCTCGGCCCGGAGACAAACCTCGTCCGGTCCCAAGGCGAACCCGTCGGACACGTCACCACCAGCGAATACGGTTCCCAAATGCTTTCGCTAGGAGGTGTCCGACACCTGACCGGCGGCAGCCGCAGGGAAGGCACGGTAACCTGCGAGACGCTGCTGAACCTGTGCGACCGCAAGCCGGTGGAACTCACCATCGATGACGGTGCCAAGGTGCTTGTGCAGGCGGGCAAGCCACCGGTGGTTGATGGCACGCAGGAAGAGCGTATGCGCGTGGGCTGCGGATCGGCCACCATCGGCATGTTTGCCAAGCAATGGCTTGGCAAGGTGGATGAGGTGGTCGTGGTCGACGACCACATCACCGGCGTTCTCTCCGAGCATCAAGCAGGAAAGTTGTTGGGCGTGAGGGAAACAGGCATCAAGATGAAGGGACGCCGCTCGACTCCCGGCCGCTACTTTCGAGTAGCGGAGCCGGGAACCGCGTGGGGCGGTACGAATATCGCCGATCCTCTTTCTATTCTCCAGAATTTCAACCCCAAGATTGCCTGGCCGAAACTGCGGTTGTTCATGGTGAGCACCACGGGCGAGCACCACGCATATTTTGAGCTGGATGAATCTCTGCGGCCGGTGGAAAAAGAATTGCCCGCTCTGCTCACCGAATCGGTCGCCCGCATCAAGGAAAATTGCGAACCCGCGCTCTGCACCGTCCTCTTTATGGGAGGTGCCGGAGGGTCGCTACGGGCGGGTGTCACGGAAAATCCAGTAAGGCTTACCCACTCGGTGCGTGACGCACTGACCCGGGTCACCTGTGGCGGCGCACCGGTTTACGTCTGGCCTGGCGGCGGCATCACATTCATGGTCGACGTCACCCGGATGCCTGAACATGCCTTCGGCTATGTGCCCACGCCAGCGCTGGTTGCGCCGATAGAATTCACCTTAAAGGTTAAGGATTACGCAGCTCTGGGCGGCTACATGGAGCAGGTTCGCTCGCTCGATTCCATCCTGGAAGGAAAGGGCCGCCGCCGACTCTCCGCCAACCCGGATAATCCCTGGCCGCTGGCGCCGGGAAAATCGCCGAGGCCAGATCCGAGGTCGGATCAATGAGAACGCGAGCCCAAGTACGATTGCTGGAAGATGGCCGTCGACTTCATCTCCATGATGGCCCCATCGATCTGATCGTCGAAGCCTTCGGGGAAACGACTGAGGTCGACGCTGCCTACCGGGCCGCGGCCGAGCGCTTCGTCAACGTGCTCGATGAACTCTGCAGCGAGCTTGCATTTTTGCGACGAGCCACACGAACCGATGGCCCGCTGCCATCGAGGACTATCGCGAGGCGGATGGTGGCGGCAGTCATGCCCTACTGCGAACGGACTTTCATTACGCCAATGGCAGCTGTGGCAGGCGCAGTCGCGGAGGAAATTCTGGGGACTATGACAGCAGCGGGCAGGTTTTCGCGGGCTTACGTAAACGATGGCGGGGACATTGCGTTGCATCTCGCGCCCGGCGAGCATTTTGTTGTGGGCATGGTCGAGAGGCCAGATCGTCCGTCGCTCTTCGGAACCGCGACGCTGGATTCGGCGCAGCCGGTGCGAGGTATCGCAACCAGCGGTTGGCGCGGTCGCAGTTTCTCGCTGGGCATTGCTGACGCGGTTACAGTTCTGGCCGACCGTGCGGCGATGGCTGACGCGGCGGCAACTATCATCGCCAACGCGGTGGACTTGCCCGGCCATCCCAGTGTTGTCCGCTTGCCAGCTTGCCTTCTCGCGCCGGACAGCGACCTCGGCGACCGGTTTGTCACCCAGGGAGTTGGCGAACTTTCCTCCGCCGAGATCACCGCAGCACTCGACGCCGGGGCTGCCGTCGCCCACTCGCTTCTTGCCGACGGGCTCATAGATCGGA